>Ga0111538_10000347_pt1 | contig 59769 bp, 46 predicted proteins | sample SoiMethybrSBSTD1_FD_79669 | JGI IMG/M metagenome (GOLD analysis project Ga0111538, IMG submission 79669) | Bulk soil microbial communities from a Populus tree surrounding site in Tennessee, USA - Soil MetaG P. TD hybrid SBSTD1 (version 2)... | ecosystem: Environmental > Terrestrial > Soil >... | reverse complement strand
CGCCGCGCTTCAGGGCCGTCACCGTTTCCTTGGTATCGACGCTGACCGAGAGGGTGTCGGACTTGTGGCCGTAGATGACGCCGGGCGTGCGGCCGGAGTTGCGAAGGCGCTTGGAGTAGCGCGAACCGAGGCGATCGCGACGTTGGGCCTGGAGCGTAGGTGTTTCGTGTTTCATGGGAGAGGTCCGAGGGCTGAGGTACTGTTCTTGGTTTTCTGCTTCTGCTTTATCTCTTGACGTCGGCTCCGCGGCGGAAGAGTGCCGAGATCGACATGTCGTGGTGAATGCGGTGCACGGCTTCGCCGAGCAGCCTGGCCACGGTGAGCCTGGTGAGTTTGTGCGCGATGGGTGCGGTGCGATCGCCGTTGGGAATCGTGTCGGTGACGACGATCTGCTTGATGGGCGACTCGTTAAGCCGCTGCATCGCCAGGCCGACGAGCACCGCATGCGTCGCGGCGGAGATGACCTCCTTGGCGCCATGCTCCATGACCATCTTGGCCGCCTCGCACACTGTGCCGGCAGTCGAAATCATGTCATCGAACATGAGCACGGTCTTGCCTTCGACCGAGCCGATGAGGTTCTTGGTTTCCACCTTCATGCCCGACTCGCGGCGCTTGTCGATGATGGCGAGGTCCGCGTCGAGCATGCTCGCGTAACTCTTGGCGACCTTGACATTGCCGACGTCGGGCGAGACGACGACCAGATCGCCCAGGCGTTCGCGGTTCTCTTCGAAGTACTCGAAGAACACCTGCGTGGCCGAGAGGTGATCGACAGGAATGTCGAAGAAGCCCTGAATCTGCGCCGCGTGCAGATCCATGCACAGCACGCGATCGGCCCCGGAGGCGGTGATGAGATTCGCGACCAGTTTGGCCGTGATGGGCACGCGGCCGGCGTCCTTACGATCCTGCCGCGCGTAGCCGAAGTAGGGTATGACCGCCGTGATACGCTTGGCCGAGGCGCGGCGGAGGCACTCGATGTAGATCAGCAACTCCATCAGGTGGTTGTTGACGGGATTGCACGTCGATTGCACGACGAAGCAGTCGCGGCCGCGCACGTCTTCATCGACCTTGACAATCAACTCGCCGTCGGGGAACACCTCGGTCGAGCCCTCGGCCAGCGGCAACTTGAGGTGATCGCACATCGCCTGCGCGAGTTCGCCACCGGCGCGGCCGGCGAAGATCTTCAGATGATCGCGATCAGCGGTGCTCATCGTTTGACCTCCACGTGCCTGCGAGACAACGCGGGACTTGACGCAGAATGCGGACCGCTGCGATCCGGGTCTTCCTTCGTCAGACCCGGCGTGGCCCGCTTCCGCAGAATTGCATCGACTTCGGCCAATTGCTGCGGATCATTGATCGACAGCACATCCTCGGCCGGCACAGCCTCGACCACCTCAACGCGCTCGCCGTTGTGCAGCATCAGGCCGAGAACATCCGTCAGGTAGTACTCGCCGCTCGCGTTGTTGTTCTCAAGGAGTCTCAATCGTTCGAACAGCGGTTTCGCCCGGAAGCAGTAGTAACTCGGGTTGACCTCGTGAATCGCGCGCTGGGCGTCGGTGGCATCCTTGTGCTCGACGATTGCCTGGAAGCGGCCTTTCGAGTCGCGCACGATGCGTCCATAGCCGGTCGGATCGGGAATCACAGCCGTGGCGATGGTGGCAGCCGCATTCGTTCGATGATGAGTCTCGACCAGCGTCCGCAGGGTTTCCGCCCGGATGAGCGGGCCATCGCCGGCAAGCACCAGCACATCACTGTCTTGAAGGTCGTCGAACACTGCACGTGCCTGATCGACGGCATGCCCCGTGCCCAGCTGCGGCTCCTGCGTGACGAAGGTGATGTCGCGCTCCCCGCGGAAGAGTTCGCGCACGTGCTGCGCCCCGTGGCCGACGACCAGCACGATCGGCGAAGCGCCGGCTTCACGCGCGGCCTTGACAACCCAGCGCACCATCGGCTCGCCCGCGACTGGATGAACGACCTTGGGAAGGTCGCTGTTCATGCGCTTGCCTTTGCCTGCGGCGAGAATGATCGCGGCCAGCCTGCGCGACGAGGCGGCTGATGACGATGCATTCGAGTTGGATGGCGAAGTCGCGCTCACCGATGAACCATCTTCTGAACTGGCCCGCCAGGATTCGAACCTGGACAATCTGGACCAAAACCAGGTGTGCTACCGTTACACTACGGGCCAAATCGACGAGCCAAACTCTAGCGCGGGCGACGGGAATCTCAGCGTGCGATTCGCTGCAGACGGCAGCATCGCCAGCGACGAGGAACCGGTCCGAACTGCCCGTTCCCAATCAGATTTCGCGGTTGGCGCTCGGCGAGTTTGATCGAAGTGTTCGATCGGCCGGAGCCTTCCGCGGCGAAACTCCCCGAGGCCAGAGCAAGCATCAGCCGCAACTGCTTGCCCCGTGCGGCGCCCGGTTGGCCTTCGCCGAACCAGTCACCGACGGCCCCATGGTGGGGAGAGGGCGGGATTGTAGAGGTTCCCGGCCTCCAGTCAATCGCGGTCGCTGCACGGAGCACCGGGTGATAACCCGGTGCTCTCGTTACCATTCGCCGCGCTCATGCGGAAGCATCCATACCCCGTTGTCGGGCTGCCTGAAGGATTGGATCCGGCGTCCGTGGATTCTGTGCGACGTTTCATGAGCCGCCAGCGGCTTCCGTTGGCGGGCGCAGGCCGATTCCTCTTTGCGTTCATCGACGAGAAGGCAGAGTACCAATCAGTGCGCCTGCGGCATGGACTTGCCGGCCACCGCGACCCGCCGCTGCTGCACCGATGTGCCGGCGGCGTGCACGTGATCGAACTGCACGCCCCCGCCGTGCACCGCATCGAGTACCGCTTTGAACTTGCGAGCGGCATAGGTGAGACCATGCTGGTCACTGATCCGCTGAATCGCCTGACGGTGCGCGACCCGTTCGCGCAGAAATCAGTCATCGCGAGCGCCGAGTACTCGCCGCCGCAGTACATCCGCGAGCTGCCCGCCGCTGTGAAAGGCACGCTCGAAGAACTCAGCATCGCCGGCCCGCTCGGCAAGCCGTGGCCGGCCTGGATCTGGACCCCCCCCACTTCCACGCCCGCGACGCCGCTGCCTGTGATCGTATTTCTTGACGGCGGCGACTGGCTGGACATTGCCGGTGCACAGTCGATCCTTGCAAACCTTGTCGCGCGCGGGGAGATTCAACCCTCCCGAGCGGTGTTCATGAGACCGGCCTCGCGCAACGACGAATACGCAGCCAATCGTGTTACCGCCACGTTCCTGGCCGATGATCTGCCGCGCCGCTTGGCAGACCGCCTTCCCTGGCCTGAGAAACCAGAGAATCGGATCGCCGTCGGCGTCAGTCTCGGCGCACTGTGCCTGCTGCACGCGCACTTCTCACATTCAGCTGCATTTGGCGGGTTGATCCTGCAGTCCGGCGCGTTCTTCCAGCCGCGCAGCGATCCGATGGAACTCGAATTCTCGCACTTCGATCGCATCGCTTCGTTCGTTGCGCAGGCGCTACACGACACGAACTCCAATGTCGCGCGCATCCCTATTCATATGACCTGCGGCGCGGGTGAGGAGAACATCGTCAACAACCACATCATGGCCGAGTCGCTGATGGGGCAGGGATTCCCGCTCACCTTTCACGAGCAGCCCGATGCGCACAACTGGACTTGCTGGCGCGACAGCATCGGCACGGGACTCATGCGACTCCTGCAATAGGATGGGATCGCGCATGAGTTCTCCCACCTCCATTCGGTACGATCCACGTCTCCACACGTTCGTTCTTGAGCCGGTATCTCTCCGCATGCGCCGCGAACAGGTCACGCTCCACTCGCCCACGATCGGCCGCGACATGCACATGCTCATGTTCGGCCACGCCGGTCTGCCGGTGCTCGTGTTCCCCTCCTCCGAGGGCGCGTTCCATGAATACGAGGACTACTGGATGGTGCGCTGGCTGAGCTGGCTCATCGACGCCGGCAGACTGCGCCTGTACTGCGTCGGCTCGTACGACTCCGACAGTTGGTACGGCAAGAACCTGCCGCTGCACGAGCGCGCCTGGCGACACAGCCAGTACGAGCAGTGGATCATGAACCAGGTGATCCCCGCGGTCGCGCGCGATGTCGGCGATCCGAATGTCAAACTCCTAACCACTGGCTGCTCGTTCGGCGCCTTTCACGCCGCCAACTTCACGCTCAAGCATCCCACGCGATTCAACCACGCCCTGTGCATGAGCGGCGTGTATGACATCCGCTTCCTGCTGCACGGCCACCACGATGACTGGGTGTACTTCAACAATCCCATGGAGTACGTCACGCACATGCATGGCGATCTGCTGGACCTGGTTCGCCGCAACGTGTACATCACGCTCGTGTGCGGCCAGGGCCAATGGGAAGGGCCCGCGCTCGGGAGCACGCGCCAGTTCTGGCAACTGCTCTCGCAGAAGGGAATCCCCAACTACATGGACCTCTGGGGGTACGATGTCAGCCACGACTGGCACTGGTGGCGCGAGCAGATCATCTGGTACATGAGTCACCTGGTCGAAGGGAAGTTGCCGTGGCAGAGCACCTGATCGGCTTGATGCTGGGCGCGGAGGATGACTGGCCGACGGCCTTCGAAGCGCTGCTGCGCCGCGCCAAACTCGACTTCAAGCACGGCGGCGAGCGGCACACCTTCGCGTGCGAGCGCGTCACCATCGAGCCCTACGACCTGCGCTACAAGCCGCGGCATCGGCTGGTCATCGACCGCGCGGCATGGTGGTACAACGTGCCGCGCGAATGGCTGAAGAAAATCGCCATCATGGATGAGGTGTACCTGCTCAACAATCCATTCACGTTTCAGGCTATGGAGAAGCACACTGCGTACTGCGTGATGATGCGCTTGGGGCTGCGGATACCCGAGACGTGGATGCTGCCGATGAAGGTCGGCCCGAGCAACGAACGCTTCGAGACAACGGCGAAACGCTACAACCGGCTGTTTGATCTCGACGCTATCGCGGAAAAGATCGGCTACCCCCTCTTCATGAAACCGTTCGACGGCGGGGGCTGGCGCGGAGTGACGCGCATCAACAACCGTCACGAGCTGCACAAAGCCTACGACGAATCGGGCCAGAGCATCATGCACCTGCAGAAAGGCCTGCCGGACTTCGAGCATTTCGCGCGCAGCCTGACCATCGGCCCGCAGACGCGCATCATGCGCTACCGCCCCGACCGACCGCAGCACGAGCGCTACGAGACCCGGCTGGATTTCCTGGATGAGCGTCTCAGCGACGAGATCCTCATGATCTCGCGCTTGATCAACGCGTACTTCCGCTGGGAGTTCAACTCCTGCGAGACGATCGTGAAGGACGGCGTGGCGCACCCGATCGACTACGCCAACGCCACGCCCGATGTCGCCGTCACGTCATTGCACGTGCATTTCCCGTGGGCGATGACGGCGCTGCTGAAGTGGTCGGTGTTCTGTGCCGCGACGAAGCGAGTGATGGCACTCTCGCTCGATCATCGCCGCTTCTTCAAGATCGCGGATCGAACGGACTTGAGTTACGAACAGAAACTCAGACAGTACTTCGACCTGACGCAGGAGTACTTCGAGACCGAGCGCTTCGAGGAGTTCTGCGAGACTCACCTTTCAAATATCGACCATGTGGCGCAGGAGTACTTCGCCGATCGCGAGTTCGATGATCTGCTGGTGCGCACGGTGGCCGAGACCTTCCCGCCACACGAGCGCGACCACTTCACCGGGCGCTATCGGCAACTGATCTCGCAATGGTCAACGGCATCGGCGCTGAGCACCGGGTGACGACCGCGTCCATTGGCCGTGATTGGTTGCACCGCCTTATCATGCGGTGCTGAGATGAATCGCACGATTGCGGAGATTCAGAAATCGCTGGCCAAGGCGCTCAACGCCATGCCGGGCGTGTTCTCGACTGTGCAATGGGGCGGCCGGGCGTACAAATTGCCCGGGCCGGGTTCGCGCGGAATGAAAAAGCCGGTACTGCTCACGCATGTGTGCCTCAACAAGGCTGAGGATGCGGTGTGCCTGGGCTTTCGCCTGGAGAAGACGCGCGGCCGAGCGGTCATGCGGCAACATTCGTGGATCAAGCCCAACTCGTTCGGCTCGCTGAAGAACACCGGCTGGGTCGAAACGGAGATTCGCACGAAGGCTGAATGCAAGGTGATCATCGCGCTGCTGCGCGAAAGCAGGTCGCTGCATCCGATACCCGAAACAGCACTGCCGGCAGAGAAGCCGAAGACAGCGCGACGAGGCAAGCGGGCAGCGGACGCCGAGGACGATTCCGGCAATGCGCGGCGCATCGATGCCGTCCTGCGCCGCAAGCGCGATGAGGGTTGGCGCCCTCAATCCTCGGCGTTCGACGACTGAACGTCGAGTGCCGAGACGCGCCACGCCGCGCCGCACTCGGGGCAAACGACACATCCATCGGAATCCGTGGAAACCCCGGTCAAAGAATGTGTGCAGGCCGCGCACATGTCGGCAAGCGACGCGGGCGGCGCATTCATGCGCCGGATCATCCGCCGCGACAACCAGATGCTCAGCAGGCCAGGCCCCATTCCGATCAGCAATGACTCGACGATTCCGTACCAGTTGAAGGACGCCGGCCGCCACCACGTGATCCGCGCCATCACAAGTGCGAGATACCCACCCAGCATTGCGGCGGATTCGAAAACAAGTGCGCGAATCGCCAGCCGCCGCCGTGCACACGGCGCTGGATCATCCTCGTCCGGCAGCGTGATGTTCGTGCGGCTGCCTGTCGGCAGCCGCCACGGCCGGCGGCCGCTGATCCGCACCAGTTGCATGCGATCGTCGAACGTCTTCACGGGCGCATCGTACTGAAGCGCAATCAGCCACGAAGTAGGCGGGTCTCGCGTTCGGTGTCTCTGAGATTTACGTTCCTATCGCAGCTTGATCGACACCAGCGCCACCATCGCCAGCACCACCCCCATGATCCAGAAGCGCGTCACCACTTGCTGCTCGCTCCAGCCCCCCAAATGGAAATGGTGATGGACGGGCGCGCAGCGGAAGATGCGTTTGCCCCTGGTCCACTTGAAGAAGCCGACCTGCATCATGACGCTGGCCATCTCGAAGTAGAACACTCCCCCGATGATCAGCAGCAGGATCTCCTGCCGGATCGCGATCGCGATATACGCCAGCAGGCCGCCCAAGGCGAGCGAGCCTGTATCGCCCATGAACACCTTGGCCGGCGCGCAGTTGAACCACAAAAAGCCCAGGCACGCTCCCGCCATCGCGCCGCCCACGACCATCATCTCGCCCGTGCCCGGCACGTATGGGAAGTTCAGGAACTTCGCGATTTCGTAGCGGCCGGAGATGAACGCGAGAGCCATCATCGTGAACGACGCGGTGATCAAACATCCTGACGCCAGGCCGTCCATGCCATCGGTCAGGTTCACCGCGTTGGATGTGCCGGCGATGAGCACCGTCGCGATCAGGACGAACGGGATCATGCCCAGCACGATCACGCCGCTTTCCAATTGCAGCGGCTCCATGCCCGGCGCGTAGGTTCGCTGCAGCGGGAGATTCAGCACGTGCGCCGCAGGTACGCTGGAAACCGGATCATCCGCAACGCCGCTCTGGAATAGGAAGAACCCGGCCACCGCGCCAATGCCCAGTTGAAACAGCAGTTTCTCCCACGCCAGCATGCCTTCGCGCCGGCCGGTCTGGCGGCGGGCAGTGGTCAGTTTCATCCAGTCGTCGAAGCCGCCTACCACCGCCAGCCATACCAGCACCACCAGCGCGATGTGCACGTACGCATTGCGCAGGTCGGCCAGCATGAGCGCGGTGACGAGGATCGCGGCACAGATGAGGATGCCGCCCATCGTGGGCGTGGCGGCCTTGCCTTCCATCAGTTTGTTGACATCCTCGCGATAGAACTCCGGAGCATCGCCGATCTTCTGCTTCTTGAGCCAGTTGATCACGCGATTGCCGAACGCGAGGACAAGCAGGAAGCCCATGACCACCGCAAGGAAGGCGCGAAACTCGAGTTGGTTGAGCACCATCACCAGCGGGTACAGGCCGCGCTCGACGAGCCAGTTCTGCGAGGAGTTGACGAGCGTGTAGAGCATCGTGCGTTACTGGCTTCGACAGAGATTCAACGCTGTCGTCTGCATCTCCGTGGCTCCAATCCTGATCACGCCACAACCTTCGAGCGCCTGCGTGGGGACGGCGCGGATTCGAACGCCGCGATGAGTTTCTCCAGTTCCATGCCGCGCGAGGCCTTGACCAGCACCGCATCCCCCGCGCGAATCAATTTGCGGACACTGGCGATGGCGCGATCGTTGAGCGTCGCGATGTGCGTCAGGCGATCCTTGTCGAATTGCTTTCGAATTGCGCCGGCAGCCTCTCCCATGCGCCCGCCGATAAGGATGACCTGATCGAGCCCGCAGCGATCATCAATCCGCGCGATATGGGCTCCGATCTCGCGATGCAACAGTGCTGACCCCTCGCCCAGTTCGAGCATGTCGCCGAGCACGACGATTCGCCGCCGCGCACCGCCGGCGAGTTCGGCGAAGGTGTCAAGGGCCGCGATCATCGCCTCGGGATTGGCGTTGTACGCATCGTTGTAGAACGTCATGCCGCCCGCCACCTGCGGCGTCATGCGCATCGCCTCGGGTTTCACGCTGAACAAGCCCGCTCGAATCGCCTCATCATCCAGGCCGAAGCGCCGCCCCACCGCCACCGCCGCCAGCGCGTTGAGCGCGTTGTGCCGTCCCGGCAAGGCGATCTCGAATCGCGCGCGGCCGTTGACTTCGAACCACCAGTTGCCGTTCACCTCCCCGCGCCCGGTGAGGCGCAGATCAGCCTCCTCGCTTTCACCGAAGAGGAACTTGAACTTCACACGACGCAGGTGCGGACGCAGCAGCGGATAGTCGGCGTTGACGATCGCGACCCCGTCCTCGGCCGGCAGCGCCGCCAGCAGCGAGCCTTTCTCTCTCGCCACGCCTTCGATCGAGCCGAGGCCTTCGAGGTGCGAGCGTCCGATCATCGTGATGACCGCAATGTCGGGCGCGGCGATCCTGGCCAGGTCCGCGATCTCGCCGGGCGCGTTCGTGCCGATCTCGACCACCGCGAACTTGTCGCTCGACTTCGCACTGAGCAGTGTCAGCGGCACGCCTATGTCGTTGTTGAAACTCTTCGGCGATGAGACACCGGCATACGTCGTCCCCAGCACGCCGTGAATCAGGCGCTTGGTCGTGGTTTTGCCCGACGAACCAGTGATGGCGATGACCTTGGTGCCGCGCAGCGACTGGCGGTACGCATGCGCGATCCGGCCCAGGGCTGCGCGCGTGCTCTCGACGTGCATCATCGCCACGCCCGGCGGCATCTTCAGCGATTTCGCCCTCGCGCTTTCGATGATCAGCAGTTGCGCGCCGCGCTCGACAGACTGCGCGACGTGATCGTGGCCATCGTGCTTCGCGCCTTTGATAGCGAGGAACCCCTTGTGCGTCAGATCCTCGCGACTGTCGATGCCGACACCTTTCACGTGCGGCAACTTGTCCGGCTTCTGCAGCCACTTCGCGCTGCAGGCGGAACGAATCTGCTCGACATCAAATGTGAACAGCATGCTCATCGATTCTTCCCATTCTGCGCCATCGCAGGTTGAGTCTTGTTGAAGCGCGCTCGCAGCGCCGCCGCGGCGATGAGTCGATCATCGAACGGCCGCTTCGTCGTGCCGATGATCTGGTAGTCCTCGTGCCCCTTGCCCGCGATGAGAATGATGTCACCCTCGCGGCCGCGGCGGACGGCCTCGTTGATCGCGGCGGCGCGATCGACCAGCGACAGCGTTCCCGCAAGGCGCTCAGGCGGCACGCCGGTGCGGATCTCATCGATAATTGATTGCGCATTCTCCGTCCGCGGATTGTCAGAGGTGATGATGACTTCATCAGCGAACCTGCACGCGACGCCCGCCATGCGCGGCCGCTTCGTGCGGTCGCGGTCGCCGCCGCAGCCGAACACGACGCGCAGCCTGCCTTGTTCGGGAACGATCGGCCGCAGGGCGCGAAGCACGTTGCTCAGCGCATCATCCGTGTGCGCGTAATCGACGAGAACCGCGAAGGGATGATCGGCGTTCGTGACCGGCTCCAGCCGCCCGGGCGGAGCAGTGCAGGTTTCGATGCCTGATCGCAGCGCCTCGGCATCTACGCCACACGCATGCGCCACAGCGATCGCCTGCAGCGCGTTCATCACGTTGTGGGCGCCGACCAGCGGCAGGTTGACATCCAACGTCCCCCACGGCCCGCGGAAGGTCGATTCGGTGTGCGTCAGAGTCTGGCGATGCAACTTCGTGAAGCAGTCGGCGGCCGCATCATGCTCGCTGCAGCGCAGCATGCGCGCCTTCGTGCGTTGGATGATTGCATCGCTCGATGGATCGTCGCCGTTGACGACTGCCACGCCGCCGTCGGCCGCCGAAGGCAATCGCTGGAAGAGGATCGCCTTGGCGGCGAGGTACTCATCCATCGTCTGGTGATAGTCGAGATGATCGCCCGTCAGGTTCGTGAACACGCCGATGCGGAATTGCAGGCCCGCGGTGCGCTGCTGATGCAGGGCGTGACTGGACGCCTCCATCACGCACGCCGCGCATCCGTTGCGCACCATCCGGCTCATCGCACGAGAGAGTTCGATGGCCGGCGGCGTCGTGAGATTCGCCGTCTCGCGCTTCGCACCATCGTCGACCTGCACCGTGCCGATCAGGCCGCACTTGAGCGCCGCGTCGGCGAGCAGTTGCTGAATGAGATAGGTGGTCGTGGTCTTGCCGTTGGTGCCGGTGACGCCGATGAGCGTCAGCCGGCGGCTGGGCGAGTCGAAGAACCGCTCGGCCAGCACCGCGCTGACGCCCGCGACATCACCAGCCGTCAGCAGCGTTACGTTCGTGGGCACATCCAACTCGCCATCAGCCAGCACAGCGATCGCGCCCGCGTCGATGGCATCATCGACGAACCTCCGGCCATCGGCCTTGGTCCCGGCACGAGCGATGAACAGGCAGCCGGGACTGACCATGCGCGAATCTTCCGTGATGTCGCTGATCGCACACTCCAGCGACCCCCGCACCAGCCGCACCGGCAGGCCGTCGATCAGGCTCGCGATCGAGCGCGACTGCATAGCGCTTCTCCGTGTCTCCGTGTCTCCGTGATGCATGTCCATGTCAGTCAGGGAAGAATCAGCATGGCGTCGCCATAGGAATAGAACCGGTAGCCGCGAGCGATCGCCTCGCGATACGCCTCGAGCAGGCGATCGAGGCCGACCAGCGCCGCCACCAGAGCCAGCAGCGTCGAACGCGGCAGGTGAAAGTTGGTCAGCATGCCGTCGATGTGACGGAACGCATATGGGGGCGCGATGAGAAGATCGGTCGATCCGCGAAATCCGCCGCAACAATCGCTGCCAATCAGCGCGTCGGCCGGCAGCGATTCCAGCGTGCGCACAGTGGTGGTTCCGACGGCAATGATCGCGTCCCCGTCGCCCCCGCCGCCCCCGCCGCCCCCGCCCCCCCTGCCCCGCCGCACCTCGCGCATCGACTTGATGGCCTCCTCGCCGACCTCGAACCACTCTGAGTCCATCTGATGCTCGGCCAGCGTCGCCGCCGTGACCGGCTTGAACGTGCCGGGCCCGACGTGCAGCGTGACATCGACGCGTTGTACACCCAGCGATTCGATTCGATTCAGAAGTTCAGGGGTGAAGTGCAGGCCGGCTGTCGGCGCCGCGACCGACTGCCGCCTGGCCGCATCGGCGTACACCGTCTGGTACCAGCGCTGGTCGTCAACATCGCGATAGGTCTCATGGTGCTCGTGCCGCGCCTTGATGATGTACGGCGGCAGCGGCGTGCGGCCGACACGATCGAGCGCCTCAGCCGTCGACATCGCCTGTGACGCCGCCTCAAGCGCGACGGTCCATTGCTCGTCACGATGCTCAACGATGCGCAGCGTCAGGTTAGTCGGCCGGTCATCGCGATCGATCAGCGTCAATCGTTCCCCCACGCCGATGCGTCCGCCGCTTCGAAGCATCACGCTCCATTGCTGACGGCCTGTCTCCTGAAGGAACAGCCCTTCCACCCTCCCACCGCTGGCCCGCCGCATCTCCAGTCGCGCGGGCGCGACTGCCGTGTTGTTGAACACGAGCGCATCGCCCGCATGCAGGTATTCAGGCAGATCGCGCACCAGGCGATGCTCAATGCGCGAAGCGTCGCCGCGCCGCAGCACGAGCATGCGGGCCGAGTCGCGCGGCTCAACGGGGTGCGTCGCAATGCGATCGGCCGGCAGGACGTAATCGAGCGCAGCGGTCGCCAGCGATTCCTTCTCGCGGCGCGGCGGCGCGGCCGTGGCTTTCTTCTGCGTGCACAGAGGTTCCGCGTGCGGGTGTTGCATCCGTTCAACATCCGGGACAGCCGACATATCAAAGGATAGAGGATTCTGCGACAAGGCGAAAGATCGCCGCTTTCGCCTCGACGAGAGGCGCTAGGTGTACGCCCGCAACTCCGCGGGCAGCGACTGCAAGCCGCGCCGCCTAGCCTTGCGCACGGCGTACTTCAGCGAGTCGTGCATGCGCTTCTCCACCGCGGGCGTGACGTTGAAGCCCCGCTCGCGCATCTCGCGCAGGGCCCAGACCCAGACGTGGTACTCCTCGAGGCAGCGCGGCCGATACACACCCAGGCCGATGGCGTGATGGCCGATCTCGTGCATGAAGATCGCACAACTCATCGGGCCGCGCGGGTAGGGCGACTCGATCAGTTTCACCTCCTTGCCGCCGCGGTAGCGGATGCTCCACGCCACGCCCGAGGAACTGCTGCGCCACTTGCGCACCCGTACCTGGTAGCGATTCTTCATCTCCTCGACCAGGGCGTCGTATCGCTCCTGCATCGATCGTCTGCGGCGCGGCGGAGCCGGCGCCGCTGTCGCCAAAGGCCGCCGGCGGATGCTCTCGGCAATCGTCTCGGAGCGCGGCACGACGGGCTTGGGCCCCGGCGAGAGCAGATCCCAGAGCGTCGATGCCACCCACTTCATATCAAAGGCTCCAGTCGCGAGCCGACGCGCACCGCGTGGCCGTTGCGATAGGCCTGCCAGGTCATTGGCTCGCGCCCCGGCGGCTGCACCTCCAGCAGGCGCAGCGACCCCACCATGCACGCGATCGATTGGTCCTGCAGGATCTCTCCCGCCACGCCGTGACGGGTGCGGTCCTCGACAGCATCGGCCCGGAGCAGTTTCAGATCACGACCATCCAGACGCACCGTGCAGCCCGGCCACGGCGTCAGGCCGTGAATGCGATTGCGGACGGCTGTCGCCGACTGATCGAATCGCGCAGTTCCTTCGGCCTTGCTGAGTTTGGGCGCAGGCGTCGCAAGGCGATCATCCTGCGGCTGACCGATGGCGGCGTTCGATGCACGCTTTCGCAGAACATCCGCGACGATCTCCGGGCCGAGGGAGGCGAGTCGATCGTGCAACTCACCGGCGGTCTCGCGCGGGTCGATCGTGACCGCCTGCATCGCATACACCTCGCCCGCATCCATGCGGTCGGCGAGGGCGATGACGCTCACGCCGGTCTCGCGCTCGCCATTGATAATCGCCCAGTTGATCGGCGCGGCGCCGCGATACTTTGGCAGCAGCGAGGCATGCAGGTTGACGGCGAAGACGCGATCGAGCAACGGCCGTCCGAGTTTCTGGCCGAAGGCGATGATGACGAACGCGTCGGCATCGAGATCGCGAAGGCGCTGCACCGTGGCCGGTGCGTTGACGCCCTCGGGCTTGATCGTGGGAAGGTTGCGCATGGACGCTACGGCCGCGATGGGGGTGCGCGTCAACTGCCGCTGCCGGCCGGCGGGCCGATCCGGCTGCGTGACGACCATCTCGATTTCGTGCCGCTTCGAGAGGGCATCAAGCGTCGGCACGCCGAAGGCGCCGGATCCGAAGAACACCAGGCGCATCAGGAGAATGCTCCGGGTTTCGCGTCCGCCTCGAGTTCCTTGAGGCGCTTGCGATTGGCGATCTTGTCCAGCGGCGTCATTTTGTCGATGATCAGCACGCCATTGAGGTGATCGATTTCGTGCTGCCAGATTCGCGCGGTGTAGCCGGTGGCCTCGCGCGCGATGGGGTTGCCATCGAGATCGGTCGCGGCGAGCCTGACGTGCGCCGGCCGCTCGATCTCGATATGCACGTTGGGAATGCTCAGGCAGCCCTCCTCGGCCCGTTCGCGCTCGCCGGGAACGTGCTTCAGTTCCGGGTTGACGTAGACCCGCGTGCCGTTGTCCTCAGGCGCGTTGGTGACAAACAACCGCCAGTCGAGGCCGACCTGCGGCGCCGCGAGGCCGACGCCCTTCTCCGCCTGCATGAGTTCGATCATTCGCGCCGCGACCTCGCGCACTTCGCCTGTGACGGCGGCGATCGGCTTGGCCTTCACCCGCAATGCGGCGGCGGGATACTTCACAATCCGAAGTTCAGCGGCGTTCACGGCCATCGGCGGCTATGCTACTGTCCTGCACACCGTGCGGCGACCGCGGGAACCCTCTGGGCGCATCGTGCGGATGGCAGTACATTCGCTGGTCGGCGAAGGCTCCGGTTGAGAGGTTTCTGGCTTGGCAATCTTCTCGTGGAAAAAAAGTTCCGCAGATGAAAAGGGCGCGGGCGACGGCGCCGCCGGCGGCGATGAGTCTGCCTTCGCGCCTCAACCTGAGAAGGCTCAGAAGTGGTTCAACCACGCGCGCGTCTACGCCGACTCGACCAACTACGAGGCGGCCCTCAACGCGTACGCCAACGGCGTCAGGCTCGACCCCGATTCAATGGCGGCTCATGAAGCGTTCTTCGGCGTCGCGCTGAAGTACCTGCAGCAGGGCGGCAAGCCGGCCAGCGGCAAGGAAGTCCGCGAGTTCGAAGATGCGCATCCCGTCGCCAAATTCTCGGCGGCCGAGTTCGCATGGATGAAGGAGCTCATGAGCCTTCCGCTGGCAATCAAGGCCCTCGATGCGGCGGTGAATGCCGGTCAACTCGAGTACGGCAAGTGGATCGCGCCGCGCATCTTCAACATCGCCCTGAAGCAGAAGAAGGTGAGCAAGGGCCAGTGGGTGACGCTCAAGGACCTCTTCAAGCAGGTTGAAGCGTGGACCGAGGCCATCAATTCATTGGGCAAGGCCAAGGAACTCGACCCTCGGGACGGCGCGCTCGACCATGAATACAAGGATCTCTCCGCCCAGCGGGCCATGGATCAGGGCGGATACGACCGCGCCCAGGGCAAGGAAGGCGGATTCCGCTCCTTCGTCAAGGATTCGGAGAAGCAGCGACAACTCAGCGAACAGGACGCCATCGTCACCAGCCTCAGCACCGACGAGCGCAACCTTGCCCGCGCCAAGGAGGCCTACGAAAAGACGCCGAACGTGCCGGACGTGATCAACCAGTACGCGCAACTCGTGAAGAAGCAGGGCACGCCGCAGGCCGAGCAACTGGCCTACGAGATCTTCATGAAGGGGTATCAGGACACTGGCGAATACCGCTTCCGCATGTTTGCCGGCGACATTCGGTTGGAGCAGGCGCGCCGCTCAGCCGATATCCTGGCGGCCAAGGGCGACGCCGTCGCTGCCGCAGCAGCTGCCGAGGCGCGACGACAGCTCGCTGACCTTGAAGCCCAGGAGTTCGAGGAGCGCATCTCGAAGTATCCGACCAATCGCGATCTCAAGATGCGCTTGGGCGAGATCGAGTTCGCGCGCGGCAATCTCGACAACGCCATGGCGCAACTGCAGGCAGCGAAGGATGAGCCCAAACTCCGCGTGCGAGCCGGTCACATGCTCGCGCGCTGCTTCGCTGCCGAAGGCTGGCACCGCGAGGCGATCGACGAGTTCCGCGATGCATTGCAATACGTCGAAGGCACGGACAAGGACCGCGAACTGTCAATTCGCTACGACCTGATGCTCTCGCTGGTGGAGGAAACGCGCAAGAGCCGCAGCGTCGACCTGGCCCGCGAGGCATTGGACATCTGCTCGGGCATCGCGCGCAAGGACATTACCTATCGTGACATCCGCGCCAAGCGGCGCGAGATCGAGGACCTGCAGAAGGAACTCGGGGCAGGCTGAGGCGATTTACGATTGACGATCCACGATTTACGATTGGCGACCTTGAACTCGTCAATGGTCAATCGTCAATCGACAATGGCGGCTCTCGCGGTCATCCCCGCCCGTTATGCCTCGACGCGGCTTCCGGGCAAGATGCTGGCTGACCGCACGGGCAAGCCGTTGATTCAGCATGTCTGGGAAAGGGCGAAGCTGGCGAAGAAGGTCGATCGCGTGATCGTCGCGACCGATGACCAGCGCATCCTCGATGCGGTGAAGCGATTCGGCGGCGAGGCGGTGATGACGCGCGCGGATCATCCGAATGGGACTTCGCGCATCGCGGAGGCAGTGGCCAATCTCAAGCCTCAAGCCTCGGCCAACCGGAAGCCTGCCGACATCATTGTCAACGTTCAAGGCGATGAGCCTGATCTTGATCCCGCGCTGATCGACCTCGCCGTCGACACGCTCATCGCACATCCGGAATGTCCGGTGGCGACCATCGCCTCGCCATTCGCGGCGGGTGAAGATCCGGCGAATCCAAACATCGTCAAGGTGGTGATTGATCGCAGCGGCCGCGCGCTGTATTTCTCACGCGCGCTGATTCCGTGCAATCGCGATGGTTCGGCAGCCGCCGCCGGGCCGTTGAAGCACGTTGGTCTGTACGTCTATCGCCGCGCGTTTCTGCCTGTGTATGTAGGACTGCCGGCGGCGCCGCTTGAGCAGGCGGAGAAACTCGAACAGTTGCGGATGCTCGAGCACGGTCATGCCATCGCTGTCGCCGTTGCCGAAGCGCACCACCACGGCATCGATACGCCGGAGCAATACGAGGCGTTTGTGCAGCGGACATCGACGAGGCGATAGCGGCACATGCCGTCGCGCAGAACGAATCAACCCTTCTTCTTGCGCAGCGTTTCGAGCCAGCCCTTCGCGCTGGTGCGCAGCGTCGGGTCCGACGCGCTGTCAGCCATCTGCTGCAGGCGCGTCTCGGCGCGTGTATCGCCCAAGTCAGCCAGGGCCGCGCCCGCCGCATTCACCGCGCGCTGCTCGTGATCGTCCAGCAGTCCGATCAGCGTCTCCACAGCCTTGTCCTGATCGTGCTTGGCAAGCCGGCCGATGCAGCGGATGGCCTGCGGCCGCGAGCGATCACTGTGGCCGTAGGCCGCGTACTTCATCGCCGCTTCGAGGCCGCGCGCATCGTCGAATTCCGCAAGGGCCTGAATTGCTGCGTTGCGCACCTGATCGTTGTGGCTGGCGAATTCGATTTGGCTCGCGATCAGGTCAGCCTGCTCCGTGCACTTGAGCGCCGCGAGGCCCTCGATTGCCGCCGCGCGCACCCCGTAACTGGAATCCTCGCCGGCGAACTTCGCTAGCGCCTCGGCGGCCTGCGCCTTGTCGAAGCCGCGCAACTTCTCAACCAGTCTGACGCGGACCTTGGCCTCAGGTGTCCCGGACTTCGCGATCTCCAGCAGAGCCTGCCTGCCCTCGGGCGAGCCGTACTTGGCCAGCGCTTCGATAGCGCGGTTGCGAATCGTCCAGCGCTCGCTGTCGTTGCGAATGATCTCGCTCAACAGAGCGATCGTCGCGCTGGAATCGAACTGGCCAATGGCCTCGATGGCATCATGCCGCGCGACGATCGTGGTTCCGGCCTCTCCACTGTTGCTTCCACTCCCCCCGCGCGCCTGCTCCATCCACCACGTCAGCGGCTTGTCCTCGGTGATCGATTTCAGAACATGCAGATTCGGATCGATGGCCACCATCACCGGCGGGTTGTCGAGCGTCGTCTTGAACGATGTTGACTTCGAATTGACTTCTATCGAGAACGTCCTGTCGCCCGCTCCGCCGTTCCCGCTGCGCACCACCACCGGAAGCGTGAAGCGAAACGCTGGCGTGCGCTCATCGATCTTCTGCGTCTGCTCGATGTCGATCGACAGTTCCCGCGTCTCGCCGTTGTACGACTCCTTCACCGTCAACTCGGGCGTGCCCGGTCGATAGCACCATTGCTCGAAGAACCACTCCAGGCCGCGGCCTGACGCTTCCTCCAGCGCGTACCGGAAGTCGTTTGTTTCGGCGAGACCCATGCCGTGTCGCTGGAAGTACACCCGCACGCCCTTCCAGAACACGTCATCGCCCAGCATCATGCGCAGCATATGCAGGATGGATGCGCCCTTCGGATACGGATTGGCCGTGCGACCGAAGACATCATCAGGGTCCTCGTACACCGGCGAGACCATCGGAATGTCATTGCTCCCGGTGCGATCGCCGCGCGCGATGCCGAACTCATCGCGGATCGCCTCGAGGTAGCCATCGGTTCCGTATCGCTGCTCATCCCACAGGTCGTTGCCGAAACTCGCCCAGCCTTCGTTGAGCCAGATGTGAGCCCAACTCCTGCAGGTGATGTAATCACCGGTCCATTGGTGGCACAGTTCGTGCGAGATCTGGCCGTCGAGATCGCCGTCGAGCAAGGCGGTCTTGTCGAGCACGGCCGTCGGATACATGGTGGTGGCGGCAGTATTCTCCATGCCGCCGGCGTTGAAGTTCTTCGCGAGAATCTGGTCGTAGCGATCCCACGGATACGCCACGCCGAAGAGCCGCTCGAACATGTCGATCATTTCGCCGGTGCGGCCGTAGGTCTGCAGCACGTCGCCGCCGCGGCCGACAGGCACCCACACCTTCATGGGCACGTGAGATTTGGAGGATGGCGGGATCTCGACGATGTCGAACTTGCCGATGACAAGCGTCACCAGATACGCAACGTGCGGCTTCTCCTGCAGCCAGTGCCAGACCGCCCGTTCGCCGCTGGTGAGGCTTGACAGCAGCTTGCCGTTGCTGCAGACCGAGAAGCCCGCCGGCACATCCACGATCAGTTCCGTGCTCATGCGATCATTGGGAAAGTCATGACACACGAACCAGCAGCGGTTCGTGTCGGCCTCGCCCTGCGTGTGCACTTCGGCTGAGTACTCGGGCATGTCAGAGGATGCGGAAGCTGATGGCGTGAAGAACATGCCATCGGTCGGATGATCGCAGACGTACTCGATGACGAGGTCGCGCTTCTGGCCGGCCGGCAGCGGCGGGTCGAATCGCAGCGCGAGCCGCTTGCCGTCGTGGGTGTATTCGACGCGCGTCTCGCTGGCCGCGTCCGAACCGTTGACCTTCACCGAATTGATCTGCAGGCCGACTGCGTCCAGCGCCAGCGACGGTGCATCGACGGCAATCGGAGCGAACGTCAGCGTCTCGATGGCGGTGAATCGCTTCTGATTCAGGTCCTCGAAACGCATCTGCAGTTTCATGTGCAGAAAGTCGACGTTCAGGTCCGGCGGAAAGTTGCGGCGGTCGCGGCCGGTCGCCTCGTCAAATGCCGTTGATCGCAGCGCCAATTCGCGCTTGCCCTGCGCGCATGTCTCGCCGCCCTGGCCGGAATCGCCCGCCGATGCGCCCGCGGCGACGACAAAGCAAGTCAGACCTGCGAGAACCGAAAGGACGGATTGAATCTGGCGCAAGGTAGGCATATTCGTGGGCGTGTGAAGGGCGACTGGAAGGTATCGACATACCGCCGCGGTCGCTGGAGGCTGCCGGTCTTGCAGACATCCCGAATCAGCAATGAATCGGCCCTTCCATCGCGCCGTCGGGCGCGGTACGATGCGTTATGCCCCTCTCGCCGACCCCCCCTCTAAAAGGTTCCCCGACCGAACCACGGCGTCAGCCTGCGCCCCCCGGCGCGCCCCGCACTTCCTCGCACGCGCCAACGTCGATGTTGTCGCGTTTCGGCAAGAGCGAGGACACCACCGAGTTCTACTCGCCGATTCCGCCGGGCTACCAGAAGGGCCGGCATAGTTACGTCGTCGTTTTGGGCACCGTGATGTCGGGACTGGGCAAGGGCATCTTCAGTTCATCGCTGGCGAAGATGCTCAAGGACAAGGGCCTCGCGGTCGCACCCATCAAACTCGAGGGCTACCTCAACATCGATTCGGGCACGCTCAATCCGTATCGCCACGGCGAGGTGTTCGTGCTCGAGGACGGCACCGAGTGCGACATGGACCTGGGCACCTATGAGCGCATGCTCGATCAGGACCTTTCCCGGCAGAACTTCTGCACCTCCGGCCAGATCTACACCGAGATTCTCGAACGCGAACGCCGCGGCGATTACCTCGGCCGCGATGTGCAGATGATCCCGCACGTCACCGGCGAAGTGAAACGTCGATTGCGGCAACTGGCGATGACTGGCGGACCTGACGGCAAGCCGGCCGACGTGGTCTTCGTCGAAGTCGGCGGCACGGTCGGCGATTACGAGAACGGCTTCTACATCGAGGCCCTGCGCGAACTCGCCTTCGAGGAAGGCCCGAACTCGACGTGCTTCGTCGCGCTCACCTACATCATCGAGCCGCCGATCCTGGGTGAGCAGAAATCCAAGGCGGCGCAACTGGGCATCAAGCGCGTCATGGAAGCCGGCATTCAGCCGCACTTGATCGCCTGCCGGGCCCACCAGCCGGTGAGCGCGACGGTGAAGGAAAAGATGTCGATGTTCAGCAACGTGCCGCTGAACCGCGTGTTCTCGATGCACGATCGCGATTCGATCTACACCATTCCCGAGGCGATGCGCAACGAGGGATTGGATCGCGAGGTCCTGTCGATCCTTGACCTGCACAAGCGCGTCGATGGCGCGCATGAGGATCGCGCCCGGGCCGCATGGAACGAATACGCGGGCAAGATTCGCTCGACGCGCAAGCATCGCATCAACCTGGCCATCCTCGGCAAGTATGCCGCGCTGCGCGATGCCTACGCCAGCGTGGACAAGGCCATCGAGCACGCCACCACGCATCTGTCCGCCAGCACCGATGTGCGCTGGATCGACACCTCCGACGTCACATCAGCCAACGTTGCGCAGCGCATCGGCCCCGATGTGCACGCGGTCATCGTCCCCGGCGGCTTCGGCGAGCGCGGCGTCGAAGGCAAAATCGCCTGCGTCCAGCACGTGCGCAGCCACGGTATCCCCTACCTGGGCCTGTGCCTTGGCCTGCAGGTCGCGGTCATCGAATTCGCACGCAACGTTGCGGGGCTCGCCAACGCAAACTCGACCGAGTTCGAGGCCGAAACGCCCTTCCCGGTCATCTGCGAACTGCCCGAGCAGCGTCGCATCGAGGGCATGGGCGGCTCAATGCGCCTCGGCGGCCAGGACGTCGCGCTGCAGAAGGATTCGCTGGCGTCATTCCTCTTCGACGGCCGCACGATTGTGCGCGAACGATTCCGCCACCGCTTCGAGGTCAATCCTGAGTACGTCGAGAAACTGAGCACAGCCGGCCTGCGCTTCAGCGGCCGGCACCCGCAGCATCCGATCATGCAGGTGATCGAACTGCCACCGGAGGTTCATCCGTATTTCATCGCGGGCCAGTTCCATCCTGAACTGACCAGCCGTCCGCTGCGGCCACAGCCGATGTTCATGGGCCTGATCGCGGCGGCGATCGCGCGGGCCAAGCCCGACATGCACATCGAGACGATCTCGCCGCGGTGGCTGCGCCCTTTCGGCGAGGACGATGAAGGCGGCAGGCGCGCGTCGGCTGGCGTCGGCGCCGTGGCATCGCGCTAGCGTCGCGTCATTCGAATGCCTTTGACGCTCGCGCCTCGGCGCGCGTACACTCTGCTCGCAGAACGACGGCGATGTAGCTCAGCTGGCTAGAGCGAGGGATTCATAAACCCTAGGTCGGCGGTTCGAGCCCGCCCATCGCCATTCGACACTCCACATCGGACTCCTTGAGGGGCGGTCAAGGCGAGTGCAAGGACGCGCGAACGAGTCATCATGCCTTCTCGCGCAGCCGGCCGTTGTCTTCGATCAGCGTCGTCGACTCAAGCATGTGAGTAACCTGGCTATCGATTGTCTCGCGTAGCCCGGGCGTCGTGGCTTTGAATCCCAGCGTGCGCGCGGCCGCGGTGATCATTTCCTCGCGCGTCACGCCGAAGTTGGCTCGCACCATCCGCTGCACGCATACACGGATCTCGGCCGGAGGCAGCATTGCCGGATCACGCAGCGATGACGACTCCACCTCGCTACGATCGCGCACGGCGACGGGACTGTCGGGTGACCTGAGATAGAACTCGCCATCGCGCCAGATGAGCCTGGTTCGCACGGCCCATTCAAGCGCGGTATCGATGGCGCGAACCATGCGCGCCCCGACGCGGCCGGCGTCCCACAGGTGGCGAAGCCGCTCGGTGATCTCGTCGCCATGAATCGGCCCCTCGATCTCGACGATGTTCGCGATGATCTCGGCCAACTTGCCCATGGGCAATTCGGGAATCTCGCGCGATGCTGGCACGCGGAAGCGCGCCTCCTTGTAGGGAATCGCGATCGCGCCCTCATCGTCCTTGGCGGTTCGAGCGCGACTCGACTCCTCGCGACTGAACGCGGCAGCAGGCACTGAGGTCGGCGTCGGCTTCGAGACGCCCTGCTCCGACTGCGCGGACATGAGCGCCTCGAGCGTCCTGCGAATCTGCTCATCTGGCCGGTTGAGGAAATCCATGCTCCAGATGCGATGCAGCCGCCAACCGCGGTCGGAGAGCACGAACGGCTGCGTGCGATCGCGATCGCGCGCGGATCGCGAAGCCGAGTAGTCCGGGCCGTCGTACTCGATGCCCAGCGCATACTCGCCCACAGGCGCATCGGGCTTGCGCGCTGCGAGATCGACGAAGAACCCCGCGACGCCGACGTTGAGATCAGCCTGCCATCCGGCGTCGCGCAGCGATTTCGCCAGCACCTGCTGGAGCGCCTCGGCCCCGGCTGCCGCGCCAATTCCCTCCAGCACTCCACGCTGGGCATAGGCGAGGAAAGCCTTGAACGCCGCGGGTCCCTTGCCCGTGGCGCGGTTGAGATCGATGTCGTCGGCGGTGATGGATGTGAACACCTCGCAGCGCGTCTTGGCCCGCGTGATCAGCACGTTCAGGCGCCGCTCGCCGCCGGCGTTGGACAGCGGGCCGAAGTTCATCGTGAGCGAACCCTTCGCATCCCGCGCGTAGCCGACGGAGATGAAGATCACATCGCGCTCATCGCCCTGGATGTTCTCCAGATTCTTGACGAAGAACGGCTCGGCGACATCGGTGGCAAAGAACGATTCGACGCCCGGGTCGGCCCGGCGCAGGCTTTCGATTTCATCGATGATCGCATCGCGCTGCTGCACACTGAAAGCCCCCACTCCCAGCGAGAGCTTCGGCCAGTCACGTGCGTGCTTCATGACGGCCTGGGCCAGCACCTTCGCTTCAACGCGATTGGTGGCTGAAGCGCCGCGGTCGAACACGCCATCGCGCACGTGGTGGAACACCAGCCCGCGCGTCGCATCGCGCTCCATCGGACTGGGCACGACGTACAGCCGGTTGTCGTAGAATTCGCGATTCGACACCGTGATCAGCGAATGATGCCGGCTGCGATAGTGCCAGCGCAGCATCCGCTGCGGCAGATCGAGCGAGCCGCACAGGCCGAGGATGCTCTCGAGATCACCGGTAGCGGACGCCTCGGCGTCGGGTTCGTCCTCGACATCGCCCTCGAACTCGCGCGTGAAGAAACGCGTGGGAGGAAGTTGCTTGTCATCGCCGACGACGATGATCTGCTTGGCGCGGGCGATGGCGCCGAGCGCATCCACCGGCCGAACCTGCGAGGCCTCGTCGATCAGCAGGATGTCGAACTCCAGCGCGCCGGGCTCGATGTACTGCGCAATCGAAAGCGGGCTCATCATGAACACGGGCTTGACGGCCTGCACGGCATTGCCGGCGGCCTTCAGCAGTTGGCGGATCGGCAGGTGCCGCCGCTTCTTGGCGAGTTCGCGGCGAATCACGCCGACCTCGCCGATGACGCTCGCGCCGCGCGGCACCTTCTCCCAGTGCGCGAGTGCGACTTCGGCCCGAGCGAGACTGATGCGCTGCTGATCGAGGTCGCGGAATTGCTGAAGCAATCTCTCGTGCGCGAGACCGTCGAATGTGCTCAGCGATGGATGCACGGTCGCGAGTTGTCGCAGGATTCGCTCGAAGTACGCAGCGTCGAAGCGGTCGAGGGCCTGCGGCGGTGTCATTCGACCATCACGAAGACGTTCGCACACTTCGCCCATGCCAGCGGCGCGGCACTGTTCATCGCGCTGGCGATAGGCGATCCATTTCGTGATTCCCTCGGGATTGCTGCGCCAGAGATCGAGCCGCGTCGCGAGGTCGGCGAGGCCGACGTAATCGATGGGCTGACCGGCGCCCGCAGTCGCGGATGGCGCGGGCGCGCTGAACGCCGCGGACACATCGATTTGCAGCGCGGTGAAGATCTCGGAGGCCGCGGCCTGTGCGCGATCGCACGCTGCCTGCACGTTTCGTGCCGCCTCGGTCAGAGGCCGTGCGTCGGTGGTGCGCGATGCGATCTGCCGGAAGTCGCGCGGCATCTGGACGTCGCTGCGACATTCGGATTCCCATCGCTCGACTGCGGCCAGCGCCTGCCAGTTCGATTTCTCGCCGAGCCAGAGTTGGCCGAAGGCCCGTCGGCCGAGTTCGCTGGAAGCAGCCATCGATTTCTGCGCCGCCTGCGCTGCGATCACTGCATCCATCAGCGCGAGCCGCTCGGCGTTCGATCGCGGCAGCGGCGCGCCTGCCGCCAGAACGCCGCGCAGCGTGTTCTTTGCACGGCGATAGGCGCTGGAGAGGAATCGAAAGAGTCCCTCGCCATGAGCGGCAATGTCGCGTCGCACGGCGGAGAAATCGGTCGTCCACGCCGACTCGATGAGCGTGCTGGCAAGGCGCGATCGCGTCTCCGATATCTTCGCCCCAGCGGCGATGATCTGCACAAGCTCGGCCCGGTTCGACTCCCAGACTCCGTCAGCAATTGCGGTCCGATCCATCTGCGGCGCGCCGGCGATGCGCTCGGCGGCCCGCGCCAGCGACCGCGCCCAAGCGAAGGTCACAGCATTCGCGTCGATCGATTGATGGAGCGATCGCGCCAGATCGGCGGCGGCGGCAGACGCCGCGCGCACCGCCTGCGCAGCGGGTTCGAATCGCGGCTTGATTCGGTCAAGATCCATCGGCAGCATGCTCGCCAGCATCACGCCGCGCCAGGGGTGCTTCGCCGGCACGCCGATCTCCGCTGCGAACGCCGCCAGTTCCTTGAGCATCGTCCGGCGCTGGGCGGTCTGCTGGGCCGTCAACGACTGGCAGCCTTCGAGCGTGAGATCGGATGTCGGCACTCCGCCGGCGCGCAGCCGCGCGAGTTCGCCCACGCACTGCCATGCCGTGACATCCGACGGCGGCAGGGGCGTGTGCATCGCAAGGGCGTGCTCATTCAGGCGATCGCGCGCATCCTTCAACTGGGCCGCGATCTGCTCGGCATCTCGCACCACTGGCTTGTCGAGCGCGAGCGTGCGGCCGATGTCGGCAAGCACGGCAGCCTTGCGCGCCTTGTTCGAGTGCAGTGCCAGGCACATGTCGCCCAGGCCGATGTTGCCCAGGCGGTCCTTCACCACGTTGAGCGCGGCGACCTTCTCGGCGACAAAGAGCACGCGCTTCCCACTCATGACCGCGGCGGCGATGATGTTGGAGATGGTCTGGCTCTTGCCGGTGCCGGGCGGACCCTGGATGACAAGGTTGCGGCCGCGCTTGGCTTCCTCGACCACGATGGCCTGTGAACTGTCGGCATCGACGACGTGCATCATGTCGCGCGGCTCGATCAGTGGATCGATCAGCGCATCCTCACCGCACAGTGGCGCATCATCGCCTTTGATCCCCGGCGGCAGCGCGCCGCCCAGCAGGCCGTTCATGAGCGCGTGTTGGTGCAAGGCGCGCGATTCGGGCCAGGCGCCCGGATCCAGATCGCGATACATCAGCAGTTTCGCGAACGAAAAGAAGCCGAGCACGATGTCTTTGTCGAGCACCTCCCAGTCCTTCATGCCGGCGATCGATTGCCGCACGAGTTCGAAGTACTTTGCGGGCGCGATCTCCTCATCCGCATCGAGCGACGCATCCACCTCGGGCAGATCGACTCGGTACTCGCTGCGAAGTTTGACCTGCAGCGAGAGGTTGGTCGTGATGTCCTCGCCGCTCCAATGCACGCGGAAGCGCGAGGCGACGCTTTGCCGCTCGAGTTCGACCGGCACAAGCAGCAGCGGAGCAAATCGCTCCTTGCCTGGCTTGTCTTCCTCATGCCATTTGAGGAAGCCCAGCGCGAGAAACAGGACGTTGACGCCCTGTTCTTCCTCGAAGGTATGGGCCGCGTGGAAGGTGCGCAGGAGCCGCTGCTGCAGTTGATTGGATGCCAGCAATGTCTGGAGGCGATCATCGCGACGGCGCTGCTCCGCCTCCTCGGGCTGCGGCAGGACCGCTGGCGCTTCGGGCGAGCCATCGACGTCGGAGAATGCTGGTTGATCTGGCTCCAGTGCCGCTTCGGCCAACGGCGATGTGGACATCGCCGGCTTCACTGTCGTCTGTGCTTCGCTGGCCGCCTCGAAAGACATCGCCTTGCCTTCGATCACCAGCAGCCGATGTACGTGCTCAGGTGACCCACCGACGATCTCGATGCTGCTGGATCGTGCCTGCCTCCGCGGCGTGTGCAACAAGCGATTGCGCGCGGTGAGATCGAGCAGTTCCCGACGCGAAAGATCCAGCCGGCGCTTCAGGTCGGCCTCGCTTCCGGCGGGCGGCGCAGGCTCTGTCGGCGCTGGGGCAGGCGCTGGCGAAACTGGCATGGCCGTGTCGGGCACGCAAGGATCGTAGCAAGGCCGGCACGCGGCGATGCCGATACAGTCTCACCCGCACCGCACGCATCGAGATCATCATCGTGATCGGATCAGAAGCCAGCACGATTGCTCAGACGCCGAATGCGAAATCGGCGCGCATCATCGCGTGGTGCGTCGCGATCGCCCTTGTGCTGTTCCTGTGCGCGTGGCCGCTGATCGGCGGCATGGCCGCGGCGAACGATGACCTCAAGTTCTTCCGCAGCGCCGAGTTCGCCGGCACGCTCTGGCAGGACGTGCGCGAAGGCTGGTCGCATCATCCGAACTTCCGGCCGCTGGAGAACATCGCAGCCCTGCTGTGCGATGAACACACGCTGGAATGCCGTGGCGTCATGCTGATCCAGATTGGCGGACTGCTCGCGCTCCTCGCGGGGCTCGCTGTGGTCGTGCGCAGGCTGTTCCCATCGCATCCAATCGCGCTGCCGATGCTGATCATCTGGCTGACGATGTCGCCGGCCACGACGATCTCGCTCTGGCAGATGGACACGTGCTCGCAGACGTGGACGGCCGCGCTGGCGGCATGGACGGGCGTCATCGTGCTTGGCGGCATCGATGCGACGCGGGCTGGACGCGGCGTCTGGACGCACGTAGTGATCCTGACGCTGTTGTGCGCGACTGCGGTCAACATCAAGGAGATGTTCTACGGCTGGAGCGCGGGCATCGGCTTCGCGCTGATCGTCGCCATTGCGTGGTTGTGGCAGCGCGAACGGCCGGCGGCGCTGCGGGCGATGTGGATGCTCGTCCCCGTCGCCGTCCTGCCCGCGGTGCATCTGCTGGTGCGGCTGAAATGGTCCGGTCTGGGCATGACCGTCGCTGAGGCCGCTGGCGATGGCGGCGAGGCAGCGCGATACCAGATCAACCTCGGCAGCAATCTGTTGCGGAACGCCGGACTTTCCATCCTCGGGCTGTTCGCCGATGGGCCGCTGCATGTGGTCACGAACGTGGATGCACCGCTGCCGCTGCGCCTGGCGCCGCTCGCGGCCCTCGTCGCCTCGTTCATCATTCTCGCCGCGGCCGGCCTGCTGGCGCTGCTGCATCGTCAACACAATCTGAGCGGCAGCCGGCGCGCACGGCTGCTCGCCGCCGCCGCAGGGTTGACGAGCGTCGCGATCACGCTGCCGATGGGATCGGTCTCTGAGTTGTATGGCTTCGGCGCGAACGTCGCATCGGGGTTGATCATCGTCGCGTCAATCCTGGCGCTGTGGAGTCCAGTGAACATCGACGAACGAACGATGTGTCGCGCCATCGTCATCCCGTGCGCGGCGGCGCTGCTGGCGATCGGACTCGCAGGCGTGGCGAGCAGGGCCTACCACTTCCGTTTGACGTGGCTGTATGCGCGCGAACTCAATCGCATCGTCCTCGAGCATCAGCGTTCGCTGCCGCCGCGAGCGCCGGGGGAGCCGCGCGCACGGATCATCTTCGAGCGTCCCTGCTACGCCGGCCAGATGCACAGCCAGTACATCATCTCGCCGGTGCAGGCGATCGGCATCACCGACACAATGCACTGGATGAATCGCCGCGATCCCGAGCGGCCGGTGGTGTTCGAGCCCGAGCGAACCGTGGGCGGACTCCATCCGAACGACCTGGTGATTCAATGTGAGACGCTGCCGCCAAGGCGCGCCTGGTAATCCGTCAGGGAGGGCTCGATCCGGTGGACCCGCTGACCGCCGGCGTGGAATTGGTGATTGTCGAAAGATCGGGCAGCGGCGGCAGCCCATACTTCGCACGCAACGTGTTCTGCTGCTGCATCAACGACGCTATGTTGTTCGCTGAAAGAATCACCGTCGTACCATCGACCTGCACCGCCGTCGGCATCATGTTCGTCCATGGCCCAGCACTCGTCTGACCGGGATCCGGAGAGATGACTGCGATCCACAGCGCCGGATCAGCGTTGTTCAGATTCATGCCGTGATATGTGAACACCACATCGCCCATGCGATGTGCCACGAGATTGGCGGGCTGCGCTTGCGACATTGCCTGCGCGGTCATTTGCATGCGATTTGACGGTAGATACTGGAAGCGATCGAGCGTCAAGTTCGCGTTGGGCAATGCCACGTTGGCCTCGTCGTGTCCGACCTGCCACGCGACGAAACTTGAAGCGCTCGCATAGTTGCCGACAACCAACTCAATGGCATGCGGTGGCCCCTGGCCGCCGTTGGTCATCGCATAGGCAAGTATCCCCGAGTGCATGGCCTGCGCCTCGGAGATCGGGGCATAAGCGCCCCCGACTGTCGTCGCCGCCATCCCCCTGCCCATGCTGGAGATGAGGAAGAACACGGCCATGATGTAGGCAGCAAAGGCGAGAATCCCCAGGGCCGGCCCGGCCCCGACGCAGAACGTCGCGCGCAGGCCGCGCACCTTCTGCCCTTCCATCACCATGAGAATGGCGCTGACGAGCCACCAGATCCATGTGAAATATCCGCCGCAATACGGGCCGATGCACGGCACAGCCATCACGAGGTTCGCCCCACTGCTGTAATAGATCGCCTGCATCGTGCGCCCGAGGCCGCGCTGTGCGCCGCCGGTGATCTTGAGCAGACCGTGCGTCAGCATCGCCCAGATCGTCGCGATCACCAGCGTGCCGATGCTGCCGCCCACAAGCGACGCCACCGCGCCGGTGAGCATCGGCAGCGCGCCGCCGCGTGCATTTCCGCCCGAAATCATCAGAACCACCAGCAGCGGCACGCACACACCGAACAGCGCGATGATCGCGTGCGTCACGAGCGTAAAGAAGCATGCCTCGCCAAGGCCGCCCTCGAAAGGAACGGCCCGCATGAGTTTTTGCGGCGCTGCCATCGCCATACCGATCGTTCGAATCCAGCCCTTGAACCATCCCAGTTGCCGGCGCTGCAGCCACGGCATGACGTCGGCTGCGGTGTGCTGCTCCTCGACTCCCTCCGCTGGAAACAGCAGCATCTCATCCATGTCGATGCGCTGCCCGCACGTCACGCAGCTGAACGTCCGCGGGATCAGGTGCCCCTCAGGCGTCGTGCCGTAGTAGCACTGTTCGCAATGCGGGCACAGATATCGAACCGAGTTCGGAACAAAGTGAAAGTCCGACGGCTTGAAGTCCGTGCCGCACTCCGGACACTTCCGCGCCGGCAGGTTCCACAGGGGATAGTCGCAGTTCTTGCAGCGCATGGGCAGCGATCATCGCTCAACCATCAGCGACCAGCCGTCAGTGATCAATCTTCTGGCGCATTGGCCGAGACTCTCTTACGGAATTCCGCCGTCAGCCTTGCCGTGATCGGCCCCACCTTTCCGTCAGCGATGCAGTGCTCATCGATCTGATTGACGCCGATGATCTCCGCAGCCGTGCCCGTCAGGAAGACCTCGTCGGCCTTCAGGAGGTCATCCACCTTGATCATCTTCTGAACAACCGGAATCTTCAGCGCCGGCGCGAGTTCACCGATCACGAACTGCCGCGTTACGCCGTGCAGCATGCCGGCTTCGAACGGCGGCGTGATCACCGTTCCGCCCTTGACCATAAAGATGTTGTCGCCCGTGCATTCGCTCACGTAGCCATCGATGTTCAGCATGATCGCTTCCAGCACATCCGCATCGATGGCTTCGATCTTCGCCAGGATGTTGTTGAGATAGTTCAGGCTCTTGATCGCCGGGTCCAGGCACGCAATCGGAATGCGCGGCCGCTTCGCCACGATCACCTTCATCCCCTTGGCGTATAACTCCGGCGGGTAGATCTGAATCTTGTCCACGATCACGATCGTGCCGGGCTTGGGGCAGCGGAACGGGTGCAGCCCCAGCGTGCCGGCCCCGCGCGTGAAGATCAGCCGGATGTAGCCGTTGGGCAATTCGCATGCCGCGATGGTGTCGCGAATCGCCTGGGCGACTTGCTCGGGCGGGTACGCGGGCTTGAGGCGGATGCGCTCCGCCGATTCGTACATGCGCTTGAGGTGCGAAGCGAGTTTGAACACGCGGCCGCCATAGACGCGAATGCCTTCAAAGCAGCCGTCGCCGTAGAGGAGGCCATGGTCGTAGACGCTGACCTTGGCGTCGGCCTGATCAACCAGTTTGCCATCGAGCCAGACCTTGAGCATGGTGGGCGGAGTGTAGGGGAAACGTCCAAACGTCGAAAAAGTCGGGCTTGAGGCTTGGAGGCTTCTCACCGTTTCGCCAGCACGAACCTCTGAATCGCGCGGGCCACACCTAGTTCATCGTTGCTCGGCACCACCGCATCGGCCATCTCGCGCACCATCGGGTAGGCGTTGGCCACCGCCACGCCGAAGCCTGCCCATTCGATCATGCCCATGTCGTTGCTGGCATCGCCTATGGCCATGACCTCCTCGCGCTGAATATTCATCTTGCGCGCGATGCGCTGCAGCGCAATGGCCTTGTCCACCATCGGGTGCGTGATCTGGATCAATGAAGGATCGCTGAGGAACACCGCCACCTGCTTGGGCTTCCAGAATCGCTCGGTGACCATCTCCAGCACCGGTTTGAGGAGATCGGGCTCGCCCATCAGGTTCAGCTTTGTCACGGGCCGCGAGAGCGCTTCATCCAGATTGCCGAGGAAATCCGGCTGCGCCGGCTTGCCGTCGGCCGAGGCCCAGCGGCCATCGACGCGATCGGTGCACCAGTGATCGAGAGCCTCGATCGCGACCATGACCTCCGGGTACAGCGCGCGGGCGGCCTCGACGATCTGGCGGGCGATCTCACCCGAGAGCGGCTCGTGATACTGCGGCTTGTCGTCGATGGGATTCCAGATCACCGCGCCGTTGTAGTTGATGACGGGGCTGGTGATGTCGAGAGTCTGCAGCACCGTGCGCGTGCCACGCGGCGCGCGGGCGGTGGCGAGAATGACCACGCAGCCGGCCCGCTCGGCGGAGCGGCAGGCCTGGATCACGCCCTGCGGCAGGCTCGCATCGCTGCGCAGAAGCGTGCCGTCCACATCGATCGCCAGCAACTTGATCGGCTTCTGTGGGAGGCGGCGTTCCTCGGTCATCAGCGCGAGGGGACCGACTGCGGTAAGCGGCGCGGGGCCGCTGTTCATGCGCATCACGCCGCTGCTGACTGACACGGCGACCGGTTCGGTGGGCTCGGATGTTTCATCGCGCAGCAGCAGCGCCGCCAGGGCGCGAGGCAGTTCCTGATAGAGAAACACGTAGCCGCGCTTCTGTGCCGCGCGCGGCAGGCCCTTGCTGCCGACGGTGAGGTAGTTCCCGAACTCGCCAAGGAGCGCGCGCAGCGCGATACGCGGCATGGGCAGCCAGGACGGCTTGCCCATGATGCGGGCGATGGCGCGGGCCATGTCGCGTGCGCGCACGGGATTGGGTGAGACGGCGTTGATCGGGCCGTCGAGATCGCCTTCCTCGAGCGCCAGGTCGATGATGCCGATGAGGTCGCGCCAGTGAATCCATGGCATCCACTGCTTGCCGTTGCCCAGTGGGCCGCCCGCGAGGAACGAGAACGGCCGCATGAGGCTCGGCAGCGCGCCGCCGCGCTCATCCAGCACGATACCGGTGCGCAGCAGCACCACGCGCGCGCCAAGGGCGCGGGCCTGCGCCGCCTGCTTCTCCCACTGCACGCAAAGGTTCGCGAGGAAATCGGACGATGTCCCGGGCGGCGCGGTCTCATCGATCTCGCGATCGCCGGTATTGCCGTAGTACCCGACGGCGGAAGCGTTGAGCAGGATTCGCGGACGCCGAACACTGCCCTGCGAGGCCGTCGCCATTTCCATGGCGCTGACGATCTGATGCGTGCTGTCAACACGGCTGGAGACGATCGTCTGCTTGTAGGACCTGGTCCATCGATGATCAGCCAGGCCTGCTCCGGCCAAATGCACGACCGCATCGCAGCCCGCGACCGACGATTGCCACGGGCCTGGCGCGGCGACATTGCCGGCGATGACTGTGATGTTGCGGTTGGCGTCGGCGGCGAAGAGCCGGCGGGCCTGCGCAGCATCGCGCGAGAGCAGCACCACCTGGTCGCCTCGCTCCAGGCGATCAAGCACGAATCGCCGGCCGATGAGGCCGGTCGCGCCAGTGATGAAGATTCGCATGCGGGCGGGAGGTCGGTGGCGAGCGGCAAGCGGCGAATGAGCGATTCGCGGGTTCCAGTGTAGCAATGCCTGAGTGCTGCGGAATCAGGCGAAGCCCGCGCCACCGCTGCTGGGTTCAGGAATGATCGACCCGAAACCACCCGCTGCATTCCTCCGGAATCCCGCCAAAGCCAGCCAGCGGTGCCACACCGAACGGAAACGCGACGGCTTGCGAATCTCAATGGCTTCGACCGGCGAGGCATCGTCCGCGCGCTTGATGTGCACCGCGATCCCCGCCTCCTGCCAGCGGAGCAGCACGTGGCGGAGATCCTCGCTGGGTTGGCCGGCCTGCGATTGCACGACGACCACGCGCGTGATGCCGCTTGCCTGCAGGAAGGAGCCGGAGGGGAAATCCTGGGGAAACACCAGCCAGCGATTGTCGTACACCAATGGCTTGAGCGGCGCGTTCGGAGCAAGGCGATTGGCGTCGAGTATGAATGCCGGCGGGGCCTCTAGCGACGGGGCCAGTTGCTGCAACTCGGCGGTCGCGGCCCGCATCGCGCTGAGGATCGGCTTCATGTCAACCGCGCCGGCGGGATTGGCGTGCGTGTTGTACAGCGGCACGGGACGGAAGCCCATGCGCGCCAGTTCCATCGCGCACGCGATGGCTGCCGCGCCGGGCAGATCGACTACCACGGCTGCGCCTTCGCTGGCACTTCGAACCCACGAGACGTCCATCTGCGTCAGGCTGGGCGCGGGTTCATCCGGGCCTTCGAGATGCAGGAAGAGAATCGGCTTGACCCACGGCGACCAGCGGCCGCCCGGCGGAGCCCAGATCTCGTACAGGTCATGCATGGGCCATCTCCCTTTCGTCCAAGCGTGTGCGGACTGATGTCGCGGCGATCGGCTGGATCTCGCGTTCGACCAGCACTGCGACATCCATCGCGCGGTGATCAATCAATGGTCGCGGCGACATCCGACCGTACACACCGCAGGCGCGCCCCCCCACGACGAAGACTCCAAGCGAGGGATAGCGCTGGCCGTGCGGCGTGGAGATCGGAACCGCGTTGAATCGTCGCTGCGCGATCCAATGTCGCGGATGCCAGCGCGTGCCGCGGCGGATGTCGCGCCATGATCGGTCGCTGGTCGCGCCAGCGATTCCCACGCCATCGCCAACGCGGCCGAGAGAAGGCTTGTACACCCATTGCGGATCGAGTCGCTGCCGATCGCGCCACATCAAGGCCCGCGTCTCCGGCAAGAGCAATCGCCAAGTATCCATAGGTGTTCGCAGCCGAGGCCATGTGAGTGGAAACCGTTTGCTCTGAGTCAGCAGCGCGCTTGCTGGATTGAGAATCGGCGTCCGGCTGCCGCCAACCAGATTCTGCCAGTGTGTGAGTCGCGGCAGGTTCGGCAGCCACTCTGCGGGGAAGAATCGCACGATCGCGCCCAGCCGCTCGCCGCCGATGTGCGCCCTTCCGTAGCGCCAGTCGAGGTGATCGGGCCCGGCGAGAACGGCGCGCAGACCGACTTGCGCAACACGCCGAGACAGGTACACCATGACCTGCCGGTCATCGCTGTAAGCGGTCGCGTGGATCATTCCAATCGGAGCGTCCCGGTCGGGAACGAGCGATTGAATCGCATCGATAAGCGCGGCGGCAGGATCACCGCACGTTTCGAAGTCCGCGACGGCACCGGCGACGAGCGATGTGAATCCTGCGGACTCGATGAATCCGCCCGGCACATCCGAGTTCACCTCGGAGATGCGCCAACCCTCATCCGTGAAATGAAAGTCATAGCGATGCACGCGCGGCCAAACAGGTACCTCCGCGCTCCGCGACAAGGCTGCGCAAAGTCGCGCCGGAAGCACGAGCCGCCGATGCAGTTCGGGTCGTTGCCGCAGTTCTGCTTCGGCGGCGAGCGTCTCGCGGTCAAGCGCCTCCGCCAGCGATGCCAACTCGCGCCACGCCGGGCGGCACAGCAGCAGCGGCGTGTCGGCGAGGACCGAGACGTCCTCGACCTGCGGATCCCACTTGCAGCATTCGAAGATGGTGCGCCGGCGGATCGCCGCGAACGCCTTGACGTCGACCGCGTGCGAAGGCAGCCAAGGAACGCTCATGTCCACCAACCCAGATAAATGACATACCCGATGGCAGCGGCGAGATACGCAAGACCGATGATCACGCCTGACAGTGACCCGCAGCGGACTGCCGCGACGCGATCGTTGTTGCGCAGCGAGCCGACGACAAGTTCAGCGATCGTGAGAACAAACGCGGGCCAGGCCATGGCGACGAAATCCTTGATCGTCTCCAGCGCACTGATCCACGTGCCGGCGACACTGCGACCGAGAATGAGGCCAGACGCGATCAGAAACGCACCGGCGCGCCAGGCATCGTTCATGTTGCGCTCAATGGTGACGGCATCGGCCAGCGCTGTGGCGCGCTGCACCGTCGCCCACAGGATCGCGAGCGTGGCTGTCGAGAGACCAGCGCTGAAGATCACCACCCACCAGCCCGGGCCATCGCCGATGTTCGCGCCGGCAAAGCACAGAGTGAACGCCAGCAAAGCCGCGATGATCAGCGTCGTCGCTGCGGGATTGCGGCGCTCCAGCGAGTCATCGCGCAGGCTGACGCCCATCGAGCCGATCAACCCGTGCGTCAATCCCACCCATGCCGCGCCCGCGATTGTGTACAGCGCGAGATAGCGGCCATCATCGCGCACATCGCTGGCCGCGAAGAACTTGAGAATGCACAGCAGCGCCAGCATGCACGCAATCGGCGCGACCGCGAGCGCCGCGCGGATGCCCAGCCCCGCTCCCAGCGGCGCCCGCGTCATGACGAGGAACCACCATCGGCACCACGTGATCGCGGCGACGATCAGCGAGAAGACCAGCAGCGCTCCTTCATCCTCAGACATGGCGCGCGATTCTACTGGTTTCGCTCGACAGCGCGATGGCCCGCCGCAATACGCCGTCGAGCATCGCCGGCGTCAACCGGCCGGTGAAGGTGTTCTGCTGGCTGACGTGGTAGCAGCCCAGAAGCGTCGTCTCGCCGATGCGCACTTCAGCGGCGTGGCCGAATCTCGGCCGCGGCCTTGGAAGCGCGAAGCCGCGCGCGTTCACGGACGCGAGCGCCGCGTTCCACGCGATTGAGCCAAGGCAGACGATGGCGCGCGGCTGCAGCAGGCGCAACTCGTCGATCAGGTATGGCCGGCAATTGTCGAGTTGCCGCGGTGTCGGCTTGTTGGCGGGCGGCGCACAGCGCAAGGCGGCGGAAATGTACACGCCGCGCAACTTCAGGCCGTCATCGCGGCTGACGGATGTCGGCTGATTCGCAAGTCCGGCGCGGTGCAGCGCGGCGTAGAGGAAGTCGCCGCTGCGGTCGCCGGTGAACATGCGCCCCGTTCGGTTGCCGCCATGCGCAGCGGGCGCGAGGCCGAGGATCATGATTCTCGCGCGATGATCGCCAAACGGCGACACTGGTCTGCCCCAGTACTCCCAATCGGCGAAAGCGCGGCGCCTGGTGCGCGCGACCTCGGCGCAATACGCCCGAAGTTCCGGACAGCGCGTGCAGCGCGGAATGGCGCTGGCCAGGACCGTGAGCGATCGTTTCATGCCGGTGCGCGGCGCGACGCCATGATTTCGCGAATGCTCGCCCACGCGCCGTAGCCGTTCCACGCCGCGAAGATGAACGCGAGGACCGGCGAGATCGCGGCGGCGTGCTGATCATCCATCAGGTCCATGACGCCGACGGCGAGCAGCCCGATCGCCGATAGCGCGCTGCCAGCCGCATACACCACGTTGCCGCTCATTGGCGAGGCGAACGCCAGCACTCCCGCAAGCGCGAACATGATCGCCCCGACGCGCAGCGTCCACAGCAGGATCACCCACATCAAGACCGTATCGCCAGCGGCAGTGGTCGTACTCAGGCCGACGAAGAAGCCGAAATAGGCGAAGATCGCGGCCGAGAGGAACATCACGATCGGTCCGGCCATGACGTTGCTGTCTGTGCTGGGGCCTGGTTGATTGGTCATGCGGGCGATTCCCTGGTGGCGCGAGGCGGCGAGGCGCCGCCCGCTCAACGATCACGCGAACCTATTTCACCTCCGACAACCTCACGGCGCGGCGCTGTCGTGCCGAACGCAACGCCGCCTCGAGCACGCGCTGCGTCTGATACGCGTCCTGGAAATCCGGCAACGGAACAACAGGCGTTCTTCCGGAAACCACTCGCACAATGTCAGCCGCCTGGCTGATGAATGTGTGCTCATAGCCGACGCCGTGGCCGGTCGGCCAGTACGCTTCGAGATACGGATGCGCGCCAGCGACCGAGCAGTTGATCGTGCTCCAGCCGCGCAGACCGGGCTCGAGCGTCGCATCCCACCATTGCAGTTCGTTCATGCGCTCGAAATCGAACTTGATCGCGCCCTTCTCGCCGTTGATCTCAAAGCCGTTGCGGTTGTAGTTGCCGGTAGCCAGGCGAGTGGCCTCGAAACTGGCGACCGCGCCGCCCGAGAATCGCGCGAGGAACAGGACGCAGTCATCGACGGTGGAGCGACCGATCTTGACGGCCTTGCCCGTGCCCGGTCGTCGCTGGATGAAGGTCTCCTCGATCGCGCCGCTGATCTCGGTGATCTCCTCGCCCGTGATGAAACGCGTCATGTCGATGATGTGAGCGTTGAGGTCGCCATGCGCCCCGGAGCCGGCAAGTTTCCCCTTGTAGCGCCACGACAGCGGCGTGTCGGGGCCGCCCCACTCCTGCAGGTAGTGGGCGCGGACATGGAAGATGCGCCCGAGTTTGCCGCGTTTCAGCAGTTGATGTGCGAACGCGACAGCCGGCGTGCGGCGATAGTTGAACCAGACGAACGTGCGCTGCCTGCGATGACGCCGTGCGGCATCGCGCATCGCCCTTGCATCAGCCAAAGTGCCCGCCAGCGGCTTCTCGCAAGCGACGTGCTTGCCAGCATCGAGGGCGGCAATCGCGTGCTTCGCGTGCAGATGATTCGGCGTGAGCAGATCAACCAGATTGATTACGGGATCGCGCCACACTCTGGATGCGTCGGTCGCGGCGCTGGCCCAGCCCCAACGATCGGCAAACGCGCGCGTGCGGGCCGCATCGGTGCCGCACGCGGTGCGCATGACGACGTGACGCGGCAAGTCGCCGAAGAAGCGATTGACGCTCGCCCACGCCTGCGAATGCGCGCGGCCCATGAAGCCCGTGCCGATGATGCCGACGTTCATCGCCTTCGCCATAGATGGCAGTCTAACAAAGGAATTCACGACGGAGATCGTCGCTGGAGGCCCTGTCGAATACATGGCATAATGTCCGCGCAAGGAGAATCGATCATGCTGAGCCGCCGTCAATTCGTCTGGACTTCGCTGGCTGTCGCTGCCGCGCCATCGCTGCTTCCTCGCCGCGCGCTGGCCTTCGCGCCGCGCCGGCAGTTCGCGGAGGTGCCGCTGGTCTCGACGAAACTGCGCGACAACGTCTGGTCCATCACCGAGCGCGGTGGGAACTCCATGCTGATCACCACCAAGGAAGGCGCGATCCTCGTCGACACCAAGATCAGCGCTGCCGCGCAACTCCTGGCCGACGAAGCGAAGAAGGTGGGCGGCGCGGCTCCGAAATGGGTCATCAACACCCACCACCACTTCGATCACACCGGCGGCAATTTCGCCTTCGACGACGCGGCTGAGATCATCGCGCACAAGAACCTCAACCCGCGCATGCAGGCCAACCTCGACAACATGTTCAAGCCCGCGCTGGCGACGCAGATTAACGCCCTGCGCACCGCGGGCAAGACGAAGGAAGCAGACCAGATGGCCGCGTGGGCCGACAAGCTCACCGTGGATGACATCAAGGCCGACAAGGAATTCGATGACAAACTCGAGGTGGAGCACGGCGGCGTCAAGATCGTTCTGCACCACTTCGGCAACGGCCACACCGACAATGACGTCGTCATCCACCTGCCGGAGCAGAACGTCATGCACATGGGCGACCTGTTCTTCAATCACATGCACCCGTTCATTGATCGAGGGGCCGGGGCGACCACCGTCGGCTGGCGCGCCGGCGTGCGCAAGGCAATGGAATTGTGCGACGACAAGACGATCGTCGTTCCCGGCCACGGCCTGATGAGCGACAAGAGGGGCCTGCCGGCGCAGATCGAATATTTCGAGCAACTCCAGACGATCGTCGGACAGGCGATCAAGGACGGCAAGAGCAAGGAAGCCATCGGCAAGATCGAGCCCGAGGAGTTCAAGGGCTTCGGCCTCGAGCAGTTGCGCGAGCAGGCGCTGACGAACATGTACGAAGAACTCACGGCGGGAATGAACTAGAAGCGCACGCGCGGCCGGCGACGTACCCGCTGGCCCAGGCCCACTGAAAGTTGTAGCCGCCGATGCGGCCATCCACATCGCAGATTTCTCCGATGATGTGCAGACCCGGGCAGAGGCGCGATTCCATCGTCTCGAGTCTGACCTCGCTGAGCGGCACGCCGCCGGCCGTCACTTCCGCGTGCGCGAAGCCGCGATCGCCGGTCACAGGCACGGTGAGGTTCGTGACGGCGCTCGCAAGCGCGCGTCGCTGCTCGCGCGTCAGTTGATTGGCCGAGCCTGATGGATCGACGCCGGCAATCGCGCAGAGCGTTTCCGCCAGACGCGCAGGCAGGCCGTGCTCGCGCAGGAAGCGCCCGGGGCTGATCTTGCCCAAGCCGATCAAGGCGCGGTCAACTGCCTCCCTCGACTCCACAGGCAGCCAGTTGATGACCAGATGAGCATCGGGATCGTCTTGACGGGCATCGATCAGGTAACGGCTGATGTCGAGCACGCTCGGTCCCGACAGGCCGAAATGCGTGCACAGCGTCGAATCGGTGAACGATTTTAGAATCCGGCCGCTGCCGCTTCGCGCCTGCAGCGTCGCCATCGCGCTCACGCCGCTCAACGCGCATATGGGATGCTCATCGGGCAGCGTGAGGGGCACCAGGGAGGGCAAGATGCGCGGCGTGACCGAATGCCCGAGCGATCGCGCCAGTTCGTAGCCCGCGCCGTCGCTTCCAGTCTTCGGCAGGCTCTTGCCGCCGGTAGCGAGGACGACGCGACGGGCCGGGATAGATTGTGCGGCCGTGTCGCCGGAAACGAGAAAGCCGTCGGAGGTGCGTTCAATCGTCCGCACACGCCACGGATGCATCAACTGGACGCCGGCGTCGCGTGCAGCACGCAGCAGTGCATCAAGCACGGTTCGCGCATCGTCGGTCGTCGGAAAGAGTTTGCCCGTGTCTTCGCGCTTGAGTTCGACGCCGATCTCGCGGAAGAACTTAATCGTGCGCGGCACATCGAAGCGGCGCAGCACCTTGCGAATCGCGTTGCGCGATGAGCCCGCGTACGCGGAATCCTCCACGACATCATGCGTCACGTTGCAGCGACCGCCGCCTGCAACCAGAATCTTCGCACCGATGTGTTTCGCTCCGTCAAGGAGCACGATGCGACGAACCGCGCCCGCGTCGCGGGCCGCTCGGCCAGCATGGATCGCGGCCATCAGCCCGGCTGCACCGGCCCCGATGATCGCAATGTCCACAGGTCCGCTCATCCGGCGACATGGTAGTGATCATGTGAATCTGCGCAGACGCCTCCGGCTCTTCCAGCCGGTTCGCGGCGCTTGATCTCGCTGGACCCGGCGCGCGTACCATTCGCACGCCAGAATTTCCAGCAACAGCACAAGACACGGAGCAAGGTTGCATGAGCGAGCCCGCCACCGACATCAGCGTTCCCGCATCGATCGAGAAGCCGAGCGCGCCGGAGCGGGCACCTCAGACCTTCGCTTCGCGCCTCTGGGGCAACTGGATCAAGCCCGTGGGCATGGCGGTGCTGGTGGTATGCACGTTCCGCTCGGCTGTGGCCGACTGGAACGATGTGCCGAGCCAGTCGATGGAGCCGACGATTCTCGTCGGCGACCGCATCTTCGTGAACAAGCTCGCCTATGACCTGAAGGTTCCCTTCACCAGCTGGCGCGTGGCGCACTGGGGCGGGCCTGAGCGCGGCGACATTGTCGTCTTCTTCTCACCCGCTGACGGCAAACGCATGGTCAAGCGCGTCATCGGCATCCCGGGCGATGACATCCGCATGCAGAACAATCAATTGCTGATCAACGGCCAGGCGGTCAAGTACGCGCCGATCGGCAACGCGTTCAGCATTGATACATCGGACCTCAGCGACCCGGCGCCGTGGACGTTTGTCATCGAGAACCTCGGCAACGAACGGCACCCGATGATGGTGCAGCCGACGCGCCAAGCCAAGCGATTCTTCGGCCCGGTGCAAGTGCCCGACGGCCAGTATTTCGTGATGGGCGACAACCGCGACAACTCGGGCGATTCGCGCTACTTCGGCCTTGTGCCACGGGACCAGATCATGGGCAAGGCGGTGGGCCTTGCGTTCAGCCTCGACAGCCGCGACGGCTACGCGCCGCGCTGGGGACGGTTCTTCCGCGGCTTGGACTGAGTTCGTCGTGACTTCAGCGGATCATTCATCCTCATCCGCATGCGGCTTGTACGCGGCGATGACGGCCTGCTGCACCTGCGGCGGCGTCTTCTCATCGTGGCTGTATTCCATCGCGTACGAGCCGGTGCCGCCGGTCATCGACTTCAACTGGTTGGCGTAGCTCATCACCTCAGCGAGAGGCGCCTCGGCCACGACCACCGCCTGGTTGCCCGGCAGCATGTCCGTGCCGAGAATGCGGCCGCGCTTGCCTGAGAGATCGCTGGAGATGTCGCCGATCATGTTGGCCGGCACCGTGATCTCCATCTTCACGAACGGTTCGAGCAGCACCGGCCGGGCCTTTTGGATCGCATCGATGAACGCGCGGCGGCCGGCGGTGATGAACGCGACTTCCTTGCTGTCGACCGGGTGATGCTTGCCGTCGGTCACCGCGACCTTGATGTTGTGCAGCGGATAACCGGCAATGGCGCCTTCGACCATGACGCGGCGCACGCCTTTCTCAATCGCGGGCAGAAACTGCTTGGGCACGCTGCCGCCGAATGTATCATCGATGAACAGCAGGCCGCCATCGACGCCTTCCTCGCCGCCGTTCAGCGGCTCGACGCGCAGGTACACCTCGCCGAACTGGCCCGCGCCGCCCGTCTGCTTCTTGTGGCGATGATGCCCCTCGGCCTTGGTGGTGATCGTCTCCTTGTACGCGACCTTGGGCGGGCGCGTCGCGACGTCGATGCTGTAGCGATCCTTGAGCATGCGCAACTTGATGCGCAGGTGCATCTCGCCCAGGCCTCGCAGCACCGTCTCGGCGGTCGCCTTGGGCCTCTCGAGTTCGAGTGTCGGGTCCTCGGCGAGCATCTTGTGCAGCGCCTCGGAGAGTTTCGATTCCGCGCCCTTGGTCGTCGTCTCGATCGCCAGCCCGAACATCGGCTTGGGCATGGGCAGCGGCTTGAGGTGCAGGTCCTCGGCGATCTCACCGGTGTGCAGCACCGCGTTGTAGTGAATCTCATCGATCTTCGCGACGGCGCCGATGTCGCCCGCGATGATCTGGTCGATCTCCTTGTGATCCTTGCCCTGCACCTTGAAGACGTGGCCGATGCGAATCGGCTTCTTGACGTCGTTGACGCGCGGCGCGACGTCATGGCCGATGTGACCCTGGTGCACCCGGAAGAACGCCAGTTTGCCCACGTACGGGTCGCTCGACACCTTGAACACGTGCGCTACCAGCGGCTTCTTCGAATCGGCGACGGCCGCAAAGTTCGCCTCCTCGCCGTTCTTTGAATACTCGAACGGGCGCGGATTGCCTTCAAGCGGCGACGGACACAGATGCGCGAAGATGTCCAGCAATTCCTTGATGCCCACATCGTTCCGTCCCGAGACGAAACACACGGGAATCAGGTGCCCTTCGCGCAACGCCTTCTCGAACGGCTCGTGCAACTGCTGCGGGGTGACCTCGCCCTTCTCCAGGTACACCGCCATCAGGTCCTCATCGACCTCGACCACCTGATCGACGATCGCGGTGTGATACTCCTTCACATCGCCCAAGTCGCTGGAGCCGGTGGTGCTCTGGAAACAATCGACGATCTTCGTTCCCTTGTCGGCGGGCAGATTCACAGGCCGGCAGATCGAGCCGAACGTCTCCTGAATGCTCATGAGCAGGTCGCCCAGGTCCGCGTCGTGATCGATCTTGTTGATGATGATCAGCCGCGGCAAGTTGCGCTCGGCCGCGACCTTCATCACGCGCCGCGTGGTCGTCTCGATGCCTGCGGCGGCGTCGATGAGCACGGCGACCGTCTCGACCGCAGGGAACACGCTGATGGTCTTGCCGAGGAAGTCCGAAGCCCCCGGCGTATCCAGCATGTTGATGTGCGTACCCTCGTAGTCGAGGTTGACGACCTTGCTGTCGAGCGTGTGCCTGAATTCCTTCTCCAGCGGGTCGTAGTCGCAATGCGTTGTGCCGTCTTCGACCTTGCCAACGCGCCCCGTCATGCCGGCCTTGTTCAGGATGTGCTCGATGAGCGTCGTCTTGCCGGAACCCGCGCCCCCCGTCAAGGCAATGTTGCGGATCTCGGCGGTGGTGTACTTGGGCATGGCGGAAGAAACCTCCGGCGGATGCGGGCAGCCAAGGCCGCACATCCACGCGTTTGTGAGTTCAGATTGAGTTGGCGTCCGGCAAGGGTCAACCAATATACCAGCGGCGACAAGCCCGGCGGACGCGGGAGAATCCCCGAAAACGGAACGGGCCCGCACACGGGCCGCTATTCTCGATGCTCTGTGCGATGACTTCGCCTCGATTCCACATCGTGCTGCTGAATCCCGAGATCCCCAACAACACCGGGGCCATCGGCCGCAGCGCCGCCGCCACTGGCTGCCGTCTGCACATCATCCACCCGATCGGCTTCGACATGAGCGAGAAGGCCCGCCGCCGCGCGGGGCTGGACTACTGGCACCTGGTCGATTGCGTCGAGCACGAATCGTGGGAGGCGTTTCTCGCATCAGAGAGGCCGGGACCCGGACGCTTGTGGCTGTATACGACGAAGTCGACGCGGCCGCACTGGGAGGCGGCGTTTCGCGAAGGCGATTACCTGCTCTTCGGCCAGGAAACGCGCGGCGTCCCGGCGGCGATTCAGGAGTGGGTGCGTACGACGCACGGCGAGAACAATCGCATCACGCTGCCGATGATCGATGATCCCGCGGCACGAAGCCTCAATCTCGCCAATGCCGTGTGCGCGGCGGTGTACGAGGGCCTGCGGCAACTTCAAACACGCTGAGATCGCCAAAAGCCCACGGACATTGTCCGTGGCGTCAATGCCACAACGGAAACCGCGCGCACAACTTCGCGACATCCTCGCGCACCTTCGCGCAGGCGCTCGCATCGCCCTTGGCGTCCATCACGCGATCGAGCAGCCCCGCCACCTCGCGCATGTCGGCTTCCTTCATACCGCGCGTCGTCAACGCTGGCGTGCCCAGGCGCAAGCCACTGGTGATTGTGGGTGGCCGCGGATCGTTCGGGATGCCGTTCTTGTTGGTGATGATGCCGGCCGATTCCAGCCACTTCTCCGCATCGGCCCCGGTGAGATTCGCATCGCGCGGCCGCAGGTCGACCAGCATGAGGTGGTTGTCCGTGCCGCCGCTGCAGAGGCGATAGCCGTGCTTCACGAGCGCCTCGGCCAGCGCCTTCGCGTTCTTGACGATCTGCTGGCAGTAGGTCTTGAACTCGGGCTTGAGCGCCTCGCCGAAGGCGACCGCCTTGGCCGCGATGATGTGCATGAGCGGCCCGCCCTGGCTGCCGGGGAAGACTTTGCGATCGATCTTCTTGGCAACCTCTTCGTCGTCCGAGAGGATCAGTCCGCCGCGCGGGCCGCGCAGCGTCTTGTGCGTCGTCGTCGTCACCACATGCGCGTACGGGAACGGCGAGGGATGCACGCCCGTCGCAACCAGGCCCGCGATGTGGGCAATGTCGGCCATCAGCACCGCCCCGCCCCCCGGAACTTCATCCGCGATCTTTCGGAACGCGGCGAAATCGATCGTGCGCGGATACGCGCTGTAGCCGCAGATAATCATCTTCGGCTTGTGCTGCTGGGCGAGTTTTCGGATCGTATCGTAGTCGAGCGTCTCGGTCTTGGGATCGAGGTCGTAGTCCGCGATCTTGTAGAACGTGCCGGAGAAGTTGGGCTTGAGGCCGTGCGAAAGATGCCCGCCGCTCTTGATGGGCAGCGACAGGATCGTGTCGCCCGGCTCGCACATGGCCATGAACGCCGCGATGTTCGCGTTCGCCCCGCAGTGCGGTTGCACGTTGGCGAACTTGCAGCTGAAGAGTTTCTTGGCCCGCTCGCGCGCGAGGTCTTCGGCCTGATCGTGAAACTGGCAGCCGCCGTAGTATCGCTTGCCGGGATAGCCCTCGGCGTATTTGTTGGTCATCCACGTGCCCATCGCGTGCATGACGGCGGTGGAGACGTGATTCTCCGAGGCGATCAGTTCCAGCGTCGTCGATTGCCGTGTGGCTTCGTTCGCGAGAATGCTCGCGACATCGGGATCCTGCTTCTGCAGAAGCGCAATCAGGTCGCGCGAGATGGGATCGAGCGTGTTGGCGCCGGATCCCCCCGTGGACGCGTGCGGTCTTGCGGCGGACGAATGCATGGCAGTTGTGGACATGTGCGCATGGTAGCGTCGCGCTCATCGAATCAGCAGATCAAACAAGTCCAGCATCTCCCACGCCAATTGCTGTGAGATCGCGGCTGTGACGCCCAGCAGCCCGAGCAGGCACAGCAATGTCAGCATGCCGATCGTCAGCCAAGCGTGCGGGATCTTCAGGTATCGGCTCGTCGCCGCGTGCCACCACAGCGCGAGGGCCAGCCACGGCACGATGCGCACCGCCGACCTGTACATCTCCAGGGCGCCCTCAGACTGCACGAACACCGCCAGCACGATGACGACGATCGACAGCCACACCATCAGCAGCGGGATGAACAGGCTGTAGATCGTTACCCGGATCACATGGGACCAGCGCACCTTTGCTTTGCGCATCGACAGCGGCAGCAGCACGAACGACAGCGGCAACAGCAATGTCATCGCCACGCCCCAGCACAGCCATGCCAGCGGCAGAACCAGCCCCTCCAACGAGACGCCCATCGCGGGCATGCCCGACGACTGCGCAAGGAGCAGACTCAGTTCGCGCGGCGCGACGTATGGGTAGGTCAACGTGCCCGACGGCGAAACGATGCTCGCCCGGGATCGCCCTGCCCACGGCCTTGCGAGCGCCTCCCACAACGTGTACAGCCAGGAGGAATCGATCGTGTCCGGCGCGGCCCCTGCCGCCTGCTGGCGGGCAATTTCGGCTTTCAGTCCCGTGATCTGGGCCTTGATCTGGTTGTCCTGCCACGGATCGCCTGTCGGAGGCATGGCTGACAATTGCTGCAGCAGCGATTGCAGATTCGTGATCGCGGCCGGGCGAGTCCTGGCCATCTGCGCCAGCTGCCTCTGCACCGAGGTCCGCGCATACGCCGCCAGCCCGCCCTGTACCAGCACATACGTCAACAGGAACGGAACCAGCAGGAGCAGGATGTACGCGAGCAGCCGCGGCCAGCGGATGCGATCGGACATCTTCAGGCGCGACCAGAACAGCCACGGCACGAAGGACCGGAACCAGGTGCGGACCGCAGCGCGCGGCAGCCGCCGGCGCTGCGGCTCGAACTCGATGCACCAGCGCGGCTCGAACTTCTCCGGCCGCAGGATCTCGCACCACGCGAACCCCAGGCCGCATTCAGTGCAGACGCCTTCCAGCGGACACGATTCGGTCCAGGTCGAGAGCACGCCGCGCTGGTCGTAGCCGCAGCGCGGGCAGCGGATCTCGCGCGCATCGGTGCTCGGTGCGGGTGCTGTCACGACACCATCGTATCGTGCGCGAATTGAGCACCGTGTGTCGTGCTGTTCACGATTCGGCGCCACGCCGCGTCCCCTATACTGATGATCCTTCACATGGGTCTTTTCACTCGATCGAAGAAGTCCGGCCCCCCCACTGGCCCCACCACTGGCCGTCCGACGACCTCCGCGACACAGCGGAACGGTGAGATCTCGACAGGGGCGGTCCGGGATGCGGGCAGCGCGATGCCGCCAACCGATCCCGCGCTCGAACAGTCAATCCAGTCCATCGGGCGCGACCTGCTTGACGCCGCTCGCCGCAACAAGGCCGGCATCCTTTCCGCCGCATTCTGGTCCGACAAACTCATGGACTGGGCGATGAAGGATGAAGCCTTCAAGGTGCAACTGTTCCGCTTCGTTGACACCTTCCCGATGCTCAAGACCAGCGATCAGATTCACGAGCATCTGATCGATTACATCACCCAGCCGGGCGTGACGCCGCCACCCGCGATGGCGCTGGGCATCAAGGCGGGCGGACTCGCGAAGGGGCTGTTCGCCAAGACGATGTCGGGGCAGATCACCTCGATGGCGGAGAAGTTCATTGCCGGCACTGACGCGGCGTCGGCGCTTCCGCAACTGAAGAAACTCTGGCAGCGCGGCATCGCGTTCAGTGTCGATCTGCTGGGGGAAGCGTGCGTGAGCGATGAAGAGGCCCACGCCTACCAGAAGAAGTACCTCGACCTCATCGAGAATCTGCCGAAGCAGGTCGCGACTTGGCCGGCCAATCCGCTGCTCGAAACGGACCACGTAGGAGGGCTGCCGCGCACCAATGTCAGCATCAAGATCTCATCGCTGTTCGCGCGTACGGACCCGATTGCGTACGAAGGCTCGATTCGCGGCCTGATTGAGGTGCTGGTTCCGATTCTCGAAGCCGCAAAGCGGAACAACGTCCTGATCAACTTCGATATGGAGCAGCGCTCGCTGAAGGATCTCACGCTCGATCTCTTCATGCGCTGCTGCGAGAAGGTGGATTTCGTCGCGGGGCTGGCGATGCAGGCGTATCTGCGCTCGGGCGATGATGATGCGCGACGCATTATCGAATGGTCCAGGCGCACCGGCCGGCAGGTGACGGTGCGGCTGGTCAAGGGCGCGTACTGGGATTACGAGACGATTCACGCCGAACAGCAGGGCTGGCCGGTGCCGGTGTGGAGCCGCAAGACCGACACCGACGCGTGCTTCGAGCGCATGACGCGCTTGTTCATCGAAGGCATGCCGCGACGCAGTGGTGAAGGTGGCGTGAAGTTGGCGCTGGGTTCGCACAACGTGCGGTCGATCGGCAACGCTCTGGCGCTGCTGAAGAAGCACAGCCTGCCGGAGAGCGCGCTCGAGTTGCAGATGCTGCACGGCATGGCGGATCAACTCAAGGAAGCCGCGGCCGATCGCAAGTTCCGAGTGCGCGAGTACGTGCCGGTGGGCGAGATGATCCCCGGCATGGCGTACCTCGTTCGCCGCCTGCTGGAGAACACATCAAACGAATCGTGGCTGAAGGCGGGATTCCTCGACAACGCCTCGCCCGAGGCGCTGCTGGCCTCGCCGCATCGCACGTTTGCGAACGATCCGGGATTTGAGCGGATCGAACGCGCGCCGGAGCGGCACATGCTCTCACCCGCCGTACCGGGGGTCGGTGATGGAAGGCCGTTCTTCACGGAGCCGGTGCGCGATTTCGCGGATGCGGCGCAGCGAGCGGCATTCGGAATCGCGATCAAGTCGGCAGGGGTGCCCAGGGTTGCGAATGAGTCGACGATTGATCAGGCGAAGGCGGCGGTGGCGAAGGCCCACGCCGCGTTCCCCGGATGGCGCGACGCTGATCCGCGCCGCCGGGCTGATGTGCTGATCAAGGCCGCTGCGCTCATGCGGCAGCGGCGCGATGAACTCGCCGGCATCATGATCAAGGAGGCGGGCAAGACTTGGCGCGAGGCCGATGCTGACGTGTGCGAGGCCATCGACTTCTGCGAGTATTACGCTCGCATGTCCGTGCCGTTGTTCGAGCCCGAGCGTCTCGGCCGCTTCGTCGGCGAACTCGATCAGCAGTTCTACCAGCCGCGCGGCGTCGCGGTCGTGATCTCCCCATGGAACTTTCCGCTGGCGATCTGCACCGGCATGACGGCAGCCGCGCTGGTCACGGGTAACACGGTCGTCGTCAAGCCCGCCGAGCAGACACCGGGCATTGCAAGGGCGATGGCGGAGATTCTGTGGCAGGCCGGAGCGCCCAAGGATGTTCTTCATTTCGTCCCCGGCCTGGGCGAAACGGTTGGAGCCGCGCTTGTGCGCGATCCGCGCATCGCGCTCATCGCCTTCACCGGCTCTAAGGCAGTCGGGCTCGACATCATCAAGGCCGCGGGCGTCACGACCGACGATCAGGAGAATGTCAAGAAGGTCATCTGCGAGATGGGCGGCAAGAACGCCATCATCATCGACGCCTCCGCCGACCTCGATGAAGCGGTGCTGGGCGTGCGGCAATCGGCGTTCGGATTCCAGGGGCAGAAGTGCAGCGCGTGCAGCCGGGCCATCGTCCTCGAAAGCGCGCACGATCAGTTCCTGCATCGCTTAGTCGAATCGACGCGGGCTCTGGTTGTCGGCGATCCGATGGAATCGGGCACCGATGTCGGACCGGTAATCGATCAGGAGGCGGCGAACAAGATTCGCCAGTACATCGAGCTCGGCAAACAGGAAGGCAAGCTCGAAATCGGCCTTGCTCCCCCACAATCACCAAGTGTCAGCCATCCGTTTGTCGGCCCGCACATCTTCAGCGGCATCAAGCCGCACCATCGCCTGGCGAACGAGGAGATCTTCGGCCCGGTGCTGGCCGTGATCAAGGTCAGGGGCTTTGATGAAGCGCTCGGGGTCGCGAACTCAACGGCGTACAAGCTGACCGGCGGCGTCTTCAGCCGCAAGCCTTCGCATCTCGAGCGGGCGCGGCGCGAGTTCCGTGTCGGCAACCTCTATCTCAATCGCGGCATCACCGGCGCGCTGGTCGGCCGCCAGCCCTTTGGCGGTTTCGGGATGTCCGGTGTCGGCTCGAAGGCCGGGGGGCGGGATTACCTGCTGCAATTCGTCGAGCCGAGAGCCGTATGCGAAAACACGATGCGCCGAGGCTTTGCGCCGGGGCTTGAGGGTGAATGATCATCTGAACCGCGCCCATTCTCCCAGCCAGAAAGCCAATCCAGCCGAGGCGAGGGCGCCGATCACGAGCACTGACAGCGAAACGACCCACGCCTGCGACATGCGCAGGTGCCACCGCGCACAGGTCCACCAATACGCAAGTGCAATGAATGGCAGCGATGCGAGCAGCACCGGCATGAGCAGACCCAGCAGTGTCGCTGTCAGCCATCCCATTCTGTGCATGACTGTGGCGCCGGCTGCCGGTGAGGGAAGCATCTGTCGATGAAGAGGTATCGACAACAAGCTGAAGACGACCACGGGCACGACGATGCCATAGGCATAGATCATCGCCCTCCAGATGTGCGTCCAGCGGACCTTGGCCCGGCGGCGCGATTGAGGCAATGCCGCGAACGCAAGTCCGGTGAATACCGGAAACGCCAGCAGCGCCAGGAACTGCGGCCATTGGCGTACCAGCCATGGAATGAACTGTCGCGGTAACGGGTACGGCATGGGGGGAAGTGGGGTAACCACCAAAGTGCCACCCTGACTCGTTCCCGCAATCGGCGCTGCAGGCGGAACTGGCGTGATCGTGGAGGTGCCGATCGATCTGCGTGCCCATGGCTTGAACACGGCTTGGACAAACACAGGCCATGGGCCTGTCGATGCTGTGAATGTGAACGGCGCGCTGGACGTTGCCATGGACTTCCAATACACGACTGCGGCCAGTCCATTACACACCATGAACGCCGCAAAGAGTATGAGCAGCAGGGTGAGCACGTACGCAGCCTGTCGATGTGCCGCGGGCTGATGAAACATTTCGATGCGACGCCAGATCAGTCGAGGCCACCATGCCCGCGCGAGCGTAAAGACGACTTGCGCCGGCCAACGCCAGAGCGGCTGCCGGGACTCGACGCACCAGCGTGGAATCGTGCGTTTCGTTTCATTGAGCAGTTCGCGCCACTCGAACTCCAACCCGCATTCCGCGCACGTGCCGTTGAGCGGACACAACTCGCGCCACGACGAGATCGCGCCGCGCTGGTCGTAGCCGCAGCGCGGGCACTCGATTCTCGGGGAGGCGGCGGGCGCCGTCGCAACGCTCATTCGTTCATGCTATCGCTTGACGGCCGCTCGACGTTCATGTCCATATGGAGATGCGAAAGCGGGCAGCGCACGTTCGCGCTGCCCGCTGTTGTCGTTGCAGTTGACTGTTACGTCCAGTTGCTGATGACCACCAGCAGATCATTGACGTCGATCACACCGTTGCCGCCGGCGGGAGCGATGTCGGCCGGGCACGCGATGGGCGGCGTCGGGCACGGACCCCATGCTGAGATCACCGCCAGCAGGTCGTTGACATCGACGACTCCGTCACCGTTGATGTCGCCCGCAAGCGACGGACAATTGAAGCGCTGGAGCTTGACGCCATCGACTGCGGCTTCGACGACCGAGGCAGTACCCGTGTCCTGCGCGACGAAGCGGATGCGGAACTGGTTGGTCAGCGCGAACCCCGGTATCGAGCCGAGATTCCACTGCTTGAGCACCCAGCCTCCGCCAGCCTCATTCACGGGCCCGACGGTCTCGAGCGCTTGCCAGGTCGTGCCGCCGTTGGACGAAATCTGCACGAGCATCGTGTCGGCGTTGGGCGCGCTGCCGAAGTTGTTGGAGTACCAGCGCCAATACGAGAGGAGCGACAGGTTTGAGGCGTCCATGATCGGCGAGGTGAGCGTTGTGGCGCCGCCATCGACGTCGGTGTTGCAAGCGTCGCCCGCCGGTCCACCGCTGTTTTGCGTGAGATAGCATTGACCGGAGCCGTCGCCGTCGGTCAGCGGATTGCCGCGATTGCAGTTTGTGACAGGCGTGGCGCGCTGCCAGCCGCCGGCGGTGAGCCCCGCGTCGTTAGCGATGGCCCAGCCCAGATTGGTCTGGAAGTTGTCGCTGAATACGGTCGTCCCGAACGACAGTGCAGAGAAAGCGCTGAAGTAGCTTCCAGGAGCCCCGGTGGGCGAGACGGCGGTCGACGGGCCTGTACCCTGACCGGTCACGTAGTAGCGCACGGTGGTGCCACACGTGCTGGCCGGGAAGTTCGCCTCGAAGGTGCCAGGACCCACTGAAGGCATGGGCACGCCGACGAAGCCGGCGCCGGAATCAACGTTCAGGGTGGCGCCCGTCGGCGACTGCGTCCCCGCGCTGATCGCGACGCGCAAAGGCGTCGTGCCTGCCGGGGAGACCAGGGTCGGCCTGCCAAGCGGATACGTGAATTGCATCGCTATCGCCATGTTGTGGGCGGCGAAGGCATTATGAATCTCGGTGCGGTGCGGTGTGCCATTGGACAAATCGGCATCGTTGTCATCCAGCGTCATGTAGTCGATGCTGATCTGTGGCGTGATGAGGGCGCCGGTATGCACAAGAATGCTGTTGACCGCCAGGTCGGCGAGGATGTCGCGATACGTGGCGGGGTTGGTCCCGGCCAGGTTGTTTCGCAGGCTCCACACGCATCCTGAGATCAGGTTGCCGCAGGCGTGGACTTCGCTTCCGCAACTCGAGCAGTTTGACAACTGGTACTGGCAGCTGTTGGCGGCCGTGCGAATGCCGTTGGCACAATTCTGGAAGCCGACGCCCGTGACCGGCGAATCGGTCACGAGGAGGCCGAGCACGTCGCCCATGCCTTCGCCGTACGCGCCTTGGCCACTGCCGCCCTTGGCGACGACGTTGTGGCCGTACTCGTGATGCACCACCGTTCCGAAGCCGGTGTTGTTGCATCCGCCGCCCGACAGGTAGAAGTTGATGGTCGATGAGCTGTAGAAAGCGTTGCAGGTCGAGGCGATGTTGACGTTGATGGGGAAGTTCGACTGCGTCGAGACCGTCGGATACGCCGGATTCGCGGCGACCACCAGGTTGCGCGCGATATTGGCGTGCCGGTAGGCGTTGACCTCGGCCCGGGTTCCTTCCGTCGCGTTGGCGGGGTTATGCAGGATGTCAGCGGGTCCGGGGGGCGTGACATTGAGCGAGGCGCTGCTGGTCGCCGACTGCTGGTTATTCACGACGAAGTACTGGCCGATGAGCGGCGCGGTGAGCGTCACCTGGGCTGTGCCGGCGTTGGGCATCGTGAAGTTGCCATTCGCGTCAGCGAAGACATTCGTCGCGCCGAGCGACACGCGCAAGTACGGCAGGGGCTGTGGATTCTCGTTGGCGCACGGATCAGCCACGTAGCCATCCGTCACGTTTGCGCGAACCGTGCCGTTGATGTCGATGTCGTAGACGAGATTCTCGGTGTAGAGGATGGCGCCCGTTGCCGCGTCGGTCACGAACTCGCGGGAGGAATATGAGCCGTCGGCCATGTTGCCGCCTTCGCCACTGAAGTTCAGGGCGAGTACGGGCACGTGCGCATCGTCGTCGACGCCGGCGAAGATCACGGGAGTTGCTGGAGTGAACACGGTGTCGGCGGGCATGGATTTGCGCGCCTGCGCGATGCCGGCCCGCGCGTCGACGTTCTGCAGCACCTGCGGATTGACCGTGAAGGCGCCGAGGTCGCGCAGGTCCGAGGTTGCGAGGACCAGCGGGTAGTTCGGCTCGTTGCGCGTAAGAAGAATCAGGCGCGAGCGATACACGGGCACGCCATCGCGCACCTGCGTGTAGTTCACGCCCGTGAACTTCGGCTGGCCGTTCTGATACATGAGGGGCTGCAGGTGCGTGCCGCCTTCGAAGCCAGCCTGAGCGACGAGGTCCTGCGGCGGGACGCCCAGCATTGCCGAGTGGGCGAAGCGGAACTGCTCGCCGACATCATGCGGCGAAGGCCCGCCGCCGAAGGGCATTCCGTAGACCTTGGTGATGCGGTTCGCGCTCTCGTAGAAATCGACGCCCGGGTACTGGGCCCGGAATTGCGCGATAGCCTGCTCACGATTGGCGACCTGTTGCTGGATGTCCTCCTGGCCCCACACGGTCACTGAACATGCGATTGATGCCGCCAACCCGCACAGACCGAGCGTCCATTGATTACGCACCTGGAAGATCTCCTCAGAAGGACCTGTTTGCGGCGGGTTGTGAAGCATGCAGCAGACCAAGAACGACTCGTACCAGTGTCGAGGTTGCCAAGCCGGCTTCCGCCTGAGCCAGCGGTAATCCCCAATATAGCCCATTGGCTGTGTGTTCCTGCGCGAAATTTTGTATCGGACGTGGGACTCCCGTTCGCCATCGCGGCATTCGTCCCCTATGTTCGCTGCAGAATCTGCTGCCGGCAGGTTTTTCTACATTTCTCGCCGGCTTGTCGCCCACATGTCCCCTGCCCAATCCAAGCCCCATGAGCCGGTGATCGAGAACCGCAAGGCTCGGCACGACTACTTCATCGAGGAGACGCTCGAGTGCGGCATCGAACTGCTGGGGACTGAGGTCAAGGCCGTGCGATTGGGCCTCGTCAGCCTCGGCGAGGGCTACGTGCACGCGGAGGCCGCCCCCGGCTCGCGGCCGACGCTCACCCTCTACAGCGTGCACATCGGCGAGTACGCCCCCGCTGGCGCGGCCCGGCAGCATGTGCCGCAGCGCGAACGCCGGCTGTTGGCCCACAAGCGCGAGATCCGCAAACTTGCATTGCGGACCGCTGTGAAGGGCCTCACGCTCGTGCCGCTCAAGATGTACTTCGTGCGCGGCCGCGCGAAACTGCTGATCGGCGTGGCGCGCGGCAAGCAGAAGGCCGACAAGCGCCAATCGATCGCGGAACGCGAACATCGCCGCGACATGGATCGCGCCATGTCGCGCAAACACTGAATTCCCGGCCTGCATCGCCCCTCACGGCGCCGCAATCCCGTTTTTGGGGCGAGTTCCTGAGGCACTCACCCGTACCCAAGGTGTCGCTGTCCATCCCCTGCGATTTGGACAATTCGCCGCCCGCTCACGCGGCGGCAGGCATCACGCATCGGCCAACCGCCTCGCACACCATGACGCATCGCTTCCCCGCTGACTTGGCGGCATACAAGGCCTCGTCCGCGTGGCTGAGCAGTTGCTCGGAGTTGGCGGGGCGGCTGAGCGTGATGTGAGCGAGGCCGATCGACATGCTGACCTTCGGCTCGTCGGCCGGACGATTCCTCATGGCATAGTCGAATTCGCGCATGATGCGCTGGGCCACGACGATCGCCTCCTGCGGTTCGGTGTGACCCATGATCACGCAGAATTCATCGCCGCCGAAGCGCGCGGGGATGTCGACCTGCCGGCAGTTGGCCCGGATGACCTTCGCCGCCAGTCGCAGCAGTTCATCGCCGTGTGTGTGGCCGCGCTTATCGTTGACGGCCTTGAATTCATCCATGTCGATCATCAGGCACGCCAGCGGCAAACCGTGACGCAGGGCCTCGGCCCAGTTGCCCTGCAGCATGAGGTTGAGCCAGCGGCGGTTGGCCAGTCCGGTCAGTTCATCCGTTCGCGCCATGGCCTCGAGTTGGCGAATGACCGATTGCAACTGATGGTTGGTCACCGCCAGATCGGCGAGCGAGGCCTTCAGGTCGTGATGCAGCCGCTCGTTCTCCTGCTTGATCCGCTGGTGCACAAGGCACTTCTCAACGACGAGCGGCAGCACGGTGAGTTGCTGCTCGTGGTCGGCGACGACGAAGTCGAGGGCGCCGCTGCGAATGGCCTCGATGGCCAAGGAGGCGTCCTCGCCCAGCATGATCACCGGCAGATTCGGCACGGTGCCGCGAATGTACGCCAGCGCATCCAGGCCGGAAGCGTCGGCAAGATCGCTGGCGCAGAGGGCGACATCGAAGCGCGACAGGTCGAAGGCATGCAGGTCGGCAAGCGATGCAACCGCGGCGCAGCAGGCGATCGAATCGTTTCCGCCGCAGGAGCAATGCCGAATCGAACCTGCGTTGGGACGCGCCGTGTTGAACCAGCATCGTCGATCGAAGATCGAGGCAAGATGAGCGACGGCTGACTCATCCGGATGCAGGATGAGCAGGCGGGTTCGTTCGGATTGTCTCGTCTCCGGAGAGATACGTGCCTCCAAGATCCTGTCAACGAGATGTCGCCGGCGCGACCGAGAACGCGCCAGGCGGGCGAGCGCATGCGCCGGCCCGCAGCAAACGTCCGATTCGCCGTCCATGGCGGCAAGGGCGAAGCCGCGGCAATCCCCCTGCGCGGATTCTCTACATCGCATAGAGCGCAAGCCCGCCCAGAGTTCCATTCAATTGGGATGGATCAGGTCAGGATATTGGCCTTGCCCGCTTCGGCGTCGCGCTCGCCGCGGGCGCACTCGGCGATGACGCGGGCGACCTTCTGCGGAGACTGGACTTGATCGCGAGGCAGGTCCTTTTCCGAGACGACCCGCCGGAGCATCTCCGTCTCGACCGCGCCAAGCACCAGCGAGAATGCAAGGATGCCGTCGGCGCGGCCCTCGGTGTTGATGGCATGCGTCAAGCCTTCCAGCGCGCACTTGCTCATGCCGTAGACGCCAAGGCCGGGAAACGGATCGATGCTGGCGATGGATGAGACGTTGATGATGCGACCGCGTCGCTGGCGCGCCATGATCGGCCAGACGCGCTGCACCAGCCGCGTCGGCGCTATCGTGTTGATCTCGAACGAATCGCGAATTGCCTCCTCGCTCGCTTCGCGAATCGGCCCGATGTGCAGCACTGCAGCATTGTTGATCAGAGCGTCAATGCGGCCCCCCCACTTCTGCGCGACGGCTGTGACGATGCGATCGGCTGTAGCAGGCTCGCCGAGGTCGGCGGCCACGATAAGCGCTGGAGCGCTTGAGCTGCGAGCGTGAATCTGAGCGGCTGTCTCATCCAGGCGATCTGTGCGCCGGCCGACCAGTGCGCAGCGCCAGCCGTCTGACGCCAATTGCATGGCGGCCGCGCGGCCGATGCCGCTTCCGGCGCCGGTGATGATCGCGATCGGTGAGTCGGGCACGTACACTCCTTTGCGCCGGGTTGTCACCCGCTGCTTTCATGGCACTATCGCATCGATTCATCCTTGCCGGCAAGTTGACCGGCTCGCGCGTGAGCGACCCGGTGACCGACAGGTACACCGGCCGAACGATGGCGCGCGTCGCCGTGCCGGGCCGGGCGCACGTCGAGCAGGCGATTGCAGCCGGAGTGAAGGCGGAAGCGGCGATGAACACGATGCCTGCGTATCAGCGCGGCAACGTGCTGCACGCATTGGCCGATGCAATTACGCGGCGGCGGCGGGAATTCGAACGATTGCTCTGCACCGAGGCGGGCAAGCCGTTGCGCGACTCGCGCGGCGAGGTCGATCGTGCGCTGATCACCTGCGGGCTGGCGGCCGAGGCAGCGACGCGCCTCGATGGCGAGTACCTGCCGCTGGACATCTCGGCCCGCAGCGCGGGCTTCGAGGGCTTCGTGCGGCGCGTGCCCATCGGGTTGTGCTCGTTCATCACGCCCTTCAACTTCCCGCTCAATCTGGTCATGCACAAGATCGCCCCGGCGATCGCGTGCGGCTGCCCGTTCATCCTGAAGCCCGCGCCGCAGACGCCTTTGACCGCCCTTCTGCTTGGCGAGTTGCTGATGGAGACGGACCTCCCCAAGGGATCTTTCAGCGTGCTGCCCTTGCGCGTCGAGGATGCGGCGCCGCTGGTTGAGGACCATCGGATCAGGCTGCTGAGTTTCACCGGCTCGGCAGCGGTCGGCTGGATGCTCAAATCGAAATCTGGCAAGAAGAAGGTCGTACTGGAACTCGGCGGCAACGCGGCGTGCGTGGTGGACGCGGGCGCCGATGTCGCGTTCGCGTGCGAACGCCTCGTCTTCGGCGCGTTCTACCAAAGCGGACAAAGTTGCATCAGCGTGCAGCGCGTGCTTGTGCACGCATTGATCTATGAACGGATCAAGCGCGATCTCGTGCGCCGGGCCAAGGCGCTCAAGATCGGCGATCCGAAGCGCGAGGATACGTTCATCGGACCGCTGATTACCGACAAGGACGCCGATCGTGTGCTGGAATGGATCGCCGAGGCGAGGCGCGCCGGCGCGAAGGTGCTGTGCGGCGGCAGGCGACCGCGGCGAAGCGCCAGGTTCAACCCATTCGTCGAGCCGACCATCGTCGAGAATCCCCCGCGCCGCTCGCGCCTATGGCGTGAGGAAGTCTTCGGCCCGGTGATGACGATCGAGCCGTTCAAGGATTTCGAAGCCGCGCTCGCCGCGGTGAACGACAGCCGCTACGGCCTGCAGGCCGGCGTGTTCACCAACGACCTGGGCCATGCTCAGCGCGCATGGGAGGCGCTGGAGGTGGGCGGCGTCATCATCAACGATGTTCCCTCAACGCGCGTCGACTCCATGCCCTATGGCGGCGTCAAGGATTCAGGCCTTGGCCGCGAAGGCGTTCGCAGCGCGATCCTTGAGATGACCGAGCCGAGGGTGATGGTGGTGCGGAGGCGCGCGCCATGAACAGAACGCGCCGGCTGGCAATCCCTAAGCCGACGCCAGTACAACCCCGGCAATGATTGTCGCTGCGATCCTGACCAGCCAGATGACGATCGCACAGATCAGCGGATCCCACCCTTCCATGTCGAAGAGCCATGCCAGCAGCCCAAGGTACAGGAGCACGGAGACCAGCCAGGCCACTGGTCCCCAGGGAATGAGCAGCGCCACCGCGCTTGGGAACGTGAAGATCGCCGCCAGCTTCGCGCTGGCAGAGCGAATCGGGCCGAACTCGATCGAGAGCACTTTGGCCGTGATGAAGCACGCCAGGATTCCAAGCGGGATCATGATCGCCAGGCCGATGACCTGCATCAGGATCACGGCCTTCGCAATGGACGGACCGGCGATCACCAGCGCGTAGCCGAAGATGATCGCCAGGGCGGCGATGAGCAGGGCGACCGGAATTTTGAACTCGGTGGCATCGCTGGCGGTGTCCTTGGCGGCGTCGTAGGTGGGCATCCGCACAGAATACAGGCCGCACCGCATCGACTCGCGTCGCGGCGCGACCACTTTGACGCCGCCGCGCTGTCGCCTATACTTGCCGCTCTTTTCGGCTCCACCCCCACTCGAGGTTTCGCTGCTATGCCCCGCGTCTGCCAAGTCACCGGCGCCCGTACCACTGTTGGTCGCAAGCTGCGTTATCGCGGCAAGGCCAAGTACCTCGGCGGCATCGGCAAGAAGGTCACCTCGGCCGAGAAGCGCACCATCAAGCCCAACCTTCAGACCGTAACGACGATGATCGACGGCCGTCCGGTGCGCATGCGGATCAAGGCCCGCGTCATGAAGAAGGGTCTGCTCGTGGTGAAGCCGCTCAAGCGCAAGTTCGTTTACAAGCCCAAGGCTGCGTGACTTAGAGACAAGATTAGATCGATTCCACAACGTGGGATTGCAGTTATCCGAGTGGTTGGCGCGGCGATTGCGCACGCGCGTGCGCGAATCTGAGCAACCTTCGGGGTAGCGGCAGAATATTCCCCATCTAGTGGAATTTTGCTCTATTCGGTTTGACCAAACCTGAATCGGGCGTACGGTATCCGCAGATCGAACGCACGCCCCTACCCGGGGGCCGACTCCACCTTCGAACCCCCACCCATGCGGTGCCGTGTGGTTTCATCGGAGTGCCCCAACCCCAGCGTCGTGCGACGCGATCGGCTGAGTCCGCAGTTCATGGACGATCTCGGCGCAGCACGTCCAACAATTGATCTATCTGTGTCGCAGCCTCGGCATCGGCAGAGGTTCCGTCACGTTGACTGGTGGAGGTCAACGACCGGCAGTCGCGCCTCGCGCGACTGAGCAGCGATGCAGGTGGGCCAGTTCGCGGTTGGTGGCATGCGAGCGTGTTGGTGATCTTCGTGAAGCGCAGGATGAGCATTCGCGTTTGAGCAAAGTTGGCGGCCATAACGACGTCGATCGCGTGCGCGAGGCGACCGATCTGCTGCGGCTGATCGGCGAGAGCATTCCCCTGCGCCCGCGCGGCCGAGAGCACATCGGCCTGTGCCCGTTCCACGACGACAAGACGCCGTCCATGGCGGTCGTCACGCACAAGGGCAACGCCTTCTACAAGTGTCACGCCTGCGGCGCGGGCGGCGACTG
>Ga0111538_10000346_pt1 | contig 59782 bp, 50 predicted proteins | sample SoiMethybrSBSTD1_FD_79669 | JGI IMG/M metagenome (GOLD analysis project Ga0111538, IMG submission 79669) | Bulk soil microbial communities from a Populus tree surrounding site in Tennessee, USA - Soil MetaG P. TD hybrid SBSTD1 (version 2)... | ecosystem: Environmental > Terrestrial > Soil >... | reverse complement strand
GCGGCGTCGAGCGCGCGCAGCGCCCAGGTGGCTGCGCGGACCGGATCGGCGCCGCGGGTCAGCTCGAGCTCGGCGAGGGCCAGGCTGCTGAGCGGCCCGCTGTCGCGCTCGAGCGCGGCTCGCAAGGTCTCCTCCGCCTGGTCGAGCTCGCCGGCGCCGAGCAGCGAGCGACCGCGCGCGACCAGCGCGCGCGGATCGCCCGGGTCGTCGGCCAGCATGCGTCCGGCCAGTGGCACGGCGGCGGCGAGATCTCCGGCCGCCAGCGCGGCCGCCAGGGCGCTGGCCAGGACCGCGGGTCCGGCGCCGCGCTCGAGGGCGCCCTGGTACGCGGCCAGCCCGGCTTCGGGCCGCCCGAGCGCGACCAGGACGTTGCCGAGGCGCGCGTGCAGGTCGGCGCGCTCCGGCGCCTCGCCCAGGGCGGCCTCGATGCTCGCCAGCGCTGCGTCGATCTCGCCGAGCGCGGCCTCCGCCTCGCAGAGACCCGCGAGGGCGTCCGCCAGCGACGACGCGTCGTCCGGTGGGGTCGCCGGCCCGGTCCGCGCTCGCGCCGCCTCGGCCGCGCGCCGGAAGTGCTGCCGCGCGCTGCCGGCGTCCCCCTCGATCATGTCGAGGCGACCGAGGGCGAGCCAGGTGAGGATCGGCGGCTCGCCGCTCTCGGCGGCGCGCCGCAGGTGTCGCCGCGCCTCGCCGCGCGATCCCTCCTGGGACGCGATGAGCGCGTCGCCGAGTGTCGCCAGGGCCGGCGCGTCGTCCGGAGCCTCGGCGACCGCCTTGCGCAGCTCGCGGATGGCCTTGTCGAGATCGCCGGTGTTACGGTGCCCGATCCCCATGCCGCGGTAGGCCTCGGCCAGCACCGCCCGGTCGCCACCGGCGCGCGCCTGCGCCTTGCGGAAATCGGCGACCGCATCGGCCGCCTGCCCCAGCCTCAGCTTGACCTCGCCGCGCCCGAGGAATGGCTCGGGCATGTCGTCGGCCAGCTCGGCCGCGCGCTCGAAGCACATCATGGCCGCGTTCACGTCGCCGAGCTCGAGCTGCGCGGCGCCGAGGAGCGCGTGGGCGCCCGCGTGGCTCGGCCGCGCCTCGATCAGCGCGGTCAGCGTGCCAGTCGCATCCGCCGCTTTGCCCGCTTCGATGTCGCTGCGCGCGGCGTCGAGCGCGGCGCGGAAATCGTCCGGGAGCAGTTCCCCGGCCAGGTCCTGCAGCCGACGCTCGATGCGCGACCAGAAGGACATCGCTCCCTACTCGGGCACGGGGGTCTCGTGCCAGATGCCGGACCGCAGCGCGTCGACCTCGCCGCGGATCGCCGCCACCTGCCTCAGCCGCTCGCCGGTCTCCGCCTCGACCTTGTCCGCCACCGACTCGCCCCGCTTCCTCTCGGCGATGGTCTGCTCGAGGATCTCGGAGATGCCGCGGTAGAGCGTGTTGCCCGCCGAGGTGACGAACTCCGACAAACGCCGCCCGAAATCATCGATGCAGCTGTTGAAGTGCGGCCCCATGGCGTCGGCCGCCCGCAGCACCACGCCGGGAACTCTCTCCTTGGCCTGTTCGCGGATGTCCCCCGCCACCTTCGACTTCAGCAGGATGGACAGGATGGGCGCCGCCAGGGTCAGGAGCCCGCCGGCCAGCGCGTTGACGAAGAACAGCATGGTGGTGCCCAGCGCGCCGACCGCGTACACCCCGACATCGTACTTGAAGCTGTCGACGTCGATGTCGACCGCGGTGTCGGCCGGGCCGAGCCGGCTGGCCAGCGCGCGCGCCGCCTCCGCCGCGTTCTCGTTGGTGACCGCGATGACGTCCTCTGCCAGCTGCTCGAGCAGCGCGCCGATCTTCGCCCCCTCGAGCTCGGCGAACTCGCGGAACTTGTCCTCGATGAAGGAGCCCAGGTAGCGCTTGACGTCGTTGGCGTCCACCGAGTCGATCTGCTCGGGCAGCGCGGCGACGAACGCCCGTGCGAAGCCTTCCAGGTCCAGCCGCGCCTGCGCCTTGATGGCGTGCCCCTCCGCCTTGATCCGGCCGTGCAGCTCGTCGAGCTTGCGCTTGGAGGCGTCGAGCTGGGCTCTCACCTGAGCCACTCTCTTCTCCAGTTCGGCCAGGTCGAGCTGGCAGGCGTGGAGCTTGAGCCCGAGGTTCTGCTCCAGGTAGGCCGAGGCGCGCGCCGCGTCGGCGGCCGCGTTGTCGAGCAGCACGCGGGCGCGGTCGCGCTCGAGGAAGCCGCCCAGGTACTCGAGGAGCGGAGCGAAGCCGCTGGTCTCCTTGTCCCCCTCGAGGTAGAGCCGGGCCGACAGCGGGAACAGGACCGGATCCGGCACCAGCTTGCCGAGCCCCTTCCTGACGTAGGTCTCCACCGCCGAGCGCTCGCCGGCGCCCAGGAGGTCGACCTTGCCCAGCACGAAGACCAGCCGATCGCGCGAGCCCTCGAGCACGTGGCTGGCCAGGAACTCGCGCTCCGAGTCCTTGAGCGCCTGGCCGGAGTCGAGCAGGAAGATGACGGCGTCGGCGCGCGGCACGTAGCCGTAGGTCACCTCGGCACGCTGCTCGTTCAGGTCGTTGACCCCCGGGGTGTCGACCAGCACCACGTTGCCCTTCAGGATGTCGGCCGGGTAGCCGACCTCGACATGCGAGACCTCGGAGGCGCGGCCGCCATCGACGGTCACCCACTCCTCGAGCTCGCTCGGGCTCAGCTTGACGACGTCGCCGCTCTGCAGCACGGCGCGCGCGCTCGGCGCCGCGGAGTAGGCCACCCGATTGATGGTGGCGGTGGTCGGGGTGATGCCGGTCGGCAGGACCGCCGCCCCGAGCAGCGCGTTCACGAAGGTCGACTTCCCGTGGTTGAACTCGCCAGCACCACCAGGTGGAAGCGCTCCTCCTCGAGCTTGGGGATCCGCTCGCGTGCGATGTCGCCAGCCAGGGTCCTCATCCCGGCCTGCTCGGCGATCTGCCCGAGGCGCCGCAGCTGCCCGAGCAGGGCCTCCTTGCGCTCGCGATGGCCGGAGATCAGGCTCACGACAGCACCTTCACGATCTCGGACACCTTTGCATCCACCTCCTCGGCGCTGAGGCCGCCCTCGTCCGACTTGCCGCTCAGCCGCTTGTAGAGCGACGAGTCGGCGAACACCTCGAGCGCCTTGGCTCGCTTGAGCAGGTGGGGGTGGCCGCGGAACAGATCGACCACCACCGCAACCCCGCGGCGCGCCTCGGCCAGCTCGGCGAGCGCGGCGCGCGCGTCGGTGGTGCCGTCACCGAGCGCCACCTTGACCATGGACGAGAGCGCGACGTCGATGTCGCGCACCGCGATGAGCGCGGCCCGATCGCAGGTGATCTCCGCCCGCCGCGACCAGCTCGAGAGCGCCAGCACGGCCGGCTGGACGATCCAGCGCACGAAGAAGAAGGCCTCGTGGCGCAGATAAAAGAGGGCGGTCGCGAAGAAGACGTGATTGTTCTGCACGTGGCCGAGCTCGTGGCCGAGCAGCGCCACCAGCTCGCGCTGGTCGAGCCGATCGGCCGCCTCGCGCGAGACCACGATGACCGGCTCCTCGTCGGTGCCCAGGGTGGCGGAGCGGACCGGGAAGTCCCCGTCGGGGACCACCACGGCGGGCGGCTCGACCCCGAGCGAGCGTCCGGCGGCGCGGACCGCGTCGTAGAGCTTCGTGTGGTTCTTGTCGCTCGCCTTCTGGGACTTCGCCAGGAGATCGCGCCGCGCCCTGCTCTTCCACAGGCGCGTGGTCGCCTCGATCGCGATGGCGACCGGCCGGGCGCTGACCAGCGCTCGCCGCAGCTTTCGCTCGCCGGCGAAGGCATAGGCGGCGCCGTCGCGGGCGCGCTGCTCGACCTCGCCCCTGCGCTGGGCGATGTAGCGGGGGAAATCGAAATCGATGCTGATCACTCTCGAAGTATATCCGGCGCGTCAGCGGTCCGCCGGTGGCGGCGCCAGATCGCGCTCGAGGGCCTGGGCGGCGGCCGCGGGAGCGCGCCGCCGGTAGAGCGCCAGCGCCGCCAGCCCGAGCGCGACGGCGAACCAGAGGGTGGCCAGCCGGGTCAGGATGGTCGCCGCCGCCGCGGTCGCGCGCTCCACGCCGTGCGCCGATTCGACCAGGAAGATCGTCATGCCGGCCTCGGTGACCAGGAGCCCGCCGGGCAGGAAGGACAGCGCGCCCGCCAGCGTGGTGACCGCGTAGATGAGGATGGCGAGCCCGAGGGGCACGTCGGCGCCGGGGAATCCGTTGACGATGAGCGCGAAGCCGATGCACTCGGCCAGCCAGGCCAGCACCCCGATCGCGCTCGCCCAGGCCAGGGGCCAGGGCCGGATGAGCTGGACCAGCTCGCGGTGCAGCTCGTGCAGCCGGCCGCGGAAGCGGGAGAGCCGGCGCGGACGGGTCACGAGATCGATGAGAGCGCCGGCCAGAAGAGGCCAGGACAGGACGACCAGCCCGGCGAGGACCACGGCGCCTCCGGCGATGACGGTGGCACCGCCGATGCCGTAGAGGGCGACCCCGACCAGCGCCAGGAGGACCACGGCGACCAGGTCGGTCAACCGCTCGGCGACCACGATCGGGGCCGAGCGCGCGATCGGGATGTCGAAGGAGGCGCGGAGCAGGAAGCTCTTCAAGAGCTCGCCGATCTTCCCGGGCGTGATCGAGAGGGCGAAGCCGGCGATGAACACGAGGAGGGACGTTCCCGCCGGGACCTCGAGTGCGCGATCCCGGAGGTAGATCGTCCACCGCACGAAGCGCAGGGCGTAGTTGACGAGCGCCAGGCCGAGCGCCGCGGCGAAGCTCCACCAGGCGAAGCCCGCGAGGCGCTCCCCGATCTCGCGGACGTCGGCGTAGACCGAGATGCCGGCAAACACGGCGACCCCGGCGGCGACGGCGAGGAGCGTGCGCCGGGTGGTGGACCTCACTCCCGCGTTCTACCAGATTGACCCGAGCTCTCACGCCGCCGTAGTGTCGAAAGATGGGTGGGACAGACGCGCCGAGGATCCTGGTGGTCGACGACACGCCCGAGATCCTCGCGCTCATCGAATCGCGGCTGAAGCGGCGCGGCTTCGACGTCCAGACGGCGGCCGACGGTGAGCAAGCCCTGGCCGCCGCGCTCGGCCGCCCGCCCGACCTGGTGGTCCTCGACATCATGATGCCGAAGCGGAGCGGCTGGGAGGTGGCCCGCGCCCTTCGCCGCGACCCGGCGACCAAGGACACCAAGATCGTCGTCCTCACCGCCATCGGCGAGGCGGTCAACCAGATGACCTCGCCCATCTACGGGGCGGACGCGTTCCTCGACAAGCCCTTCGACTTCGCCGAGCTCGAGCAGGTCATCGACAAGCTGCTCGGCACCGGCAGCGAGCCCGAGCAGGGCGCCTGATCACTTCTTGGTGAGCTTCGACGCCTTGCCGTGGATGGCGCTCGTCTTGGGCACCATCTTCATGATCTGCTTGGCCAGCTCCGACGCCTCGCCCGACTTGCCGTTCTGGGCGAGCTCGTTGGCCTGGTCGTAGAGCTCCTCCGCCTTGCGGCCGAGCGAGTCGCGCACCTGCTTGACCTGTTCGCCGGCGCCGTACGTCTCGGCGTCGTCGGCCGCGCGCTTGGCCTCGGCCCAGCGCTTGTAGACCATGTGGCTGCGCGCCGCGGCGGGCGCGACCTGCCCGATACGGGCGCCGATGAAGCCGTCGTGGGTCCCGTCGCCGTATTCCTCGTCGAGCCGCTTGGCCTTCTTGAACGACTCGAGCGCCTTGGCCGGATCCGAGCGGGCCGCCTTCTCCGCCTGCGTCAGGAGCGAGCCGATCTGCTCGTACTTGCCGGCCTCGCCGCGCAGGCTGCCGGCGTCCTTCTTGCCGCCGCCGTCGGCCGCCTTGCGCAGCACGTTGGCCGCCTCGCTGAACTGCTTCTGCTTGTAGAGCGTGGTGGCCTGCCTGCGAGCCGCGGTCGCGTCACCCGACGGACGGGAATCCTCTTCCTCGTCGTCCGCCGAATCGTCCTCTTCTTCTTCGTCGTCCTCGTCGGCGCGCTCCTTCTTCCTCGGCGTGCTGTCGACGACCTTCTTCTCCGGCCGCTCGCTCTTCCGATCGTCCGCCTTGCTGCTGCCCTTGTCTTCCTTCTTGCTCTTGCCCTCGCCGGCGCCGTCCGGCGGGCTTCCATCGTCGAGGATGGGCGCCGTCGGCTGATCGCTGAGGAACTGCTCGTCGGTGCCGAAGACCTCGGAGTTGATCTGCTTGTCGCCGTACAGGCTGGCCAGGCGGGGCCCGGCGCCGCTGTCGGTGGAACCGGCGACCGGCGCCGCGGCGCCGGAACCTTCGGCCGGCAGCGGAGTCGCCGTCGGCAGCGGCGCTGCGGTCGGTGCGGCGTTCGGCTGGGCCGGCTGCTGCTGCGCCGCCGCCGGCTGGCTGGCCGCCACGCCCGCGGCCTCATCCTCCCCGTCGCCGCGCCCGTGGACCAGCGCCATGACGATGCCCGCGCTCACCGCGACGAACGCGATCGCCAGGATGCCGATGAGGAGCTTGCGCCGGTCGCTCGCCGGGGCCGCCGACATGACGCCGTTCGGGTACTGGAAGCGCGGCGGCGCCGGGCTGGCGCCCGAGTTGTAGCCCTGCGCGAACTGCATCGGCGAGTAGGGCATCGGCTGCGGCGGGTACGGCGAGAACCCGCTGCCCATCTGCGGCATCGGCGAATACGACCCCGGCGTGGGCCCGCCGAGCCCGTGAATGTCTGCCGCCATGGTCGGCATGTGCGCCGGCATCGGAGGGACGTGCGGCGACATGTCGCGACCGAGCGGACCGGGCATCGGCGCCGGCACCGAGACCTGCATCGGCATCGGGCTCGGCATCGGGCTCGGCATCGGCGAGGGCCCCGGCAGGGTCGAGCGCGGCCCGCGCATCATCGCAGGGCCTGCGCCGTTGTCGGGCATGCCCGACGGACCGGCCAGCATGCGCGGTGGCTCCTGCGCCGGCATGCCGCCGGTGCGCGGCGGCGGCGGCCGCGGCGGTGGCTGCGACGGCCTGAGCTGGGACGGTGGCCGCACCGGAGGCTCCCGCACGGGGGCGCCGGTCGGCTTCTTGCCGGCGACCGTGCTCATGTCGTCGTCGTCGCGCGTCTGCGTCCACTTACCCCGGGCGGGCGGCGGCTTGAGCGGCGGAGCTGCCGCGGCCCGCGCCGCCAGGGTCGGACACTCGAACAGGAGCACCGTGTTGCCGAGCTCGAGCTTGTCGCCGTGGCTGAGCCGGAACGCGCCGTCCTCGTCGCGGTCGTTGACCAGCGTGCCGTTGCCCGAGCCGAGATCGGTCATGACGAAGCTCTGCGCCCCGTCGGAATCGATGATGAGGTGCCGGCGCGACACCGCGATATCGGTCAGGACGACGTCGTTGTCGACTCCGCGGCCGATGGTGTTGCGCCCGTTCTTGACCGGGAAGCGGCGCCCGCGATCGGTACCTGCATGAACCACCAACCAGGCCGGAGCCGAGGCCGGATCGACCGGCGCGCCGCCGCCGCCGCCCACCCGCGCCGGAATGCGGGGCGGCCCCTGCTGCGGCGGAGCGCGCACGACCGCCAGCTGGGGCGGCGGCAGGTGCTGCTCCTCGGCCACGGTCGGCTCGTCCATCGTCCCGGTCTCGCCGGTTCCTTGCGCCATCTTCTTGGCGGCGGGGCGTACGATACCGCCACCGCGTGACGCCTCGAGCAGGATCTCTCCGGAATCTTCGACAACTGCCGTCTCGGTGGTGTTCGTGTCCGGCCGCCGGGCGTAGCCCGAGCTCATCACCGAGGCGACGGCTTCCGCCAGCGGATCGACCCGGGTGGCCTTCTCCTCCGGCAAGTCGGCCCCACCCGGGCGACGGGGCGGAGCGACCCGACCCGGGCCGAAAGTGCCGCGCATCGTCGGGAGAATCCGACCCGCCCCTTGCTGGCCGCCGCTCGACCTGCCGGGCGGGACAGTCGGGTGGCGCGAGCCCGCCATTGCGCTTTCCAGCGTAGCCCGGCCAGTTTGGCCGCGCAACCGCGCCGGCCGCCAGGGGTGGGACAGTGCGCGACTCCACACCACACCGACGGAGATGAGCATCCGCGCGTGATATAAGGGCCGCCGTGCGAGTCCCCGTGGCGGAAGCCGGAACGGGCGCGGCGCCGCGCCAGGTCATCGACCTCCATCCGAGCAAGATCGTGTGCATCGGAGCCAACTACCGGGCGCACGTCGCCGAGATGGGAAAACAGGTTCCGGACGAGCCGGTCCTGTTCATGAAGCCGCCCTCCGCCCTGCTGCCGCCGGGCGAGCCCATCGTGCGGCCGCGTGGTTACGCGCGGGTCGACTTCGAAGGGGAGCTGGCCCTCGTCATCGGGCGGCGCGCCCGCCGGGTCAGCGCGGCGCACGCGCTCGACGTCGTCCTCGGCCTGACCATCGTCAACGACGTGACGGTGCGCGACCTCCAGGCCAAGGACGGCCAGTGGACGCGCGCCAAGGGGTTCGACAGCTTCTGCCCGCTGGGCCCGCACATCGCCGCCGGCGTCGATCCCACCGACCTGCGCATCACGACGCGGGTCAACGGCGAGACGCGGCAGGACTCGCGCACATCCGATCTCATCTTCCCGGTCCCGTTCTTGATCGAGTTCATCTCGCGACACATGACGCTCGAGCCGGGCGACGTCATCTCGACCGGCACCCCGTCCGGGGTGGGCAACCTCGCGCCGGGCGACCGCATCGCGGTCGAGATCGAGGGGATCGGCGTCCTCGAGAACCCGGTCATCGACGAGCCAGGAGAACCACGAGCATGACGACACCGATGTCCTCGCGGGTGGCGCAGCGCATCCGCGAGTTGCCGCCGTACCTGTTCGCCCGCATCGACGAGCTCAAGAACGAGGCCAAGAAGAAGGGCGCCGACCTCATCGACCTCGGCATCGGCGATCCCGACCTGCCGACCCCGGCGCACATCGTGGCGGAGCTGGCCCGCGCGGCGCAGGACGGGCGCCACCACCGCTATCCGTCGTATCAGGGCATGCGCGAGCTGCGCGCGGCGGCGGCCGACTATTACAAGGCGCGCTGGGGGGCGGCGCTCGATCCCGACCGGGAGGTCGTCGTCCTCATCGGATCGAAGGAGGGGATCGCGCACTTCCCGCTCGCCTTCGTCGACCCGGGCGACCTGGTGCTGGTCCCGGATCCCGGCTATCCGGTCTATGCGACCGGCACGCGCTTCTGCGGCGGCCGCGTCCACGAGGTCCCGCTCCGGCGCGAGAACGGATTCCTCCCCGACCTCGCCGCCATCCCGACCGAGGTGGCGCGCGAGGCGAAGATCCTCTGGGTCAACTACCCGAACAACCCGACCGCGGCGACCGCGACGCTCGGCTTCTACCAGGAGCTGTGCGACTGGGCGCGCCGGCACGATGTCATCATCGCCAGCGACAACGCCTACGCCGACGTCTACTTCGACGAGGCGTCGCCGCCCCCGTCGATCCTGTCGGTGCCGGGGGCGTCGGACGTCGCCATCGAGTTCTACTCGCTCTCGAAGACCTACAACATGACCGGCTGGCGGGTGGCCTTCGCCTGCGGCAACCGGGACCTGGTGGGCGCGCTCGGCAAGGTGAAGACCAACGTCGACTCCGGCGTGTTCGAGGCGGTGCAGCGGGCGGCCATCGCCGCGCTGACCGGCGACCAGACCTGCGTCGGCGACATGCGCACGGTCTACCGCGAGCGGCGCGACGTCCTGGCCGGCGGCCTGGCGGCGGCCGGTTTCGACGTGATCCGGCCCGAGGCCACCTTCTACATGCTGGTCGCCAACCCGGCCGGCTACACCTCGATGGAGTTCGCCGCTCGCCTCCTGGCCGACGCGCACATCGTCGCCACGCCGGCGACCGGCTTCGGCGCCGCCGGCGAGGGCTACGTGCGCATGACCGTCTGCGCCCCGGCCGAGCGACTGGCCGAAGCGGTCGACCGGGTGAAGAAGCTCGCCCTCTAGCAGTCCGGGGACACGCGGTGGGGATCAAGGAAGAAGAGGTGTTCGTCGGGCTGGGAGCCAACCTCGGATCCGAGGGAGAGATCCTCTCGCGCTTCGACGACGTCCACGCCGAGCTGGCGGTGTTCGCCAGCGGCGGCCGCATCGGCCGCTCGCCGGTCTACCGCAGCAGGCCGTCGGGCCCGATCGTCGACCAGCCTGACTTCCTCAACCAGGTGATCAGCTTCCTCCCGCCGTCCGATCTCGAGCCGCGCGCGCTCCTCGTCATCCTGCGCACCATCGAGGAGCGACACGGCAGGGTGCGCGATGTGCCGCAGGGACCGCGAACCCTCGATCTCGACCTCCTCCTGTTCGGCGAGAGGATCATCTTCGAGCCGCCCGAGCTGGTCGTCCCGCACCCGCGGCTCGGCCACCGCCCCTTCGTCCTCGCTCCGCTGCTCGATCTCCTCGGCGGCCCGCCGCAGCGTGTCTCGTAGGCTAGAGCGGCACGCGCTTCACGTCGAAGTCGGTGAGGAAGTAGACGTGGTGGTCGTCGGCCGCCAGTGACGTCACCATGGCGCTGAAGCCGCGCAGGTCGTCCAGCACCGAGGGGGCGCCGCCGCCCGAGAGCGGCAGCTTCATCAGCTTCCACTTGTTGGTGAAGATCATCCCGTAGAGGGCGTCCCCGGCGATCACGAACTCGCCGAAGCCCCAGGCCGGGTTGCCGACCTGCTGCGGCGCGCCGCCGCTCCTGTCCACCCGCCAGAGGGGCGGGGTGACGCTGCGGCCGCCGCTGAAGTAGATGTGATCGCCGCCGGCGCCGACCGCGCCGGTCGCCGGGCCGCTGGCCAGGAGCACGGTCGGGGCGGCTCCCGGCTGGTAGGCGGTGAGGCTGCCGGTCGGCTGGGCGCTCCGCTCGCTCGACTCCTCGACCACCAGGAAGCGATCGCCGTCGGCCACCACGTGGTGCTTGCTGCGCTTGCCCTGCCAGACCATCTCCTCGCTGCCGCCGGCCCTGGGCACCATGGCCATGCGCGTCGAGGAGCGGAGGAAGAGGTGTGTCTTCCCCGGCACGACCTCCAGCCACATGGCACCGCCGGTCAGCTTGACCGGTTCGCCGCCCGTGTGTGGCTGCGACCAGACCGCGCGCTTGTCCGACCAGTAGACGTTGTCGCCGTCGGCGGCGATCGAATAGAAGTCGCCCGGTCCGGCCACGGTCTCGACCTCGCCGCCGTCGGTGCGCTTGCGCTCGAGCGAGCTCTTGCCGAGGCCGTTCTTGTCGATGCGCGGCTGGTTGATCCAGTAGACGAAGCCGCCGCCCACCGCCAGCTGTCCGGCGCGGAAGCCCTGCGAGCTCGAGCGGTCGAGCGAGTGAAACGCGGCGCCGGCGGGGGCGGTCTTCTTGCCCTCGTCGCTCTTCTTGTCCCCCGAGTTGCAGGCGGCCAGAAGACAAAGAGTCAGCGCGATGCGCATGTCCGCAATTGTAATATGTCTTCCATGATGAGGATGTGGATCGGGGCGGTCGGGGTCGCATGCGTCGTCGCGGTGGCGGGCTGCCTGCAGGCGCCGCCCAGCATGGACGAGGTCGATGGCGCGGCGGGTGGCTCGACGATCACGCACAGATTGCTCACCGCCGGCGCCGGTGTCGAGAACCGGAAAGACTACGCCACGGCCGCGATCTCGCCGGAACCCGATTCCCTCGTCACGGTGGCCCTCGCGATTCACCGATCGAGCGAGGTCCCGGATGTGGGCCTGACCGGAGGTGGCATCGCGTCGTGGGATCCGGTCGCGACGATCTCCTACAACCTGGAAGGCGCGACGCCACTCGACCGCGTCGCGATCTTCCGGGGAACGAGCGCTGCTCCCGGGGACGGTCCGATCATCATCACCGCCAGCGAGACGATCTCGAATTGCCAATGGATCGTGTCACAGTGGAGTGGGGTCGATGTCTCCGGCTCGAACGGCGCGGCCGCGGTGGAGCAGAGCGGCTCGCAGAGCGGCGAATCGGTCGCCGGCCTGACGGTCGAACTCGCGCCGTTTCGCAGAGCCGGCAACGCCGCCTATGGGGTGTTCGGCGTGGTCAGCAAGGTGCCGGCGGTGACGCCAGGCGGCGGCTTCACGGTGATCGACGAACAGCCATCGGGAGAGAACACCCCGGGCGACGTGTTCGCGGAGTGGGCGGTGGGGCAGCCGGAGGTCACGGCCGCGTGGTCGGGCCTGAGCGGAGGCGCACTGGCGGTCGAGCTTGCGCTGGCGCCCTGATCGACGGTGGTCACACCTTCAGCTCGCTCCGGCGGAGCAGGCGCCGGATGTTGCCGTGGTGCTTGCCGATGACGATCGCGCCGCCCACGGCGGCCAGGAGGATGATCGGCAGCGGGCGGCCGAGGAGCGCGCTGGCGACCGGGATGGCGATGGCGGCCGCCATCGAGCCGATCGAGACGATGCGGAAGGCGGCGTAGAGCGCGGCGAACAGCGCGGCGCCCACGGCCAGGGCGAGCGGATCCACCACCAGGAAGACGCCGAGCGCGGTGGCCACGCCCTTGCCCCCGCGAAAGCGCAGCCAGACCGGGAAGCAGTGGCCGACGATGGGCGCCAGCGCGACCGCGGTGACGAGGTAGGCATCGATGGGCGCGCCGAGGTCGATGGCGGCGTCGAGATCGAGGGCGGTGAAGATCGCGATCGGGGCGGCGCCCTTGAGCGCGTCGAGCAAGAGGACCAGCACGCCGACCTTCTTGCCGACGGTGCGGGCCACGTTGGTCGCTCCGATGTTGCCGCTGCCCTGGGTGCGGACGTCCACGCCCATCTGCATGCCGATGAGCAGGCCGGTCGGGATCGAGCCCAGGAGGTAGCTGCCCACCACCAGGAGCGTGGCTGCCGCGATGTCCATCAGCGCGCCGCCGCCGCCGGTTCAGCCTCGCCCCACCAGCGGCGCAGGACCTCGAATGCGGAGGTGCGCGGCAGGTCGGGCGGCAGGCTCGACAGGAAGGACTGCCCGTAGCGCTTCTGCACGATGCGGCCGTCGAGCACGGCGACGATGCCGCGATCGTCGCGCCGGCGGATGAGCCGGCCGAACCCCTGGCGGAAGGCGAGCGCGGCCTGCGGCACGCTCAGGTCGGCGAACGGGTCGCGCCCGGCGGCCTCGAGCGCCTCGCCGCGGGCGGCGGTGAGCGGATCGCCCGGCGAGGCGAAGGGCAGCTTGTCCATGACCACGAGCGAGAGCGCCGGCCCGGGGACATCGACGCCGGCCCAGAAGGTCCCGGTGGCGAGGAGCACCGAGCCGGGCCCGGCGCGGAAGCGCTCGAGGAGGACCGGCGGCGGCGCCTGGCCCTGGACCAGGAGCGGATAGGGGAGCAGGGCCGGCAGGACGGCGGCGGCCTCGCGCAGCGCGCGGTGACTGGTGAAGAGGAGGAACGCGCGTCCGCCCGACAGCTGGCAGAGCTCGGCGGCGCGCGAGCAGGCGGCGGCGGTGAAGCTGGGCTCGGCGGGCGGCGGCAGATCGCGCGGCACGTACAGCATGGCCTGGCGCGCGTAGTCGAAGGGCGACTCGAGGTGGAGCTCGTCGCAGGCGTCGGGCGCCAGCCCGAGGCGCTCGCGCACGTAGGTGAAGCGGCGCGCGCTGGTCAGCGTTGCCGAGGTGAAGATCGCGGCCGGCACCGCCGGCAGGACGCGCTCGCGCAGGATGTCGGAGACGTCGATCGGCGCGGCGCGCAGGAGCAGGCCGCCGCCGCGCGCCTCGCCCCAGCGGACCGCGCGCTTGCCCGACTCGCGATCGGGTTCGGCGAGGTCCGAGAGCGCGGTGCGGACGGCTGCCGCCCGCCGGGCCAGCGCCTCCCACTCCTCCGGGGTGTCGTCGTCGCCGCGCGAGGCCGCCGCCGCCGCCGCGGTCTCGGTCCCTTCGAGCGCGCCGTCGAGATCGAACCAGGCCGCCTTGAGGTCCGGATCCGAGAACAGGCCGTCGGGCAGCGTCACCTTGCCGTCGAGCAAGAGGGCGCCGAGCGAGCCGCGCACCGCGGCAAAGAAGCCGGCCGCTGCCCGCTCGATGGCGCCGGTCTCGAGCCCGGCGGCGGCGACGTCCTTGGCGAAGAGCGCGAGGCGAACCGTCGACACCGCGAAGCCGAAGTGCTCGGTCATGACGTCCTCGAGCAGGTGGGCCTCGTCGAACACCACCGCGTCGTAGTCGGGCAGGACGCGCGCCCCCGGGCTGGCGCCGCGCAGCGCCAGGTCGGCGAAGAAGAGGTGGTGGTTGACGATGACGATCTCCGCCTTCTCGGCGGCGCGCCGGGCGCGGGTGACGAAGCAGGTCTCGTGGTGCGGGCAGCGGGGGCCCAGCCGCGACTCCGGGCTGGTGGTGACCAGCTGCCACCAGGGGCTGTCGGTGCCGAGCGCGCCCATCTCGGCCCGGTCGCCGGTCTCGGTGACCAGCATCCAGCTCTGGATCGCCTCCAGCTCGGCGTCCGGCACCAGGGTCAGCTCGAGCGACTGCGCTCGCCGCCGGCACAGGTAGTTCGATACTCCCTTGAGGACGGCGGCGCGGATCGGCCGGCCGACCGCGGCCTCCGCCAGCGGCAGGTCCTGGGCGAGGAGCTGCTCCTGCAGCGCCCGGGTGCCGGTCGACACCACCACGCGCTTGCCCGACAGCGCGGCCGGCACCAGGTAGGCCAGCGTCTTGCCGGTCCCGGTGCCGGCCTCGACCAGGAGCGGCCGCTCGTCGTCGAGCGCCGCCGCCACCGCGTCCGCCATGCGCCGCTGCTCGGGCCGGTCCTCGAACCCGGACAGCGCGCGGGCCAGATTCCCGCCAGGGCCGAGGATCTGGCCCGGGGTCGTCGAGCTCATGAATCCTTCCGCGCCGCCTTTTCGACGTGGCCGCTGACCCCGAACCGGCGCTCGAGCTCGCGCCACACCTCGGCCGGCTCGACCCCGCGCGACAGGAGGCCGCACAGCATGTGGTAGAGGACGTCGGCCGCCTCGTGCACGATGCGCTGCTTGTCGGCGCCGGTCCTCAGCTCGTCGATGAGCTCGGCCGCCTCCTCGTCGATCTTGCCGCAGATCCCCTCGACCCCGCCGGCCAGGAGCATCGCGGTGTAGCTCTTGCCGGGCGGCGCTCCGACCCGCGTCTCGAGGACCTGGTAGACCCGGTCGAGCACGGCGGCCGGCGCGCCGGCCGGGCCGTCGTCGGCCTGCCAGCCCTCGCCCTGCGACCAGCGATAGAAGCAGGAGGAGGTCCCGGTGTGGCAGATGGGTCCGGTCGGGATGGCCGACACCAGGATGGCGTCGCCGTCGCAGTCGAGGCGGATCTCGCGCACCGCCAGCGTGTTGCCCGAGGTCTCGCCCTTGTGCCACAGGGTCGCGCGCGAGCGCGAGAAGAAGTAGGCCTGCCCGCTGGCCAGGGTCGCCCCCAGCGCCTCGGCGTTCATCCAGCCGAGCATGAGTACTGCACCGCTGTCGGCGTGAGAGACCACGGCCGGCGCCAGGCCGCGCTCGTCCCATTTGATGTCGGATGAGTTCACTCGATGACCTCCCGCGGACGGACGGCCACCCCGCGCGCGGCGAGGTGGGCCTTGGCTTCGGCGATCGTGTGCTCGCCGTAGTGGAAGATCGACGCCGCCAGCACCGCGTCGGCGCCGCCGATGACGAAGCCGTCGACCATGTGGTCGAGGACCCCGACCCCGCCCGAGGCGATGACCGGGACCGGCACCGCGTCCACCACCTGGCGCGTCAGCTCCAGCTCGTAGCCCTGCCGGGTGCCGTCCCGATCCATGCTGGTGAGCAGGATCTCACCGGCCCCCAGGTCGGCAACCTTTCGGCACCACTCGATGCAGTCGAGGCCCTCCGGCGTGCGGCCGCCGTGGCTGTACACCTCGTAGCGGCCGTCCGGCTTCTTCTTGGCGTCGACCGCGACGACGATGGCCTGGGCGCCGAAGCGCAGCGCGCACTCGCGCACCAGCTCCGGCCGGCGGATCGCCGCGGTGTTCATCGCGATCTTGTCGGCGCCGGCCTCGAGCAGGCGGCGGGCGTCATCCGCCGAGCGCACCCCGCCGCCGACCGTGAGCGGACAGAAGACGGTGTCCGCGGTGCGCGCCACCACCTCCACCATCGTCGACTTGCCCTCCGGCGAGGCGGAGATGTCGAGGAAGCAGACCTCGTCGGCGCCCTGGGCGTCGTAGGCCGACGCCTGCTCGACCGGGTCGCCGGCGTCGGACAGCTCGAGGAAGCGGATGCCCTTGACCACGCGTCCGCCGGTCACGTCGAGGCAGGGGATGATGCGCTTCTTGAGGCTCACGACGCGGCCTCGATCGCCTGCTCCATGGTGAAGCGACCCTCGAGGAGCGCGCGGCCGACCACCGCCATCGGGATCTTGGCTGCGGCGAGCGCGCGCAGGTCGTCGAGCGAGCCGACCCCGCCCGAGGCGATGACCGGGATGGGGACCGCCTTGGCCAGCGCCGCGGTGGAGTCGACCGCCGGGCCGCTGCCGGTGCCGTCGCGCGCGACGTCGGTGTAGAGGAGCGCGGCCGCGCCCCACTCGGCGGCCCGCTTGCCCAGGTCCACCGCGCTCACCGCCGAGGCCGCCGTCCAGCCCTCGACCGCGACCGTCCCCTCGACCGCGTCGACCGCCACGATGATGCGGTCCGGGAAGGCCCAGCAGAGCTCGCTGACCAGGTCGGGCGACTTCACCGCCGCGGTCCCCAGGACCGCCCACTGGGCGCCGCTGGCCAGCGCGGCCTCGACCGAGCCGCGGTCGCGCAGCCCGCCGCCCACCTGCACCGGAACCTCCACCGATTCGAGGATGCGCTCGATGTAGAGGCGGCTCACCGGCGCGCCGGAGAACGCGCCGTCCAGATCGACCACGTGCAGCCGCTCGGCCCCGGCCGCGCACAGCGTCTCGGCCAGCGCCCACGGTTCGTTCGAGAACACCGTGGCGCTCTCGCGCGCGCCGCGCACGAGCCGCACCGCGCGGCCGCCCAGGAGATCGATGGCCGGGATGACGATCATGACGCCGCCGCGCCCGCGAAATTTGCCAGGAGCTTGAGGCCGACCGCCTGGCTCTTCTCCGGGTGGAACTGGCAGGCGAAGAGGTTGTCCACCCGCACCGCGGCACAGAACCGGCCCCCGTAGTCGCAGGTCAGCGCCACCTGGCGGGGCTCGGCCGGCACGGCGAGGTAGGAGTGGATGAAGTAGAAGTGGGCGCCCGCCGGGATGCCGGCCAGGAGCGCCTCGTCCTGCGCGCCGTCCACCTGGTTCCAGCCGATGTGCGGCACCTTGAGCGGCCCGGCGGGGAAGCGGACCACGTGCCCGCGCAGGATCCCCAGGCCCGCCACCGGGCCGTGCTCCTCGCTGTCCTCGAAGAGGATCTGGAGACCGAGGCAGATGCCGAGATACGGCCGGCCGGCGCGCACCACCTCGCAGATCGCCTCGCCGAGGCCGGAGCGCCGCATCGCGGCCATGCAGTCGGCGAAGGCGCCCTGGCCCGGCACCACGACGCGGTCGGCCCGGCGCACGACATCGGGATCGCGCGTGAGCACCGGATCGCCTCCCGCGTGCGCCAGCGCTCGCTCGACCGAGCGCAGGTTGCCGGAGCCGGAATCGACGACCGCGATCACGCGGTGAGCGTCCCCTTGGTCGACGGCACCTGGCCGGCCAGGCGCTCGTCGATGCGCGAGGCGGCATCGCAGGCGCGGGCGAACGCCTTGAAGCAGGCCTCGATGATGTGGTGCGGGTTCTCGCCGTGGTGGAGGACGAGGTGCAGGTTGCACTCGGCGCGGCTGGCGAAGGCGGCGAAGAACTCCTTGGCGAGATCGCAGTCGAAGCCGCCGACCCAGCGACCGGACAGACCGGGCACGTTCCAGATGAAGGCGGGCCGGCCGCCGAAGTCGACCGCGCAGGTGACCAGCGTCTCGTCCATCGGGATGGTCGCCGATCCGTATCTGACGATGCCGGCCCGGTCGCCCAGCGCCTCCTTGAAGGCCAGCCCGAGCGCCAGCCCGGTGTCCTCGACGGTGTGGTGGCCGTCCACCTCGACGTCGCCGCGCGCCAGGAGCGCCAGGTCGAACAGGCCGTGGCGCGCGAAGGCGTCCAGCATGTGATTGAAGAACGGGAGCGGCGTCTGCGCGTCCCGCTGCGCCGAGCCGTCGAGCTGGAGCTCGAGATCGATCTGGGTCTCCGCGGTGTGGCGGGAGATGACGGCGCGGCGGGGTCCCATCGTCAGGGCCTCGTTATAACCCAGGCGTCGGGCGGCTGCGTCCGCCTTCCACGCTCGCCGGCGCGCAGCTCGCCAGCACCCGGTCGTACCAGCGCTCCATCGCACGGCGGAACGGCCACATGAAGCCGTAGGCGGGGCCGGTGAACTGCTCGATGATGTCGGCGCGGAACTCGGCGGCGCGCACATGGTCCACGCCGTAGAGCTCGGCGGTGGCGCGGATCTCCTCGGCGTAGGCCTGCTTCTCGAAGTGGGCGCGGAACCAGGCCAGCCCGGCCGGCAGGGGAAGCAGGACGTAGAGGATCGCCATCAGCGGGAGCGAGAGGCGGCGGAACTGGCGCACGTGGACCATCTCGTGGCGCAAGGTGAGGTAGCGGCGGTTGCGCGAGATCTGCTCCCAGTCGCCGGTCACGTAGATCCTCTGCCCGACGGTGGTGTGGTAGCCGTCGAGGTAGTCCTTGATCTGGCCGAAGCTGATGACCCGGAGCGTGCGCGCGATGGCGCGCTGGAAGCGCGACTCCGGCTTCGGGATGATGCGCAGCCTGGGAAACTCGGCGCGGATCTCGTCGAGAAGAATGTCGAGGCGGTCGCGCTCGCTCACCGTCGGAGATGATAGCCTGCTCGTTCGCATGGATGTCAGTCGTTTGAACCCGCCGCAGCGCGAGGCGGTCATGCACGCGAGTGGCCCGCTCCTGGTCCTCGCCGGCGCCGGCTCCGGCAAGACCCGGGTCATCACCCACCGCATCGTTCACCTCATCGAGCGCGGCGTCGAACCGCGCCACATCGCCGCGCTCACCTTCACCAACAAGGCGGCGGCCGAGATGCGCGCGCGGGTGGCCGCGCTGCTCGGATCGCGAAAGCGCGCCGCCGAGCTGACGATGGGGACCTTCCACTCGCTCGGCCTGGCGATCCTCCACAAGGAGCGGGCGGCGCTGGGCTTCCCGCGCGGGTTCGTCATCTACGACACCTCCGATCAGCTCGGCGTCCTGCGCGAGATCCTGCGCCACGCGGCGCGCGGTGACGACCGCCGCTACGACGTCAAGTCGATCCTCTCGCGCATCTCGCTGGCCAAGAACGCCTTCGTCGCCCCCGCCGACTACGCGCCGCACGAGGGGGACGAGTACGACCACATCACCGCCGAGGTCTACCCGCGCTACCAGGCGCAGCTGAAGGGCTTCGCCGCGCTCGACTTCGACGACCTCATCACCGAGACCGTGCGGCTCCTCGGCGCCGACGCCGGGGTGCGCGAGCGCTGGGCCTCGGCCTACCGCCACGTCCTGGTCGACGAGTACCAGGACACCAACCGGGCCCAGCTCATGATGGTGAAGTCGCTGGTCGAGCGGCACGGCAACCTGTGCGTGGTGGGCGACGACGACCAGTCGATCTACAGCTGGCGCGGCGCCGACCCCACCCACATCCTCCGGTTCGAGCGCGACTTCCCGGGCGCGCGGGTGGTCGTCCTCGACCAGAACTACCGCTCGACGCCGAACATCCTGGCGGCGGCCAACGCCGTCATCGGCAACAACAAGGATCGCCGCGGCAAGGTGCTGTGGAGCGCGCGGCCGGACGGCCCGCACATCGCCCACGTGGTGGCCGGCGACCCGGAGGCCGAGGCGCGCTTCGTCGCCGAGGAGGTCGGCGATCTGGTGGAGAAGGGCGGCCGCCGCCACCAGGACATCGCCGTGCTCTACCGCTCCAACATCCAGACGCGTGAGCTCGAGGAGGCGCTGCGGGTCCGCCGCGTGCCCTATCGCATGTTCGGCGGCCAGCAGTTCTTCGAGCGCAAGGAGGTGAAGGACCTCATCGCCTACCTCCGGGTCGCGCTGTCGGAGCGCGACGAGATCTCGCTCCGCCGGATCGCCAACTACCCGGCGCGCGGGGTCGGGCCGGGGGCGCTCGAGCGGATCTCGCTCGAGGCGCAGGCGGGGCACACTTCGCTGTGGAGCGCGGCCTGCGCCGCCGCCGGCGGACAGGTGGAGGGCGTGCGCCCGGCCCAGGCCGCCGCGCTCGCCACGCTGGTCGCGGCGATCACCAACCTGCGTGGCGCGCTCGAGACCTCGGGAGCCGCCGCCGCCGTGAGGTCGCTCTGCGCCGAGATCGATCTCGAGGGCGACCTGCGCTCCGCCTCGCCCAGCGCGTCCGCCGCCCAGCGCCGCCTCGACAACGTGGAGGCCTTCGTCCGCCAGGTCGGCGAGCACGAGAAGCGGCGGCCCGGCCCGGCCGCGCTGCTCGAGTACCTGCGCCACCTCTCGCTGGCCGAGAGCGAGGACGACGAGCAGAAGGGCGAACCCGGCGACCGCGTGACGCTCACCACCCTGCACGGAGCCAAGGGACTGGAATTCCCGGTTGTTTTTCTCATCGGCGCCGAGGAGGAGCTCCTGCCTCACGCGCGCTCGATCACGCCGCAGGCGAACGACGTGTCAGATCCCGACCACGTCTCCGATGTGTCAGAGGAGCGACGATTGGCCTACGTGGGCATCACGCGAGCCGAGGAGATGTTATACGTCACCCGCTGCGCCCGGCGGCGCCGCCACGGCAAGGAAGTCCCGCGCATCCCGTCCCGCTTCCTCCTCGAGATTCCGGAGGCGCTGTGCGAGATGCGCGACGTCGGCGCCGAATCGAGAAAACCCGTGGACCCGACCGAGCTCAGTGCATTCTTCCAGAAGTTCGCCACCACCGATTGAGAAAGATCCGGGAGCATTCATTCATGAGAGTCACCGAGCGAGTCCTCGCATTCCTCCTCCTCCTCGCTGTCGCGTCGTGCGGCGGTGGTCAGAAGAGCGGCAGCAGCTCTCCGGGCGGAGGTGAGGGCGGCGGCGGCGAAGGCGGCGGCCCCGGTGGACCGGGCGGCGCGCAGCAGGCGCTGCCCGAGATCCCCGCGACTCCGGCGGCGATGCCGGCCTCGGTGCTCGCGACCTTCTCGATCGGCGATCCCAAGGGCCAGCTGGCCGAGCTGTCGGCCTACGTCGACGCCATGCAGCCCGGCATGGGCGCCATGGTGGGCGGGAACTTCCTCCCCACGCTGTCCGGCATCGTCGGCGCGCCCGGCCTCGACGGCTACGATCTCTCCAAGCCGCTCCACATCCTCATCCTCGACCCGAAGAAGGGCGGCGGCGAGATCCTCCTGGTGATGGCGGTGGCGGACCAGCAGAAGCTGGTCGGCTCGGTCGGCGGCGACGCGATGGTGCAGGTGCACGACGGCTTCGCCGCCATCGGCAAGGGCCCGTCGCTGGTCGCCGCGTCGCCGTACGCGCTGTCGAACCTGGCCAAGTCGAAGCCCGCCGCCCACCCGGTGGCCGTCTTCCACATGAACAAGATCATGGACTCGTACGGCCAGGAGGTCCTGCAGCAGCTGCGCTCCGGCATGGGCTCGAGCCAGACCCCGGCCGAGATGAAGGCGGCCGACGCCATGGTCAAGGCGCTCTCCTCGGTCGAGCGGATCGAGGCCGCGCTGATGGCCAGCGCGCAGACCGCGACCCTCAGCCTCGCGGTCTTTCCGGTGTCGAACTCGGCCCTCGCCCAGTGGGGCACGGCGCAGAAGCCGTCCGACTACTCGGTCGCCGCCCGGCTGCCCAACGCCGACTGGCTGATGGTCGGCGCCGGCCACATCGAGCTCGGCACCATGGCCTCGTTCTGGGCCGACATCGCCGCCGCGCAGGGCAACCCGGCGGTCGGCGAGCTGTTCGCGTCGTTCGGCCAGGACATGGCGATCGGCCTCTGGGTCAAGGACAAGGCGGTCCGGGTCGCCGGTCTCGCCGCGGTCAAGGCCGGCGCCGACAAGACCCTCGGCACCTTCCTGACCGAGTACGCCAAGCGCATGGCCAAGGACCCCAAGGCGATGGACTCGATGGAAGTGACCGCCAAGCCGAACGCCTACAAGACCGGCGGGGCTTCGCTCCACGAGATCACCGTGAAGCCGGGCAAGACCACCGATCCCACCTCTGCCAAGGAGTTCACCACCACCTTCGGCAAGGGCGGCATCAAGTCCTACTTCGGCCTCGCCGGCAGCTGGATGGTGTTCGCGCTCGACAAGGCGACCGGCGCCAAGGGGCTCGCCGCCAAGGTCGTGTCCGGCGCCAAGGCGAAGACGCCGAAGAGCACGCTCGGCAAGGCGTTCGCCGACGCGATCGCCGACTCCAAGCAGCGCAAGGAGTCGGGCATCATCGCGTTCGACCTGGCGCAGGCGGCCAAGGACCCGAAGCAGGCCAAGGGCGCGCACGTGACGCTCGGCCTCGGCTTCGAGGGCCCGGTGATGCACGCCCGCATGACCATCCCGCCCGCCACCGGCCGCTTCATGATGCAGCAGATGGGCGGCGGCATGGCGCCGATGCCGTAGGCCGAGGGAGCGCCATGGGCGTCAGGTCGCAACCCATCCTCGCGGTCCGCGACGTCCGGGCGTCGGCCCGGTGGTACGCGCACATCCTCGGCAGCGCGGAGGAGACCGGGAGCCCGCCGAGCGATCACGACCACATCTACCGGCGGATCTACGTCGGCGACGAGTTCGTCCTGCAGCTCCACGCCTGGGATGAGGAAGATCATCCGAACCTCATGGATGCCGACCGCGCGCCGGTCGGGCACGGCGTGCTCGTCTGGTTCGAGGTCGACGACTACGCCGCCGCGGCTGCGCGCGCCCGCGCGATCGGCGCGCAGGTGATCGAGGAGAAGTTCAACCCGGCCCCGGGCCACCTCGAGATGTGGCTGCGCGACGGCGACGGCTACGTCGTCGTCATCGCCGGCCCCGACGGCAGCGCGGACGCCGCCCCGGCCTGAGCAAAGACCCCGGCGCTGGCTAGTCCACTGCCCGGCGCGAGCGCCGGGTGGTGGGCGGCGACGCCGCGAGCGCCGCCTCGAGCCGCGTGCGTGCCAGCCCCACGTAGCGCGCGTCGCTGTCGCAGGCCAGCCAGCGGCGCCCGAGCTGCTCGGCGACCACGGCGGTGGTGCCGGAGCCGGCGAACGGATCGACGACCAGCTGGCCCGGTTTGCTCGATGCCAGCAGCAGCCGCCGGATGAGATCGGTCGGCTTCTGGGTCGGGTGGTAGGTCTTCTCCGCCGTCCCGTTGCACAGGACCGGTATCTCGAACACGTCGCGCGGCTTGGCGCCGAGCGGGTGCGGCCGCCAGCGGTCGCGCCTCACCCCGCGCCCGTACTGCGACGACACCGACTGCACTCGCACCGGATAGCGCTGCGTGTGCTGGTTGTAAGGCACCCGCACCGCGTCCGCATCGATCTTCGTCTGCTTCGACGCCCGCAGGTGGATGAGCGACTCGTGCGACCGCCCCCAGTCGTTCCCCAGATTCGCCTTGTTCCGGTAGTACCAGACCAGCCAGCGGCACCCGCCGCGGAACCGCCGCGCCGAGCGCGCCTTCACCTCGGCCAGGATCTCGGAGAACCCGCACACGTACGCCGACCCCGTCGGCCTCAGCACCCGCGCGACCTCCGCCAGCCACCCGTCGCACCACGACACATATGCGTCGAGCGACCCGATGTCGTCCCATTCCTCCTTGGCGATGTTGTACGGCGGATCCGCCACCACCAGATCCACGCTGCGATCCTCGAGCGACGCGAGTAGATCCTCGGCGCTCCCGAGAATCAGCCCGCCCAGCGCCGTGTCGTGCGCGCGGTGCAGCTTCCCCACCGGCCGCGCCAAATCGCGCGGCACCTCCAGCTCCCGCCTCGGCCTGGGTGTTCGCTTAGGCATTCTTCTCTATCCTAGACGCCATGCCCGACACTCGCCGGCTCCCGCTCGCCCTCCTCGCCCTCCTCACCCCCGCCTGCCTCGACTCCTCGCCCGCGCCGGAGGTCGTCAGCGCCAGCCACGAAATCAATGTTGACGTGGTCTGGCAGAGCGGCGCGAACGTCTCCATCAGTGGAAACACGTTGACCAAGAACGCCGGGGGCACCGGCTGGAACGCAGGAGCGTCGAGCGCGCAGAGTCTTGGCCGACAGGGCTTCGTCAGGTTCACAACCGGGGAGACTGACAAGGCGAAGATGCTTGGCCTCAGCACCGATGGTGAAGACGCCGACCAGAGCAACACCGATATCGACTACGCCATCCGGCTCGGTGACAACGGAGGGGCGACCGCGTGGGTCGGCGGCTCACAGATTACGGGGAGCGAGACGTACCAGGCGAGCGATCTCTTTTTCATCGAGTGGACTCCCACGACGGTCTACTTCCGCAAAGGCAGCATCACCGCGGCCAGCTTTGCTTCCGCGAGCATCACGACGAGCGACTTCCCGATCCAGGTCGACACATCCCTGCGTCACCAGGGTGCGACGATCCAGAACGTCGTCGTCAATCCGACGGTTCACGTGGCGCCGGAAAACAGCTTCTTCGCGGATCCGGTCGAGTGCGCTGCCGGCGAAATGATCTCGATCAGTGGAACATTCTTCCTGGAAATCGGCACCACGGGGGTGGACGACATCGACGACTTTGCCAACGCGAAGACTCCGGAACAGGTGAGGAACAGGCTCCAGACGTTCGCGTCGAACAACAACATCGACACGAACACAACGGGGACCATCATCATGGACATCGAGCACCCCCATGCGAGCGATCTCTGGGGAGAAATGGTCGACGGCGACCCGGTGGAGCGCTCCCAGTCGGAGAAGGACGACATCATCGAGGGATATCGGCGGCGCATCATCGGTGCACGAATGGCGTTCCCCAACGCCAAGCTCGGCCTGTACGGCACTCTGGTGCCTGACCCAGAGGGTGACTTCACCGAAGAATTCGATCTGCGCCAGCAAGCGCTGATCGCCGCCGGCGAGGACGGGCTATTCGACGCATTCACGTGGGACGAGCCGGACGGGAACCCGGTCGAAACCTGGGCGGGCCTGGACTACCTCGTGCCCGTCCTCTACGTTCGGTTTGGCTGCACTGTCGATCCGAGCGACTGCGACGGCGGCGCGAACGGGGGCTTCCAAGATATCGACGCAATGACCGAGCAGGGAATCGTTTACTCGCGCCTCCTGGAGAAGCAGGACAACAGTGTGCTGCCACTTCTGCCGCTCCTCACTATACGCGTCAGGAACGGAGCGTCTGACTACCACCTCGACCTGCTGCGTGATCTCGGCGTGGCCGATGACGATCCCGACAATCCCTTTGCGAAGACGTTGAACCTCCAGATGCAGGAATTCCGGGAGGCCAGTCCTGCGGTCCGCGATGTGGTCTTGTGGGTCGAGGGCAACGACGGACAGGTGCTCTTCGAGCGGAACGACGGCCCGAACGGCGACTGCGTGGTCGGGATGTCAGATCCTGAGGACTGCTGGCGGGTCGACGACTACACGTGTGCCATGTGATGATGCGCGCATGCGAAGCGCGCTTTCGATGCTGGTATTCGCTGCTGGGTGTGGGGGGAGGCAGCCGGGGTTGGAGCTGACGATGGTGGACAGTAGTGTCCGGCGGCCGTCGAATGTGGCGGTGTATTTTGCGGTGGATACGTCGGAGGGGGAGCCGGTGCCGGGGCTGACGGCGGAGTCGTTCCGGATCTATGAGGATGGGAATCTGGTTTCGGAGCACGAGAGCAAGCAGACGATCTTGAACCCGGAGATCGCGGCGGCGCATTACACGGTGCTCTTGATCGATATGTCGGGGAGCGTGACGGAGTCGGGGGATCTGCCGACGGTGTCGGCGGGGGCGGGGGCGTTCGCCGACCAGGTGGGGCAGTACCAGGAGATCGCGGTGTATGCGTTCGATGGGCGCAAGGAGATCGTGCAGCTGTCGGGGTTCTCGAAGAACAAGGAGGCGATCCACGGGGGGATCGCGCGGCTGGATTCGTTCCAGAGCCGGGATCCGTCGACCAACTTGAATGGGGCGGTCGACCAGGCGCTGGTGGTGCTGGATCGGCAGCTGTCGCGCGCGCGGGTGCCGCTCAGGTTCGGCACGCTGGTGGTGTTCACCGATGGGACCGACCACGCGGGGCGGGTCAAGGCGGACGACCTGTACGACGCCATCGACAGGAGCCCGCACGACATCTTCGTCATCGGGGTGGGCGACGAGGTGAACGAGGGCGAGCTGGGCTCGATCGGGCGGGACGGGGTGGTGCTCAGCAAGAACCGGGCGGAGATCGCGTCGTCGTTCGAGCAGGCGGCGGCCCGGGTGGAGGCGGCGACCAAGCGCTACTACCTGCTCGGCTACTGCAGCCCGGCGCGGGCCGGCAGCCACGAGGTCACCATCGAGGCGGCGTGGCAGAAGCGGACCGGCAGCTTGACCTACGAGTTCAACGCCGACGGATTCGGCGCTCCGTGCGACCCGAACCGGCCGCCCGCCTTCAACATCAAGGGGCGCGTCCGCCGCCAGCAGTAGGGTTGGGCGGCTGGTAGTAGCGGCGCAGCTGGCGCCAGAGGGCGATGGGGTCGAAGCCGAGGAGGGCGAAGGGGTGGGCGCCGCTCTCGGCGAAGCGGCGCTGGGCGGCGGTGGCGGCGCGGCGCGCGGCGGGCGGGACGAAGCGCGACAGCGAGCGGGCGGCGAAGGTGGCGAGCTGGGCGCCGCCCAGGAGGCCGCGCAGCCAGGCGGGCGCCGGGTCGATGACGATGGTGCCGGCGGCCAGCTCGGTCGCCAGCTGGTCGCCGGGGCCGGCGAGCACCCGCTGGATGGCGGCGCGCTCGGCGAACAGGCCGATCGACGGCTCGGCGTAGCGCTCGTCGATGAGGGCGAGCGCGCGGCGGTACTCGGAGCGCCAGGCGCGCGCCAGGCGCGGACCGGGCAGGGCGTCCTCGATGCCGAGGTGGGTGGTGACGACGGTGAAGTTGCCCTGCTCGACCACGGCGATGACCGAGGCGACCACCTGGCCGGCGTCGAGGACGTAGGCGGTGAGCGCGCTCGGCGCCGGGATCAGGAGCTCGAAGGTGCGCTGCAGCGCCTCGGGCGCGAGCGGCGGGATGAGGTCGAGGAGCGGCGGGTCGAGCCACAGCTCGGCGCCGGCGGCGCGCTTGAGCGCGCGCAGCGCGGCGGTCACCTGGGCCGGGTAATCGTCATCGAGCCGGAGCGCGCCCTCGATGCCGGCGAGGATGCGCGAGGGCGCGCCGTCCGCCAGCACCGCGACCATCCCGACGCCGAGCGCGCGGCGGAGCGCGGCGAGCTCGCGCGGCCCGGTTCCGGTGAAGGGGACCGAGTCGAGCGCGCCGCGGCCGGAGGCGACCGCGTGCACGACCGAGCGATCCGGCCCGAGGAAGAGGATCGCGAAGCGGGCGGCGGGCAGGCCGGGTGGGAGGAAGAGATCCAGCCACCCGGCGAGGTGCTCTCCATCGAGGTCGAAGATCGCGACCGAGGGCGAGAGCATCCCTGCGAGAGTAGTTGCGCTCGCTGCGCTTGGTGTGATCGTTCGGTGCGCGTTGGTGCGCTTGGCGTGATCACCCGTCGCTTCGAGATCTACATGTGAGACGTGTGCGCCGTGACAAAAATTGTCACTCGTATGACAACTTTCGTCGTATCCACAGGCTGTTGAATTGCGACGGCGAGCCCGAGGGCAATCGACCTACTCGAAGCGGCCGTCCCCGTTCCACTCCTCGCCCTGCTGGAGCGGGTCGCCCGTGCAGGCCACGCAGGAGTGGGCGACGGTCTCGCCATCGCACACGAAGCTGACGCAGACGTCGCAGCCGAAGGCGTCCGCGACCCATGCGTCGAAGCACTCGGCGCTGGTGCAAGCGCACGCGCCCTCGCCGGATGCGAGCTGACCCGCCTGAGTGCCGTCCACCAGCGACCTCCCGTCCACCCAGATCCGCTCGCTCTGCGAGGTCGGCCATTCGATGGCGGTGCTCTCGTCGGCGACGTCTTCGCTGTCGAACTGGGCGCAGGCGCCGAGCGAGGAGAGGACAGCAAGAATTGCGCAAGAGAGAAGGTGTTTGCTCACGCGCCGGACGAGGTGCAACGCGAGGGCCAGATCGCTGCACAGTCGCGCGTCGCGACACGCGATGTAGCGGCGCCGGATCCTATGTAGGAGCGATCGTGAGCAAGCGGACGGCGTAGGCGCCGAGGTCGATCTGGACCACGCCGGATTTCTCGCGCCAGGTCTGACCGGAGAAGGGATCGCGCAGGCAAACACCGGCAGGAAGCGAGAGCGAGACGGACGCCGGCGCGGCGAGCGGATTGCCCAGCGTGAGCGCGCGGACCTCGCCGTGTGGATTTTCGAACACGGAGGTGTGTACCGGAGTCGACGGATCGTCGACCCGGTACGCGGAACCGACGTCGCCGGCGGCGTGCGCCAGATCGCGCGCCAGCCCGCCCGGATCCTCGAGCGAGGCGGGGCGCAAGAGGCCGACCTTGCGCGGCAGCGCGACCTCCTCGCCGAGCGGCTGGTCGAGCTCGTCACGCACCGGCCGCTCGGGACCGACCACGACCTGGACGCCGCTCGCCGCCAGGGCGTGCAGCCGCCGCCAGAGCCGGCGATCGACCCGCGTCAGGGTCGGGGCGACGACCAGACGCCGCCCGGCCAGCCGCTCGTCGTCGGCCTCCTCGTCGACCCGGTCGTAGGCGACCCCGGCGGCGTCGAGCGCGCTCGCCACCGCCTCCAGCCAGCGCCGGTGGAGCGCCGGGGCGCGATCGCGCGCCAGCTCGGCCGAGCCGCCCGGCCCGAGATCGAGGAGCTCGGTCAGAACCGGAGACAGCGGGTCGGCGAGCGACGAGGCGATCGCGTGGCGCGACTCGGCGCGGCTCATCACCAGCGCCACCGGGGCGCGGCGCCGGAGGGACGTCCACTCGATTTCGCGCAGAGTTGCGAGGAGCTGGCGCAGGAAGTCGGCCGGCGGGCGGAGCGCGCCGGTCTCCGACACCGGAGCGCCGTACCAGCGCTCGCGATCGACCACCATGAAGAAGCAGAGGCCGCGCGCCCCGCCGGCCAGGATGCCGCGCGTGACCTCGGCCTGGTCGGCCGGCGACATCGGCGGCAGCCAGGGCGGACCGCCGACGCCGATCTCGGCGGCGATCGGCAGCGGCGCGCCGGTCCCCGCGAGATAGAGCGCGCGCTCGCGAACCGCGGCGTAGTCCGAGGCCCGGTGGTAGAAGTCGAGGCCGGCCGGGCCGCCTACCGCGCGGGCCGCGCGCGGCAGGTGGACCAGGGCGGGCTGCGACGGCGGCGCGTTGTGGTAGCGCGCCACCTCGGCGAAGCCGGCGCTGTCGAGGGCGCCGCGCACCCAGGCGAGCGCGCGCTCGGCGTAGACCTCCTTGAAGGCGACCCAGCGGGCGGAGCGCGCCGGGTCGTAGGCGCGCGGCGGGTCGGCCTTCTCTCCCGTCTCCTCGCGCCACCAGGCCAGCGCATCCGGGTGGTAGTCGCCGTCGTGCGCCCCGATGCGGAAGAAGTGCTGGAACTCGTTGTCGACCTGGATGGCCGCCACCGGGCCGCCGGGAACCAGGCGCGGCGCGACCACCCGACCGACCTCCCTCAGCCACTCGCCGGCGGCGGCGCGGAACGCCTGCGCCGCGTACGACGGGACCGGGAACATGTGCGGCGGCGACGGGAACCAGATCGGCCCGCCCCGCGCCGAGCGCGCCTGCATCGCCGGATCGCGGATGACTCGCTCGGGAAATCCCCCGTAAGTGATGGTCAGCTCCGCGTGCGGCCCCGGCTTGAGCACCGCGAGGAGGCCGGCTCGCTCGACCTCGTCGAGGAAGGCCGCCAGGTCGCGCGCGCCGCTCCAGTCGAAGCGGCTCGGTCCGGTCTCGTGCACCGACCAGGGCACGTAGCTCGACGCGATCTCGAAGCCGAGCTCCGCCACCGCCGCCAGGCAGGGCGCCCACGCCGAGCGCGGCAGCCGCCAGTAGTGGATCTCGGCGGTGAAGAAATCGACCTCGCGGCCGCCCGCCAGTCTCAGCCCGCGCTCGGTGAGCTCGGAGCGTGGACGTGTTTCCATGCACCCTCCTCGAGGAGGAAGCGGCTCGGGCCGGTCCCCAGCGGATGGCCGGGCGCCATCTCGATCGCCTCGCCCGTCCCGCGCGCCGCGTAGTCCGGGTCCCAGGGGAGCAAGAGCGCGAAGCCGCCCTCGAGCGGACACAGGCGCGGCAGGATCGGGTGCGCGATCCCCGCGCGACCGGCGCAGAAGGCGACCACCGCGTCCCAGCCCTGGGCGGCGGCCGGCGCGAGATCCAGGAGCGTGCGGATCTGCGGCGGCGGCAGGCGAAGCTCGGCGGCGCGCGCCAGGCCCGCCTCGGGCGTCACCCAGACCTCGTCGACCGTCTCCTGGTTGTCGAAGGCGGGCGTCTGCCCGTCCGGCAGCCGCGCGGCGTAGAAGCGGGCAGTGAAGCGCCGCTTCTCGATCGAGGGTGTCACCCAGTGGGCGAAGTAGTGGAGGTCCTCCGGAGCCAGCACCACGCCGCACTCCTCCTGGAGCTCGCGCGCGCCGGTGACGCGAAGATCCTCCTCGCCCGGCTCGGCCGCGCCGCCCGGGAAGACGTAGGCGCTGGCCATGAAGCCGGAGCGCGCGTGGCGCCTGACCAGGTAGACCTCGAGCGCCGGGCCGCCGCCGCTGGCCGGGCGAAACAGGACCACGGTCGACGCCGCGCGCGGCTGGACGGCGGCATCGGCCGTCGTCATTCGCAGGTCACTCCCAGCGACTCGGCGACCTGGCCCGGAGTCGGGAGGCTCCCGGGATCCTGATCCCAGGTGGTCCGGATGTCCTCGCTGGTCTCGTCGTGTCCGACGATGCCGTTGCCTCCCTCGGCGATCTCGAAGGCGTCCTCGAAGACGATGCGCGCATACGAGCCGGTGCTGGCGTCGCGCTCGATCATGAGCGGCATGGTGGCGGTGTCCTCCCGGTACTCGGTGTTGGTCGAGTCGGGGTCGGGGCCGTCCACGCCGTCGGGCGACAGGACCTGCTTGGGCACCAGCTGGTGACCCGCCGTCGGAGCTTCCCCGGCGGTGACGACGTCGACGTCGCGCACCAGATCGCGCGCGCCGTCCCATTCGAACAGCGCCACCGGCTCGCCGCTGGCCGTGAGCCTCATGTCCTCGGTGTTCCCCCGGGCGATGAACTCCATCCGCAGCGCCCCGCCCGGGGCGACGAGCGCGTAGTCGGGCGGGGCGCCGAACTCGGTCTTGTAGGTCGACCCGCTCCGGGCGATCACCGCCACCGCCTGCGCCGGCAAGATCGAACCAGCCGGGAAGCGGACGACTGCGTCGCCGTCTCCCAGGTTGGGTGTCGGATCGCCCCAGGAGGGCAGGAGCGAGTAGGCCGGGTCGTCGCTGAGGTAGTAGTCGGACAGGTCGACATCGACGCAGGTCGGGTTGTAGATCTCGATGAACTCGAGCGGGTCCGGCCCCGTCTTCACCTCGGACAGGAGGACGTGGGCACCGCGGGTCACCCGAGCGTCGGGGGACGGTGGTGCGTCCCAGCTGGTACTTGCGTCATCACCACCCCCCGGAGAGGCCCCCGACCGGTCGAACGAGCAACCGGCCATCGGGACGATGGCGACGAGCAGAGCTGCCCATCGGACCCCAAGGCCATTCACGGAGCACATGATTCCAGATGTCGACCCCGTGTGGAAACCCGCGCCAGCGGCACCTTGTTGTGCGGGAGAACACATATCGGCCAAAAAATGCTCCAGAGGCATGAACACTCGGGCAACTCCCGGCGACTCATGTATAGCCCCGAGTTGACACAGTTCCTGACGTATCGCTATTGTTGCCCGAACGAGTAGGGAGACGTATGCGGAACCGGCAGACAATCTACCTCTCCATTCTGGTCGTCGGAATGTTCGGACTCGCGAAAGCGCAGTCGTCCGACCAGTCGGGCTCTCTCGACGTCGGGGCGTCGGCGGGCGTTCAGAGCAACATCAGCCCAGCCGACATGTCCGCGCAGGCCGGTTCACTGCTCGGCGAGATGGAGGCGGCTCAGGCCCGCCTGACCGCGCTCCAGGCGCAGGCCCGCGAATCGCGCGACATCATCAAGCTCAACTGCGTCAACGACAAGCTCCTTCAGGTCAAGCAGCTCATCAACATCGCCGAGGCGGCTCGCGGCAACATGCAGGCGGCCATCAGCTCGCGCGACGACGGGGCGCGCTATCACAACTTCACCGTCATCACGGTGTCCAGCGAGAAGACACGGTCTCTGCGCGACGAGGCGGAGGCGTGCATCGGGGAGGAGCTGGTCTTCAAGGGTCGGGCCAGCATCGACGTCGACCGCCCGGACATCCCGGACGATCCGACCACTCCAGATCCATTCGATCTGGCGACCAACGGCTTCGACATCGAGCGGCCGACCTACGCAACGCCGTTCCTCTAGCCTCCCCCCGCAGCGTCTCCGATGAAGCCTACATACAAGCTTGGAATGTTCGCCCTGGCGGCCTGCTGCGCGCTCCCCCGCGCCGCATTCGCCCAGGATGCCGTGGTCGAAGGTCCTGGAATCGCGCTCGGTGAAGGGGCGGTCTTCCATCCTTCGGTGACCCTCGAATCGGGATACGTCTCGAACGTGTTCTACACGGACGAGGATCCCGTCGGCTCCGCCGTCATCCGCCTCATCGGCGCGTTCTCGCTCGCCTCCCAGACGCACGAGCTGGCGTCCGAGATCACCCCGGGGGTCGAGAACGAGGAGCAGCCGGTCGAGGAGCCGCCGCCGCCCGCGATGGTCGATTTCCGGCTCGGCGGCCAGGTCGTGCTCAACGCCTACCCCAGCGACAACGAGGCCGTGCGCGACCAGACCGACGTCGGCGTGGCACTCGACGGCAGCATCATCTTCAACCCGCACGGCGACGTGGCCGGACAGATCGACGACACCTTCCTGCGCGACACCCGGCCGCACAACTTCGAGTCGACCGGAAACCTCAACCGCGACTACAACCACGCGCTGGCGTCGCTCACCTTCCAGCCGCAGGGCCGAACCATCAGCGTCGGCGCTCGCTACGAGAACACCATCGATCGCTTCGAGAGCAACGAGTCCGACTTCGCCAACCGCCTGCAGCACACCTTCGGCCTTCGCGGTGACTGGCGGCTGTTCCCCTACACCAAGCTCTTCCTCGACGCCTCGCTCGGGTACTTCACCCAGCTCGAGAGCAACGCGATGGCGTACAAGCCCGACTCGACGCCGCTGCGGATCCAGGGAGGTGTCGGCACCGCGCTGACCGAGGTGACCACCATCCGCGCGTACATCGGCTACGCCAACGGCTTCTACGACTCCGGGACGAACTTCCAGAACGCGATCGGCGGCGCCGAATTCGGTTATCGCTACGCCGAGTATGGCCGGCTCGTCCTCACCGCCGACTACAACTTCCACGACTCACTGCAGGCCAACTTCTTCCGGGATTACTCGCTTCTGGCCAAGCTCGACCAGCAGTTCGGTCTCGTCGTCCTCGGGGTCGACGCCGGGCTGCGACTGCGCGGCTACCGCGGCATCCCGACCGGCACGCTGATGGGGCCGGACGAGCGCGACGACGTCATCTTCAACACGTCGCTCCAGGTCGCCTACCTCCTGCGCGACTGGTTCGCCATCACCGCGCGCGGGACGGCGATCATCGATGCCACCGATTACGAGTACATGACGGGGGCACAAACGGTCAGCCCCGCCTACAACCGGCTCGAGGCGTTCCTCGGCCTGACGGCTGCCTTCTGATTTCTCTGGAGCCAGTATGAGCGACTCATCGAACAAAGAAGGTCAGACGAGCCAGCCCGAGACGGCGGCCTCCGAATCGGTCGACCGGGCTCGCCGCCGCCTCCTGGCGATGAGCATCTACGTGCCGCCGACCATCCTCGGAATCATCTCGCTGCAGCAGGCTGGCTGCCAGCCGAACCCGTCCTGCAACCCGGCGACCTGCACGCCCAGCACCGGCTGCACGCCCGACACTGGTTGTCCGCCCGATACCGGCTGTCCGCCCGACACCGGCTGTAACCCGGACAACTGCCCGCCCAATAACTGACCGTGGCCTCGCCCGACCGGAACCGGCGGGGCGAGACGACGTCTCCGGGACGTATCTTTCCTCGACACTCCGCCCTGGCGGCGCGCGAGGCCGACGGGTATGTCCTGGTCTCTCGCTGGGGGCGGCGCTCGCAGGTCAAGGGGCCCATCACCAGGCATATCGACGAGTCGCTCGAGGCCGGGGCGGCCACGCCCGAGCTCAGCCGACTGGCAGCGGCGCATCCGGCGCTCGCCGAGCTGGTTCGCTGGCTCGAGGGCCCGGGCTTCCCGCTGACCCGCGGCGACGCGGTGCGGCAGGATGGTTTCGACACCCTGTTCCTCGAGCTGCTCGGCCGCTGCAACGAGCGGTGCGTCCACTGCTACGCGGATTCGGCGCCTAGTGTCGGCGATGCGCTCGAGCGCGACCTGGTCCTCTCGATCATCGACCAGGCGGCCGATGCAGGCTTTCGGCGGATCCAGTTCACCGGCGGTGACCCGCTGCTGTGCGACTTTCTGCCCGACGCGGTGGCGCGGGCGACGGAGCGCGGCATCAAGCACCGCGAGATCTACACCAACGGCCTGGCTCTCAGCGAGGCGCTGGTCGACCGGCTGGAGCCCAGCCGCCCGACCTTCGCCTTCTCCTTCTACAGCCTCGACCCCGAGGTGCACGACCGCATCACCCGCACCCCGGGCAGCCAGCGCCGGACGCTCGCCGCCATCGACCGGGTGGTGGCGCGTGGGCTCGGCTGTCGCGCCGCCGTCGTGGTCATGGAAGAGAACGCCGAGCGGGTCGACGAGCTCGTCGCCTTCCTGCGCGGCCGCGGGGTCGGCTTCGTCTCCTGGTCGAAGACCTTCGCGGTCGGGCGCGGCACCGATGTGGCGACCGCCGGATCGGAGGAGGGCCGGGCCGGGCAGGTGGCGGTGACCAGCGCCGAGACCGGCGGCCACAGCGCGCCCGGCGAGCGGGGCGGAATGGGCAAGCTCTGCGTCACGTACACCGGCGACCTGGTGCCCTGCATCTTCCAGCGCCAGGCGGTGCTGGGCAACGTGCGGAGCGGTCTCACCCTGAGCGAGATCCTGGCCGCCAGCCCCGGTGGCGCGCGGCGCGGCCTGCCGGTGGCGCCGGCCGAGGATTCGCACCGGCGGCTCCAGTGCGCCAGCTGCCGCCTCACCGACATGGCGCTCGACTGGCTGGGGAACGGGTCGCGATGATGCCGGGCGACCGCTTCAAGCGACGGGACGGGCTCACCATCCGTCCGCTGCCCGAGGGGGACGCGGTGGTCGCCGCCGGCCAGGGAGAGACGGCGGTCATCGTCAACGCGCCGGCCTACGCCCTCCTCGACTTCCTCGACCAGGTGCGCAGCGGAGAGGAGATCGCCGATCTCTTCTGCCGGAGCTTTCCCGACCAGGACCCGGCCGCTCTGCGCAGGGACGTGGCCGCGCTGGTCGCGGAGCTCCTGCAGGCGGGAATCGTCGAGTCATGTGGCGCCGCACCCTCGACTGCCTAGGCGTCGTGGTCCAGATCTCCTCGCGGGTCGCGGAGCTCGACCGGGTGCTCGAGTCGGTGTTTCACACCTATGCCGAGGCCAGCGGCACGCCGGCGGTCGACTACGCGCTCGACGCCGACGATCTGACGCTGGCGCGCGACGGCGAGACCATCCGGCGCTGCCGGGAGGCGATCGACCTGGTCGCGGTTCTCGAGCTCGACCTCTACAGGCAGGTGATGTCGCGCGCGAGCGGGCTGCTCCTGCACGCCGGGGCGGTGGTGGGAGCCGGCGGGGCGGCGCTGGTCTTCGCCGGGCGCTCGGGGGCCGGCAAGAGCACGCTGGTGCGGGCGCTGCTCGACCTCGGCTACGACTACCTCAGCGAGGAGTGCGTGGCGCTGGCGGTGGACGGAACCTGCCGCGGCCTGGCCCGCTCGCTGCACGTGGACGACGACAGCGTGGCGGCGCCGGCGGGATTCTCCCGCGGCGAGTATCCGATCCGCCGGGACCAGGGAGGCGTCCAGGTGGCAGGGCTTCTCCATCCGCCCCCGGACCGCATCTGGCGCGGCGCGGCCCGCACGGTCGCGCTCATCGCGATCGACCACGCCGAGGGCGCCGTCGACTCCCTCGTGCCGATGAGCGGCGGCGACGCGCTCGTGCGCCTGTGGCCGACGGTCTTTCGCGCCGACGGAGAGGCAGTGGCCGAGGCCGGCCAGGCGCTGGCCGCGGTCGCGCGCTTTCACCTGCACACATCCAGCCCGGAGGCGGCGATCGAGCGCGTGCTCGCCCTCGCCGCGCAGCTCGGTGTCGAGCCCCGATGAGCTGACCGAGCTGCGCGCTTTCGTCGCCGCGCTGATGAGCGGCCGGGATGCTCCGGCGACCGCCGCGCTGCCCGTCGAGCTCGTCGCGCGCGCCCACCTCGGCCCCATCGCCTACCGCCGGGGCGCGGCCGCGTTCCGCGACGAGTACGCCGCCTCCGCCATCATGGCGGTTCGCCGGGCCGAGTTCCTCGCCGACATCACCGCCCCGCTGCTCCAGCGCGGCGTCCGGGTCGCGCTCATCAAGGGCATCGCATTCTCCGGGACCATCTACCCCGACCCGGCGGAGCGGCCGATGCACGACATCGACCTCCTGATCCCCCGGCGGCAGATGCCCGAGGCGATGCGCTGCATGGCCACCCTCGGGCTGACCCGGGTCGGCAAGGTCCGCCGGCGCTCGCGCTACTACCACGCCATCGAGCTCGGCCGCGGCGACCTGCGCATCGAGCTGCACCGGGGCATCGTGCAGCACTACCGGACCGCGGTCCGCATGGGGGACGTCTGGCGCCGGGCTCGCCCCGACCCGGCCGCCGGCGGGCTCGAGCGCCTCGATCCGGTCGACGACCTCCTGCTCTGCCTGCTCCACATCGCGCGCCACGAGCTGGTCGTGCCGGCCCTCAACTACCTGGACGTGAGCCGGCTGTGGTCGCGCCTCGACCCGACCGAGCGCGACGTGCTGCGCGCCCGGGCCGCCGAGTACCGGGTCGCCCGCGCGGTCGCCGCCGTCCTCTCGATGACCGAGCTCTTCGCCGCCGGGCGGAGCGGTCGACCCGCCATCCGCGGCGGCGGGCTGTTGCCGTCGACCGACGAGATCCTGACCGGCGAGCCGCCACCGCGGCTGCGCCAGATCGGCCAGAAGCTGCTCCTCAATGACGGAGTGCGCGACGTCCTCGGCCTCGGCCTGGCCTACGGGACCGTCCTCATCGACGGCTGGTGGCGCGACCGAAAATGAAGAGCACGCCGGACGACGCGTCGCCGGGCTCGCCCGAAGCGCCGATGGACATCGGGCGAGAGAGTCCGTATCCTCGCGCCGTGGACGAGGGCGCTGGCAAGCCACGCCGGCGGCGCGGCCTGCTCGGGCGGATCCCGCGCGGCGCCTTGATGCTGTCCGCCATCTCCGTCCTCAACGTGGCGCTCGGCTTCGCGCGCGAGGCGATCCTCGCCTACTACTTCGGCACCTCCGCCGAGCTCGACGCCTTCCTCATCGCCTACACCCTGCCGCGCGTCATCGTCCTGCAGGCAATCCAGATCACGGTCTGGGTCATGCTGCCGCTCTACGTGGCGCATCTCGAGGGTGGCCGGCGCGACGAGGCGACCGCCCTCTTGCGGGCCTGGTTCGTCTTCCTTGCCAAGGCGACGACCATCTTCTGCCTGATCGTGGCGCTGATCGCTCCGATCATCACCTACCTCATCGGTCCCGGGCTCACGGCCGACCAGCGCCACGAGGCGGCGAACTGGCTGCGCTGGCTCCTGCCCTACGTCTGGGTCACCACCATGTCGGGCTGCTTCAAGGTGGTGCTCGACCAGAACCGCCGCTTCTTCGCGCCGGCGATGTCGAGCGCGTTCGTCAGCATGGCGGTCATCGGCGCCTGCCTGGTCGCGGCCAGCGACATGGGGGTTGCGGCGACCATCCCGGGCTTCCTCATCGGCGGCAGCGTCGGCTACGTCTGGCAGTGGTACCAGAGCCGGGCCTACGAGCCGACCATGACCAGCTTTCGCAACGTGCCCAAGCACGTGAAGCTGCCGCTGGCCAGCGGCGTGATCATGGTGATCAACTCCTTCGCCCTGCAGGCCAACGTCATCATCGATCGCGCCTTCGCCTCCTACCTGCCGGAGGGCAGCATCGCCGCGCTCAACTACGCCAACTCGCTCATCATGGTGTTCCAGAACATCATCGGCATGGCGCTGGGCACGTCGCTCTTCCCGATCCTGTCAGAGATGATCGCCCGCGGCGAGTGGCGGCGCGCCTACCGGACCACGCTCGGCTGGACCGGGGTGGTGGTCCTCTTCCTCTTGGTCCCGTCGCTCGGGATGATGATCTTCCGCCACGACGTCGTCCGGCTGGTCTTCCAGCGCGGCGCCTTCGGCGCCCAGGCGACCGAGATGACCGCGCACGTGCTGCTGGTGCTGTCGTTCATGGTGATGGTGTTCGGCGCCAACGTCCTCATCATGCGCCTCCTGCTGGCCCAGCAGCAGCTGCGGCTCATCCTGTGGACCACCATCCTGATGGTCGTCCTCAAGATCATCATCAACGCCCTCCTGGTGTCGCGCTACCAGCTGCTCGGCGTCGCCATCGCGACCGTCGCGGCGGGTGCCACCACGACCGCCGTGCGCATCTGGGGCGGCAGACGCTACGCCGGTGGCAGAACAGGCACGCTCACGCCGGATCACCCGGCGGTTTCGTGAGGACTGCGTTGCCGAGGACCAGCATGTCCATGCGAGTCCGGGTGAAGCAGTCGTACGCCTGCTTGGGCGTGCAGACGATCGGCTCGTTCTCGTTGAACGACGTGTTGATCACGATCGGCACGCCCGTCTGACGCCCGAACTCCTTGATGAGCCCGTAATACTTCGGGTCCTCGTCGGAGCTGACCGTTTGCAGACGTCCGGTCCCGTCCACGTGGGTCACCGCCGGGATCGACGCTCGCTTCTCCGACCTGATCTTGTAGACCTTGACCATGTACGGGTCCGGCTGACTCTGCTCGAAGTATTCGCCGACGGCCTCGAGCAGAATGGCCGGGGCGAAGGGGCGGAAGCTCTCGCGCCGCTTGACCCGGAGGTTGAGAATGTCCTTCATGTCGGGGTTCCGCGCGTCTGCCAGGATGCTGCGGTGCCCGAGCGCGCGCGCCCCCCACTCGAGCCGGCCCTGGAACCAGCCGACGATATTGCCCTCGGCGATCGCGGCGGCCACCCGCGGGAACAGCTGCTCGTCAGGCAGTACCTGGTACTCGGCGCGCTCCGCGCCGAGCATCTTCTCGATCTCCTGCTGGCTGTAGCCGGGGCCCCAGTAGCTGTGGGTCATCCGCCACCGTCGGGGATTGCCCAGCACCTGGTGGTGGACGTGCAGCGCGGCGCCGAGCGCGGTACCGGCGTCGTAGGCCGCAGGCTGGACGAACACCTCGTCGAACTGACCGCGGAGGAGCAGCTTGCCGTTGGCCAGGCTGTTCTGTCCGCAGCCTCCGGCAACGCAGGCGCGGCGCGATCCGGTCATGCGCGCCGCCGCCGACAGGGCGTGGAAGTAAGCTTCCTCGTAGACCCGCTGGACGCAGGCGGCGACCGCCTTGAGGCGATCGTCGACTGGTTGTCCTTTCTCGCGCGGCGGGCCCAGGAGCTCCACGAGCTTGTCGGTGTACACCCGATCGTAGGACGGCGCGCCGACCCAGGTGAAGCTGATCCCGTTGGTGTGGTGCTGGAAGTAGTCGAGGCCAAGCTCGAAGCCGCCGTCGTCGACCAGACGGACGATGCGGCGCATCTTTTCCATGATCGCCGGCTCCGCCTCGCCGTAGGCCGACATACCCATCACCTTGTACTCGTCGCCGAAGTGAGGGAACCCGAGATACTGGGTGAGCGCCGTGTAGAAGATGCCGAGGGAGTGCGGGAAGGCGATCCGCTTCTGGATCTTGATGTTCGAGCCGCGGCCTTGACCCCACATCGCGCTGGCGAAGTCGCCGAAGCCGTCCACAGAGAGCAGCGCTGCCTCCTCGAAGGGCGAGGCGTAAAAGGCAGAGGCAAGGTGCGACCGGTGGTGCTCGACGTTGTGCCGCCTGGCCTTGAGCCGGGCCGGATCGACGTCGAGCTCGCGAGCCAGCTCGGCCCGGGGATCACGGACGCGGAGCGCGTTCCTGGCGCGATCAGTGATGAAGCGCAGGCTCGGCCGCTCCTTGACGGTGTAGATGACCTTGTCGAGCAGGTGGGCGCGCGGGTCGCGGCCGATCGCGACGTGATCGACCTCTTCGATCCGCGCGCCGGCCGCCGACAGACAATATTCGATCGCCTTGCGGGGGAAACCGGCCCAGTGCTTGACTCGCTCGAACCGTTCCTCCTCGACGGCGGCGACCAGCTCGCCGTCGACCAGGATTGCCGCCGATGAGTCGCCGTGGTGCGCGTTGATGCCGAGAATTATCATGGCGTCTGGATGCTACCGGATAAGTCGCCGCCGGACCGGTGGGCGTTCAGGTTTCGTGTCGGGCGAGGAACTCGTCATACGAGAGCGTGCGGAGATCGCTCAGCCTCTTGCGGCGCAGCGCCTCCACGACGGCCCGCGCGAGCTGCAGGTCGGTGATGAGCGGGACGCCTGTGTCCACAGCGCGACGCCGGATAAGGTAGCCGTCCGGGCGCCCTAGCTCATCGTACTCGACCGGGACGTTGATGACGAGATCGACCAGGGCGTCCTCGATCGCGGCGACCGCGGTGTTGGGTCCCACCTGCTTCGACAGCGAGGTGGCCGGGATGCCGAGGGTTCGGAGCGCCTCGGCGGTGCCTGGCGTTGCGAACAGCGGAAGCTTCAGCTCCTCCACGATCGAACGAGCTTCGTCGGAGAACCAGTACTTATCCTCGAGGGGGCCGAGCGAAAGGAGAACGCCGCGCGTCGGAAATCGAAAGCCGGTCGCCAGGAGCGCGTGCAGGAGCGCCTCGTGCAAATCGTCGCCGAAGCAGCCGACCTCTCCGGTCGACGCCATTTCGACCCCGAGCATCGGGTCCGCGCCGACCAGGCGGGCGAAGGAGAACATGGGCGCCTTGACGCCGACGTAGTCGACTTCGAGCCCGAGGCTCTTCACCGGGCGTCTGACGCCGAGCATCCGGCGGGTCGCCTCGGCGACGAAGTTGACTCCCGTCACCTTGGAGACGAACGGGAAGCTGCGCGACGCGCGCAGGTTACATTCGATCACCTTCACGTCGTTGGACTTGGCGAGGAACTGCACGTTGAACGGACCGGTGATGTCGAGCGCGCGGGCCAGATCGCCGGCGATGCGCCTGACTCGCCGCATGGTCGACACATAGAGGGTCTGCGGCGGACAGACGAGCGTCGCGTCGCCGCTATGGACCCCGGCGTCCTCGATGTGCTCGCAGATGGCGTAGGTCACCAGCGCTCCCTGGTCGGCCACCGCGTCGATCTCGATCTCGCGGGCGTGGACCTCGAACTTCGACACCACCACCGGGTAGTCGCGCGACACGGCCCTCGCGCGGTCGAGGATGCGCATGAGCTCGTTCGGTTCGTGCGCCACGCTCATCGCGGCGCCCGACAGCACGTAGCTCGGCCGCACAAGCACCGGGTAGCCACCCAGGCCGGCGACCAGGCGCTCGGCCTCTGCGAGGTCGGTGAGGTGGGCCCATCGCGGCTGATCGATGTCGAGCCGATCGAGTAGCGCGGAGAACTTCTGGCGGTCCTCTGCCTTGTCGATGCTCTCGGCGCTGGTGCCCAGAATAGGGACGCCGGCCTGGTGTAACCGCAGCGCGAGGTTGTTGGGCAGCTGGCCGCCCATGCTGACCACAACTCCGACCGGCTTCTCGCGCTCGACGATGTCGAGCACCGTCTCGAAGCTGATCTCGTCGAACACCAGGCGGTCACAGACATCGTAGTCGGTGCTGACCGTCTCTGGGTTGTAGTTGACCATGATGGTCTCGTAGCCGAGTGAGGCCGCCGCCTGCACCGCGTTCACGCAGCACCAGTCGAACTCCACGCTCGAGCCGATTCGATAGGCACCTGATCCCAGGACAATCACCTTGTTGCGCTGGGTCGGCGCGATGTCGTCGGCCGCCGCGTGGTACGTGGTGTAAAGGTAGTTCGTCTCCGCCGGGAATTCGGCCGCCATGGTGTCGATCTGTGCCAGGTGCGGCGCGATGCCATGGTCCTTGCGGGCAGCGCGGACGCGACCGCGCGGCGCGCTCGTGAGCCCGCCGATCATCCGGTCACTGAACCCGAGCTGCTTGGCCTCCCGCAGCCGCTCGGGTGACAGCGGCCACGCCACCCCCTTGAGCGTCTCGTGGGTGCGCACGATCGGCTCGAGCGCGTCCAGGAACCAGCGATCGATTCCGGTCAGGGTGTGTACCTCCTCGACCGGCATGCCGATCTGCAGCGCCCGCGCGATCGCGAAGATACGAAGCGGAGTCGCGTTGACCAGGGCGTCGTGCATGTCGTCGAACTGGAAGGCGTCCGGATCCAGTCCGCGTACTCCGATGTCGAGCATGCGGAGCGCCTTCTGGATGACTTCGGGAAATGTCCGGCCGATCGCCATCACCTCGCCGACGCTCTTCATCTCGCTGCCGATGCGTAGCGAGGCGCCCTTGAACTTGCCGAGGTCCCAGCGCGGGACCTTGCATACGAGGTAATCGAGCGCCGGCTCGAAGAAGGCGGTGGTCCGCCGCGTGATCGCGTTGGGGATCTCGGGCAGAGTGAAGCCGAGCGCCAGCTTGGCGGCCACATAGGCGAGCGGATAGCCGGTCGCCTTGCTGGCCAGCGCGGAGGAGCGGGACAGACGCGCATTGACCTCGATCACCCGGTACTGACGCGAGACCGGGTCGAGAGCGTACTGAATGTTGCACTCGCCGACGATCCCGAGGTGGCGGACCGTCTTCAGCGCGATCGTGCGCAGTAGTTGATAGTCTTCGTCGTCGAGCGTCTGGGAGGGCGCGACCACGATGGACTCTCCGGTGTGGATGCCCATCGGGTCGAAGTTCTCCATGTTGCAGACGGTGATGCAGTTGTCGCGGTGATCCCGGACTACCTCGTACTCGATCTCCTTCCATCCGCGCAGGCACTCCTCGACCAGGATCTGCGTAGAGCCGCCGTCGAACGCCCGGCGCAGGCTATCGTCGAGGTCCGTCTCCGACTCGACGATGCCGCTGCCCTTTCCGCCGAGGGCGAAGCCACCACGCAGCATGACCGGGAAGCCGATGTCGCGAGCGGCCGCGCGCGCCTCGTCGGGAGAGCGGCAGGCGCGGCTGCGTGCGGTGGCAACACCGATCCTGGCGAGATGGTCGACGAACAGCTCGCGGTCTTCGGTCTCCCGGATGGCGTGCACCGGTGTTCCCAGGACCCGCACGCCGTGGCGGTCGAACACGCCGGCTGCCTCGAGCTCGAGGCCACAGTTGAGCGCCGTCTGGCCCCCGAACGACAGGAGGATCGCGTCAGCCCCCTCCTGCACGATGATCTTCTCCACGAAGTCGGGCGTGAGCGCTGCCAGGTAGATCTTGTCAGCCAGCCCCTGACTTGTCTGGATCGTAGCGATGTTGGGGTTGATGAGGACCGTGAAGACGCCCTCTTCACGGAGCGCCTTGATACATTGCGAACCGGAGTAGTCAAACTCGCCCGCCTGCCCGATCTGGAGGGCGCCGGAGCCGAGGACGAGCGCTCGCCGCGGCTTTTTCGGCAAGAAACTTCCGTACATTCAGGGCGAGACTCGCACGACACGGCGGCCTCCGCCAGCCCCAGTTACAGGGTCACGCTCCGCAAGAAATCGTCGAACAGAAAGGCCGCCTCGCGCGGCCCGGGGCAGGCTTCCGGGTGGAACTGGACCCCGGAGAACGGGCGGTTCTTGCAGCGGATGCCCTCGTTGGTGCCGTCGTTGATGTTCACGAACCAGGGCTCCCAGTCGTCCGGCAAGGCGTCGTCGACGACCGCGTAACCGTGATTCTGGCTCGTGATGTAGCAGCGGCGCGTCAGGAGATCTTGCACCGGCTGATTCACGCTCCGGTGGCCATACGGCAGCTTCCGGGTGTCTCCGCCTGCCGCCAGCCCGAGGATCTGGTGACCCAGGCAGACGCCGAGAATCGGCCGCCGATAGCTCGCGAGGAGCATCCGCACCTGCTCGATGAGCGGCCGGAGGTCCTTGGGATCCCCTGGGCCGTTTCCGATGAGGATGCCGTCGGCGCCGAGCGCCAGCTCGGCCAGGCGCGCATGATACGGCGCGCGCACCACCGAGACCCCGCGCTCGAGCAGACTCCTCACGATGTTGTCCTTCGCGCCGGCGTCCACGACCAGGATCGTGCGGTCTCCGCCCGGGTAGCGGATCGTCTCGGGCGGCGCCACGCTTCGGAACACCTCGTCCGTCATCTCCACGCGCCGAGCATGCGAACGCGCCTCGTCGAGCGACATGGTCGCCGGAAACAACGTGCCGAGCATGGTGCCGCGCTCGCGCAGGTGACGGGTCAGCGCACGCGTATCGATCCCCGTCACGGCGGGCACGCGCTCGCTCCGCAGCCATTCACCGAGAGAGCGCGTGGACGCGTGGTGGCTATGGTGATCGACGTACGACTGGACGACCAGCCCCTGCACCTGGATACGACCGGACTCGAAGGGACGGTCGAGGCTCCCTGTGGCGCGCGCCGCCGGCACGCCATAATTGCCGACGAGCGGGTACGTGAGGACCAGGATCTGGCCGCGGTACGAGGGGTCGGTCAGCGTCTCGACGTACCCGGCCATCCCAGTGTTGAACACCACCTCGCCGAACACCGGCTCCACGCCGCCGAACGCCTCACCGCCCGTCTCGAACTCATCCTCGAGCACGAGCTTCCAGCGATTCTTCTCAGCTTCGCTCATGCAGAATCCTCGAACCAGGCGAGTGCAAGACATTCCGCTGAGCACACGACGTGCCGGTCAAGCAGTCTCCATCCGCTACGCTCGCCTCCATAGTTGCGGTAGGTCGATCCCTACGGCTGCTCGCAGTGGAGTTGAATACCCGCCAGGCTCCAAGGGTTTGCGCCGGCTTCCATGACGAAGTAATAGGTGGAGCCCGCGACGACGGCATGGTCGAACACCGCCGACGAACCCTTCCTCCAGCCGGTAAGGGTGGTGTCGGTGAAGGTGGCGAGCGTTGTTACCGAACCGTCGGAAGCGATGCGGCGCAGGTACACCGTTGTCGTCGAGGCCGTGCGGTTGTACACCGGCTCGAAGAACCGGATGCGATCTCCGAGCTTGACGGGGCACGGCATGTAGTTCGGCCCGCCGCCGCTTGGGATCGTGGCGTACCCGTTGTTCGCGGACGTGCCAGTGGCGCCGAGCGCGCTCAGGTACGTCGAATACTTTGTGAACTGTAGCCAGTTGAGCGCGCGGAAGACATCGTATCCGATCTGCTCCGCCACCGTATCCAGAGCCCAGCCGCCAAATCGGATCCACCCGGCTGGGCTGGTCGCCGCCCCTGAAAAGGGCCCAAACCCCTTGTTGACATCGTTTCCTGGGCTGTCGAAATACGTTCCTGTGATGAGTTCCCTCGAGCCGTCGAACTTCGCGAGCCAGCAGGTCAATGTCTTGAGGTTGCGGTTGTGGGCAAACCAGAAAATGAGCGGCTGGCCATCCGTGAAGGTGAGCGACGAAGCGGTTCCGGTTACTCCGTTGGCGCGGATGAAGAGCTGCCCGCTCGAGTTGAGTCGCAACATCGGACCATTCGTGTCACCCGCGAGGTTGCAGAGGTCTCGATCTCCCGGGGGCGCCGACGTGAAACGCCAGATCCCCGTAGCCGCTACTGAATGGCTCGCCGGGGCGAGCTCCGAGGTGTTTTGGTTGAGCCGAAGCTTCTGGTTCGCGATGCCAGTGAACTCGATCCATGCACCGCGCCACCCGTCGATGAGTTTGGCGTACCGAGGTGTGGTCGACCCGGTTGGATCGAGCGGGTAGTTCACCAGCTGTGACTTCTGCTGGTCGGCGATGGGATTGTCCTGCGTTGGCTGTTGCATGAGCCACCACGAGCGAAGGCGACTGACAGCGAGGTAGTCCCACTGCGCCTCGATTTCGGGTAGGCGCCGGTTGTTGTCGCTCGCGACCAGCTCGACCACCGGCGAGGAGTCCAGCTTGCAGTCCGTGTCTACGTCGAGCGGCGTTCCATTCGCGCCGTACCGCACGCTTCCCGTCAGCGCCACACGCTCGACACCCTTGGCGCGGAGCCCGTGCCAGTCCGGGGTCACATAGGTCCCCGCACCGGTGGCAACGGCCCGTCGGGCATCGGACCCCTCCCCCAGGAGGTGGTTGTCCAGTGCCAGCTCCCGCAAGCGTCCGTTCTGGTGACGCTCGATGCGCACCGCAAACGTCGTCGGGGTGGCGTTGCTGAATCCTTCCGTCCGCCCGTCGACGAATCGCCAGTGGTTGGAGGTCCGGCGTGGCTCCACCGTCGTCGCGCTGGCGAACGCGACAGCACTGATCGTTCGCGTTCCGGAGCCGGTCGTTGTCAAGTTGATCGCCGTGCCGGCAAGGGCGTTCGCACTAGAGCTCGCGAGCTTGATAGTGGTCGCGTCGACCTTGATTACCCAGTACCAGGTGCCACCCAGCAACCCCGCTGGCAAATTCGACCCTGAGATTTGCACTTGATCCCCGGTCGACATCAGGTGAGCGGTTGTCAGTGTCAACGTCTCGACTGCGGTGTCGACTGACAGCACATCGTTGGGACCGGTGTCGAGTCGATCCACACACACGATACCGCCGCCGACCAACGCGACGTAGGGGCCTACTGTCAGGTTACGCACGACGACCCCGGGCTTGATCCAGATCGCGGCCTTGTAGCGGTTATCCGTCACCCCAAGGTCGCCGTTGGTGATGGTGATATGGTCGACATCCTTGTCGTCGCGCCACACAGTTGGTAACCCGTTGGTCAACGGCTCGATCTCCTCATCGTTATGATCGATCACGATCGGGAGGTCGCACGAGGTCGTCTTGAGACCATTGATCTCGTATGCGTCGCGGCCGCGCAGACGAATGCCGATGCATCGCGGGTCACTCAGCTTGGTCCAGTGCGTAATGTCGACGTCGTGCAGCCTGAAATCGCGACAGTCGTGAAGGTCGAACGCGCACTTGAGATAGCCCGTGTTCTCGCTGACCGTCGTACTAATCGAGATGCCCCGGACCCCCGCCAGCTGCACCACCTCCGGGTTGGATGCCCCACTGACGGTATGCGTCGGTGTGCCCGTGGCTGTCAGGTCGATCGCCGTGCCGGCGAGCGCGTTCGCTCTCGATGTCGCGAGCTTGATGTTGGTGCTGTCGACCATGATCACCCAATACGTCGTTGCCGTCGCGAGCGGCGACGGAAGCGTTCCGGTCGTCGTGAGCTGGACCTGGTTTCCCGTCGAGAGTCCGTGGCTGGCGGTCGTCGTCAGCTGATCCGTTGTCGTGTTGACCGAACTCACGGTTTGAGCCGCAATGGAGATGCGGGACGATTCCCACCGCATCGCGAAAAAGTACTTGCCGTCGTCCGCGATCAACGGCGCGAAGTGAAACCGGCTGTTCCGCGCGCCGGCGCCTTCGACCTTCAGGAGGTGCTTCCTCCACTGGAGCGCGACGTGGTCGCCGCGCGAATCCGTGTCAAGATTTCTGCCAAACTTGAACTCTCCGGGGGGGACATAGGGGATGATCCCGCCAGAACTCGCCAGGACGCCGACGTTGTACTCACACGCCGCGATCCATGCGCGCAGGGGAGTGTCGTCATAGACCCTCGTGACATTGCCGGTTCCGCTCGCGGTAATGTTGATCGCCGTGCCGGCCAGCGCATTCGTGCTGGAGGCTGCCAGCTGGATGGTGCTTGCGCCGGTCTTGATCGCCCAATATGAGGTGCCTGTCTGGAGCGGCGATGGAAGCGTTCCGGTTGTCGTGAGCTGGACTTGATCACCCGTCGAGAACGGGTGCGCGGTAATCGTCAGCTCATCGGTGCCCGTGTTCACGGAGCCAATCGACGGATCGCCGGACGCGTCCGCTCCAGCGCCATCGTCACCCTTCGCACCAAAATTGTACGGAGTCAGCCGATCGACCGACTGCGGGCTGATGTGGAACGCACCGCCCGTGGACAGATCGACCCCCGAGAAAGACACATCGAACGCGTGAACATTGGGCGGAAGCGTGAGCCTCCCGGTCAGCGTAAACGTCTTTCCCCGTCCGACCTGGATCTGACCACCGTCCGAGAAATCAACGGCGTTACCAAGTGTCCTCGTTGTACCTGTACCAACGAACGTGATGATCGAGCCATGTTTCATGTAGATCGTGACGCCATTCGTGACGTCACCGTCAAGCTCTCGCACGCCAATCACCTCATAATAACCAACAGACGCTGCTGCGATGATGTCGGCTTGGAGACCCATGACAATGACAGTCCGCTGCTGCCACGCGAGATGTCAACTGTCGCGACCGCAAACCCACGAAGAACGGAGAGTGCACCGGACGCGAATTGCCAATTTCCGGCGGGAGGGGCGGAGCAGGCATGCTGCGGATCGGGAATCGCGGAAGGTGATTTACGGCACCACGGTGATGTGATGGACGGTGCCGTTACGCCTGTTCACGACATAGATCTCGCCGGCCGCGTCCTCGCCGAAGCTCGCGACTCCCGAGAGCAGGTGATCCGGGTCGATGTCGTCGCGGATCGCGGTGGGCCCCGCAACCAGCTCGCCGTTCTCGACCCGCAGGGTCCAGATGTCGCCGGAGCAGTAGTCGGCGTAGAAGTACAGGCCGACCAGGTCCGGGTAGCAGGCGCCGCGATAGGTGTAGCCGCCCATGACCGCACGGCAGGGCGGCCCGGCCATGTTGACGTACGTGACCAGCGGGGCGAAGTACCCGGCCGTGAGGCAGTCCGGGTTGTCGTAACAGATGTCGCCCTCCATGTCGTTCCAGCCGAGGTTGAGCCCGCCCTCGCCGGCCGGGATCAGCGTGACCTCCTCGCGCGACGCCTGGCCGACGTCGCCGATGTAGAGCTCGCCGGTCGCTCGATCGAAGCTCCAGCGCCACGGGTTGCGCAGCCCGGACAGCCAGATCTCATCGCGCACGCCGCCGCCTTCGCCGACGTGCGGGTTGTCGGCCGGGATCCCGTAAGGCGTCGCGCCGTCGACGTCGATGCGCAGCATGTCGCCGAGCAGACCGGTCATGTCCTGCGCGTCGTCGCCGGGATCGCCGGCGCCGCCGCCGTCGCCCATGCCGATGTAGAGGTAGCCGTCGGGACCGAATGCGATCATGCCGCCGTTGTGACGCGGGTGAGGATCGTCCGCCTCGATGACGATGCGCTCCGAGTCGGGATCGGCGCGGTCCGGGTCGGCGCTCGAGACGGAGAACTCGGACACCCGGTCGAAGTATGGCGTCCCGCCCGGAGCGGTGTAGAAGACGAAGAACCGCCCGCTGGCGGGCCAGTCCGGGTGGAACGCAAGCCCGAGCAGGCCCTGCTCGCCGTCGTCGAGGGCCAGGCTGCCGCTGATGTCGAGGAAGGGCTCGGCCTCGAGCGCGCCGTCGCGCAGGAGGCGGATGCGCCCGGCCTTCTCGATGATGAAGAGGCGAGGATCGCCAGGCGGACCCGTCACGAAGACCGGGTCGACAAGCCCGTCGGCGACCGGCTCGAGCACGAGGTCGGTGCCGGCGACCGGGTCGTGAGCGCAGACCGGTGGCGACGCGTCGGTGGAGATGCCGGCGTCGCTCTGGATCGGGCCGTCGCGCCTGCGCCCGGCGTCGTCGCGAGCTGCGTCGTCGTCGCCGCAGGCCACCAGCGCGACCAGCACAGAAAGCCATCGTCCCGCTCGCACCAGCTCCATCATATCCCGGCAGGGGAACCCCGAGTGGACAGGGAGCGACTTCCTCCGTATCCTGCGCACATGAGGGCCCCCTTTCCCCGGCGAGGCGTGGGGCAGGCGCGCGCAGCGCGCTCCGGGGTAGCACCCGCGCCGAGCCGGAAAAAGGAAAGGGGAAAAAAGTGACTGCTCCTGGCGGTCGTTCGCCCGCACGCGCCGTGGTGGACCGGCTCCTCCGCGGGCGAGGGGTGGAGAACCGCCGGGCGCTCAGCAAGGGGCCGCCCAGCCGGCTGACCGGTCTGTCCGAGCGGGCCAGTCTGTTCATCGGCCACCTCCTGGTCCGAGACCGGCCCGACGACCGCTACATCTATTCCTACCCGCGCTCGGGGAGCACCTGGCTGCGCAGCATCCTGGCCCCCTTGATGGATCCAACGGTGGACGGCGCCGATCCCGATCTCCGGCGCGCGCTCATCCCGGGGGTTTCGATCCGGGGCTCGCGCGTCATCAACGAGGCGGCGTCGCCCCGTCTCATCAAGTCGCACGGCCGGTTCATGGGGCGGGTGCCGCGTGCCGTCTATCTGGTGCGGGACGGCCGCGACGTGCTGGTCTCGCTCTACCACTACCGCGTCACTCGTCCGGGACACGGCGACCGGATCGACTTTCGCGACTTCTGCAAGATGTACTTCCGCGGCGACCTCGGCCAGCTCTGGCATCGGAACGTCCTCGGGTGGCTCGAGCGGGGACGGAGCGAGATGGGCGACGCGCTGAAGATCGTGCGCTTCGAGGATCTCCGGGCCGACGTGCCCGGCAAGGTCGCCGACATCTGCCGGTTCCTCCGCATCGAAGCCGAGCCGGCGTCGATCGCGCGCGCCATCGAGCTGGCCAGCCTCGACCGGATGCGCGAGGTGGAGCGCGCGCGGCAGGGGACGCTCGACGCCAACCGGACTTTCTACCGCGGCGGCAAGGTCGGACAGTGGCAGGACATGCTGACCGGCGAGCTGGCCGAGCGGTTCATGAAGGGGGCCCGGAGCGCGCTCATCGCCGCGGGTTATCCGGCATGAGGTCGCGAGTCATCTACATCGGCGGCTCGATGCGAAGTGGCACCACCCTGGTCGGCGATCTGCTCGGCCAGGTCCCCGGCGTGGTCCACGTCGGCGAGCTGGCGAACATCTGGGACCACGGGCTGCGCAACAACTTCGGCTGTGGATGCGGGGCCCCGTTCCGCGACTGCCCGTTCTGGTCCGACATCATCGCGGCTGCCTTCGGCGACCCGCCCGAGGTCGACCACGAGCGCTTGCTCCGCACCGCCCTCCACTGGAGCCGCACCCGGACGCTCCTGCGCCTCCTCACCCCGGGCGGCCGGGTGCGCGCCCGCGACGAACTGGCCGAGCACACCGAGGCGATGGCGCGCCTCTACCGCACTATCGTCGATCGGCGCGGCGCCCGCGTGATAGTGGACTCTTCGAAGCGGCCTCTGCTGGCCTGGGCCGCCGCTCAGCACCCACAGATCGACCTCAGCCTCCTCTACCTCACCCGCGATCCGAGGGCGGTGGCCTACTCGCGCCGGCGCCTCAAGTTCAACCCCGACAAGCAGCGCAACATGGGTGGCCGCGGTCCGGTCTCCACCTCGGTCGCCTGGGTCTCGCGCTACAGCGTGGCCGCCGCTTTCTGGGAGCGCGGGGGTGGATCGCCGGGCGACTACCTGAAGGTACGCTACGAGGATTTCGCCGCCGCTCCGCGCGCCCACCTCGAACAGATCCTCGGGTGGGTCGGCGAGGATCCGGCGCGGGCGAAGGACATCATCGGCGACGACGGCAGCTATCTCGCCACCCCCGGCCACACGATCGCTGGCAACCCCATCCGCTTCAAGAGCGGGCGGGTGGTGGTCCGTCTCGATGGGAGGTGGCGCCGGGAGGCGTCTGCCTGGGACAACTTCGTGGTGTCGGCCCTGACCTCACCGGTCCTGGGCAAGAACGGCTATCCGCTGCGGCCAGCCTCGCCCGACGGATAGACCCGGTCCACCTCGATACGCGGGGGCAGCGCCCGCAGCCGCTCCGCCAGGGGGTCGCGCCGCACGACCGGGACCGCGCGCGGCCGCACCATCGTCCAGATCAAGTAGGCGCCGAAGAAGTACATCGTGGGCCGGAGCGAGGAGCGCAGGCCGGAGTGGAACTCGCGGACGATCATGAAGAGGACCAGTCCGTAGAGGATGGCGCTGAAGTAGGGCCGCCGGCTCAGTGCGTCCCGGTCGTTGATGATCCGGTCGGTCCGACCCGCGAACCAGCCAACGAAGACGTAGATGAGGGAACCGAACCAGCCGAAGAAGACGAACATCTCCCCCATGAGCGGGTAGGGGAACCGCGCGCCGTGATAGTGGAGATCATCGGTGAGGTTGGTGGTCGGCACCCCCTTGGGCAGCAGGAACGATGGGATGGGCAGCTGGACCAAGAGGTAGCCCTTCCACATTCGACCCTCGATCCGCGGGCCCACGTCGAACACCTTGGTGGCCACCGACAGGGCATCGGTCGCATCGATCAGAGCGCTGAAGGGTTTGTCGAAGTTTTTCTTCACCGGTGCCACTTCCATCCCCTGCTGGTCGAAGAGGTTGGAGTACTGGGCGAGGCCGGTGTTCGCGGTGTACTTCCGCATCGCGATGCCGGTGAGGAAGCTGGTCATCGCGAAGACGCTGGCAATGGCGAGGTAGAGGAGGCGCTTGCGGGCGGGCAGGCGGAAGCAGGCGCCCAGGAGGAAGACGACGAACGAAAGGAACATGCCGCGGCTGAAGTAGGCGACGAGCGGGATTGAGAGGAGCACCGGCACCAGCCAGTAGAGGTTCCGGCGCCGCTGCTGCCAGGCAACCCCCGCGACCACCGCGACCGGGAAGCTCAGCGCCTTGCCGAGCACGCGGGTGTACTCGAGGAGCGGCTTGTCGGTCTTGTTCTGGGCGTAGAACCCGCGCCTGACGCTCGCCTCGCCGAAGACGTAGTCGGTGCCGTAGTTGACGATCTCGAGCACCAGCGGGATGGTGGCAAGGACGAGGAGTGCGACCAGAAGCCGCTGTCCGTCGTCCGGCAGGAGGCGGAGGTCGGGCGGCGTCTCGCGCTCCTTCCCCCACCACCTCCAGCGGCCCGCGTAGTACCCGACCCAGAAGAGCAGGACGCAGACGGTCGCGTAGCGGTGGACGAGCGGTATCAGCTTGGGAACGATGAACGCGTTCTCCACCCGGTCGCCGGTGAGGAGCAGGAGGACGCTGGGACCGCACAGGCCGAGCAGAACGGTGACGACGAACGCGTACCGGATGTCGAGCAGGTTGCCGCTCGGACGGAACAGCAGACCGACGGCGAGGGCGCCGAGCAGGATGTAGAAGTCGGTTGAGACCAGCTGCTGCACGATCGGACCTGCCGGCAGAGCGCGTCCTAGGAGGCCTGCTCCGCCGGCGGCTCCGCCGGTCGCTGCTCACCGTATCCGTACTGGTAATAGTAGTAGTACCCGTACCGGCGATCGTTGAGGTCCATGTCGTTGAGGATGACGCCGAGGATGGGCGCCTCGACGTCGCGCAGCTGGCTGGCGGCCGAGCGCGCGTCCTCGGCGGCGGTCTTGCCGGCCTGGGCGACCAGCAGCACGCCGTCCGACAGGCGGGACAGGATGACGGCGTCGGTGACCGCCAGGATCGGCGGGGAGTCGAGCAGGATGAAGTCGAAGTTCTGCTCCATCTCCTGGAGGATTTCACGGAAGCGCTTGGTCAGCAGGAGCTCGGCCGGATTGGGCGGCTGCGGGCCACACGGCAGGATGTAGAGGTTCGGGATGTCTGTCGTCTTCACGCAATCCTCGACCGGAGCGTCCCCCATGATGAGACTGGTGACGCCGGTCGACCGCGACACGCCGAGCGACTTGTGCAGACGCGGGCGGCGCAGGTCGGTGTCGATGAGCAGGACCCGCTGACCGCTCTGCGCAATGATGGAGCCGAGATAGATCGTGGACGTGGTCTTGCCTTCACGCGGTCGGGGGCTGGACACAGTGACGGTCTTGATGCGCCGGTCGGCCGAGCTGAACAGGATGTTCGTCCGGATCGATCGGCAACATTCGGCGACCCGCGAGGTCGGGTGATGGAACACGTACAGGTCGCGCTCGCGCATCATCTCCGGCGTCGGATCGCGCGAGATCTGCTCGACGACGGGGATGATCCCGAGGAACGGCGCGGCCACCACCGACTCGACGTCCTCGGCGTTCTTCAGCGAGCGGTCGAGGAACTCGAGGAGGAATGCGATGCCGATCCCGAGGAGCATCGCGAGGAAGAAGCCGAGCGCGACGTTCAGCTTCACGCGCGGATAGACCATGGTGGTCTCGCGCGCGATGTCGTGCGCCCGGACGTTGATCTCGGTGTTGCGGCTCGACAGCTCGCTGGTGCGCAGGCGCCCGAGGACCATCGTGTAGTTGGCCTCGTCGGCCTGCTGCTGGCGGAGCAGCCGGGCGTACTCGAGCGACTTGGGCGCCAGCTCGAAGGTCTCCTGCTTGAGGCGGTTGAGCTCCTTGGAGAAGACCTTCTCGTTGGCGTCGAGCGTCTGGTACTTCTCGTCGAGCTCGCGCATCGACAGGTCGGCTTCGTTCTTGATCGCCGCCAGGATCTCGTCGACCTTGGTCTTCTCGGCGACGTAGCTCGGGTGCTTGGGACCGAGCTGCTTCTCGAGCTCGGCCAGGGTCTGCTTCTCGCGGAAGTACTGATCCTTCAGGAGGCCCACCAGGGTCCCGTTCGACGTCAGGGTGCCGGCCAGGCCGAAGATCGGCGACTTCAGGACCTGCTCACCGGCCGCCTGCTTCATCCGGTCGCGCAGGGCGTCGAGCTCCATGCGCTTGACGCGCGCCTCGGTCTTGGCGTCCGACAGGCGTCCGATGTCCTTGGCCAGGATGCTCTCCTTGTCCTCCAGGGTCATCGAGAGGATGTCGTTCTCCTTCTTGAACTTGAGGAGAGCCTCCTCGGTCTTCTTCAGCTGCGCCTGGGCGGTGTCGAGCTCGGCGGCGAGGAACCCGGCCACCTGGCTCGAGCCCTCGGTCTTCAGGCTCCGGGTGTAGGCCAGGAAGGTTTCGACGTGCTTGTTGGCCAGCTCGATGGCGAGATCCGGGTCGGTGTGGCGGACGTGGATGTTGACGATGCGGCTGTCCTGGTTGCGGGTGACGTGCAGCATCGGGGCGAAGATCTCGCTCGCCGCCTTGATGAGCTCGTCGCGTGTGAGGCCGCTGGTGTCGACCCCGGTCATCAGCTTGGGGTTCTCCCACAGCTTGTTGGTGATGACGGTCTGCTGCGCCAGCTGGTAGCCGCCGACGATCTCGATCTGCGTGTTGTAGTACTCCTCGTTCTGCCAGCTCGACTGGCTGCCCAGCGTGATGACCTCCTGGAAGTCGCGGCCGAACACCTGGGGCGGGGCCGGATCGATCTCGACCATCGCGGTCGCCTCGTAGACCTTCGGCCGACTGAGCGTGTAGAAGACGACCGCGGTCACCCCGAGCGCCATCACCGCGCCGATCACCCAGATCCGTTTCCGGACGACCTTGAGGTAGCGCGAGATCGGGAGCTCGGTGCGAGCCTCCGAGGTGGACGGCTTGGCGGGGCTTAGCAGCGGGACGGGCGGTGACATCGACATGTGGGTCCTAGAAAGGCTCAAGTTAGTTGCCAGTCTACGGGCACTCGTTCAAGAGCTAGTTGAAAGGCAAGCGGATTCAGGCTATTGGAGCGGCGGAGACGTGCCATCCGGCACGGCTATACTCCGCCGGCAGTGAATCCGGCGCGCACCCGAGTGCTTTACCTGGTCGGCACCGAGCGATGCGGCAGCACGCTGCTCGGCTCTCTTCTCGGTCAGGTTGCGGGGATCGTGCACGTCGGCGAGCTGGCGCGCATCTGGGAGGAGGGACTGGTCCACAACTACCGCTGCGGCTGCGGCGTCCCGCTCCAGGAGTGCGCGTTCTGGTCAGGCGTCTTCGACCGCGCGTTCGGCGGCCGCGATCGGATCGATCCGCAGCACATCGTCGATGTGCTGCGGGGGTCGGCGCGCACGCGCCACGCCGTCCGTCTGACCACCGCGCGCGGCCGCCAGCGCCTCCGAGCCAGCATGGAGGCGTACTCGGGCGGGATGGCGCACCTCTACCGCGCCATCGTCGAGCAGGCCGGCGCCCGCATGGTGCTCGACTCCTCGAAGGCACCGCTCCTCGCCTGGGTGATGTCTCAGCGGGACGACATCGACCTGCGCGTGCTCCATCTCACGCGGGACCCGCGCGCAGTGGCCTACTCGTGGCACCGGCCGAAGTTCGACCCGGGCAAGGGCAAGGAGATGCGGCGTGAGAGCACGGTCCGGATCTCCCTCGCCTGGCTGGCGTTGAACGGCCTTGCCGCGTCGATCTGGGACCGCTCGGCGCCGGACGGTCGGTTCCTCCACGTCCGTTACGAGGACCTGACCGTCCAGCCCCACCGGGTGCTGGACCGCATCCTCGACTGGCTCGACGAGCCGGTGCGCGCCGCGACGCTCGTCGACCCGGACCGCAGGTACGCCCGCGCGCGGGATCACACGGTCGCCGGCAACCCGGTGCGCTTCGCCGAGGGCAAGCAGATCATCGCCGCCGACAGCGAGTGGCAGACGGCCGGCTCTTGCTGGGACAAGCTCCTGGTCGCCGGCTTGACCTGGCCGCTGCTCGGCAGGTATGGGTATCCGCTCCACGCCGGCGGCGCCGGAGACTGACGGATGCGAGTCCTCCACGTCCTGCCCACCCGGGCATCGAGCTACGGCGGTCCGAACCGCGTCGCCGAGGAGCTGGCGCGCCAGCTGGTGAGCCATGGCATCGAGTCGACCCTGTACCCGCCCGCCGAGGTGACGCCGTCGGCGCGACTCATGTACTACCCGGGCCTCAAGCGCTCGCTCGACCTCTTCGCGGCGGTGCGCAAGGCTGACCTGGTCCATGTGCACGGCCTCTGGACCGTGCCGACCACCGCGGCGGCCACCTGTGCCCGGATGACCGGCAAGCCGTACGTGGTGACGCCGCACGGCATGCTGGATCGCTGGGCCGTTCGCCGCAGCGGGACCAAGAAGCGGATCTACGCCGCGGTCGCCGAGCATCGGACCCTGCGGCGCGCCACCGCGCTCCACTTCTTCAACCAGGAGGAGGCGGACGAGGCCCACGAGTTCACCTCGGTGCCGGCCTACTTCCTCCTGCCCAACGGTGTCGATCTCGCCGCCTTCGAGAACCTGCCGAGGCGCGCGGCACTTGAGGCGATGGTGCCGGACGCGCGCGGCCGCACCGTGGCGCTGTTCCTCGGCCGCATCCACCCGAAGAAGGGCTTCGACGTCCTCATCCCGGCGATGGCGGAGATTGCCGCGCCCGACCTCCTGCTGGTGGTGGCCGGGCCGGACGAGGGCGGCTATCGTGCCGAGGTGGAGGCGCTGGCCGCGGCCCACCGGGTCGCCGGTCAGGTGCGCTTCGTCGGCTCGGTCGACGGCGAGGCCAAGCGCACGATGCTGGGCGGCGCCGACTTCTTCGTCCTGCCCTCGCATCAGGAGGGGGATTCGGTGGCCATCAAGGAGGCGCTGGCCTCGTCGCTCCCCGTCCTCATCTCGGACCGCTGCCACTTCCCCGAGGTGGCGGCCGAGGGGGCCGGCGTCGTGGTGCCGGATCGAGTCGAGACCACGGCGGAGGGGCTCCGCGAGATGTTGCGCGCCGAGGTGCTGGGCGCTCGCGCCGCCGCCGCCCGCCGCCTCGCGCTCCGCTACGACAGCGGCGCCATCGCCGCGCGCCTCGCCCGGATCTACAACGCGATCGCGGCGGGAGCCGAGCTGCCGGCCGCCTGAGCCGTGAGGGCACGATGAAGACGCGCGGCCTCCCCGACTTCCTCGTCATCGGCGCGATGAAGTGCGGCACCACCACCCTGTACGCCGATCTCGCGGCGCAGCCGACCATCTGCATGAGCACCGTCAAGGAGCCGTCGGTGCTGATCCGGCAGTCGGATCCGGCGAAGGCGGCCGCCGTCTACCGACGGCTGTTCGAGGTCCAGCCGGGCCACCGACGGTTCGGCGAGGCGTCCACCCTGTACAGCCAGCTGCCGCGTCATCCGGGGGTGCCCGAGCGCGCCCGAAAGCTGCTCGGCCCCGATGTGCGGCTCATCTACCTGGTGCGCAATCCGGTCGAGCGAGCGCTCAGCCACCACTACCACGAGTACACGCTGGGCAACTGCGGTCCGGACGCCGATGCGGTGCTCAGGAGCGACGCCACCGCGGTCGATTTCGGGCGCTATGCGCTGCAGCTCGAGGCCTGGCACCGCGTCTTCGGCGAGGAGGCGGTGCTGGTGCTGCGCTTCGAGGACTACGTCCGCCAGCGGGCAGCCACTGTCGAGAAGGTGGGAGCCTTCCTCTCGGTGCCGGTCGACACCGGGCTGATCGAGGCGGACAAGGCATTCAACCAGGGCGAGGAAGGCCGGCGGATGCCGGCGACCCTCCGGCCGCTGTTCACCAGCGACCTCTGGCGGCTCTGGATCCGGCGCGCGATCCCTGGCCGGCTGCGGGCGCGAGTGCGCGACCTGGTGGCGCCGCCGTCGAAGCTGCCGCCGCGGCCGAAGGCGCCCCGCCCGGACACTCTCGACTACCTCATCGACCAGCTCCGCCCCGATGCCGAGCGCCTCGCCGGCATGGTCGGCTGGCCGGCGCCGATCTGGGACTTCGAGGCGACCCGCCGCAAGATCCTCGAGCGCCCCGCTCAGTGAGGCTTCGCCGCCGGCGGCGCCGGCGTGGTCGTGGTGGTGGTGGTCGCGGCCGGCTTCGGCGTGGTCCCCGGGGCTGGCGTGGTTCCCGGGGCTGGCGCGGTTCCCGGGGCCGTTGGCGTGGTGCCCGGGGCTGGCGTGGTGCCCGGGGCTGGCGTGGTGCCCGGGGCTGGCGTGGTGCCCGGCGGCGGCGGCGGTGAGGTGATGAAGGTCGGGCTGTAACCGGTGATCTTCTGGAACGCCTCGGCCATCGAGGTCGCCAGGCCCATCGTGTCCGGGATGAGCATGGTCGGCTGCGCCGCCGTCGCGACGATCTCGGTCGGATCGAGGCGCTCGGCCATGTCGCGCTCCACCGCCGCCACGGTCGGGTTGCCGAGCGCGTCCTCGACGCGGGCGAGCGCCCGGTGGATCTCGGCTCGCCGCTTGCGGTCGGGCGCCAGGTTCTCGGCCTGGAGCAGCGTCTCCTTCGCCGGCATGAGGTTCCCGCGAAGGCGCTGGACGTCGCCCAGCACGGTCAGGAGATCGACCAGGTCGAAGCGGTTGCCGCTCACCCGCACCTTGATGATGGCCTCCTTCAGCGCCGTCTCGGCCTCGTCGTTGCGGTTGAGGATGCTCAGCGCCTTGGCCAGCCGGCCCGCGTTGCGCGCAGTGGCGCCCTTGGCGAAGGCCTCCTGGGACGCCTGCAGCGACAGGAGGTTGTTGCCGACCTTGAGGGCGTAGTCGGCCACCAGCCCACCGATGTCGGCGTTGTCCGGCAGCTCCTTGTGCATCCGCTGGGCGTAGAGCAGCGCGACGTCGTTGCGGTTGAGCATCTGCAGGTGCCAGCACAACCGTTCGACCAGATCCGAGTCGGACGGGAACGCCCGGGAGGCCACCTCGGCGGCGGGGAAGTGGGTCAAGAGGTCGGCGATGAGGACGCGCGCATCCCGGGTGGTGCGCAGTGCCAGCGCGTACTCGACCAGCGCCTGGTCGTGGCCATCGGTGGTCCACGACAGCATCTGCGCCGCCAGCCAGTGCAGCCCCGAGTGCTCGAAGTTGAGGTGGAGGGCGCGGTTGACCAGGGCGACCGCCCGCCGGTCGCCCCGCCGCAAGAGCACCCGGGCCGCCAGCCCGAAGGACAGGTAGTCGCTGGGATGGCGCGCGGTCAGCTTCTTGACCTTCTCGAGGAGCGGCTCGGTCGGCGTGGTGGCGGTGATGGCGTCGAGCTCGTGGTCGAGGTCGCCGGCCTCGTCGGTGGCGATCTTGCCGGTCGGCAGCGAGGCGACCAGCACGGCGGCCGCGCCCGCCGCCATGAGACCCATGCGCATCTCGGTGCGCCGGGCGCGGTTCTTGCGCTCGCGCGCCTTGCCGGGCAGCACCACCGCGATTC
>Ga0111538_10000344_pt1 | contig 59984 bp, 60 predicted proteins | sample SoiMethybrSBSTD1_FD_79669 | JGI IMG/M metagenome (GOLD analysis project Ga0111538, IMG submission 79669) | Bulk soil microbial communities from a Populus tree surrounding site in Tennessee, USA - Soil MetaG P. TD hybrid SBSTD1 (version 2)... | ecosystem: Environmental > Terrestrial > Soil >... | reverse complement strand
GCTCATGGTGATCTTCATGCCCGCGGCGTGCGCGCCCTTCACCATCTCCGGCAGCTCGCCCAGCGATTGCTCGTGGGTGCGGTTGATGTTGGCGCGGTTGTGCGTTTCCGATGCGGAGACCACGCCGTTCAGCTCGTCGGGGCGCTTGGGCGCCGCCGCCGCGTTGTGGACGCCGCGCAAGTTCGGCACCAGCGCCACGTAGGTCACGCCCGGCACGCGATCTATGCCCGAGAGCACGTCGACCGCGTCGGCGAGCATCGGCACGGCCTTGGGCGAGACGAAGGAGGTCACCTCGATCCGGTGCAGGCCGGTGCGCGACAGCTGGTTGATGAGCTCGACCTTCGTCGCCGTTGGAACGAAGCTCTTCTCGATCTGGAAACCGTCGCGCACGGCGACGTCGTTCACGTAGAGACGCATGTTTCGAGGCGGAGGTCGAGCGCCCGATTCTACTCTAGGGCTTGCGCCAAGCGATCACGCCCCCGGCCGCGCCTCCCCTCGATTTCGGCCTCGCCGAGGTCGCCCTCCGTCATGCGCCCGATTCCAGCGGCACCAGCCGCGGCAGCACCTCGCCCGCCCTGCCGGCGAACGCGGCCCAGGCCCGCCGCGCGAGCGGCGTAGGTTGCGGGTTGACCTCGATCACCGCGGCGCCGCGCTCGAGGGCCGAGTACGGCAGCGAGGCGGCGGGTTCGACCAGGCCCGAGGTGCCTACGCTGAGAAACAGGTCGCAGCGCGCGGTGGCTTCCAGCGCGTCGCGCAGGGCCTCGTGGGGCAGCGCTTCGCCGAACCACACTACGTCCGGCCGCAGCGGCGAGCCGCAGGCGGCGCACGGCGGTGGCCCGGGCGTGTCGCTCGGCCACTCGGGCGCCGGGTGGCCGTGGTCGAAGCACTTCACGCGCCGGATGTTGCCGTGCAGCTCGACCAGGCTTCGACTCCCGGCGGCCGCGTGCAGCCCGTCGACGTTCTGCGTCACCAGCAGGAAGGAAGCTCCGCGGGCTGCGGCCTGGCGCTCGAGGCGAGCCAGCGCTTCATGCCCTGCGTTGGGCGCCACCGCGGCGACCCGCTCGCGGCGCCCGGCATACCACTCCCACACCATCCGGGGATCGCGCCGGAACGCCTCGGGCGTGGCCAGGTCCTCGGGCCGGTACTGCGCCCACAACCCGGTCATTGCATCGCGGAAGGTAGGGATGCCAGACTCCGCCGAGATGCCCGCACCCGTGAGGACCACGATGGAGCGCGCGAAGGCCAAGGCCTCGCGGGCGCGCGCTTCGGAGACGTTCACCGCCCCAAGCCCGTCAAGGATCCTTTCGCGACTCATGTCCTGCCTCGCCTGCGGTTCCTTCCGATTCTACGCAGCCACCCGGGCGGCCCGGTGATCGGCGACCAGCGCCACCGCGACATCCGCGACGGCGTGCGCGCGCTGTGCGCCGACTTCCCGCCTGCCTATTTCCGTGAGGTGGATGCCCGGCGTGCGTATCCGGAGGAGTTCGTCGCCGCGCTCACGAGGGCCGGCTGGCTCGCGGCGCTCATCCCGCAGGAGTTCGGGGGCTCGGGGCTGGGCGTGGGCGAGGCCTCGGTGATCATGGAGGAGATCAATCGCTGCGGCGGAAACGCCGGCGCGTGCCATGGCCAGATGTACAACATGGGAACCCTGCTTCGCCACGGATCGCCGGAGCAGAAGGCGAGGTGGCTGCCGCCCATCGCGAGCGGGGAGCTGCGGCTGCAGTCGATGGCGGTGACCGAGCCCTCGGCCGGCACGCAGACAACCGCCATCACCACTACTGCGGTTCGGCGCGGCGACCACTACGTGGTCAACGGCCAGAAAGTGTGGACCTCGCGCGTGCTGCACTCGGATCTCATGGTGTTGCTCGCGCGCACCACGCCGATCGCGCAGGTGCGGCGCAAGTCGGAGGGCCTGTCGATCTTCCTCGTGGACCTGCGCGAGGCCATGGGGCACGGCATGACCATCCGGCCGATCGCCAACATGGTCAACCACGAGACCTTCGAGGTCTTCCTCGAGAACCTGGAGATCCCCGCCGCGAACCTGATCGGGCGCGAAGGCGAGGGCCTGGCGCACGTGCTCGATGGGCTGAACGCCGAGCGCGCGATCATCGCCGCCGAGTGCATCGGCGACGGCTACTGGTTCATCGACAAGGTGACGCGCTACGCCAACGAGCGCGTGGTGTTCGGCCGGCCCATCGGGGCCAACCAGGGCGTCCAGTTCCCGATCGCGCAGGCGCTGATCGAGCTCGAGGCTGCCAATCTCATGCGCTGGCGCGCGTGCGAGCTCTTCGACGCGGGGATGCCGTGCGGCACCGAGGCCAACATGGCCAAGTACCTCGCGGCGAAGGCTTCATGGGAAGCCGGCGAAGCCTGCCTCCAGTTCCATGGAGGCTTCGGCTTCGCCGCGGAATACGACGTGGAGAGGAAATTCCGCGAGACGCGCCTCTACCAGGTGGCGCCCATCTCGACCAACCTCATCCTCGCCCACGTCGCCGAGCACGTGCTGGGACTGCCGCGTTCCTTCTGAACGCGCGTCAGAGCACGGTACGACGGTTGCGCGTGATCAGGCCATACAACAGCAGCACGACGATCGCGCCGATAACCGAGGCGATGAACCCCGCGGATTGCCCCGCGGCGTAGATGCCCATGGCCTGGCCCAGGAACGTGGCGACCACCGCGCCGACGATACCGAGCAGCGACGTCACGATGATCCCGCCGCCTTGACGGCCCGGCATGAGGAATTTCGCGACGATACCGACCAGCAGGCCGATCACGATTGCCCAGATGATGCTCATATTGTCTCCTTTCAGGTTTTCGGATTCCTTGCAACAAGTCACTGTCGCCGAACCGCCAGTTCCGGTCTGTTGGCGGCATCCGATTCCCGCGTAGGAGCGCACCCGCGAGCGGATGGGCCGTTTGGATCAGGCGAGGCCCCGCTATTCGACGGTGACCGACTTCGCGAGGTTGCGCGGCTTGTCGACGTCGGTTCCGCGCTTGAGGGCCGTGTGGTAGGCGAGCAACTGCACCGGGATCGCGTGGACGATGGGTGATAGCCAGCCGGCGTGCCGCGGCGTGCGGATCACGTGCACGCCTTCGCTTTCGGTGAAGTGGCTGTCCAGGTCGGCGAACACGTAGAGCTCGCCGCCCCGGGCGCGCACCTCCTGCATGTTCGACTTCACCTTCTCCAGCAACGCGTCGTTGGGAGCGATGACCACGACCGGCATGCTGGCGTCGACCAGCGCGAGCGGCCCATGCTTGAGCTCCCCGGCCGGATAGGCCTCGGCGTGGATGTACGAGATCTCCTTCAGCTTGAGCGCGCCCTCGAGCGCCACCGGGTAGTGGATGCCGCGCCCCAGGAAGAGCGCGTGCTCGCGCGGCGCGAAGCGCTCGGCCCAGGCCTGGATCTGCGGCTCGAGGTTGAGCGCGTGCTGCACGCTGCCCGGCACGAATCGCAGCTGGCCGATCGCGTCCGCCTCGGTGTGCGGCGTGAGCCGGCCGCGTGCCTTGGCGATCGCAAGCACCAGGGTGAACAGGGCCACGAGCTGCGTCGTGAACGCCTTGGTCGACGCGACCCCGATCTCGGCGCCCGCGCGCGTGTAGTACACGAAGCGCGAGGCGCGGGGGATGGCGCTTTCCTGCACGTTGCAGATCGACAGCGTGTTCGCGTGTCCAAGCTCGCGCGCGCGCTTGAGCGCCTCCATCGTGTCGAGCGTCTCGCCCGACTGCGAGATGGTCACGACGAGCTGGCGGGCGTTCGGGATTGAATCGCGGTAGCGGTACTCGTGGCCGAGCTCCACGTTGCACGGAACCTGCGCGAGGCTCTCCATCCAGTACCGCGCCACCATGCCCGCGTAGGAGCTCGTTCCGGAAGCGAGGATGAGCACCGAGTCGGCGTCGCGGAAGGCGCCCGAGGCGCCGGCGCCAAACAACCCGTCGATCTCGATGCCACCCGCGTCGATCACGGCCTCGAGCGTGTCGGCGATCGCACGCGGTTGCTCGTGGATCTCCTTCTGCATGTAGTGGCGGTAGGGGCCGAGGTCGACCGCGTCCGCCGAGAGCTGCGACAGGTGCACCGTCCGCTCGACCCGCGCGCCCTTGGCGTCGACGATCTCGACGCCGCCGCGCGTGAGCGCCACGACATCGCCGTCCTCGAGGTAGATCACGCGCCGCGTGTGGGCGATGAGCGCGGAAAAGTCCGAGGCGAGGTAGGTCTCCCCCTCGCCCAGGCCCACCACCAGCGGGCAACCCATGCGCGCGCCGGCCATGAGGTCGGGCTGCGCCATGGACACGACTCCCAGGGCGTAGGCGCCCTGCAGCTCGGCCACGGCCTTGCGCACGGCGGCGAAGAGCTCGCCGGTCTCGCGCAGGTAGTGGTGGATCAGGTGCGCGACCACCTCGGTATCGGTCTGGGATTCGAACGTGTAGCCCAGGGCCTTCAGGCGCGCGCGCTGCTCCTCGTGGTTCTCGATGATGCCGTTGTGGACGATGGCGATCTCGCCACGCGACACGTGCGGGTGCGCATTGTGCTCGGTTACTCCGCCATGCGTGGCCCAGCGGGTGTGGGCGATGCCGACGATGCCCTTGAGGCCTTCGGCACGCGCGGCGCCCTCCAACTCGGCGACGCGGCCCACGCGGCGCACGCGGCGGATGCCGCCGTCGAGCACGGCGATTCCGGCCGAGTCATAACCGCGATATTCGAGGCGTTTCAGGCCCTCGGTGAGGACCGGCACGATGTCCCGTCCGGCGATGGCTCCGACGATTCCGCACATGGCCGCCAATTGTCGCATGGGGCCCCGGCGTGTCCGCACCTGGAAAAACAAGCTCTCCCCGGCCTGGGGACCGGGGAGAGTTTCGAACCAGGCGGCATGCTCTTGGCCTCACGTCGCCCGAGGCTCGCGGGAGAGGAGGAGACCCACGAGTTGTACCCATGGTGCCTGCCCGGGCCTCCCGGCGCAGCGGGAAACTGCACAGCCCCCGAGCGGAATATCCGACACCTTCCTGGGGAACCGGTCACCGCGACCGGCGTAGCGCCCCCGCTGCCCGGGCCGCCACGGCGACGAGGAGGGTGAAGATGACCGGGCCCATCGGAAGGTGCACCCCCGCGCGCAGCGACGTGACGGAGGCGGTTGCGGCCAGCCCCGCCACGAGGAGCGCCGTGAGGCCCGCCATCCGCCAGTCGCGAACGAGCACGACGAGCGCCGCCAGCGAGACCAGCAGCCCGCGCAGCGGCGTGGAGGCGTCCCGCGGCGCCGCCCCGGCAAGGGCGGTACGCACCGTCTGCGCACGCACCACGACTCCAGGCGTACTGCCGGCCTCGGTCTCCCAACCCGCCAGGTTCACCGGCGCGTCCAGGCGGCCGGAGAACGCCTGCGCGTCGCCGATGATCACGATGCGGTCGCGGAAGAGCCGTCGGGGCAGCTCCCCGTCAGCCATCGCCAGCACGTTCTTCAGCGGCACGTACGTGTAGGGCTTGCCGAGCGCGAAGTGGATGAGGCCCTCGGTGCACTCGGCCTTCAGGACGCGGCAGAGGCGTCCTTCCAGGGTGGGAAAACCGCCGTCCTCCGTCGGGATGAGGAGCGAGAAGCGGCGCGCGACGCCGTCGGGATCGCGGGCCGAGAGCGACAGCCCGAGTCGCGACTCTCCGAGCAGGGCGAGGTAGGGCTTGTGGATGAGCCGCGCGCCACGCGTGCGCGGATCGATGTTGAGCGGAGCCACCAGGGGAACCGCCTCCACCGCGGTCGCGAGCCCGTCGAAGAGGGCGCGGTCGAGGCCGGGCTTGATGCCGTCGTAGGAGCGCTCGGGCAGCGGGTGGTCGAGGAGGATCGCGCGCGGCTTTGCCGCGGCGATGCGCGCGAGCGCCAGGCCCAGCGGTGCGTGCCAGAGTGCCGGTGGCTCGGGAATCGCCCGCACGCTCGCCTCGTCGATGCCGACGATCGCGATGTCGTCGGGAGCGGGCCGCCCGTCCAGGCGCGTGAGCACCTGCCACTGGATGTCGAGCAGGGCGTTGTCCAGCCGCCAAGAAAGCGGCGTCAGCGCGAAGACCAGGCCGGCCAGCGCGACCGCGGCGACGGCGAGGGCACGGGATGCGGAGCCGGCGTCGTCGCGCATGGGCATGGCCGCAATCTTAACGTGCGCAGCCTCCGGTGCTAGACTGCGCCTTCCGATTCGCGCTCCGAAAACGACAGTGACAGGAGACGCTCCGAGCCCCGCGCAGCTCCGTGGAATCGCCGATCCCTTCGTGAGGCAGCTCGCCTCACTCGGGCGGGTGCGAACCTATCCGAAGAACACCGTGTTCATCACCGAGGGGGACTCGAGCGATTCCGTGTTCGTGGTCCTCGCCGGCAAGGTGAAGGTGTTCATCTCGGACACCGAGGGCCACGAGATGATCCTCGACACCCAGGGTCCGGGCGAGTACGTGGGCGAGATGGCCCTGGACGGAAATCCGCGGTCGGCTTCGGTGATGACCCTGGAGCCCAGCACCTTCGCGGTGGTGGCGCGCGAACCCATCCGCGAGGCGATCCGCAAGAACCCCGACTTCGCCCTCGACATGATCTCCAAGATCATCGACCGGGCGCGCCTCGCCACCAACAGCGTGAAGGACCTGGCGCTGCTCGACGTCTACGGGCGGGTGGCGCGGCTGCTGCTCAACATGGCAGTGGAGAAGGACGGCAAGCTGATGATCCCGGACAAGCTCACGCAGCAGGAAATCGCCGAGCGGGTGGGTGCCTCGCGCGACATGGTGAGCAGGATTTTCCGCGACCTGACCGCCGGGGGCTACATCACCGTCGAGAATCGCTTCATCACCATCAACAAGAAGCCGCCGGCGAGGTGGTGACCAGCAGGGTGGTCGTTGGAGCGGACGCGCCGCTCAACGACGCGTGAGAGCCGGTAAGGAATGCACGGCGTGAATATTCAACATCGGGTCGGCTAAAACGTCCGTGGGCGTCCGCGTGGCGAATGCGTAGTCTCGCAGCTGTCAGGACTGCACCACGAGGCTGCACATGGACGACCTTCGCAAGAACCACGATCCCAACCCCACCCCGGAAGAACAGGCCTGGATGTCGGCCGGCGCGGTGGAGGGAATCCTGCGCTGGATGGCGCGGCGGGTTACTTCTTCTTCTGGGGCCGCTGCCAGCCCGGCTTCGTCACCTGCTTCTTCTCGGTCAGCGTCAGGCCGCCCGGCGGCACGTCCTTGCTGATGGTGGCGCCGGCGCCGATGGTGGCGCCCGCGCCCACGGTCACCGGAGCGATCAACTGCACGTCGGAACCGATGTGCACGTTGTCCTCGATCACGGTGCGGTGCTTGTTCGCGCCGTCGTAGTTGCAGGTGATCGTGCCGGCGCCGATGTTGACGTCGCGGCCCACGGTGGTGTCGCCGACATAGGCGAGGTGGTTGGCCTTGCTGCCGCGGCCGACCTGGCTTGCCTTGACCTCGACGAAGTTGCCGATGTGCACGTCGTCGGCGAGCGTCGTGCCCGGACGGATGCGCGCGTAGGGGCCGATGCGGGCGTTGGCGCCGACGCTCGCTTCCTCGAGCAGTGAAAACGGCTTGATCTCGCTGCCGGTGCCGACCTCGACGTCGCGCAGGATGCAGTTCGCGCCCACCTTCACGCCGTCGCCGAGGGTGACACGGCCCTCGAAGATGCAGTTCACGTCGATCGACACGTCGCGCCCGCACGCGAGCTCGCCGCGCACGTCGATCCGGGCGGGATCGGCGAGCGTCACTCCCTGCTCGAGCAACTTGGCGGCACGGCTCATCTGGTAGTGGCGCTCCAGGGCGGCAAGCTCGACCTTGCTGTTCACGCCGAGGCATTCGTGGGCAGCGGCCGGATGGCGCACTTCCACCGGCACGCCGTCCGCGACCGCGGCGGCGATCACGTCTGTCAGATAATACTCACCCTGCGAGTTGTCGTTGCGAAGCCGCCCGAGCCAGGCCTCGAGGCGCTCCCGGGGCAGGGCGAGGATCCCGGTATTGACCTCGCGGATGCCGCGCTCGGCATCCGTGGCGTCCTTCTCCTCGACGATGCGCTGCACGGCGCCGCGCTGGTCGCGCACGATGCGCCCGTATCCCTTCGGAACCTCGACGATCTGGGTGAGCAGGGAAAGCGACCCGGCCTGCGCGGCGTCCACGAGGGCGCGCAACGTGGCGGCGGCGATCAGGGGCACATCCCCGTAAAGGATCAGCACCATCCCGCCCGTCTCCAGCGCGGGCAGGGCCTGCATGACCGCGTGCCCGGTGCCGAGCTGGCGTTCCTGCAGTGAAAAGGTGATGTCGGGGGCGGCAAGACCCTCGCGGACCCTTTCGGCCCCGTGGCCCACGACCACGCAGAGCCGGCGCGGCCCGAGCGTGCGGGCGGCGTCGAGGACGTGGGAGAGCAGGGGTCGTCCGGCGAGGGGATGCAGGACCTTGGGGAGGTCCGAATGCATCCGCTTGCCCTGGCCGGCGGCCAGGACGACGACCTGGAGCACTAGCGGATTTTGCGCAACTTGCGGATGGCCGCGATCTGGGCGGACGCCTGGGCGAGCTCCGCCTGCGCGTGGGCGAGATCTATGTCCCCGGTGCGGTTCGCGAGCGCATCCCTCGCAAGGCGCTCGGCTTCCATCGCCTTGGCCTCGTCGAGGTCGTGGGCGCGCACCGAGGTGTCGGCGAGCACGGTAACGCCGTCGGGCTGCACCTCCATCATTCCGCCCGAGACGTAGATCACTTCTTCCGCGCCGCCGTCCGCGGGCAGGATCCGGATCGTGCCCGGCTTGATGCGCGCGAGCAGCGGGATGTGCTCGGGCAGGATGCCGAGCTCGCCGCCCGCACCCGGCGCGATGACCATGGCGGCCTCGCCCGAGTAGATCGCCTGCTCGGCGCTGACGATCTCGACGTGGATTGTCTTGGCCATTAAGAGAGCGTCTTCGCCTTCTCGAACGCTTCCTCGATCGTGCCGACCATGTAGAAGGCCTGCTCGGGAAGGCTGTCGCATTCGCCGTTGACGATCATGTTGAAGCCCTTGATCGTGTCCTTGAGGGTCACGTACTTGCCGGGTGAACCGGTGAAGACCTCGGCCACGTGGAAAGGTTGCGACAGGAAGCGCTGGATCTTGCGGGCGCGGCCCACCGCGAGCTTGTCCTCCGGCGAGAGCTCGTCCATGCCCAGGATCGCGATGATGTCGCGCAGCTCCTTGTACTTCTGCAGCACGGCCTGCACCGCCCGGGTGGTGTTGTAATGCTCCTCGCCGACCACGTTCGGGTCGACCTGGCGCGAGGTGGAGTCGAGCGGGTCCACCGACGGATAGATGCCGAGCGCGGCGATGTCCCGCGAAAGCACGACGGTCGCATCGAGGTGGCCGAAGGTCGTGGCGGGCGACGGATCGGTCAGGTCGTCCGCGGGCACGTACACCGCCTGGATCGACGTGATCGAGCCCTTCTTGGTGGACGTGATGCGCTCCTGCAGGCGCCCCATCTCCTCGGCGAGCGTCGGCTGGTAGCCCACCGCGGAAGGCATGCGGCCGAGCAGGGCCGACACTTCGGTCCCGGCCAGCGTGAAGCGGTAGATGTTGTCGATGAAGAGCAGGATGTCGCGGCCTTCGTCGCGGAAGGCTTCGGCCATGGTGAGACCGGTGAGCGCGACGCGCAGGCGGTTGCCGGGCGGCTCGTTCATCTGGCCGAACACCATCGCGACCTTCGACTTGGACAGGTCTTCCTGCACGATGACCTTGGCCTCCGACATCTCGTGATAGAAGTCGTTGCCCTCACGCGTGCGCTCGCCCACACCTGCGAACACCGACAGGCCCGAGTGCTGGGTGGCGATGTTGTTGATGAGCTCGAGCATCGTCACGGTCTTGCCCACGCCGGCGCCGCCGAAAAGGCCGATCTTGCCGCCCTTGGCGAACGGCGCCACCAGGTCGATCACCTTGATGCCGGTCTCGAGCAGCTCCACCGAGGGCGCGAGCTCGTCGAACTTGGGTGCCGCGGCGTGGATCGAGCGGCGCTCCTTGGCTTCCACCGGGCCACGCTCGTCGATCGGACGCCCGAGCACGTCCATCACGCGTCCGAGAGTCGCGGGTCCGACGGGCACCGAGATCGGCGCGCCGCTGCTCTTCACCTTCATCCCGCGGCGCAACCCGTCGGAGGAGCCCATCGCGATGGTGCGCACGACGCCGTCGCCCAGTTGCTGCTCGACCTCGAACGTGAGGCCCTTCTCGGCAAAGGAGCCGCCTTCCTCCACGAGGGTCAGCGCCTCGTAGATGCCCGGCATGCTGTCGCGCGGAAACTGGATGTCGATCACAGCGCCGATGCACTGGACGATCTTGCCTTCGCTCACTTGGGTCGTGCTCATGGTCGCTTTCCTGTGAATACCTTCATACGGCGGCAGCGCCGCCCACGATTTCGGACAATTCCTTGGTGATCGCCGCCTGGCGCGCCTTGTTGTAGACCAGGGTGAGGTCGTCGATCACGCTCGATGCGTTGTCGCTCGCGGCCTTCATCGCGACCATGCGAGCTGACTGCTCGCTCGCGATGTTCTCGGCCACCGACTGGTAGATGATCTGCTCGAGGTAGCGGCGCAGCAGCTGGTCGAGGACGTCCTTCGCGTCGGGCTCGTAGACGTAGTCCCAGTTCTTGCGCACGGCGCGCGAATCCGGGGCGAGCCGCGTGGAGGGCAGCGGCAGGATCTGCTCGATGACCGGCTCCTGCTTCATCGTGTTGATGAAGCGGGTGTAGACGATGTAGAGCGCGTTGATCTTGCCCTCGCGGTAGGCGTCGATCTGGATCTTGACCGGGCCCACGAGCTTGTCGAGGTTGGGGCGGTCGCCGACCTGCACGTACTGCGAGACGACGTTGGCGCGCGTGCGCTGCAGGAATCCAAGGGCGCGGTTGCCGATCGCGGTGAACTGGATCTTGAATCCGCGATCCTGGACTTCCTTCGCCTTGGAGACGACGAGCCGCAGCACGTTCGTGTTCAACCCTCCGCAGAGGCCCTTGTCCGAGGTGACCACGATCGCGCCGATGTTGTCCTCGATCTCGCGCTTCACCAGGAAGGGATGCCGGTACTCGGTGTTCGCGTGCGCGAGGTGGGCGGCGATCGTGCGGATCTTGTCGCCGTACGGGCGCGCGTGGCGCATGCGCTCCTGGGCCTTCCTCATCTTCGAGGCCGCGACCATCTCCATGGCCTTGGTGATCTTGCGCGTGCTCTGCACGCTCTTGATCTTGGTCCGGATTTCTTTCGAGCCAGCCATTTGCGGTTCCTAGAACGTCGCGTTCTTCTTGAAATCCTTGATTGCGTCGTGCAGCTTCGCCTCGTCGTCCTTCGGGAGGTCCTTGCTCGACTCGATGCGGTCTGCGAGCTCCTTGAACTTCGACTTCATGTGGTCGCGCAGCGCCCGCTCGGCGGCGAGCGCCTTGGGCACCGGAATGTCGTCGAAGTAGCCGTTGTTCACGGCGAAGAGCGTGAGCGCCATCTCCCAGACCTGCAGCGGCTGGTACTGCGGCTGCTTCATGAGCTCGGTCACCATGCGGCCGCGCTCGAGCTGCTTGCGGGTGGCCTCGTCGAGGTCGGAGGCGAACTGCGCGAACGCCGCGAGTTCGCGGTATTGCGCGAGCGCGAGGCGCACGCCGCCGCCCAGCTTCTTGATGACCTTGGTCTGCGCGGCGCCACCCACGCGCGACACCGAGATGCCCGCGTTGATGGCCGGCCGGATGCCGGCGTTGAAGAGGTCGGTCTCGAGGAAGATCTGGCCGTCGGTGATCGAGATCACGTTGGTGGGAACGAACGCCGACACGTCGCCCGCCTGCGTCTCGATGACCGGGAGGGCCGTGAGCGAGCCGGTCTTGCCCTTCACCGCGCCCTTGGTGAACTTCTCCACGTACTCCTCGTTCACGCGCGCCGCGCGCTCGAGGAGGCGGCTGTGGAGATAGAACACGTCGCCGGGATACGCTTCCCGGCCTGGCGGGCGGCGCAGCAGGAGCGAGATCTGGCGATACGCCCACGCCTGCTTCGTCAAATCGTCGTAGATGATGAGCGCATCCTGGCCGCGGTCGCGGAAGTACTCGCCCATCGTGCAACCCGAGTACGGGGCGATGTATTGCGTCGCCGCAGGGTCGGCGGCCGACGCGGCCACCACGATGGTGTAGGCCATCGCGCCGGACTCCTCCAGCTTGCGCACCACGTTTGCGATCGTCGAGGCCTTCTGCCCGACCGCGACGTAGACGCAGATCAGGTCCTTGCCCTTCTGGTTGATGATGGTATCTACGGCTACGGCCGTCTTGCCGGTCTGGCGGTCGCCGATGATCAACTCGCGCTGGCCGCGGCCGACGGGGACCATCGCATCGATCGCCTTCAACCCGGTTTGCACCGGTTGTGAAACGGACTTGCGCGCGATCACGCCGGGGGCGACCTTCTCGATCGGCTCGCTCATCTTCGCGTTGATGGGGCCCTTGCCGTCGATGGGCTGGCCGAGCGAGTTCACCACGCGGCCGATCAGCTCGGGACCGACGGGCACCTCGAGGATGCGGCCGGTGCTCTTGACGGTGTCGCCCTCGGAGATCTGCTCGTAGGCCCCGAGGACCACCGCGCCGACCGAGTCGCGCTCGAGGTTGAGCGCCAGGCCCTGCGTGCCGCCGGGGAATTCGAGCATCTCGCCCTGCATCACGTCGGCGAGGCCGTGGATGCGGCAGATGCCGTCGGTCACCGAGATCACCGTCCCCTCGTTGCGCTTTTCCGCCGCAACCTGGAGGTTCTGGATCTTGGATTTGATCAGTTCGCTGATTTCGGACGGGTTGATCTGCATGGCGTTTTCCTTGGAGATGCGGTTTGCTAGCGCGTGAGCGCCGCGGCCATCTGGGCCAGCGCGTCACGCACCGATGCATTTGTGACCTGGTCGCCGACCTGCACGCGGGCGCCGCCCAGGAGCTGCGGATCGACGTCGAGCTCGGCCTCGATCTTCTTGCCGTAGCGCTTTTCGAGCGCGGAGACGATCTCGGCGCGCTGCGCGTCGGTCAGCGGCTGCGCGCTGGTGATGCGTGCGCTTACCACCTTCTCGTGCTCGTGCTTGAGGGCTTCGAATTGCTCCGCGATGGAGCCGATCAGCACTTCGCGATGGCCATCGACCAGGATCGACAGCAGGTTGCCGACCAACGGGTCGATCCTCCCGCTGCCGGCGGCGACGAATAGATCCTTCTTCTGCTGCGCGCTCACGTTGGGGTTGCCGAGCGCGGAACGCATCTGCTCGTCGCGCGCGATGGCGGCCGCCAGGGCAAGACTGTCGGCGACGGGCGCGAGGGCGTTCTTCTCGACGGCGGCCCGGAAGGCCGCCTCCGCGTACGGCCGCGCGACGGTGGAGATCTCCGCCATGCCTAGAGCTGCGCCTTCAGCTGGCCCAGCATGTCGGCGTGGGCCTTGGCGTCGACCTCGCGGCGCAGGATCTTCTCCGCGCCGGAGACGGCAAGGCTCGCCACCTGCTCGCGCAGTTGCTGCTTCGCGGACTGGACCTCCTGCTGGATCTGCGCGTGCGCGGTGGCGACGATGCGCTCGCCCTCGGTCTTGGCCTGCGCCTTGGACTCCTCGACGCGCTGGCTCGCGGACTTCTCCGCGGCGGCCACGATCTCCTGGGCACGCGCACGCGCCTCGGCGAGCAGCTTCTCGGTCTGCTTCTGCGCCTCGGCGAGCGAGGAGCGCCCGCGCTCGGCCTCGGCAAGGCCATCGGCGATCGTCTTCTGGCGCTCTTCGATCTTGGCCAGGAGCCACGTCCAGACGAAGCGCTTGGCGAACCAGATTAGGGCGAGGAAGACCGCGGCTTCCGCGACCATCGTGAAGTTTAGGTTCATGAAGCGTCCCTTTCGGGAGTGTTCGGCGTTATTTGATGACGTTGAGCAGCGGGTTGGCGAACGCGAAGAACATCGCGAGGCCGACGCCGATGATGAACGACGCGTCGATCAGGCCGAGCAGCAGGAACACCTTGGCCTGGAGCTGCGGCATGAGCTCCGGCTGCCGCGCGGCGCCCTCGAGAAAGCGGCTGCACATGATGCCCACGCCCACGCATGCGCCCAGGGCCCCGAGGCCGATCATGAGGCCGATGCCGATGCCCGTGGAGGCCTGGATCATGGCGAGCAGCTGAAGTTTTGCGTCCATCGTTTGTCCTTTCGGTTTTTGACTAGCGGTGTTGGTTGTTGCGGTCTGCGAAATCGGTCGAGCTCAGTGCCCCTCGTGCGCCATCTGGATGTACACGATCGTGAGCATCATGAAGATGTAGGCCTGCAGGCCGACGATGAGGATATGGAAGATCGCCCAGCCCCACCCGAGCACGAACGACAGCACGGCCCAGCCGGCGCCCGCGGTGGCCATCAGCCACAGGAGCAGGAAGATGATCTCGCCCGCATACATGTTCCCGAAGAGGCGCAGCGAGTGCGACAGCGGCTTCGAGATGTACTCGACCAGGTTGAACAGGAAGTTGAGCGGCCAGAGCAGCGGGTTCGATCCGAACGGCGCGCAGAAGAGCTCGTGGATGAAACCGCCGGCACCCTTGACCGCGATGGCGAAGCCGATCATCAAGCCCCAGACCGTGAGGGCGAGCGCGAAGGTGGTGTTCACGTCCGCCGTGGGCACGATGCGGAAGCCGTGGGAGAACCCGAGGGCGCCGGTAACCAGCCCAGCCCAGTCGGCCGGGATGAAGTCCATCGAGTTCATCAGCAGCACCCAGACGAACACGGTGAACGCCATCGGCGCCACGAACTTGTGCGGGTTGCCGTGGAAGATCCCCTTCACCTGGCCGGTGATGAAGTCGAACACGATTTCGATGAAGGCCTGCCGCTTGGTGGGCACACCTGCGGTCGCGCCCCTGGCGATCCACCAGAAGAAACCGATGCCGACGAGGCCGAGCAGCGTGGAGACGATCAGGGTGTCGAGATGCAGCGTCCAGAACCCGCCCTCCCCGATGGGCTTGGCCGCGAACGTGAGGTGGTGCGCGATGTACTCGGAGGGATTCTGGTACTGGGCGGCCATGCTCAATTTCGATCAATGGTGGATTTTGTTTTCCCCGGGTTCGCTCACGGCCACCGCCGCCGCGAACACCGCCACCGTGACCACGAACGCCGCGAAGAACGCCGCGTGCACGATGTCCCCATACAACGACAGCACGAGCACCATCTGGACCACGATCAGCAGGACCTTGATACCCCAGGCCCGGAACATCGTGACGAGCGTCTCGCCTGCCGTCCTCGCTTCACCCCGCGTCACCCGCCATCCGTATACACCGCCGGCCACGATATTCACGGCGCCGCCGAGGGCGGCGGAAAGAGCACCGTCACCACCCCAGGGGATTGCCGAGACCAGCGTGAGTACCGCGGTGGCGATCAACTGCCATCGCAGGACGATGCGGAAGGGCCTGATACGCGAAGCGAAACCGTTCAATTATAGCGGTCGCGCGAAAGGGGCGTCAAAAACGTACTGCGCCGCAGCATGGCTACTTCTTGAGCCGCTTCACCAGCCCGTCGAGCTGGTCGAGGCTGGCGTAGTCGATGACGAGCGAGCCGCGGCCGCCGGTGCGCGGCTTGAGATGGACGGTCGCGCCCAGCGATTCGGACAAATCCTCCTGCAGGCGGCGGCCATCGGCGTCCAGGCCCGGTGGTGCCGTCCGTGCCTTCGGAGGACGCAGCGCCTCCTGCACCATCCGCTCGGTCTCCCGCACCGAGAGCCCCTCGTCGGCCACGCGTTGCGCGAGCTCGACCTGGCGCGGCTTCGAAAGCGCGAGCAGCGCGCGCGCATGGCCCATGTCGATGGCGCCGTCCTGCACCATGGCCTGCACCGCCGGTGCGAGCTCGAGCAAACGCAGCAGGTTGGTCACGCCCACGCGCGAGCGCCCGATCGCCGTGGCGACCTGCTCATGCGTGAGCTTGAATTCGTCGATCAACCGCTTGAGGCCGTTGGCTTCCTCGAGCGGGTTCAGGTCCTCGCGCTGGATGTTCTCGATGAGGCCGATGCCGAGCGCAGCCTCGTCGGGCACGTCCCGCACGACGGCGGGAACCTGCTGCAGGCCTGCCAGGCGCGCGGCGCGCCAGCGGCGCTCCCCGGCCAGGATCTCGTATTGCTCGCCGCCCACGGGCCGCACGACGATGGGCTGGATCACGCCGCGCGCCTTGATCGACTCGGCGAGCTCGGCGAGCGAGGCCTCGTCCATGCGCGTGCGCGGCTGGTACTTGCCGGGCCTGAGGGCTCCGACCGCAACCTGCGCGAGCTCGTCGTCAGCCGGGCGCCGGGCGCCACCGCCCAGCAGCGCGTCGAGTCCGCGTCCCAGGCCCTTGTGCTTGCTCACGCGGCCTCCTTGACTTCGATGCCGTTCCGCGCGAGCAGCTCGCGGGCGAACTGCAGGTGCGCGGTAGCTCCCTTGGACGTGGGATCGTGCAGCAGCACGGGCTTGCCGAAGGACGGGGCTTCGGCGATGCGGACGTTTCGCGGGATCACCGTGTCGAACACCTTGTCGCCGTAGTGGCGCTTGATCTCGTCGGAGACCTGGATGGTGAGCGCGCTGCGCGGGTCGTACATGGTGCGCACCAGCGCCTCGATCTCGATCTTCGGGTTGAGGTTCTGCTTCACCTTGCGCAGCGTCCCCACCAGGTCCGAGAGGCCTTCGAGCGCGTAGTACTCGCACTGCATCGGGATGATCACGGCATCGGCTGCGGTGAAGCCGTTCACGGTGAGCATGTTGAGCGCGGGCGGGCAGTCGATGACGACGAACTCGTATGCGCCGACGGCCTGCAGCAGCGCCTCGCGCAACCGGAACTCGCGCTTTTCCATCCCGATCAGCTCCACCTCGGCGCCGGCGAGCTCACGATTCGCGGGGACGACGTCGTAGCCGCCCTCGCAACGCTGCACCGCCTCGGCGACGCCGTGCTCGCCGAGGAGCACGCCGTAGACGGTGTTGTCGCACGCCGTCTTGTCCACGCCGCTTCCGGTCGTCGCGTTGCCCTGGGGATCGAGGTCCACGAGCAGGACCTTGCGCCCGTAGTGCGCGAGGCTCGCGCACAGGTTCACCGCGACCGAAGTCTTGCCGACGCCGCCCTTCTGGTTGGCGATCACGAAGATGCGCGCCATCAGGCCGCCTCCAACGCCACGAGGTGGCGCTTGGCCTCGAGCATCGGCACGGCGAGCTCGATCACGCCGGCCACACGGTGCGTCGCGGGCACGCGCGCGATCTCATCGAACGGGTACACGCCCTTCATCGCCAGCAGGCGGCCGCCCGGGACGACAAGGTGCGCGGCCTGGACCACGAAATCCGAGAGGTCGGCGAAGGCGCGGGAGACCACGACGTCGAAGCGCTCGACCGGCTTCCACGTCTCGACCCGCTCGCACACCACGCCTACATTCCCGAGCCCCAGCTCCGCGCGCGCCTGCTCCAGGAACGCGCACTTCTTGCTGCTCGAGTCGAGCAGGCGCACCTGCAGTTCGGGACGCACGATCGAGATCGGGATGCCCGGGAAACCAGGCCCGCTGCCCACGTCGAGCAGCGTGCGTGCCGGGCCGAGATGCGGCAGCAGCGAGAGACTGTCGAGCACGTGCAGCACCACCATCTGTTCGGTCTCGCGCACGGCGGTGAGGTTGTGAACGCGGTTCCATTTCGCGATCAGCTCGAGGTGCGCCGCGAGGCGGCGGCGTTGCTCGGCGGTGGCGGGGATCGACATGGCCTCGAGGCCGTTCGCGATCGATTCTTCGAGGTTCATGCGCTCTTCTCCAGTGCACCACGGCGCTTGAGGTGCACCAGCAGCAGCGAGATCGCCGCGGGCGTGATGCCCTGGATGCGGGCAGCCTGCCCCACGGTCTCGGGGCGCTGCTGCGCGAGTTTCTGCTGGGCTTCGCGCGACAGGCCGCGCACCGATTCGTAATCCATGTCGCGCGGAATGGCGACGTGCTCCTGTGCGGCCGCTCGCTCCACCTCGACCTTCTGGCGATCGATGTAGCCCGCGTACTTGGCCGCGATCTCGACCTGCTCGGCGACCGCAGGATCCTCCACAGCGGCGCCCTCGAGCCAACGCGAGAGTCCCTGGTAGGTCGTCTCCGGACGGCGCAGGAGATCGAATAGCGAGTGCTCACGCTCTAACGGCTGGCCGAGCGCCTCAACCTGTTGTTCGGCCGGAATTCGCGCGGGCGTCACCCAGGTCGAACGCCAGCGGGCCATGTCCTTCTCGATCGCGTCGCGCTTGCGGCAGAACGCGCTCCAGCGCCGATCGTCGACGATCCCCAAGCGGCGCCCGGCCTCGGTGAGGCGCAGGTCAGCGTTGTCCTCGCGCAGCTGCAGCCGGTACTCCGCGCGGCTGGTGAACATGCGGTACGGCTCGGAGACGCCGCGCGTGATGAGGTCGTCGACCAGCACGCCCAAGTAGGCCTCGTCACGACGCGGGCACCAACCCGCCTCCCCTCTGGCCAGGAGCGCGGCGTTCAGCCCGGCGAGCAGACCCTGTGCCGCGGCTTCTTCGTAGCCCGTCGTGCCGTTGATCTGCCCGGCGAAGAAGAGGCCTCCGATCGCCTTGGTCTCGAGCGTGCTCTTGAGGGCGCGCGGATCGAAATAGTCGTACTCGATCGCATATCCGGGGCGCAGCAGGTGGGCGGACTCGAGGCCGGGAATCGAGTGGACGAGCTTGAGCTGGACGTCGAACGGCAGGCTGGTCGAGATGCCGTTGGGGTAGACCTCATGGGTCTCGAGGCCCTCGGGCTCGAGGAAGATCTGGTGCGAGTCCTTGCCGGCAAAGCGGTGGATCTTGTCCTCGATCGACGGGCAGTAGCGCGGACCCACGCCCTCGATCACACCCGTGAACATGGGCGAGCGGTCGAGGCCGCCGCGGATGATCTCGTGCGTCCGCTCGTTTGTGTGGGTGATCCAGCAGCTCACCTGCCGGGGATGCTGCGTGCGCGTGCCCAGGAAGGAGAACACCGGTTCGGGGCGGTCGCCCGGCTGCTCCTCGAGGCGCGAGTAGTCGATGGTCCGGCCGTCGATGCGGGGCGGCGTGCCGGTCTTGAGCCGGCCCACGGGAAGGTCGAGCTCGCGCAGCCGTGACGCCAGCGAGATCGACGGCGGATCGCCCGCCCGGCCGGCCCGGTAGTTCGACAACCCCACATGGACAAGGCCCCCGAGGAAAGTCCCGGCTGTGAGGACCACCGTCGGGGCCATGAAGCGCGCGCCGATCGCCGTCACTGCGCCCGAGATGCGATCGCCCTCGAGGACCAGGTCGTCGACCGCCTGCTGGAAGAGCCAGAGGTTGGGCTGGGTCTCCAGGCGCCGCCGGATCGCCGCGCGGTAGAGCACCCGGTCGGCTTGGGCACGAGTGGCGCGCACCGCCGGCCCCTTGCTGGCGTTTAGGGTGCGGAACTGGATTCCAGCCTCATCGGTGGCGCTGGCCATGGCGCCACCCAGAGCGTCGACTTCCCTTACCAGGTGGCCCTTGCCGATCCCGCCGATCGACGGGTTGCACGACATTTGCCCCAGGGTCTCGATCGCGTGCGTGAGCAGCAGCGTCCGGGCGCCCGCCCGGGCGGCGGCAAGCGCCGCCTCGGTGCCGGCATGGCCGCCACCGACGACGATCACGTCGAAGCGCTTGGGAAAGTCCATGTGATGGGGGCGATGAAAACGCCCCACCGGGATTCGGCGGGGCGTAGCGCAATTCTACCGGAAGCCGTAGCCGCCGCGCCTCGATGTTCCACGTGGAACCGGTCGAACCCCACGTTCCACGTGGAACATCACTTGCCGATGCAGAACCGGCTGAAGATCTCCCCCAAGAGTTGGTCGGGGCTGACTTCCCCCGTGATTCGCCCGAGCGCGGCCTGGGTGATGCGAAGGTCTTCAGCTTGTAATTCAAAGGCTTGCGTTCCAGACCCCCGGTCCAGGGCGTCCTGGGCTTCTCGAAGTGCGACGAGGTGGCGCTCACGGGCGATGAAGAGGCCCTCTCCATGCGGACGCCACCCGGCAAGGTCCAAAAGCCACGCGCGGAGAGCTTCCAGGCCGGCGCCGGTCCTGGCGGAGACCCGAAGGACGGGTTCCGGGCCGGCATCGGAGCGTCCCGGCGCCTCGCCCGTCAGGTCGATCTTGTTCACCACCCGCGCCCGGGGCAACCGCTCGGGAAGGCGGGCACGCAAGCCCTCGTCTTCCACGCTCGCGCCCTGCGCGTCCTCCACAAAGAGTGCTGCGCCGGCTTCCTGCTCGATCGCCCGCCACGTGCGTTCGATGCCGATGCGCTCGACCTCGTCGCCCGCTGGCCTCAGGCCGGCTGTATCGACGAGGTGGATCGGAACGCCTTCGAGGCTGATGGTCGCGCGGACGTAGTCGCGCGTGGTGCCGGCGACGGGCGTCACGATCGCGACGTCCTCGCCCGCGAGCCGGTTGAGCAGGCTCGACTTGCCGACGTTGGGCCGCCCGGCGAGCACCACCGTGAGTCCCTCGCGCAGCACGGCGCCCTGGCGCGCGTCCTCGAGCAGCGCCGCGAGATCCCCGCGCAGTGAACCCAGCCGCTCGCGTTGCCAGCGCCGGTCGGCCGGATCGATCTCCTCTTCCGGAAAGTCTATGCACGCTTCGACGTGCACGCGCAGCTCCACGAGCGAATCGACGAGCGCATGCACGCGCCGCGAGAACTCGCCGCAGAGCGAACGCACGGCGCCACGCGCCGCCTCGACACTCGCCGCGTCGATGACGTCGGCCACGCTCTCGGCCTGCGCGAGGTCGAGGCGTTCGTTGAGAAAGGCACGGCGCGTGAACTCGCCCGGCTCGGCCATGCGCGCACCGAGCTCGAGGCATCGGCGCAGGAGCTCGCGCATGACGACGGGACCGCCGTGACCCTGCAGCTCGAGGACATCCTCGCCGGTGTACGAATGCGGTGCCGCGAAGAAGAGCGCGACGCCCTCGTCGACCGGCGCGCCATCGGCCGCGCGGAACGGCGCATGCGTCGCGACACGAGGCTCGGGCACCTTGCCGACCACGCCGTGCGCTATAGCCCGCGCGGCAGGTCCCGAGACGCGAACGATGCCGATGCCGCCGCGCCCGGGCGGCGTGGCGACGGCGGCGATGGTGTCGCCGCCGCCCTTCAGCGCCGGGCCTTGAGCTTCGCCTCGGCTTCGAGTGTGCGGTTGATGTGCCACTGCTGCACGATCGACAGCAGGTTCTGCGCGACCCAGTAGAGCACCAGGCCGGCGGGGAAGAACAGGAAGAAGATGCTGAACATGATCGGCATCATCAGCATGATGCGCGCCTGCACCGGGTCGGCCGGCTGCGGATTGAGCTTGGTGGTGACGTACATCGAGATCGCGTAGATCACCGGCAGGATGAAGTACGGATCGGGCGCCGACAGGTCCCTGATCCAGCCTATCCATGGCGCGTGGCGCAGCTCGATCGAGGCGAGCAGCACCCAGTAGAGCGCGATGAACACCGGGATCTGCACCAGGATCGGGAGGCACCCGCCCAGCGGGTTGATCTTCTCGGTGCGGTAGAGCTCCATCATCGCCTGGTTCAGCTTCTGCCGGTCCTCGCCATAGAGCTGCTTCAGCTTCTCCATCTTGGGTGCGAGGACCTTCATCTGCGCCATCGAGCGGCCCGCCTTGGCGTTGAGCGGGTAGAACACGAGCTTGATCAGGATGGTGAGGATCACGATCGACCATCCCCAGTTGCCGACGAAGCCGTAGATCCACTTGAGCAGCCAGAAGAGCGGCGCGGCGATGATGTAGAGCCAGCCGTAGTCCACGACCAGGTTGAGCCCCGGCGCCACCTTCTCCAGCTTCTCCGTCTCTTGCGGGCCGATGTAGACCGGCACTTCGACCGCGGCGCTCGCACCTGGCGCGACGGCGCCGACGGGCACCACCACGCCGGCCGAGTACAGCGTGTCGCTCACCTTGCTCGTGAAGTACTCGCGCTCGAGGCCCGCCTTGGGCAGCCAGGCCGAGACGAAGTAGTGCTGGATCATCGCGATCCACCCGTCGCGCGCTTTCTTCGGGTGGGACTGCTTGCCCTTGGCGATATCGCTGAAGTCCACCTTCATGAACTTCGCCTCTTCGGTGTAGACGGCGGGCCCGGTGAAGGTGGTGACGCCGGCGAAGGCGTTGGTCTGCGCCGCTTCTTCCGAGGGCGGATTGGCGTCGCGCACGAACTGGAAGTAGGCGTGCGGGGCGATCGGCTTGTCGCCCCGGTTGGCGATCTCGTAGGTGACGTCGATCTTGTAGCTGCCGCGGGTGAAGCGATATCGCTTGGTGACGTCCGCGCGGTCGGAATGCAGCTTGAGCGCGACTTCGACCGTTTCACTTCCCGGCTGCAGCGCGTAGGCGCGATCGTCGGCCTGGTAGAGCGCCTTGTGCGTCGGCAGCCCGTCGCCAAGCAGCCCCGACTGCGTCACGAAGTAATGCTTCGACAGCGGCTCCATCAGCGTGAGCGGCTTGGAGCGGTCGGTCGCCGAGAACACCTGCAGGAACGTGACGCGGCGGATGTCGCCGCCGGCCGTGCTCAACTCGACCTCGAAGAGATCGGTCTTGACCGTGACCGCCTCACCCGCCGGGGCGGCGGCCTGCGCCGCGGGAACCGGCGGAACATTGGTTGGGCCGGACTGGGTCGGTGCAGGGGTCGACAGCGGCGCGCTCGGCTGGGGCACGCCGGCCGGCGCGCTTGCGCTGGCAGGAGCCGGCAGCGGCTTCGGCGCGTTGTGCTTCTGCCACGCATCCCACAACAGGAGCGCGGAGAAGGAAAACACGACGAAGGCGATGAGGCGTTGGGTATCCATCATGTGAAGAGCGACGAAGCCTTTGTCAGGGAACCGGGTCGAACCCGCCGTGGTGCCAGGGGTGGCAGCAGAGCAGCCTGCGCGTGGTGAAGAGCCCCCCCTTCACGGTCCCGTGGCGTTCGATCGCCTCGATGGCGTAGGCCGAGCATGTCGGCTCGAAGCGGCAGCCCCGCCCCCACCAGGGGCCGAGGAAGTACCGGTAGCCGCGGATCGCGGCCACGAGCAGGGAGCGCATCAGGACGAAAGGCGCGCGCGCGCGCGATCCAGCAGCTCGCCGACCTCGGCCACGAGCTCCTCGATCCGCGCCGGCTCGAACTTGGCGGTCAGCGTGAGCACCATGTCGACGGGGGCATGCTTGAGCTCGTGGCGGCGGAAGGCTTCGCGGGCGCGGCGCTTGATGTGGTTGCGTTGGACCGCCAGGCGCGCCGCCCGCCGGCCTACCGAGATACCGAAGCGCGCGGCCGGCGTGACTGCCGGCGAGACGTGCAGCACCGCGTACTTCCCGGCGAACTTGCGCGGGCTGCGCAGCAACGGTCGGAAGGAATCACGGCCCCGGAAGCGATGGCGCCGGGAAAGGCCTTCTTTCCGGACGCCGCGCGACATCGGGGAATCAGACGGCGACGCGCTTGCGGCCCTTGGCGCGGCGCGCATTGATGACCGCGCGGCCGCTGGCGGTTTTCATCCGCGTGCGGAATCCATGGGTCTTCTTGCGATGGGCCGTGGACGGCTGGAAAGTGCGTTTCATTTAAGGCCTCCGGGCTCGCGCCACGGGCGCGGTGCAAAGCAGGAAATTATAGCTGATTCATCGACGCGGCACCACCTCTGGTCCCGGTCGGCGCACAGTTCCGGCTGTGGATAACCGTCCCGGTTGCGAGTAAAATTTAGGATCGCTGCCCGCCCCGTTTCAATCCCTCGCAAAACCCGGCTTCCCACCATGGATTCGCTTTGGCCGTCGCTCGCCGCTGAGCTCAAGAAAGAGCTCCCGGCGCAGCAGTTCGACACCTGGATCAAGCCGCTCAGGGCCGAGCGCCAGGGCGAGCAGCTCACGCTGCTCGCGCCCAATCACCACGTGCTGCGCTGGGTGCGCTCCAACCTGCTCGCCAAGATCGAGTCGCGCGTCGAGCGCGTGGCCGGCAGCCGCCTGAGCGTGAACCTGGTCCTGGACGAGAAGCCGGCCGAGATCGAGATGATCGTGCCCGAGCCGGTCGCGGTGGCCGCACCCTCTGAACGTCCGTCACGCGACGAGCCTCGCCTGAACCCGGGCTTCACCTTCCCGAATTTCGTCAACGGCAAGGCGAACCAGATCGCGCGCGCGGCCGCGATCCAGGTCGCCGAGAAGCCGGGCACCGCGTACAACCCGCTCTTCATCTATGGCGGCACCGGGTTGGGCAAGACGCACCTGCTCCAGGCCATCGGCATCGAGGTGCTCAAGCGCAATCCCAAGGCCAAGGTGCGCTACATCCACGCCGAGCAGTTCGTAGCCGACGTGGTGCGCGCCTACCAGCACAAGAGCTTCGACTCGCTCAAGCGCTACTACCGCTCGCTCGACCTTTTCCTGATCGATGACGTGCAGTTCTTCGTCGGCAAGTCGCGCTCGCAGGAGGAGTTCTTCTATACCTTCAATTCGCTCTTCGAGGCGCACAAGCAGGTGGCGATCACCAGCGACTGCTTCCCGAAGGAGATGACCGGCATCGAGGAGCGCCTCATCTCGCGCTTCGGCTGGGGCCTCACCGTCGCCGTGGAGCCGCCCGAGCTCGAGATGCGCGTGGCCATCCTGCTCAAGAAGGCCGAAAACGACGGCGTGCGCCTGGACGAGGGCGTGGCGTTCTTCATCGCCAAGCACATCCGCTCCAACGTGCGCGAGCTCGAAGGCGCGTTGAAGCGCGTGCTCGCCTACGCCCGCTTCAACAATGCTCAGGTCAACGTGGCTACCGCCCGCGAGGCGCTGAAGGATCTCCTGGCCGTCCTCAATCGCCAGGTCTCCATCGAGAACATCCAGAAGACCGTCGCCGACTACTTCAAGATCAAGGTGTCGGAGATGTACTCCAAGAAGCGCTTCCGGTCGGTGGCCCGTCCGCGCCAGGTCGCGATGGCCCTGTCCAAGGAGCTCACGCAGCAGAGCCTGCCCGAGATCGGCGAGGCCTTCGGCGGGCGCGACCACACGACGGTGCTGCACGCTTGCCGAAAGACGGCGGAGCTGCGCGAGACCGACCAGGAGTTCGCGCGCGACTACGCCCAGCTGCAGCAGATCCTCCTGGGATGAGGACCGAACAACCCATGAAGAACGTGTGGACAGAATCTCCCCCGCCGGTGCGGTCGGTGCTTGTCCACAACCCCGACAGGCCGGCCACGCTTTCCATCCCCAGAAATTTCCGCGGCAACACTTTGATCGAGCAGGCCATTCCGGAGTTATCCCGCTCCGGGGGGTCTCCTATTAGCTATTAACTTTCTTGAACTATAAAAAGACATGCTTAAGATCAGGACGACCAACGACAAGCTCCTGGGACCTCTCCAGCAGGTCACCGGCATCGTCGAGCGCCGCCATACGCTGCCGATCCTCTCGAACGTCCTGGTGACGGCGTCGGGCGGGAAAGTGGATTTTCTCGCCACCGACCTCGAGGTCCAGATCACCTCGACCGCGCCCCTCGAGGGCAACGCGGAAGGCTCGGTCACCGTGGGCGCGCGCAAGCTCTACGACATCCTGCGCTCGCTGCCCGAGGACGCCGAGGTCTCGCTCGAGGCCAAGGAAAACCGCATGACGGTGAAGGCGGGCAAGAGCCGCTTCAACCTGCAGACGCTCGCCGCGGCCGACTTTCCCAAGATGGTGGAGGCGCGCGAGGCCTCGAAGACGCTGCAGCTGCCGCAGAAGGCGCTCAAGGACGCGTTGGGCCTGGTGCAGTTCGCTATGGCGGTCCAGGACATCCGCTACTACCTCAACGGCGTGCTCTTCTCCGTCGAGAAGGACACCCTGCGCGTGGTGGCCACTGACGGCCACCGGCTGTCCTTCGCCAGCCGCGCTCTCTCCGGTGACCATGGCAGCGTCGAGGCGATCCTGCCCCGCAAGACCGTGCTGGAGCTGATCAAGCTGCTGGGCGACACCGACGATCCGGTGGCGCTCGCGATCGGATCCAACCAGGTGCGCTTCTCCTTCGGCGGGATCGAGATCGTGTCCAAGATCGTCGAGGGCAAGTTCCCCGACTACCAGAAGGTCATCCCGACCACTCACAAGAATCGCGTCGAGCTCGAGCGCTCGACGCTGGTGCAGTCGCTCAACCGTGCGGCGATCCTGTCCAACGAGAAGATCCGCGGAGTGCGCCTGGTGTTCACCAAGGGCGCGCTCTCGATCATCTGCACCAACAACGAGCAGGAGGAGGCCGAGGAAGGCCTTGCCATCGACTACGACGGCGATCCGCTCGACATCGGCTTCAACATCTCCTACCTCCTCGACGTGCTCAACCACGTCGACTCGTCCACGGTGTCGGTGACGATGGGAGACTCCAACTCCAGCGCGCTGGTGCAGATTCCCGGGCGCGAGGACTTCAAGTACGTCGTGATGCCGATGCGCATCTGACGCCGAAACACGCAACAGGGACAGGAACCGAATTGGCAACCGTACCGCAACCCGCACCCGAAAACGGCCGCTCCCCGGCCGAGTACGACTCCAGCAGCATCAAGATCCTCAAGGGCCTGGATGCCGTCCGCAAGCGTCCCGGCATGTACATCGGCGACACGTCCGATGGCACCGGCCTGCACCACATGGTGTTCGAGGTGGTCGACAACGCCATCGACGAGGCGCTGGCCGGCCACTGCGACGACATCAAGGTCGTCATCCACACCGACAACTCGATCTCGGTGGTCGACAACGGGCGCGGCATTCCCACCGACATCAAGGAGGACGACGACCTCAAGCGATCCGCCGCCGAGATCGTCATGACCGAGCTGCACGCGGGGGGCAAGTTCGACAACAACTCGTACAAGGTCTCCGGCGGCCTGCACGGCGTGGGCGTCTCCGTGGTGAACGCGCTGTCGCAGTGGCTGAAGCTGCGCATCTGGCGCGACGGCAGGGCGCACTTCATGGAGTTCCACCATGGCGAGGCGGTGAAGCCCCTCGAGGTGACCGGCGAGACCGACAAGCGCGGCACCGAGGTGCACTTCCTCGCCGCGAACGAGACCTTCGGGCAAGTCGAGTTCCACTACGAGATCCTGGCCAAGCGGCTGCGCGAGCTGTCTTTCCTGAACAACGGTTGCGCGATCGAGTTGATCGACCAGCGCGCCGGCAAGAGCGAGAACTTCGCCCACGCCGGCGGCGTGAAGGGCTTCGTCGAGTACATGAACCGCTCGAAGAACGTCCTGCACAACAACATCTTCTACGCCATCGGCGAGAAGGAAGGCATCACCGTCGAGGTGGCGATGCAGTGGAACGACTCGTACGGCGAGTCGGTCCAGGTGTTCACCAACAACATCCCGCAGCGCGACGGCGGCACGCACCTCACGGGCCTGCGCAGCGCCATGACGCGCACGATCAACAACTACATCGAGAAGGAAGAGATCGCCAAGAAGGCCAAGGTCGAGACCACGGGTGACGACATGCGCGAGGGCCTGACCTGCGTCCTGTCCGTGAAGGTGCCGGAGCCCAAGTTCTCCTCGCAGACCAAGGATCGCCTCGTTTCCTCCGAGGTGCAGCCCGTGGTGCAGGAGATCGTGGGGCAGAAGCTCGCCGACTTCCTGATGGAGAAGCCTTCGGACGCACGCATCGTCTGCTCCAAGATCGTCGAGGCCGCGCGGGCGCGCGAAGCCGCGCGCAAGGCGCGCGAGCTCACCCGGCGCAAGGGCGTGCTCGACGGTGGAGGCCTTCCCGGCAAGCTCGCCGACTGCCAGGAGCGCGATCCGACGCTCTGCGAGCTCTACCTGGTCGAGGGTGACTCCGCCGGCGGCTCTGCGAAGCAGGGGCGCGACCGCAAGTTCCAGGCGATCCTCCCGCTCAAGGGCAAGATCCTCAACGTCGAGCGCGCGCGCATCGACAAGATCATCACGTCGAACGAGGTGGCCACGCTGATCACGGCGCTGGGCGCCGGCATCGGCGAGGACTTCAACGTCGAGAAGCTGCGCTACCACCGCGTGATCATCATGACCGACGCCGACGTGGACGGCGCCCATATCCGCACGCTGCTGCTCACCTTCTTCTATCGGCAGATGCCGCAGCTGCTCGAACGCGGCCACATCTACGTCGCACAGCCCCCGCTGTTCAAGGTGAAGAGCGGCAAGGACGAGCGCTACCTCAAGGACGAGCACGAGCTGAAGCAGCACCAGCTGCGCCGCGCGCTCAACGGCGCGCAGGTGATCCCGGGTGCGGGCGCCACGCCGCTTGCCGGCGAGGCGCTGGAGCGCATCGCCTCGGGCTATCTCACGACCGAGGCCGTGATCGAACGCCTGTCTGCGGCGATGGATTCGACGGTCCTGCACGGGATGCTCGCCATGCCGCGCATCTCGCTTTCGGACAAGGACGGCGCCACGCAGGCGGCCAAGGAGTTCTACCGCGTGCTCTCGCCCAATGCGCCCAAGTCGCATATCGAGCGCGATCCCACGTCCGACGGCTGGAGGCTGCGCCTGGAGAAGGTCGTGCACGGCAACAAGGTCGAAACCGTCATCGACCATGCCTTCCTCGAAAGCGGCGACTACAACCAGATCGTCGCCACTTCCGAAACCCTCGCCGGCCTGCTCAAGGAAGACGCGCAGGTGCGTCGCGGCGATTCGAGCCGTTCCATCAAGTCGTTCCGCGAGGGCCTCGACTGGCTTCTCGCCGAGGCAAAGAGCGGCATGTCGATCCAGCGCTACAAGGGGCTGGGCGAGATGAATCCGGAGCAGCTGTGGGAAACCACCATGGATCCGTCCAAGCGGATCCTGCTCAAGGTCCAGATCGAGGACGCGATCAGCGCCGGCGAGACCTTCTCGACCCTCATGGGCGACGAGGTGGAGCCGCGCCGCCAGTTCATCGAGTCGAACGCCCTCGGGGTGACGAACCTCGACGTCTGACCGGGCCCTGGGGCTCGGGCACCGATAGGCGCGAGCGCACCTCGTCGAGGTATTCGATGAAGCCGTCGCGCGCGCTGCCGTCGGTATCCCGGAAGATCCTGCCCAGCAGGCGGTAGTACGGTCCGCGCACCTCCTCCAGCTTGGCGATGCCGGCGCGCGTGAGGCTCACGAGGCGGGCGCGTGTATCGCCGGCATCGACCGCGCGCGCGATCCAGCCCGCTCGCTCGACCCGCGCGATCACGCCGCCGGCGCTCGCGCGATTCACCACCAGGATCTCGGCCAGCTCGTGCTGGCGCAGCGGCCGGTCGCGGTAATCCCAGAGGATCATGAGGACGTTGAACTGCACGTCCGTGATCCCGTAGCGCGGGAAGAAGTCCCGGCCGGCGGCCTCGAGGCGCTGCCAGGTCCATACCAGGGCGAGGAACGCCGCCTCGCCGCTCCCGCGAAAATCGCGGTTGAGCGCGATCTGCGACTGCAGCCTCCGTAGAGCCGTGCCCGCCCCTGTTCCGGCGGGGGCTTTACGTTTGGTATGCATGCATATAGTATGCATCCATATTTCCGGTCCATCAACGGGCGCGTGCTGCGCCCCGGAGGGGCGATGCGGAACTTGTGGCTGGGGCTGGCGCTGTTGCCGTACCTCGCCGCGGCAGGGGTGGACGCGTGGATGCACGAGCGCGGACGCCGGGTGCCGCGGGTGGAGCAGTGGCTGCACGCGGGGCTCGCCGCAGGCATGGCGGTCTTCCTGGGGGCGGTGTTCGCCGGCCGCCCCGGGTTGGCCTTTGCCGCGCTCGGCGCCTTCCTGATCCTGCTGGTGTGGGATGAGCTGGGGTTCCACGGCGCGATCGCGCGCAACGAACGACGCGTGCACGCGCTCTCGTGGGTCGCGCTCTCGGCGTTCGTGGCGGTCTGGTGGATGGTGGACCTGCGATGACGCCCGTCGCCCCGGACCTCCACGAAAGCTACGCGGTGTTGATGGTGGCGAGCATCGTGTTGCTGCTCGCGACGCCGACCATGAAGCAGTTCACGCACCCCCGTGACCGGGGACGCTACTACACCGTGCAGGCGATCACGGCCCTGGGCGCCGCTGCCGGGGCCAAGCTGGGCGTGCTGTTCGGCGATGCCCTGTGGCCCCTGCAGCCCTTCGACCACTGGGGCGAGCTGCTCACGTCGGGTCGATCCATCGCCGGCGCGCTCCTTGTCGGGTTCATCGCCGTGGAAGTGGCCAAGCCGCTGCTGCGCTACGACATCCCCCCGAACGATCGCTTCGCCGTGGCACTTCCCTTCTCGATCGCCATCGGGCGCATCGGCTGCCTGGTGGCGGGATGCTGCCGCGGAGCGCCCTGGGATGGGCCGTTCGCCATCGTTTACCACGACGGCGTCCTGCGCCATCCCGCGCAACTCTACGAGGCGCTCTTCCAGCTCCTGGCAGGCTGGGCCCTGCTCGTCCTATGGCGCCGCGGCGCGCTCTTCGGCCGCCTCTTCGCGCTCTATCTCGTCACGTACGGCATCTTCAGGTTCGCAACCGAGTTCATCCGAGACACGGCGAAGCCCTTCGCGGGACTCTCGGCCTACCAGTGGATGAGCCTCGCGATGATCGTCGCGGGCGCCGCCGCCATCTACTTGCGTACCCGCAGCCAGCCGGCGTCGTGGCGGCGCTGGCAACTGAAAGGAGGCATGGCATGAGCGATCCCAATGCGCCGCGTCCCGAAAAGGAGCGGCCCAAGCTTTACCTGCCTGACCCCCCGAAAAGAACCGGTCTCGACACCGTTGCGAAGGTCGTCCTGACCGTGGTCGGGGTCGGCGTCCTGCTCGCGGTGCTCGTCTTCGGAACGTGCGTCATAGCGCTCTCCCGTTGAACCCCAAGGAGGCAACCATGAGTCCCGTCGACCAACGTAACCCACGCAACGAACCCGAGGATGCGCGCCCGCCGCGCGGACTGAGCGAACGCACCGCCCGCGTTCTGTTGCTCTTCGGGGGCGGGCTGCTCCTGAGCGTCCTGGTGTCCTGCGCCTGCGGGCCCGTGCGCTGACCATGCGTGTCATCGACGGGCTGAAGCGACGCTTGCACCGCGACATCGTCGCCGATCCGGTGCTGCATGGTCGCGTGCTGAATCTCTACCTCAACGGCGAGCAGTACCCGCACCGGGTGAAGGACTACTTCCCCATGGCGCAAGCCGAGGAGCTGTCGCTTGCCGAGCGCATGCGCCAGCACTTGCGCGAAGAGGACAAACATGTCGCCCTCTATTCCAAGGCCATTCGCGCGCTGGGACAGCCCGTTGCCGAGCTGCCCCTCAACGATGTGTACAACACCGTGATCCTTCGCCACACGCCCCCGCCAGATCCGGCCGGTCGCGACGCGAGCCGCCTCGGCCTCGCCCATTTCCTCGCGCACCTGCACTTCCTCGAAACACGCGTGGCCCGCTCGCTCGAATACCACCTCGACGCCTGCGCCCACGCCGAAAGCCGTTACCCCGCGAAAGCAGTGCAGGTCATCCTGGCCGACGAGTGCACGCACGCCGCCTACACGCGCGAAGCGGTGTTCGGGCTGCTGCCCCAGCGGGTGGCCGGGCAGGTCATCGACGTACACCGGCGAGCGGAGGCCCGTGCGAACCGCGAGTTCTCGGCGCGCGAGTTGCGGCGCCTGCTGAACGAGGAGGGCGCGCGCTTCGGCGCATCGAGCCGAGCGCTCTATGCCTGCGGCACGGCATTCCTGGGAGGACGACTCCATGGCTAGACCCTTTCCCGTCGCGGTGCGCGCGCAGGAACAGCGCCCCGCCAGCACCCTGGAAGCCCGCCTCGAGGCCCTCGCCTCCCCGTTGCGCAAGCTCCAACGCGAAGAAGTGGAGCGCGCGTTCTCGCTCCCGGCCGGCGCGGCGCTGGTCAAGACCACGCTCAGCCTGTGTCCGTCTTGCCTCACGCACGTCACGGCGGCGGTGTACGTCGAATCCGGCCGCGTCCTCCTGGCCAAGCGCTGCGGTACGCACGGCATCACGCGCGCGGTGATCGAGAACGACGAGCGCTACTACCGCCTGTCCACCAAGGACCGCTGGGGACGCGCGTACGATCTCACGCGCCTGGACCACGTCCCCGCCTATGACGCCGGGTGCTGCGGTGACGGCGGCGACTGCGGCACGGGCGCCGCGGCCGAGGGCCTGGCCGATCTTACCGACCAGCGCTCCAACAAGAGCTGCACGGTGCTGGTGGAGATCACCGACGCTTGCAACCTCGCTTGCCGCGTCTGCTATGCCGACGCCAAGGGCGATCGCATGCTCACGCTGGAGGAATTCCGCCGGTCGGTGAGCCGCCTGGTCGAGATGAAGGGCGGCCTCGACTCGGTGCAGGTGACCGGGGGCGAGGCGGCGCTGCACCCCCGGTTCTTCGAGATCCTCGACTTCCTGCACGCCGAACCTCGCATCGCGAAGATCTACCTGCCCACCAACGGCATCGAGTTCGACAAACCCGGCATGGCCGAGCGCCTGACGAAATATCGCGCGAAGCTGCTGGTGCTCCTGCAATTCGACGGCGCGGATGCGAGTGCCAACCTCCTCCTGCGCCGTTCCCGGCCGGCCCGCCTGCGCCACCGGCTACTTGACCGCCTGGAGCGTCTCGCCGTGCCGATGCAGCTCACGATGACCCTGGCCGCGGGTGTGAACGAGCGCGACATCGCCTGGGTCGTGCGCCAGGGTGCGCGTCACCGCAACGTCCGCCTGGTCGCCCTGCAGCCGGCCTTCTTCTCCGGGCGTTATGAGATCGATTCGGATCCGATGCGCCGCGCCACGCTGTCGGACGCGGTAAAGGGCGTCGCAGCGGGGTTGCCACGCTCGACACGGACCGAGGACTTCATGCCGATCCCTTGCAGCCACCCCAACTGCGGATGGGTGACGCTCTTCGTGCGCCGCTTTGGGCTGTTCTTCAACCTGGCACGGCATGTCGACTTGGAGCAGGTCATGGGGCGCGTGGCCTACAAGACACAGCTCGGCCCCGAGGAGGTGCGCGGCATCGTGGGCACCAACGCGCGCCGCTGGCTTGCGCGCCTGGCGGCGGCGATCGGCAAGCGCTTCGTGCGACCGCGCGACGTGTTCGGCATCGCCATCAAGCCGTTCATGGATCGGTACACCTACGACCAGGACCGGATCTCGGCGTGCTGCCATCACATCCTCGACACGAGCGGCAACCTCGCCTCCTTCTGCGAGTACAACGCGCGCAAGCGTGCGGGCGATTCGTGGTCGCACCGGCCCCACCTCGCACCGGCCGAGTGATGGAGACCGTGCGCGAGGCGATGGCGGTCAGCATCCCGATCGGCTTTTGCATGGCTGCCGGGCTGCTCACCGCCTACGAGGAGTGGAAGTGGATGCGCGCCTCGGGGCGCCTCACGCAGGCAAGGCGCGCCGAGATGGCCCTGAGCCTCTCGCTCGTTCCACCGAACCTGCTGGTGAGCCTGATCGCGGCAGGCGTGTGGGCCGCGATCTTCCTCGCCGCCGAAGCGATCGCCTGGAAACGGATGCAGTTCGGCGTCGCGACGGTGCTGCTCGCATTCGTCGCCTGCGATTTCAGCTACTACTGGGAGCATCGCTGCGCCCATCGCGTGCCGCTGTTGTGGCGCATGTACCACGCGGCCCACCACAGCTCGCCCGACTACACGGTGGCGACCGCCTACCGCGTCTCGTTCCTCAACCAGGCGCTCGCGCCGGCCTTCTACCTGCCGTGGGTGCTCCTCGGCCTTCCCGCAGTGCTGGTATTGGGTTTCCAGCTTGCCTGCTTCCACTACCAGGCGTGGCTGCATACCGAGCTCGTCGGCCCCCTGAAGGCGTTCGATCCCTGGCTCAACACGCCCGCCAACCACCGCATCCACCACAGCACCGCGGAACGGCACGCCGATCGCAACATGGGCGCCGTGCTGATGGTCTGGGACCGGATCTTCGGCACCTATGCGTCCCCCGAAGCAGGTCTCGCCTACGGAATTGCGGGCTGCGAGCCGCCGCGACGCTGGTGGGAGGTCTACCTGCAACCCTGGCGCACGAGTGCGCGCCGCTGACCAAGGAGACGACGATGGATGGGTTCCAAGGATCCGAATCGACCTGGACGCTCGATTTCCTCGGCGCCCTGGGCCTGCTCTCGGCGTGCGAGCGTTCCCAGGTAAATGCGGTGCTGGGTGACGGCAAGCTTGCCGCGTGCCTCGAGCACGCCGCGACGATCCACCTTCACATCAAGGTGGACGACACCGACCAGCTTCCGCGCGGCGCCCTGGAGGCGGGCGGGGGCGTGCTCGACCACGCCCGCAGCGGCTTCGTGAAGTACCGCATGCCGGCGCGCATCAACGCGATCTTCTCGCACATCGCGGTTTCCGCCGACGACCTGCGCGAGTGCGCCGCGAACCGCCGGCCACGGCCCTTCCTCGACCATGTCGGCATCGACATTCGCCGCGTCGACGAAGGCGCCCGGGCGGCGTTCGATGCGTTGCCGGAGGCTGCCGCGTCGCGGGGATGGGTCCACGTCGCGCAGGGCGGGCGCGGCCAGCTCGTGCGTTGCTGCCACTTCGTGGTGGACGAGAAGCGTTGGCTCTTCCCGGCTCGCGCGGGGTCGCGGCCGATCGAGATCGCGCTGGGGCCACTGCGCCACGGATCGGGCTCGCCCGGATGCGACCTTCGCCCGGCGCACCCCGACCTCGTCACGCCGGGCGCATGCTGCCCGGGGACTCCGACCTAGCTCTTGCGGGCTTTCGCGGGTGCCCGGGCGCGAGCCTTGGCAACGGGCGCACTCCTGGCTTTGCTCTTCGTCTTTCCCTTGCCGGCCTTCGCCGCCAGCAGCTCGACCGCCTCCTCGAGCGTGACCGTGGCGATCATTCCCTGGTCCGGCAGGGTGGCGTTCACCTTGCCGTGCTTGACGTAGGGCCCGTAACGGCCCGAATACAGGCTCACGGCTTGTCCGTCGTCCGGATGCTTGCCGAGGACCTTCAGCGCTCCGCGTCCGCCGAACTGCTTCGGCTCCTTGAGCAGCGCTACCGCCCTGTCCAGCTCGATGTCGAACACGCTCTCGTCGCGCGGGATCGACTTGAACTGGCCGTCGTGGCTCACGTAGGGCCCGAAGCGGCCGATGGCGGCGTTCACCTTCTTGCCCGATTCCGGGTGCGCACCCAGGTCGCGCGGCAGGGCGAGCAGCTGCAATGCGATTGGGAGATCGACCTGGTCGAGCGGGACGTTCTTCGGCACCGAGACGCGCTTGGGCTTCTTGTCGCCTTCCATCTCGCCCAGCTGCACGTACGGCCCGAACGGACCCTGCAGGAGCTGGATGATCTTTTGCGTCACCGGATCGGTGCCGAGCTCCTTCTTCATCGGCTCCGAGCCCTCGGCGCCGTCGAGGTTTCGGGTGTAGTCGCACTCCGGATATCCGGCGCATCCGATGAAGCGCCCGCGCCGGCCCAGCCGGATCGCGAGCTGGTGCTTGCCGCACTTCGGGCACGTCTCCTCGAGAGCTTCCTGGGTCACGTCCTTGCGCGAGACCGACTCCTTTTCGCCGATCTGCGCGGAGAAGTCCTTCCAGAACTTCTCCAGCATCGGCACCCATTCCTCCTTGCCGTTGGAGATGTCGTCGAGCTCGTCCTCCAGCTTGGCGGTGTATTCGTAGTCGACCCAGTGGGCGAAGTGTTCCGTGAGGAACTTGTTCACGACACGTCCCACGTCCGTGGGCGTGAAGCGCTTCTTGTCCAGGATCACGTACTCGCGGTTCTGCAGCGTCGAGATGATCGAGGCGTAGGTCGACGGGCGGCCGATGCCGTACTGCTCGAGGGCCTTCACCAGGCTCGCCTCGGAGTAACGCGGCGGGGGCTGGGTAAAGTGCTGCTCGCCGTAGAGCTTCTCGATGCCGACCGCGTCGCCCACCTCGAAGGCCGGCAGGCGCTTGTCCTCCTCCTCCACGGCATCGTCGAGGTCCTCGTGGTACACGGCGTAGAAGCCGGGAAACACCATCGTCTGCCCGGTGGCGCGGAAGACATTGCCCTCGCCGCCCACGTTGAAGTCCACCGCGACCGTGTCGAACTTGGCGGGCGTCATCTGGGAGGCGATGGCGCGCTTCCAGATCATCTCGTAGAGCTTGCGCTGCTCGTCGTTGAGGTACGGAAAGACCGATTCCGGCGTGCGCGCGATCGAGGTGGGGCGGATGGCCTCGTGCGCCTCCTGGGCGTTCTTCGCGCTGCTGCGGTACGTGACCGGTGATTTCGGCAGGTAGTCCGCGCCGTAGTTCTTGGTGATGTAGCCGCGCATCTCCGCCACCGCCTCCTTCGAGAGCGTGACCGAGTCCGTGCGCATGTAGGTGATGAGGCCGGTGACGACCTTGCCTACCGCCACGCCCTCGTAGAGGCCTTGCGCGACTTTCATGGCGCGGTCGGTGGAGAAGCCCAGCTTGCGCACCGCTTCCTGCTGCATCGTGGAGGTGGTGAAGGGAGCGGCCGGCGAACGCAGCTTGCTCTTGCGCTCGACCTCCTTCACGCGCGCCGATCCCTTCCCGTGGTCGTCCAGGAAGCGGCGCACCTCGGCCTCGCGTTCCGCGCTGCCTACGGCGAACTGGTCGAGCTTCTCACCCTTGAAGTGCGTGAGCTTGGCGGTGAAGCCGACCTTGTCCTTGATGCCGTCGAAGTGGATCGTCCAGTATTCCTGCGTCTTGAACTTCTCGATCTCGAGCTCGCGCTCGACGATCAGGCGCAGCGCGGGGCTCTGCACGCGTCCGGCGGAGAGCCCGCGGCGGATCTTCTTCCACAATAGCGGCGAGAGGTTGAAGCCCACGAGGTAGTCGAGCGCGCGGCGCGCCTGCTGCGCATTCACCAGGTCCATCGAGATCATGCGCGGATGGGCCACCGCCTCCTTCACGGCCCCCTCGGTGATCTCGTAGAACACGACGCGCTTCACCTTCTTGTCCTTGAGCGCCTTGCGGGACTTGAGGATTTCCGAAAGATGCCACGCGATCGCCTCGCCTTCGCGGTCCGGGTCCGTTGCCAGCAGCACGATGTCGACATTCTTCACCGCCTTGGTGATGGCGTCGACGTGCTTGGCGTTGCGGTCGATCAGCTCGTAGGTCATGCGGAAGTTGTCTTCCGGATCGACGGCACCGGTCTTCGGCACCAGGTCGCGGACGTGACCATACGAGGCGAGGATCTCGTAATCCTTGCCGAGATATTTCTTCAGTGTCTTCGCTTTGGAAGGCGACTCGACGATAAGCAGGTGTGATGCCATCTCTTTTTTACTATAACAGGGGGTTCATGACGCCCGTTGGACGCGCTGGAACTTGCCACCGGCGACTTCCTCGATACGGCCTTCGATCTGCAGGCGCGAGAGCTGCGCCGCAACGGTTGCCGCCGGAAGTCCCGTGCGCTGCGCGATCTGGTCGGGCGACAGGGGCGCAAATCCTATCTCATGCAGCAGCGGATCGGGGGATGTTTTTTCGCCGGGTGGCGACAAGTCGTGCTCCACGCGAGGCAGACCAAGGGCTTCCAGCACGTCATTGGCGTCTTGCGCGAGGCCTGCGCCCTCCTTGATGATCTTGTGGCATCCCCTGGCGAGCGGCGAATGGATCGATCCGGGCATGGCGAAGACCTCTCGACTTTCGTCCAAGGCGCAGCGCGCGGTCACCAGTGACCCGCTCTTTTCGTTGGCTTCGACCACCAGCACCGCGCGCGCCAGGCCACTGATGAGTCGATTGCGGCGGGGGAAGTTCCCCGAAGCAGGTGGCGTGCCCAGCGGAAACTCGGTGATGATGCAACCCTCGGTTGCGAGGCGCTGCGCGAGCTCGCGATTGCGCGGCGGGTAGATGCGATCGGGCCCCGTTCCCATGACCGCGACGCTCGAGCTTCCCCCCTCCAGCCCGCCCAGGTGCGCGGCCGCGTCGATGCCCAGTGCGAGCCCGCTCACGATGGTGAGGCCCGCGCCCGACAGTGTCCGTGCCATGGCCCGCGCATCGCGCTGCCCTTGCGGCGTCGCGTTGCGCGCGCCCACGATTGCGACGCTGCGTTGCTGCAGGAATCGAAGGTCGCCGATGGCGTACAACAACCCAGGTGGATCGTGGATCTCGCGCAGCAGGCCCGGGTACTCCGGATCCTCGAAGCTCAGGAGGCGGTGGGCGGGATGTTCCGCCCATCTCAACGAGCGTTCGACGAGCGCCGCATCCGGCCCCTGGGCAAGCGCGAAAGCCGCGGCCGGACCCGCGAACTCGGCGACGTCGGCCAGGTTCTCGAAAGGCGCCGCGGCGGTGCCGAAGCGGCTGACCAGGTTGAGCTGCGTGACCGGACCCAGCCCCGGTATGAGGGCTAGGCGCAGGCGTGCAAGCGTGTTCGCGTCCATGGGCGGATAACGAAGCGTCGTCGCCCTCGGCTGACACTGCCGGAAAAGACAAGGGGCCCGAAGGCCCCTTGGCGTCGATGCGGTTAACGCGTGCGTTACGGCGTGCGCACGATGTCCCCGATGTAGATCGGGCGCGTCGAACGCATCACCAGCCCGTACGACAACTTGTCGAACACGCGGAAGACGAACACGAGGCCGGTGCGCTCGTCGGGGAGCATTACCACGCTCCCGGCCTGCGCGACGCCGACGACCTTGCCTTCGGACTGGCCAGTCGTTGCGGGTGCGACGTTAGGCGGGTCGGGAACGACCGGGGAGGGCCTGCTGAAGTATCCGCCGAGGTTCGAGAACCAGCGAGGGGCGCTCAACGAGATCGCGCGGCCGCTGCCGCCGACTTCCTGGCCGCGTCTATAGACGGCGAGCACGTGGCCAACCTCGATGCCGTCACGCGCGCCGCGGTTGATGGTCATGATCTGGTACTGACCGAACTCGGACACGCCACCGTCCACTGACATGATCGAGCCGATGATCGGCTTGTCCGGGGCCCGCGGGATGTAGGTCGGATAGGTCGCCTCGCGCGCCGGCGTGAGCCGGTCGCCGCGGTTGATCTCCTGGCGCGCCTTGGTGATGTACAGCGTGGTCGGGTTGCCGAAGCGCTGCACGCGAGCGTCGCCGACGTACTTGGCCTCGTAGCCCAGGACCTCGCCGCTGTCCGGGTCCTTCAGGGGGATGCCCTGGCGGAAAACCTGCCAGTTCACGCCGTCGTCCGTGCCGATGCGGTCGGCATACGCGGTGTCGCCCGCGCCGATGATCACCCGGCTTTCCTCCGTGGCCAGAATCGTCGGGGCGTTGTCCATGCCGCCGATCTCCACCACCAGGGGTTGCGAAAGGAACGGACCGATCACTGATCCCGGGATGCTGGGGATGGCCGTTTGCAGGGGCTCGATGCGCACGCGCGGATCCAGCTTGACCACGTTGGAGGCCGCCTCGACCGACGAGCCGCCCATGCCGCCGGCGGCGCCGCCCGCCCCGCCGCTGGCGATCGACAGCCGCAGCGCTTCCCGGTCGAGCCTGACCACGTCACCGGGGTAGATCAGGTGCGGGTTCTTGATCTGGTCCTGGTTCATCTGCCAGATGTGCGGCCACTTCCAGGGGTCCTTGAGGAACCGGCCGGCAATCCCCCAAAGGGTGTCGCCCTTGACCACGGTGTACTCGGAGGGGGCATCGGCGACCAGGTCTGCTTCGGTGACCTTGGTGCCCGTCGCGGCAGGACCGCCGGCAGAGCCCTTACCGGACGCCTTTCCGGCTTCCGGAGGCATGCCGTTGGCCATGGCCCCCGCCGGAACCAAACTGGCCAAGGCGACGACTAAAGTTATAATTGTCTTTCGCATGGCGGCACTCGCTTGTGGATATGGTGCTCGGGACCCATATTCAGAAAAAGGGTTACGCCCCCTTTTTCATGTAGTGCAGTAGATTCTGCACATAATTTGTTCTATTAGCAAGCATTTATGGCCATTCTCGAGATCCTCCAATACCCCGACCCCCGCCTGACCGTCCCCGCCCAACGGGTCGAAAAGCTTGATGCGGCCACCCGCAAGCTGATCGACGACATGATCGAGACCATGTATGCCGCCCCTGGCGTCGGCCTCGCGGCAGGCCAGGTCGACGTCCACAAGCAGATCATCGTGATCGACGTGAGCGAGGACCGCAGCGACCTGCGCGTCTTCATCAACCCGGAAATCATCCGGCGCGAGGGACAGGCGGTGAACCAGGAAGGCTGCCTCTCCGTCCCGGGGATCTACGACAACGTTGAGCGCGCCGAGAGCGTGACCGTCACCGCCCTCGACCGCAACGGCTCGCGCTTCACCCTGAACGCCTCGGGGCTGCTTGCCACCTGCATCCAGCACGAGCTGGACCACCTCACCGGCCGCGTCTTCGTCGAGCATCTCTCGGAGCTCAAGCAGAACCGCATCCGCGCCAAACTGAAGAAGCGCCAGCGCAAGGCCGCCTGAGGCCCTTGCGCGCCGTCTTCGCCGGCACCCCAGCCTTCGCTGTTCCCGCGCTCGAGGCGCTCCTTCTTGCGGGGCACGAGGTGGCGCTCGTTCTTACCCAGCCGGATCGGCCTTCCGGGCGAGGCCTTCGCCTCGCACCGAGCCCGGTGGCGCTATGCGCCGAGCGCCATGGCCTGCCGGTCTCCAAGCCGGAATCCCTGCGATCCCCAGAGGCCCGATCGCACCTCGCGGCGCTCGCACCGGATGTGATGGTCGTCGCCGCTTACGGGCAAATCCTGCCGCAGGCGGTCCTCGATGTGCCGCGACATGGTTGCATCAACATCCACGCCTCCCTGCTCCCGCGCTGGCGCGGAGCCGCTCCCGTCCACCGGGCCATCCTCGCCGGCGATCGGGAGACGGGCGTGTCGATCATGCGCATGGATGCGGGGCTCGACACCGGCCCCGTCCTGCTGGAGCGGCGCATGGCGATCGCGGGGGGCGACACTACCGGCACGCTCACCGAAAAACTCGCCCGCCTGGGCGCCGAGGCGCTCGTAGACGCACTGGGCCGGCTCGGGGCGCTGCAGGCGAGGCCCCAGGACTCGGCAGAGGCGACCTACGCGTCCAAGATCTCGAAGGCCGAAGCGGTGGTCGACTGGTCCCGGCCGGCCGAAGACATCGCCCGCCAGGTGCGGGCATTCAACCCGGCGCCAGGCGCGCAGTCCACGATCCGGGGTATCAGGGTCAAGATCTGGGAAGCCAGTGCCGTAGGGGATTCGCACTCGCCCGGAGAGGCTGTGATCTCTTCCGGCCAGCTGTCGGTGGGCTGCGGAAAGGGGTCGCTGCGAGTCGAGCTGGTGCAGCGTGAAGGGGGGCGGCGCGTGGCCACCGAGGAGTTCCTGCGCGGCAACCCGTGGCCGGATGCCCATTTTCAGGCTAAATGACTGATTTGTAATGTATTTATCGAGGCGCGGTAAATTGGGCGATAGTGGCAAATCGGATTGATTGATGGTAAATTGATACACCTGTATCGCGGACGCCACACCGCGGAGACGGGGGACCCTCGAGAGCCTGCTAGAGCAATGAGCCGAGCGATGCCACTGCGTTCGTTCCTGTCCGCGTGCGCCGTAACACGCGCGGCCATGCTTGCGCTCTTCCTGCTGGCCGCCGCACCGTTCGTTCGCGCCGAGGGCATCGGCGTAACCGCGGCCACGATCGAACCCGCCGAGGATGGCTGGGCACTCGAGGCGACATTCGACGTGCAATTCAGCCAACGCCTCGAGGAAGCGGTCAACCGCGGCGTTCCGCTCTACTTCGTGGTCGAGTTCGAGCTGTCGCGGCCACGGTGGTATTGGTTCGACGAGAAGCCGGTCCAGCTTTCCCAGACCTACCGCATCAGCTACACACCGCTGCTCCGGCAGTACCGGCTCTCGGTAGGCAACGTGTACCAGAACTTCACCCGCATCGAGGAGGTGACCCGCGTGCTTTCGCGCCTGCGCGGGTGGCATGTCGCCGACAAGGGCGCGCTCAAGAAAGACCAGGTCTATCAGGCGGCAGTGCGCATGCGCCTCGATACCGCCCAGCTGCCAAAGCCGTTCCAGTTGAACGCGATCTCCTCGCGTGACTGGACGCTGGATTCCGATTGGCATCGCTGGACGATCACTCCATGAAGCCCCTGATCTTCCTCTGCGTGGTCGCCGGCGCGGCGCTGGTGTACCTGATGTCGGAGGCTTCCGCGAACACGGCGCTGTTCGCCCGCAACTACCAGCTGTTGCTCTACCTCGGCGTGGGCCTCGCCACGGGCCTCATGGTACTGATCGGCTATCAGCTGGTCACCCTGCGCCGCAAGCTGCGCGAGCGCGTCTTCGGGTCCAAGCTCACCTTGCGGCTGATGGGCGTGTTCGCCCTCATGGCCCTCATCCCGGGCGGCCTCGTGTACGCGATCTCCTTCCAGTTCCTGCAGCGCTCGATCGACTCGTGGTTCGAGGTGCGGCTCGACGAGTCGCTGAACCGCGGCATCCAGCTCGCCCGCAACGCGCTCGAAAGCCAGTTGAAGGAACTGGAGAGGAAGGGTGAGGCGATGGCGATCGCGCTCGCCCAGTCCCAGGCCGTGGAAGCGGCCACGCTCAACCGCCTGCGCGAGCAGCACTCGGTCGAGGACGCCACGCTGCTCACGACGCGCGGTCGGATCATCGCCCAGTCGGGCTCCGAGCCCGTCGCGTTGCTGCCCGACCTCCCGGGCCCGGACGTGCTGCGCCAAGTGCGCCAGCAAAAAACGGTCTCGAAGATGGAGCCCATCGGCGAGAAGGGCATCTTCCTGCGCGTGATGGTGCCGGTGAACGTCCTCACCATCGCTGACGACATCCGCATCCTCCAGGTGCTGCAGCGCGCCCCCGCCTCGCTCGTCGAGGATGCGCAGATGGTGGAGGCGGGCCTCAAGGACTACCAGGCGCTGCTCTTCGCGCGCGTGAACCTGAAGCGCGTCTTCGGCCTCACGCTCACGCTGGCGATGCTGCTCACGTTGTTCTCCGCGCTCGCCCTCGCCTTCGTGCTCTCGGAGAAGCTCTCGGCGCCGCTTTCCGCGCTGGCCGAAGCCACCCGCGCGATCGCCAAGGGCGACTACACGAAGCTGAATCCGGTCAAGAGCCGCGACGAGTTCGGCGTGCTCACCCAGTCGTTCAACACGATGACGCGGCAGATCGCCGATGCGACCGAGGTGATGGAGCGTAACCAGCAGCAGCTGGAGAACGCCAAGACCTACCTCGAGAGCATCCTGTCGAACCTCACCTCGGGCGTGCTCACGTTCGACGAGCGCCTGTATGTGAAGACCATGAATACCGCGGGGAGCGAGATCCTGGGCGTTGCGGGCGGCGCGTTCCATGGCCTCAAGCTTCCCGAGTGGCCGCGGCATGTGCAGTCGGTAGCGCCCTTCGCGGAGATCGCGCTGCGGCATTTCGCCTCCTCCGGCACCAAACAGTGGGAGGAGCAGATGGAGTACCGCCGCGCCGACGGTCCCCGCACTCTGCTGCTGCGCGGGACGCGGCTGGGCCAGCGCGGCGACAACGGCTACGTGGTGGTGTTCGACGACATCACCCACCTCATCCAGGCGCAGCGCGACGCGGCCTGGGGCGAGGTCGCGCGTCGCCTGGCCCACGAGATCAAGAACCCGCTCACGCCGATCCAGCTTTCGGCCGAGCGCCTGCAACTGAAGCTCCAGGACAAGCTGCCGCCGGCCGACGCCGACATGCTGCGCCGCGCGACCGGGACGATCGTGAGCCATGTTGGCGCGCTGAAGGGCATGGTCGACGACTTCACGCAGTACGCCCACTCCTCGCGCATGAACGCGCGCGCGCTCACGTTGAACGAGCTCGTGCGCGAGGTGCTCGTCCTCTATGAGTCCATGGGCGTCACGATCGAGCCGCGGCTGGCGGAAGACCTGCCGCAGATCTACGCCGATCCCGCCATGCTGCGCCAGGTGCTGCACAACCTGTTCCAGAACGCCATCGACGCACTCACCGGCGTCGACGCCCCGCGCATCCTGGTGACGACCAGCAAGGGCACCGCGGGGGTCCTGCTCACGGTGCGCGACAACGGTACCGGCATTGCCGAGGGCGTGATGGGCCGCATCTTCGAGCCGTACGTCACCACGAAACCCAAGGGCACGGGCCTGGGCCTGGCGATCGTGAAGAAGATCGTCGACGAGCACCACGGGCGCATCCTGGTGGAGAACGTGAAGCCGCACGGCGCCAACGTGAGCATCGTCCTGCCGCCGAAGGCCGCGTAGCGCGACCAACGCCCCGATGCCCGCCAACCAGATCCTCGTCGTCGACGACGAAGTCGGCATCCGCGAGCTCCTCTTCGAGATCCTGCGCGACGAGGGCTATGGCGTGCGGCTGGCGGAGAACGCGCAGTCCGCGCGCGCGGCGCGCAAGGAGTCGCGGCCCGACCTGGTGCTGCTCGACATCTGGATGCCCGACATCGACGGCATCACACTGCTCAAGGAGTGGGCGGGCAGCGGCCTGCTGACGATGCCCGTGGTGATGATGTCCGGCCACGGCACGATCGACTCGGCGGTGGAGGCCACGCGCATCGGCGCGTTCGACTTCCTCGAGAAACCCATCAGCCTGCCCAAGCTGCTCGCCACGGTCGGCAAGGCGCTCGCGGGTGGCAAGACACTGCCCAAGACCGGCCTCACGCTCGTCAACCTGGGGCGCGCGCGCATCGTGCAGGAGTTGCGCCAGCGTCTCGACCAGGTGAGCCGCCTGCGCACGCCGGTGTTGCTCATCGGCGAATCGGGTTGCGGCTTCGAGCTCTGCGCGCGCCACCTGCACCTCCCGAACACCCCGTGGCTGGTGCCGGAGGAGACCGAGTGGCTCGCGAGCAACCCGTTCGAGCCGCTGAACGAGGCGCGCGACGGCACCCTCTTCCTGCCCGACATCGCGGGCCTGAGCAAGGCGGAGCAGAAGGGCCTGCTGCAGTTGATCGGCAAGCTCGAGAAGTTCAACGTGCGGCTGATCTGCGCAGCGACGGCGCCGGTGTCGGAGATGGCCGAGGATGGGCGCTTCGAGCCGGCGCTGTACCACCAGCTCGCCGGCCTCACGATCCGCGTGCCGGCGCTCTCCGACCACGCCGAGGACATCCCGGACATCGCGGCCACGCTGCTCACGCAACTCATCGACGCGAACGAAGTCCCGCTGCGCACGCTCTCCGTGAGCGCGCTCAACGTCATGCGCAACCTCGATTGGCCGGGCAACCTGCCGGTGTTGCAGAACGTGGTGAAGACGCTCGCCCTCACCGCGCTCGGCAATGACGTTACCGCCGAAGACGTGAACCGCGTGGCGCGCGAATTCAGCCTGGGGCCGCGCGAGCAGGCGACGACGGAGGTGGGCGTCTCGCTCGACCTGCCACTGCGCGACGCGCGTGAGCAGTTCGAGAAGCAGTACTTCCTGCACCACATCCGGCGCGAGGAAGGCAACATGTCACGCGTGGCCGACCGCGTGGGCCTGGAGCGCACGCACCTCTACCGGAAGTTGAAGCAGCTCGGCATCCGGCCCTCGGGCAAGAGCGAGGACGCTTCCGGGAGCTAGGCGCGGTGCGGCCCTAGGCCGGCACCTCGATCCGGCCCAGGCGCACGGCCGTGAGCCCCGTCTTCACGTTGTTCGGCACCGGCATCACCAGCACGCAATTGTCGTAGGGTGCGCGCACGGGCGTGTCGCCATCCCATGCGATGACGTCACCCGCGTGCTCGACCACTTCCAGGCCCGAGAACGGCCGCGCGAAACGGAACGCCGGCGAGTTGGCGACCACGGCATCGGTGACCCGGATGAGGCGCTGCGCCGGCACCGCCGGTTCGATCTCGCGCGCTGCCGTCCCGGCGTCGACCACGCCCAGGCAGGCGAGGAAGCGCCACGTGGTCTGCCAGGCGACATGTTCGGAGGCGAGCTCCCAGTGCTGGCCGCATTCGACCAGGAGCGCATTCTTGGGGCTGGCCGGGTCGCCAAAACCGCCGTAGTCGCGCATGCGCGTGCCGTTCGCATGGCCGACATCGCTCACGACGTCGCGCGGCACGCCGACCTCGAAGGCGAAGCGGATACCCTTGTCGAGGGGTCCCGAGATCATCACCGGCGGGCTGGGCTCGAGCATGGAATGGATGTCGAGCAGGTAGTCGGCGCTGTCGACGATGGGGCGCAGCTGCCGCGCCCGGTCCAGCTCGACGCTGCGGGCGCTTCCGTCGAGCCTCGCCGGGGTCCAGACGCGATTGAAGTCCTCGTCCACGAAGCGCGTGGCGTACGGATTGGCCGGATCGAAGCGCAGGAACGCGGCCACGTTGGCGAACGCGAGCGTGAGCCGCCCGCGTTGCGGACGCAGCTTCCGGCGCAGCAACCGGTCCACGACGATGGCGCCGCAGATCTCGTTGCCGTGGGTGAGCGCGTTCACCATCAGGTGCGGCCCGGGGACGCCGCTGTCGAACGAGTGCACGTACTCGACACCCGTATCCGAAGCGCGGTGCGGGGCGATGTCGGGAGCGGTCAGCTCGACGCGGACCGGGGTTCTGGTTTCAGTGTTCATGGCGGTGGTCGTGATCGTGCGAGGGATGGTCGTGTCCGTGGTGGTCGTCGTGGTCATGGTCATGGTCATGGCCGTGGCCATGATGATGGTGGCCATGGTCGTGGTCATGATGCTTGCACGCATGCGAGCCGCGCTCGCCAGCATACGCGGCAACGCGCTCGAGCAGGCGCGTGAGCCTGCCGCGCAAGGTCTCGAATTCCGGGATGCGCGCGCGCGTGCGCTCGTTCATGTAGAGGCGCCGATTCACCTCGACCTGGAGGCTGTGGCGCCCAGCCTTGGGATCGGAAAAGGCGCGCACCAGCTCCACGCCCTTGTACGGGTCGTTGATCTTGACCTCGTAGCCCATCGCACGCAGCGTCTCCGCCACGACGGCGGTGAACTCGGGCTCGCAGGTCGAGCCGTCGCGGTCGCCGAGCACGAAGTCGGCGCGCGACTTGCCGGGGCCCTCCTCGGAGATCGAGCTGCTTACCGCGGGCATCGAATGCAGGTTCAGGTGCCACACGCCGCCGAAGTGCCGGTGCACCCGGTCGAGCGCATCCTTGACCGCGCGCTGGTAGGGCTGGTGGTAGCGCACGATGCGTTGCTTGACTTCGTCGATCGTGAGCTTGCGCGTGTAGATCGACTCGCCCGTGTCGAGCACGCGCCAGATGAGGCCGATGCCACGCGCGGTCTTCGCGCTGGGGATCGCGGGGCCCGGCCACGGGGCCTCCAGCAGCGTCGCGTCGATGTCCAGCACCGACCGGTTGGGATCGATGTAGCTGCGCGGGAAGCGCGCGGCGATGAGCGTGGCGCCCACGTCCGGCCCGGCGCCGTAGAGCTCGTCGACGTAGCTGTCCTCGGCCTGGCGCAGCGCCTCGGTGGGCAGGGCGCAGCCGAAATCATCCGGATACTCGTGGCCGCTGTGCGGCGAATCGAGCACCAGGGGCACGTGGCCGCTGCGCGGTTCGGTCAAGGTGAACACGGTTTGCATGATGGCATTCAATCGTTGAGGTGGCAGGCGGAAAGGCGTCCCGGCGCGATCTCGCGCAGCCGCGGGATCTCTTCGCGACAGCGCGCAAGCGCCTTGGGGCAGCGCGGATGGAAATGGCAGCCCGTGGGCGGGGCGAGGGGCGACGGGATCTCGCCGCGGATAGGGACATAGGCGCGCCGCCGCGCGTCGACCTTCGGAACCTCGGCGATCAGCGCTTCGGTGTACGGATGGTTGGGCGATTCGTAGAGCGCTTGCGTGGGGCCGGACTCGACCACGCGGCCGAGGTACATGACCACCACCCGGTCGGAAACATGGCGGATCACGCCAAGGTCGTGGCTGATGAAGAGGTAGGTGAGGCCGAGCTCCTCGCGCAGGCGAACGAAGAGGTTCAGCACCTGCGCCTGGATGGACACATCGAGTGCGGCCACCGCCTCGTCGCAGACGAGGAAGCGTGGCTGTACCGCGAGCGCCCTGGCGATCCCGATGCGGCTGCGCTGCCCGCCCGAGAACTGATGCGGGAAGCGCCGCATCGCGCCCGCATCCATGCCGACGCGACGCAGGACCTCGGCGACGTAGCGTTCGCGCTCGCCTGCGGCCACGAGGCCGTGCACGACCGGGGCTTCGCCCACGATGTCGACGATGCGCATGCGCGGATTGAGGGATGCGTACGGATCCTGGAAGATCATCTGCACCGCGAGCCGTTCGGCGCGAGCGCTCTCGCTGTCGTAGGCGTCGTAGGGCCGGCCCTTCCAGAAGCGCGCGCCTGAGCTGGGCGCGAGGATGCGCGCGACGATGCGTCCCAGGGTCGATTTGCCGCAACCCGACTCGCCCACGAGGCCCACCACCTCGCCCTCGCCGACGGCAAGGCTCACGTCGTCCAGCGCGTGCACCGTCGTATCGGAGAGCCTCGCGCCCAGGCGCCGCGCGATGCGGCCGGCGAAGTCGAGGCGGCTCTCGAATCGCCGTGAGACGCCGCGCAACTCGAGCAACGGTGCGGTTGCGGCGTTCATGCGGCGGGGTTGAAGCAGCGCAGTGCGCGCCCCGGCGCCGGGCGGCTCTCGGCCGGCGCGACCGCGCAGGACTCGATCGCGCGCGAGCAGCGCTCGCGGAAGGCGCACGCCGGGCCCAGCCCGAGGAGCGCCGGCGTCATGCCGGGGATCTGGGCGAGCGGCCGGCCGGGAACGTTGCGCGCGGGAATCGAGTCCAGGAGCCCGCGGGTGTAGGGATGCATCGGGTGGCTCAGCACATCGTCCACGGTTCCCGATTCGACGATGCGGCCGGCGTACATGACGCACACCTCGTCGGCGAGGCCCGCGATCACCGAGAGGTCGTGCGTGATCCAGATGAGGCCCGCTCCGCTCTCGCGGCAGAGCTTCTGCATCTCGAACAGGATCTGCCCCTGGATGGTCACGTCGAGCGCGGTGGTGGGCTCGTCGGCGATGATCAGGTCGGGCTTGTTGATGAGGGCGATCGCGATGGCCACGCGCTGGCGCATGCCGCCCGAGAAGTGGTGCGGATAGGCGCGCAGCCGCTCGTCGGGCGAGGCGATGCCCACGCGTCCGAGGACCTCGCGGCAGCGCTCGAGCGCGCTTTCGCGCGACACGTCGTGGTGCGCGAGGACCGCCTCGACCATCTGCGTGTCGATGCGCAGCACCGGGTTGAGGGTCATCATCGGGTCCTGGAAGATCATCGCGACCCGGTTGCCGCGAAGGCGGCGCCAGGCCGCCGCGTCGAGCGTGGCGAGATCGACGCCGTTCAACACGATGCGTCCGCTGACGATGCGGCCGGGGGCGTCGACGAGCCCGAGGATGGAGTAGCCGGTCATCGACTTGCCCGATCCCGACTCGCCCACGAGTCCCAGGACCCTCCCGCGATCCAGCGCAAGGCTCACGTCGTCGACCGCCTTCACCACGCCCGCCTTGGTGAAAAAGTGCATCCGCAGGCCCTCGACCCGCAGCAGGGGTTCGCCGCTCATCGCTTGAGGCGCGGGTTCAGGATGTCGCGCAGCTGGTCGGCGACCAGGTTGATCGCGACGATGGTGAGCAGCAGCGCCACGCCAGGGTAGAAGCTGATCCAGTACTTGCCGGAGAGCAGGTACTGGAAGCCGTTGGAGATCAGCAGGCCGATCGAGGGCTCGGTGATCGGCAGGCCCAGGCCGAGGAACGACAACGCGGCTTCCAGCTGGATGGCGTGCGCGACCTGCACCGTCGCCACGACGATGAGGGGCGGCAGGCAGTTCGGCAGCAGGTGGCGCAGCACGATGCGCGTGCGCGACAGCGCCAACACCTGTGCGGCCTCCACGTATTCCTTCTGCCGCTCGACCAGCGCGGCCGAGCGTACCGTCCGGGCGTAGTACGCCCATTGCACCGCGACCAGCGAGATGATGATCTTGTCGACACCCTGCCCCAATACCGCGAGCAGGACCAACGCGATCAGGATTGCGGGGAAGGAGAGCTGGATGTCGGCGATTCGCATGATGACCGCGTCGACCATGCCGCCGAAGTACGCCGCCACCATCCCGATCGTGAGCCCGATGGCGAGCGCCACCACGGTGCTGGTCACGCCCACGAAGAGCGAAATGCGGATGCCGTAGAAGATCCCCGACAGCATGTCGCGGCCCTGGTCGTCGGTCCCGAGCCAATAAGGCTTGCCTGTCGTGGAGGACGGCTCGCCCGGCGCGAGCTTGGAGTCCATCACGTCGAGCTGCGCGAGATCGTAAGGGTTCTGGGGCGAGACCCACGGCGCCGCGATCGCCAGCGCAATGATCACCGCCAGCATGGCGAGCCCCAGGAGGGCGAGCCGGCTTTCGGCGAACTCGGCCGCGAAACGCCGCAGCGGCGATTCGGCCTGCGGCGCGACCGCCGGGGCTTCTGCGCCTTCTCTCGCCACGACACTCACGGTCAATGCGCTCCCGCGGCCGCGCCCAGCCGCACTCGCGGGTCGAGCACCGAATAGAGCACGTCGACCACGAAGTTGATGAAGATGAAGATGGTCACGATCACCAGCAGGTAGGCCACGATCACCGGCCGGTCGAGCTGGTTGATCGAGTCGATGAGAAGCTTGCCGGTGCCGGGCCACGCGAAGATCGACTCGGTGATGATCGCGAAGGCGATCACCGATCCCAGCTCCAGGCCGATCACGGTCACGATCGGGATGAGGATGTTCTTGAGGATGTGGATGCCGATCACGCGGCCGGGGCCCAGTCCCTTGGCGCGCGCGAACTTCACGTAGTCCTGAAGCGAGGCCTCGCGCGTGCTCGCGCGGGTGAGCCGGATCAGCAGCGACAGCTTGAAGAGCGCGAGGTTGAGCGCGGGCATCGCGAGGTGAGCAAGGCCGTCGAGCGTGAGGAAGCTCACCGGGATGCCCAGCACCGCGACGGTCTCGCCGCGGCCGTTGGGCGGGAGCCACCCCAGGTGCACCGAGAACACCATGATCAGCACCAGCCCGACCCAGAAGGTCGGCAGGCTGAAGCCGAGGATCGATCCCGCCATGATCCCGCGGCCGAGCCACGACTGGGGACGAAGCCCCGCCACCAGGCCGAGCGGAATTCCGATCAGGATCGCCAGTACCATCGCGGCGAAGGCGAGCTCGAGCGTGGCCGGCAGCTTGTCGAGGATCAGCTGGATCGCGGGCACGTTGAAGACGAAGGAGCTGCCGAGGTCGCCGGCCGACGCGCGCTTGAGGAACGTGCCGTACTGCTCGAGGATCGGCCGATCCAGTCCGAGCGCTGCGGTCGCGCGCGCGCGCTCGATCTCGTCGGCCTGGGGATTGACCAGCAACTCGATCGGATTGCCGATCGCGAAGACCCCGATGAACACGAGGAACGACATCAGCACGAGCACGAACAGGCTCTGCCCGAAACGGCGGATGGCAAAAGCGAGCATGGGAGAATCGATTGTCGCACAGCCTCGCTGCCGGGCTGCGCCGTGAAAAAGCCCGCTTCCGCGGGCTTTTTCCTGCGTCCCTACCAGGACCTCGGGTTTCCGATCACGTGAAGGATCGGGACACTACCTCGCGACCGCGGGCTTCAGCCCGGTCGCGAGCGTGTACTGGTCCGTTCGCGGCGTGTACCGCAGCTCGCGCGCCGTGGCCCAGGTGCTGACCTCGTAGTGGATCGGGATGAGCCCCACGTCGTTCATCACGGTCTCCGCTGCCTGCTGGATCATGGCCTCGCGTTTCTTCTCGTCCATCGTCACGAGCGCGTCGGTCACCATCTTGTCGAACGCCGGGTTGGAATAGCGGCCGCGGTTGGTCACGCCCATTCCCTTGGCCTGGTCGTGCGTGGCCAGCAGCGAGCGCAGGCTGGAGCCCTGCTCGCCCGATTCGGTACCCCAGCCGAGCACCATGTAGCCGAAATCACCCTTGGTGGCGCGCGTGAAGTACACGTTCGCAGGCATCGTCTCGACCTTGGCGTCGATGCCCGCGCGCGAATAGAACTGGGCGATCGCCTGGCAGATGGCCGCGTCGTTGATGTAGCGGTTGTTCGGTCCGTGGATGGTCATGGCGAAGCCGTTCGGGTAGCCCGCCTCGGCGAGCAGCTTCTTCGCCGCCTCCGGGTCGTACTTCGGCGGCTTCAACTTCTTCGAGGTGCCTGGAAAGATGTCGGGCAGCAGCTGGGCGGCCGGCATCGCTTTCTTTTCCATGATGCGATCGGCGATGGCCTCGCGGTTGATCGCCGTCGACAGCGCCTTGCGCACGCGCACGTCCTTGAACGGGTTCCTGGCGAGTGGCTTGCCGTCCTTGGCGGTCACGAAGGGAACGGTCTTGTCGTCCCACTGGTTAAGGTGCACGTAGATGACGCGGTTGGAGACCTTGTCGGAGAGCGCGTACTTCTTGTCCTGCGCGAGCTTGGCGATATCGGAGGTAGGCACCGTCTCGATCATCTGCACGTCGTTGGACAGCAGTGCCGCCACGCGCGCGGCCGAGTTGGTGAGGATCTTGAAGGTCACCTTGTCCCAGGGCTCCTCGCCACCCCAGTAGCCGAAGTTCGCCTTCAGCACCACGCGCTGGTTGGGCACGTACTCGACGAGCTTGTAGGGACCCGTGCCGATGGCGGCCTTGCCCGAGTTGTAGTCGGCGGTCGTGGCCTTCTCCCCGTGCAGCCTGGAGACGATGTAGACCGAGCCCATGTCGCTGGGCAGGAGCACGTGCGGCGAGGCGGTCTTGAAGATGAGCGTATGCGGGTCGGTCGCCCTGGCCTCGATGATCGGCTTGGTGAACGTGGCGAACGAAGACGGGCTGTTCGGCACGTCGGGTACGCGCTTCAGCGTGAACAGCACGTCCTCGGCGGTGAAGGGCGAGCCGTCGTGCCAGCGCACGTTCTTGCGCAGCTTGAACTCCCACGTGAGGTCGTCGATCGCGCGCCACGAGGTCGCCAGGCCCGGCACGAGCTTCTGGTTTGGGTCGCGCTTCACCAGAGGCTCGAAGACGTGCAGCAGCAGGCCGTTGTTGGGCGAAAGGTTGTGGTAGTGCGGGTCCATCGACGTGATCGCCGCCTGCAGGCCGATCGAGACCTCGCGTTCCTTCTGGGCAAGCGCGAGGGGAGCAACCGCCAGCGCGAGCGCCGCGGCCGCGATCTGAAACATTCGCAACATGAGTCCTCCGGGGGTGATCGGCCGCATGATACCGTGGACGCATGAGCCTGGTGGATCGCTTCGAGGCGATGCTGGCCGCGGGACGCGACGACGCGCTGCTGCGCTTCAGCCTCGGGATGCAGTACCTGCAGGCGGGCGACGCGGCGCGAGCCGCGGAGCACCTGAAGCGCGCCGTGGCGCACGATCCGGACTATTCGGCGGCGTGGAAACTGCTTGGCAAGGCGCTTGCGCAAGGCGGCGATGCCGCCGGGGCCGCCGCGGCCTATCGCGATGGAATCGACGCGGCCGGCCGCAAGGGTGACAAGCAGGCGGCCAAGGAGATGACGGTGTTCCTTCGCCGGCTCGAGCGGCCGGGCGGCGGCGCCTAGGCGCTCGCGAGGAAGGTCTCGAGCTCGCGCACCGGCGCGTCCCTCGCCACCACCGCGCGGCCCAGCTCCTCGAGCAGGATGAGTGTGATGCGCCCGTCGACGTTCTTCTTGTCGCGGCCCATCAGCTCGAGCCACGTCGGCACCGCGATCTTCGGCGGAGCGACCGGCAGGCCGAGTCGCTCCACGGCATGCGCGAGGCGATCGGCGGCGGCGGCGGGGATGCGCCCGAGGCGTGCCGAGAAGCGCCCGGCCATCACCATGCCCGCGCCCACCGCCTCGCCGTGCAGCCAGTTGCCGTAGCCGCTTGCCGTCTCGATCGCGTGACCGAAGGTGTGGCCGAAGTTGAGCAGCGCGCGCACACCCGCCTCGCGCTCGTCGGCGGCCACGATGTCCGCCTTGATCTCGCAGGAGCGCCGGATCGCGTGAGCCAGTGCTGCGGGATCGCGCGCGCGCAACTGCGCGGCGTGCTGCTCGATCCACGCGAGGAAGTCCGCGTCGGCGATGGCCCCGTACTTGAGGACCTCGGCGAGGCCCGCGGCGAGCTCGCGCTCGGGCAGCGTGACGAGCAGCTCGGTGTCGGCGATAACGGCCACCGGCTGGTGGAAGGCGCCGATCATGTTCTTGCCGAGCGGGTGGTTGATCGCCGTCTTGCCGCCCACCGACGAGTCGACTTGCGCGAGCAGCGTCGTGGGCACCTGCAGGCACTCGACGCCGCGTTGGTAGGTGGCGGCGGCGAAGCCCGCCATGTCGCCCACCACTCCGCCACCTACGGCAACGAGCACCGTGCGACGGTCGGCGTGGGCCTTCAGCAGCGCTTCGTAAATGCGGTCGAGCGTCTTCCAGTCCTTGTGCGCTTCCCCGTCGGGCAGCACGATTCGCATCGTGCCGGTGGCCGATTGCGCGATCGCCTGCTCGACCATTCCGGCGTGCAGGCCGGCCACGGCCTCGCTCGTGACCACGGCGGCGCGGCGGCCCGCCACGTGCGGCGCGTAGAGCGCGGGATTGCCGGCGATGCCGCGGCCGATGTGGATCGGGTAGCTGCGCTCCCCTAGCCGGACCTCGAGTGCCTGAGCCTTCAATGCCGCTCCTCCTCCTCGTGACGGCGCAGGGCCGCGATGACCCGCGATACCAGCGTGGTGGCGCTTTGGGTGCCGGTGTCCACGACGACGTGCGCAACCTCGCGGTAGAGAGGGTCGCGCGCTTCCAGTAGCTGCGCGAGCGTGGCGCGCGGGTCTGCGGTAGCGAGCAGCGGCCGGCTGGTGTCGTGGCGGGTGCGCTCCCACAGGTGCTCCAGGCGCGCGCGCAGGTAGACCACCGTGCCACCTTCGCGCATCAGGACGCGGTTGTCCGGGGAGAGGATGGCGCCGCCACCCGTGGCCACGACCTTGTCATCGCCGCGGGCGAGCTCGGCCAGCACCGCGGACTCGCGCCGCCGGAAGCCCGCCTCTCCCTCGATCTCGAAGATGGTCGCCACCGGTACCCCCGTGCGCTCCACGAGGACGCGGTCGGTGTCGGCGAAGGGCAGGTGCAGCCGCTGCGCGAGCGTGCGCCCGAGCGTCGATTTGCCCGAGCCCATCATGCCGACGAGGAAGATGTTGCCGCTGCCCATCCTGTGAGGTTACCGCAGCGTCGCAAAAGAAAAGCCCCGGCGAGCCGGGGCTTCGGTGTGCTTCGGCGCGTTACCGGATCGTGAGCGCGTCCTTGACGATCTTGGGCGTCACGAAGATCAGCAGCTCGGTCTTGTCGTCCTGCTTCACCGTGCGGCTGAAGAGCACGCCCACCCACGGCAGGTCGCCCAGGAACGGGACCTTGTCCACCGTCGTACGCGTGGTCTGCTCGAAGATGCCGCCCAGCACGATCGTGTCGCCGTTGTCGACCAGCACCTGGGTGGTGACTTTCTTGGTGTCGATCGACGGGATGTTCGAGAAGATCTGGCCGACCGAGTCCTTCTTCACCTCGAGGTCCATGATGATGCGGTCGTCCGGCGTGATCCGCGGCGTGACCGCCAGCTCGAGCACAGCCGGCTTGAACGACACCGTGGTGGCGCCGGAGGCCGCGGCAGTGAGGTACGGGATCTCCGTGCCCTGCGAGATCACCGCCTTCTTCTTGTCCGCCGTGATGACGCGCGGGCTGGAAACCACCTTGCCGCGGTTGTCCGCCTCGAGGGCGGAAAGCTCGATGTTCACCAGGTTGCCGCTGCCGAGGTTCAGGATCGACAGGGCGATCTGTCCGGCGGCGCCGACGACCGGCAGGTTCACGTTCAGCTGCTCGGGCTGCGCGCCCAGCGGAATCGTGCCGATCTGCGCCGGGGTGTTGAAGAGCAGGTTCGGGACGCCCTGGTTGTAGGTGAGCGACGAGGAGCCGCGCGACACCGGGTTGTTGGCGAGCGGGCTCACCGTGTCCACGCCCGTGCCCGAGACGCCGAAGTTGTAGGCGTTCGAGTTGAATGCCGACTGCGTGCCGAAGCGGGCGCCGAGCGACCGGCCCCATTTATCGTCGGCGATCACGATGCGCGCCTCGATCAGGACCTGGCGCACGGGGACGTCGAGCTGGGTGACCAGGCGACGGACTTCCTCCAGGCGGCCGCCCGAGTCCTGCACGAACACGGTGTTGGTGCGTTCGTCGATGGTGGCGCTGCCGCGCTTGGACAGGATGCGCTGGTCCTTGTCGGACAGGAGCTTGCGGATGTCCTCGGCCTTGGCGTAGGAGAGCGCGTACGACTCGGTACGAACCGGCTCCAGGTCGGAGACCGCGGCCTGCGCCTCGAGCGCGAGCTTCTCCTTGGCGGCGAGCTCGTCGGTCGGAGCGATCAGCACCACGTTGCCGTTCTTGCGCTTCGACAGCCCCTTGGCCTGCAGGATGATGTCGAGCGCCTGGTCCCACGGCACGTCCTTCAGGCGCAGGGTGAGGTTGCCGCCCACGGTGTCGCTGGTGATGATGTTGAGGCCCGTGAAGTCGGCGATCACCTGCAGCACCGCGCGAACTTCGACGTTCTGGAAGTTGAGCGAGAGCTTCTCGCCCGCGTAGCCCGGCGTGGCGCTCTGCACCAGGCGGTTCGGGTCTTCCTTGACCGGCTTCACCTCGATGATGAACTGGGTGTCGGTCTGGTAGGCCGAGTATTCCCACACGCCGCGCGGCTCGATCACCATGCGGGCGTTGCCGCCCTGGTCGAACGTGTCGACGTAGCGCACCGGCGTGCCGAAGTCGCCCACGTCGAGGCGGCGGACGAGGTTGCGCGGCACGTTGGTGTTCAGGTAGTCCACGAGCAGCTGGCGGCCCTGCATGCGGATGTCGATGCCGATGTTGGGCGACGAGAGGTCGACCACGACGCGGCCTTCGCCCGAGTTGCCGCGGCGGAAGTCGACGTCGCGCAGGTTGTAGCGTTGGGTCGTGCCGGCAGGGGCGGCCTCGGCGAACACCGTGGGCGCCGCGCTCGTCGCCGCAGCTGTTGACGCAGTGGTCGGGGCCTGCGAGGCGTCGATGGTGACCGTCAGGGTGCGGCCGTCGACGGTCTGCGAGTAGGTGAGGTTGCGCGCGAGGTTCATGACCAGGCGCGTGCGGCTGGCGGTCTGGACGAGGGAGACGCTGCGCAGGTCGCCTTCGCCCGCCTCGATCTGCGTCTTGCCGGTTGCGTTGACGGTGTCGGGAAGGTCGATCGCGATGCGCGGCGGGTTGGTGACCGAGAAACCTTGCGGCGCGGCCGCCAGCGGCTCCTTCATGCCGACCTTGACCTGGATCTTCCCGCCCTGAAGCGTGGCGAAGTTGACCGACTCGACGGAGTTCTTGGCCTGGGCCCAGGCCAGCGGCGTCGCCAGCGCGAGCACCAGGGCGGCGAACGCCGTCCCGATCTTGGTAACTGGGAAGCGAAGCGTGGTTATCACTTTTTGTCCCCTTTGCCGGTTTCCTCCAGCAGCGGCAGAACGCTCTGCCGCTCGGCCCAATCACCGGCGCTGTCTTGAACGATTTCCTTGAGCTTGATCTCGCCCTCGGTCACATCCGTGATGAGGCCGAAGTTCTGGCCCATGTAGTTGCCCTTCTTGACCCGATAGAGCGTCTTGTCAGCCCGCACGATGGCGAACATGTCGTTGCCCATCGACAGCGTGCCGACCATCTTGAGCTGCTCGAGCGGAAAGGCCTCGAGCGGTTCCTTGCGGCGGTTCAGGTCGGGCGCGAGGCCTCCGCCACCACCTTCCTTCGGCGGGGCGAGCTTGCGCGGCTTGAACGGATCAGGGAGGTCGAATCCTTCGTAGGTGAAGGGCTCGAAAGGCTTGACCGGCGGCAGCGGCTCGATGCGCCGCGGCAGGCCCTTCTCGGAGTCGCGCACGAACGACTTGAGCTCGTCGATTTCCGAGCTGCACGAAGCGGCCAGCACCGCCGCCGCGATGGGAAGGAGGAGCCGCTTCATCACTTGCCTCCCTTGGCGGCCTTGGCCTTCGCCTGGGCGGTCTTGCGCTGCTTCGAGACCTCTTCTTCGTCGAGGTACCGATAGGTCTTGGCGACCGCCTCCATGGACAGGATGCCGTCCTTGGGCGGGTCGATCTTGAGGTCGGTGAGCAGCACGATGCGCGGCATCTTGGCGACGTCGCTCGCGAAGGCGCCCAGGTCGTGGTACTGGCCGGTCACCCTGATGTTCACCGGCAGCTCGGCGTAGAACTCGGTGAAGTTCTCCTGCGAGGCGGGCCTGAACAGCTCGAAGGCGAGGCCGCGTCCGAGGCCCGCCTGGTTGATGTCGATCAGCAGCGCGTCCATCTCGCTCTTGTTGGGCAGCTGCTTCAACAAGGCGCCGAAGGCCTGCTCGATCTCGGCGCGCTGCTGCTTGTAGGCTTCGAGGTTCACCGCCAGCTTCTTCTTCTCGAGGAACACGTCCTTCAGCTTGGTCACCTCGGCGCGGCCGCGCTCGATGTCCTCGGTCTGCGCCTGCCAGAGCAGGAACCACCCGGCCACCTGGATGAGCACGAAGATGATGACGAACGCGCCGATCTTGATCGCCCACGGCCAGTTGCCGGGCTGCTTGGTGTCTAGGGTCTTGAGATCGTCGATCAGGCTCATTTGAACCCTCCGGCCGGCACGCCGGTCTTGCTCACGGCGGGCGGCGGCGGCGCGGCGGCCCTGCTGCCCGCGGCCTCGGCCTGGGCGCGCTTGATCGAGATGTTCATGGTGAACTCGTTCACGCGGTTGCCGGACTTGTCGGGCGAGGGCACGGCCTTGATCTCGACCAGCTCCGGGTTCTCGAGATAGGGCGAGGCGCCGAGGTTGCGCATGAGGGTGGAAACGCGCGCGTTGGACTGGGCGTAGCCGGACACGTTGACCTTGGCGCCGGCTTGCTTGACGTTCTTGAGGAAGACGCCCTCGGGCAGCTGGCGCAGCAGCTGGTCGAGCAGCTGCACGGGCTCCGAGCGGTTGCTCTGGAGGCCCTCTACCACCTGCTTCTTGGCGAGCAGCGAGGCGGTCTCCTCACGGATCTTGCGGATCTCCTCGATCTGCTTGTCGAGCTTGGCGATCTCGCCCTTCATGTAGGTGACGTTCTGCTGCTGCTGCTGGACCTGCTGGTCGAGGAACAGCCACACGGCGCCCGCCACGAGCGCGCCAAGCACCAGCGAGATGCCGGCGAGGACGCCGAACTGCTGCTGGCGGCGCTTGCGCGCTTCCTCGCGGTGGGGAAGTAGGTTGACGCGGATCACGGGTCGAACCTCCGCATGGCCAGCCCACAGGCGACCATGAGCGAGGGCGCGTCGATGGTCAGCTGCCGCGGCTTGATCTTGGAGGACAGGGCCATGTTCGCGAACGGGTTCGCGACCACGGTGTGAACCTGGGTGCGCTGGGCGACCATCTCCTCCAGCCCGTCGAGCATGGCGCAGCCGCCGGTGAGCAGGATGTGGTCGACCTTGTTGAACTGGGTCGAGGTGAAGAAGAACTGCAACGCCCTCTGGATCTCGAGGACGATCTTTTCATTGAACGGTTGCAGGACATCGGGGCCAAAGTTCTCAGGCAGATTCCCTACCCGCTTGGCCGCTTCGGCCTCTTCAACGGGCATGTCGAACTGGCGGGCGATGTCCTGGGTCAGCAGGTTTCCGCCGATCTGTTGTTCGCGGGTATATACGGTATTGGCATTGTTCACCACGGTGACCCGGGTGACGGTCGCGCCGATGTCCACGATCACGGTCACGTCACCCTCGGAGATGCCGGAGTTGCCGCCGCAGATCAGCTCGAAGGATGTCTGGGCGGCATAGGTCTCGACGTCCATGACGACGGTTTTCAGCCCCGCAGCCTCGCAGGCGGCCACGCGATCCTCGATTTTCTCCTTGCGGGAGGCCGCGATCAGGACCTCGACCTCGTCCTCCCCGGAGGGCGCCGGGCCCAGGACCTGGAAGTCGAGGTTGACCTCGTCCAGGGAGAAGGGAATGTACTGGTTGGCCTCGCCCTGGACCTGGACCTCCATGTCCTCTTCGCGCTGGTTGCCGGGCAGGATCACCTTCTTGGTGATGACCGCCGCGCCGGGCAGGGCGAGGGCGAGGTTCTTGATCCGGGAGCCGAGGGCCTTGTGGGCGCGCTTGATCGCCTCGCCCGCGGCCTCGATGTTGGCGATGTTACCGTCCACCACGGTGTCCTTGGGCAGGGGCTCGATCGCGTACCGCTCGACGCGGTAGACGTTTCGGCCCGCCTCGGCGATCTCCACCATCTTGATCGAGGACGAGCTGATGTCGCAGCCCACGAGCGGCGGCGCCTTGGCTTTGAGGAATTCGAACTGGGCTGCTAATTTTTCTTTAAGCATGGTGGAAGGTTAGCACCCAAACAGAGAATCTACTTTAGATGCTAACAACAAGTGTTAGGCCTGTAAAGCTTTTTCCCGGCAAGGGGTTGGAGCGGCGCGCGCGCCTATAATGGCGGCGTTGCATTGAACCTGCG
>Ga0111538_10000343_pt1 | contig 59996 bp, 54 predicted proteins | sample SoiMethybrSBSTD1_FD_79669 | JGI IMG/M metagenome (GOLD analysis project Ga0111538, IMG submission 79669) | Bulk soil microbial communities from a Populus tree surrounding site in Tennessee, USA - Soil MetaG P. TD hybrid SBSTD1 (version 2)... | ecosystem: Environmental > Terrestrial > Soil >... | reverse complement strand
CCGGACAAGGAATGCTGCCGTTCGGGGGGCGCGGCGAATGCATTTGGAAACGGCGGCGCGCCCTTTTCTCGAGCATCTCGCCGTCGAGCGGGGAGTGTCGCGGAACACGCTCGCCGCGTACCGCCGCGATCTCGAGCGCTATGCGCAGGCGCTGGGGCGTAAAGGGGAAGGCGGCGTCGAGGAGATCGAGACTGCGCACATCACCGACTTTTTGAGCGCCGAGCGGCGCCAGGGGGCGAGTGCTGTCACCGTCGCGCGAAGGTTGGCGGCGGTGCGCGGGCTGCACAAGTTTCTGCAAGCGGGCGGCATCATGCGCCTCGATCCGGCCCGGGAAGTCTCCGGGCCCAAGCGACCTTCGCGGCTCCCGAAGGCGCTCTCGGTCGAGGACGTCGAGAAGCTTCTCGATGTGGGCGAGGCCCAAGATCCCATTGCGCTGCGCGATCGCGCGCTCTTGGAGTTTGCCTATGCGACCGGCCTGCGCGCGTCGGAAGTCGTCGGAGTCGACTGCCTGCACTTGGAAGAGGAGCCGGGCATGGTGCGGGTGCGCGGCAAGGGCGGTGTGGAGCGATGGGTTCCGGTCGGCGAGCAGGCGTTGGCGGCGATCGAACGATGGCGAAGCTTGGGGCATGCGCAGTTGGCGCGCGGCGCCGCGCAGCCGGCGCTCTTCCTCAACCGGCGCGGTCGGCGGCTCAGCCGGATCGGATTCTGGCAGGTGATTCGCGAGCGCGCCCGAGCGGCGGGGATCTCCGCTCGCGTCTCGCCACACACGCTGCGCCACTGCTTCGCCACGCATCTTCTGGAGGGGGGCGCGGATCTTCGCGTCGTGCAAGAGCTCCTGGGACACGCCGACCTCTCGACGACGCAGGTCTACACGCGGGTGGATTCCACGTATCTACGTGAAGTCCATCGCAGCTTTCATCCTCGCGAGAGAAGCCCCTCCGCCTTGACGGGCGCCAAGGCCCGCGCCTAGTGTTGCGCGGAAGGCCCGCCGGAAGGGATCGAGCTCGAGGAATCATGGAATCACACAACGGAGAGCCGTTCGTCGAACCCGCGGCATCAGTCGTCGAAGAAGGCGATCCTGCGGCTCCGCCCGTGGAAGAAGGCACCGGATACCGTGTGCACCTCCAGAACTTCGAGGGCCCACTCGACTTGCTCCTGTTCTTGATCAAGCGGGACGAGATCGAGATCACCGACATTCCGATCGCGCACATCACCGAACAGTTCTTGGAATCGATTCGCGAAGCCGAGTCGCTCGATTTGGATCGCGCCGGCGAATTCCTCTTGATGGCCGCCACACTCATGCGCATCAAAGCGAAAATGCTTCTGCCGAGCGGGGAAGAGGAAGAAGAGGAAGACGTCCTCGATCCGCGCGCCGAGCTGGTGCGCCGCCTTCTCGAATACAAGGAATTCAAACGCATCGGCGAGCTTCTGGGCGAAAAGGAAGAAGAGTGGCGGCATCTCTTCCCGCGCGCCTCGTCGCCGCTTCCCGAAGAGGAGCCCGATTTCGCCGACGGTCTGGGTGTTTCGCTCTTGGATCTCTTCCGCGCGTTTCGGCGCGTCTTGGAGAAGACCGGAGAGAGCGCAACGTTCGAGCTCACCCAAGAAGAGTATTCGGTGGAAGAGCAGATCGAGTGCATTCGCCGCGAGTGTTTCGTGCGCCGCGAAGGGGTGCCCTTCAACTCGCTGTTCCCCGAGCGGCGTTCGCGCGGCCTCGTGATCACCACGTTCTTGGCGCTGCTGGAAATGGTGCGCCGCGGAGAGATCGAAGCGGTGCAGGCCGACGCGTTCGGCGAAATCTGGTTGAAACAGAAGGAGGTCGTTTCCGCCAATGAGTCTTGAGCCTGCGGCCTCGGTCGTTTCGTCGGAAGATTCGCCAACGCCCGCATCCGCGCCGCCGTCGCTCGATGCGATCGTGGAAGCGGTGTTGTTCACGTCGGAGACCCCGGTCGCCGTCCCGCGATTGGCGGAGATCGCCGGAGTTTCCCGCGGAGAAGCGCTCGAGGCGATCGATCGACTGAATCTGTTCTATGCGGAGACCTCGCGCTCGTTTCGCATTGTCTCGTTGGCCGGCGGCTTCCAGCTCATCACCAATCGCGAGTTTGCGCCGTATTTGTCGCGACTGCATGCGGAGCGCGTGGCTCCCAAGCTCTCGCGTGCTGCGCTGGAGACGCTGGCGATCATCGCCTTCAAGCAGCCGGTGTCCCGCGCGGAGATCGATGCGATCCGCGGCGTGACGGCATCGGATCGTGTCCTGCGCCATCTCTTGGAACGAAAGGCCGTGCGCATCGCCGGCCGCGCCGACGCTCCGGGAAGACCGCTGCTTTACGGAACGACGCGCGAGTTCTTGTCGTATTTCGGGCTTTCCAACCTCTCCGATCTCCCGCGCTCCGATGAGCTGGCCGCTCTTCTCGCGGGCGATCGCCCCCCGGAGGAAGAAGCGATGGAAGAAGGTCTGGAGGAAGGGGCCGGGGTGTCCGATGTGGAAATGGACCGCCCGGACGCTTCCGCCGATCAGGACTCCATCGAAGCCGATCAGGACCCCTTCGAAGAAGAAGAAGAACAAGCGGAAGCGTAGAACCATTCGCCGCCGCGCAGTCTCACTCCGGGGAGGAGTCGGACGATCTTGTCGGCCCCCATTCGTCTCAATCGATTCCTGTCTTCAGCCGGAATTGCTTCACGGCGCCGCTGCGACGAGTTTATTCGCGAAGGGCGTGTGGCCGTGAACGGCAGCATCGTGACCGAGCTCGGAACGCGAGTCGCGCCGGGCTCCGATCAGGTCACCTTCGACGGCAACCGGATTCAGCACACCACGACCGAGAGAATCCTGATCCTGCACAAGCCCAAGAACGTGCTGGTCGCGGCGCGCGACGCGCGCGGAAGAAAGACTGTGATGGACCTTCTGGGCGAAGAAGCGGGGCGCGTTTTCCCGGTCGGCCGCCTCGACTATCGCAGTGAAGGGCTCTTGGTGTTCACGAACGATGGCGAGCTGGCGTTTCGCTTGGCCCATCCGCGCTTCAAGGTGGAGAAGATCTATCGCGTGGAAGTGGAAGGCTCCGTTTCGCCGACGACGCTCGACGCACTGCGGCGCGGCGTTCTGCTCGAAGACGGTCCCACGCAGCCGGCCCAGGTGCGGGTGATCTCGCGCGTGTCCGGGCGCACCGTGCTGGAGTTCGGGTTGCGGGAAGGCCGCAAGCGGCAGATCCGCCGCATGCTCGCGCTCTTCGGGCTGCCGGTGGAGCGCCTGGTGCGCACGCACTTCGGGCCGCTCGCCTTAGATGATCTCGCCGAGGGAGAGTGGCGCGCGCTTCTGCTTCCCGAAATCGAGCGGCTGCGTCAGGCTGCGGGGATGGATCCTTCTTCCAGCGGTGGTGCGGCGTGATCCTCATCCTGAGACGTGAAGCGAGCGCGACGGAAATCGACGCGATCTTGGCGCGGCTTTCCGCCTTGGGCGCGACCGGCCACGTGGCGCGGGGCGCGGAACAGGTGGTGATCGCGGTCGAAGGAGACAAGGAGCTCCTGGCCACGTCGCAGCTCGACGCGCTGCCGGGAGTCGAGCGCGTCGTTCCCACCGCCAAGCCGTACAAGATCGCGAGCCGGGATTATCGCGCCGCCAAGACGACGATCCCGATCGGAACGCGCGTCATCGGCGACAAGAAGGTCGTGGTGATCGCCGGGCCGTGCTCGGTGGAATCGCGCGCGCAATGCTTCACGATTGCGGCCGAAGTCGCGAAGGCCGGGGCCACCGTGTTTCGCGGCGGAGCGTTCAAGCCGCGCACGTCGCCGTATTCGTTCCAAGGCTTGGGGCGCGAAGGATTGGAGATCCTGGCCGAAGTGCGCGAGCGCACCGGGCTCGCGATCATCACCGAGGTGATGGACACGCGCGACGTCGATCTCGTGGCCCGCACCGCCGACATCCTGCAGATCGGCGCGCGCAACATTCAGAACTTCAGCCTCCTGAACGAAGTGGGCAAATTGCGCAAGCCGGTGTTCTTGAAGCGCGGCATGATGACGACGGTGACCGAACTGCTCATGTCCGCCGAGTACGTGTTATCCAACGGAAACGAAAACGTAATTCTGTGCGAGCGCGGGATCCGCACGTTCGAAACCGCGCTGCGCAACACGCTCGATCTTTCCGCCGTTCCTTTGCTGCAGAGCTTGACCCATCTTCCGGTGATGGTGGATCCGAGCCACGGAGTGGGCGATTGGCGCTACGTGATTCCGATGGCGCGCGCCGCAGTGGCGGCGGGAGCCGACGGTCTCATGATCGAGGTGCATCACTCTCCCGAGACCGCGTTCTCCGATGGGGCGCAATCGATCCTGCCGCGCCGCTTCGCGGAGGGAATGATCGAGATTCGCAAGGTCGCGCGCGCCGTTGGCCGCGCGATCTAGCGACGAAAGATGAAGATTCAAGAGCGCGCATCGTCGCCGAGGATTCGAGGAAAGTGGCCGCCGCCGGGCGACAAATCGCTTTCCCATCGCGCGTTGATCTTCGCCGCCTTGGCCGGCGGAAAGACGGAGCTCTTCCGCTTGAATCCCGGCGCCGACGTGGAATCGACCGCCGCTGCGTTGCGCGCGCTTGGGGTCAAGATTGCGCGGCGCGGCGAACGCTGGCTCGTCGCGAGCGAGGGAGCCGGCGCACTGCGCGCGCCGGCTCATCCCATCGACTGCGGCAATTCCGGCACGACGATGCGTCTTCTGGCGGGCGTGTTGGCGGCCTGCCCTTTTGAATCCGTGCTCCTCGGAGACGAATCTCTTCTGCGCCGCCCGATGAGCCGGATCGTGCTTCCGCTTCGCCGGATGGGTGCGCGAATCGAGGGCCAGAAAGGCGCTGCGGGCGAGATCACGGCGCCGCTCGCGATTCGCGGCGCGCGCTTGCGCGGCGCCGCGATCGACACCGGCGTCGCCAGCGCACAAGTGAAGTCGGCGATCTTGCTGGCGGCATGGACCGCGGGAGTGCCGGTCGAGGTCCGCGAGCCGCTGCGCTCGCGCGATCACACCGAGCGCATGATGCGCGCGTTGGGTGCTCCGCTTCGCGTGCGCGGGTGTCGCATTCATCTGGAGGCGGGGGCGGGCATCGCGCCGCCCGCGGGCACCGTGCCCGGCGATCCCTCGGCGGCCGCGTTTTTTGCGGCGGCCGCCGCGGCTCAGCCGGGATCGCGCCTCGTGTTGGAGGATGTGCTTCTCAATCCGACGCGGCTGGGCTTCTATCGATTGCTGGCTCGCATGGGCGCGCGCGTCACTCAGCGTCGCCGGCGCATGTGGTGCGGCGAGAACGCCGGAGATCTCATCATCGAGGGCGCGCAGTTGAATGCGTTTCGCATCGCCGCGGCCAATGTGCCCGCGCTCGTCGATGAGATTCCAGTGCTCGCCGTCGTGGCGGCGGGCGCATGCCGCGGGCGATCGCAGATTCGCGGCGCCGCGGAGCTGCGGGTGAAGGAGAGCGATCGGGTGAGCGCATTGACGAATGGGCTTCGCGCGTTGGGCGCGGCGGTCGAAGAGTTCCCCGACGGGCTCGCGATTGAAGGGGGCAAGTTGCACGGGGGACGGATCGATGCCCAACGCGACCATCGCATCGCGATGGCCTTTCGCATCGCCGGATTATTTGCCTCCGGTCCGGTGGTGATCACCGGCGCAGCGAAAGCCGCACTCATCTCCCATCCCGGATTCGAGCGAGACTTGTCCGCGCTTCTGTCGACGAGGCGGCGCACATCGAGGCGCAGCCCGTGAAGCCTCTCGTCGTCGCCATCGACGGGCCGGCGGGCTCCGGCAAGAGCACGACCGCGCGCCGCGTTGCGGAACGCTTGGGCTTCCTCTATCTCGACACCGGAGCGATGTACCGCGCTCTTACCGTGAAAGCGATCGCTTTAGGGATCGATCCCAGCGATGAAGCGGCGATCGCCGAGCTCGCCCGCACCACGAGCTTGGAGATCGGCGAAGAGAGCGGCGCCCCGAGCGTCCTCGTCGACGGAAAGGACATCACTGCAAGCCTGCGCTCTCCGGAAATCTCCCGCAGTGTGTCCTACGTGGCGCGAGTGCCCGCTGCGCGCCGGCGGCTCGTGGCGATCCAGCGCGCGATCGCCGAGCAGCGCGACATCGTCATCGAGGGGCGGGACATCGGCACGGTGGTGTTTCCCGATGCACCGGTGAAGATCTATTTGGATGCGTCCCTCGACGAGCGCGCCCGCCGCCGCCGGCTCGATCTCGAGCGCCTGGGAGAGCCGGTGGACCCCGAGGAATTGCGCAAGGAGATTGCGCTCCGCGACGAGATCGATTCGGACCGGAGCGATAGTCCGCTGCGCCGCGCCGAGGGAGCGGTCGTCATCGACACGACCGGGCTCACGATCGAGGAGCAGGTGGGGAAGGTCGTCGATCTCGTGCAGGAGGCCCTCCGCGACCGGAGTCACCCCAGCGGCGAAGGTCGGCGGCCGGCTTGAAAAGCTTGCCCTTTGGCCTCTCGGCCCCCGGCCCTTGATTCCCCTCGGATTTTTTGGTTCTCTTCCCGACGTCCTTTGCAATACCATGTGCGTTTGCTTGGGCTCGGGACGGAAGGAATTTCCCCGGGGTGGGGCTCTTTTATCGCGTTTGCCAGTGGTCGGCCCTGGCCGTGAGCCACGCTCTTTGGGATCTTCGAGTTGAAGGGCGCGAGAACGTCCCGCCAACGGGGCCGCTTCTCGTGACCGCGAATCATCGCAGCAATCTCGATCCGGCAATCCTGGGAGCGGTGCTTCCGCGAGAAGCGGGGTACGCGGCGAAACAGGAACTGTTCAAAGTTTTCGGATTGGGCAGCCTGATTCGCGCGCTCAATTCGATTCCCGTCGATCGATCGAGCATCGCGCCTTCGACGCTTCGCCGCTTCGAAGAGTGGGTTCGCGGCGGAAAGGCGCTCGTCGTCTTTCCCGAAGGGACGCGATCGAAGGACGGGAATCTCGGAACGGCCAAGACCGGCGTGGGCATGATGATTGCGAAATTCGCGGTCCCCGTCATGCCGGTGTATCTCGAGGGGACTGATTCCGCGCTCCGGAGAATTTTCCGGCGGGGACGTGTGCGGGTGATCTTCGGAAAACCGTACACGCTCCCGAGCGGGCTCGCCGGCTCGTCGAACGAAAGGGAAACCTTTCGAGAAGTTGCGCAGATCGTGATGAACGAGATTCGCGCGCTTCGAGACGATGCTGCTCGATCTTCGCGGGGGACGGATCTCCCGGACACAGGTGCGCCTGCCCAACGGGCCGCAGCACCGGCCGCAAGAGATCCGAATTCATGATGAAGGGATGGTATCGAATTTCATGGTGAACGATAGGGGTTCTGAAAGAACCACCACCGATTTGGATGATGACGACGATCTGGACGAAGTAAGGCCGAGGCCGGCACGACCGCCGCAGCCGCCGCGTTTCGTCAATCTCGCCGATGAAGAGGACGTGGACTTCGAGTCCGGCGAGGTCGCCGAGCTTCTGGCCCTCTACGAAGAAACCATGGGCAATCTCTCCGAAGGCGAGATCGTCCGCGGCACGGTTCTCTCGGTCGGCGAAAAGGATGTCCTGGTCGACATTGGATTCAAGTCCGAGGGCGTCATCAATGCCTCCGAGTTTCCCGATCTCTCCCAGGTCAAGGTAGGGGAGAAGATCGAGGTCTATCTGGAGCGCATGGAGAACGACGACGGCTTGGTCGTGCTCTCCAAGCAGCGCGCCGATTTCCTGCGCGTGTGGAATCGCATCAAGGAAGCGTTCGACTCCCAGCAGATCGTGCAGGGCCGTCTCATGCGCCGCATCAAAGGTGGCGTCGTCGTCGACTTGTTCGGCGTGGACGCATTCTTGCCCGGATCGCAGGTGGCGCTGCGGCGCGTTCCGAATTTGGATGAGCTGATCGGACAGGCGCTCGAGTTCAAGGTCATCAAGTTGAACAAGAGGCGCCGCAACATCGTGGTCTCGCGCCGCGTGGTGCTGGAAGAAGATCGCGCCGTCAAGAGAACGCGGCTCATCACCGAGTTGGAGAAGGGCCAGATCCGCGAGGGCCAGGTGAAGAACATCACCGACTTCGGCGCGTTCGTGGACTTGGGCGGTATCGACGGACTCTTGCACATCACCGACATGTCTTGGGGGCGGGTCAGCCATCCGAGCGAAGTCGTGCAGATCGGCGAGACCATCAAGGTGAAGGTGTTGGAGTTCGACAAGGAACGCCAGCGCATCTCCTTGGGCTTGAAGCAGCTCACGCCGTATCCGTGGGAAGAAGTGAGCCGGAAGTATCCGGTCAACACCCGCGTGCGCGGCCGCGTTGTGTCGATCACCGACTACGGCGCGTTCGTGGAGCTGGAAAAAGGCGTCGAAGGATTGATTCACGTCTCGGAGATGAGCTGGACGCGCCACGTCCGCCATCCCGGGAAGATGCTGGCCGTGGCCGATATCGTGGATGCGGTCGTGCTGAAGGTCGATCCCGAGAACGAGAAGATCTCTTTGGGCTTGAAGCAAGTGGAGCCCGATCCGTGGCTCACCTTGGACGAGCGTTATCCGGTGGGCGCGAAGTTCTCCGGAAAGGTGCGCAACCTGACCAACTTCGGCGCCTTCGTGGAGCTGGAGGAGGGGATCGACGGGCTGGTGCACATTTCCGACATGTCCTGGACGAAGCGCATTCGCCATCCGAGCGAGGTGGTGAAGAAGGGCGACGACGTCGACGTTGTCGTGCTGAACATCGACAAGGAGTCGCGCCGGATCTCGCTGGGCTTGAAGCAGGTGCAGGATGATCCCTGGCTCCAGCTCTCGGAGAAGTTCCAGCCGGGCATCTCGACGGTCGGGCGAGTCAGCCGCATTCTGGAGCGCGGCATCGTCGTCGATCTGGAGAGCGATCTCGAAGGATTCGTTCCCATCTCGCACTTGGGCTGGGACAATCTGACGACGCCGGCGGACTTGTTCGAAGAGAAGGACGAGATTCCGTTGAAGGTGATCAGCCTGGATCAGCAGCAGCGCCGGATCGTGCTCTCGCTGAAGGATTACCTTCAGGATTTGGGCTCGGAGTCCGAAATGAACTTGCGCGCGGAGATTCAACGCCGCGCGGGGATGAGAAAGCAGACCAAGGAGACTGTCGTCGACGCGACGTAAGCGCGATCCGGGGAAATCCCTTGACGCGTGAATCGCGGGTCGCGCAGATTCCGCCGGTTCATGCCGGGTGGGCGATTAGCTCAGCTGGTTAGAGTGCCTGCTTGACATGCAGGAGGTCACTGGTTCGAGTCCAGTATCGCCCACCAGGCTGGTGGATTGTATTTGCTTACCGGAGATTCCGGTGAGAATCACTTTGCGAGGAGGTTTTCGCACATCGAAAAAGAGCTGAGAGTCAACGAGCGCATCCGGATCTCGCCGATTCGTGTCGTGGATGAGTCCGGAGAAGTGCTCGGCATCATGAGCGCGGATGAAGGGCGCTCGCTCGCGCGCGAACGCGGGCTCGATCTCGTCGAAGTCGCCGCGAACTCCCGACCACCGGTATGTCGGATCATGGACTACGGGAAGTTCAAGTACGAACAGAGCAAGAAAGAGCGGCGCGCGAAATCACGCCAGCACCAGCAGCAGCTCAAGGAATTGAAGTTTCGCCCGAAGATCGAGAAGCACGACTTCGAATTCAAGCTGCGCAACGCGAGAAAATTCCTGATCGAGAACAACAAGCTCAAGATCACGATGGTGTTCCGTGGTCGCGAGATCACCCACGCGGAGCTCGGTGAGAACGTGCTGCATCGAGTGGCGAAGGAGCTGGCCGACGTGGGGCTGGTGGAATCGGGGCCGAGGCTGGAAGGAAAGAGCATGTTCATGCTGCTGACCCCGACGACTCCGCTGCCGAAGAAGAAGGAGAAGGAAGGCGGATCCGGGTCCTCCGATGCCAAGGAAACCAAGGGCGAGGCGGACGGATCGCAGCCGGGACAGGGGCTCGAAAGCCTCCCGAAAGGGAGCCCCCCGACCGAGAAAGGAGTTCGAACATGAGCCGCGCAGGAATTACCGTCCATTCGCGGAAACGGCACAAGAAAGTATTGAAGGCGGCCAAGGGTTACTTTGGCGGCCGGCGCAAATTGTATACGGTTGCCAAGTCCGCGGTGGACAAGGGGCGCCAGTATGCTTTCCGCGACCGGCGTGCGAAAAAGCGCGACTTCCGCAGCTTGTGGATCGTGCGGATCAACGCCGCGGTACGCGAGCACGGGCTCTCCTATTCGCGCTTCATCGCCGGCTTGAAGACGGCGCAAGTGGAGCTCGACCGCAGCGTGTTGGCCGATCTGGCCGTCGGCGATCCGAAGGGATTTGGAGAGCTGGTGGCGTTGGCCAAGGATCACCTCGCCAAGGCGCGGGCCTAAGCTCATCGTGATGGAGAACGCCCGCACGATTCGTGAGCGGGCGCTTCGAGAAGTCGAGTCCGCGCAAGCGCTCGAAGAGCTCGAGGGCGCGCGCACGCGCTATTTGGGACGCTCCGGGGAGATCACCCGCTTCTTGCGCAGCGTGGCCGATCTTCCCGTGGAAGAGCGGCCCAACGCCGGCAAGCAGTGGAACGATTTGCGCGCCGAAATCCAAGCCGCCATCGAGGCGCGGCGGGATGCACTGGCCGACCCCGCACCCCAGTCTTCCGGGTTCGATCCCACGCTTCCCGGGAAGCGCCCGCCGGTCGGCACTCCGCACGTGCTCATGCAGACGATGATCGAGCTCGTCGGCGTGTTCCGGCAGATGGGCTACTCCGTCGCCGACGGGCCGGAGATCGAGAGTGCGTACTACAACTTCGAAGCGCTGAACATTCCCGAAGATCATCCCACGCGTGACGATCACGATTCCCTGTTCTTGGAAGATGGGCGCCTCTTGCGCACGCAGATGTCGCCGGTGCAGATTCACGTGATGGAGCGCAATCCGCCGCCGGTGCGCGTCGTCGCTCCGGGGCGCGTCTACCGGCGCGACAATTTCGACGCCAGCCACTCTCCGTATTTCTGGCAAATGGAAGGCCTCGACGTCGGTCCCGACGTGACCTTGGGCGATCTCAAGGGAACGCTGCACGAGTTCGTGCGCCTTTCCTTCGGCGATACGAAGGTGCGTTTTCGCGCCAGCTACTTTCCGTTCACCGAGCCTTCGCTCGAGCTCGATGTCGCCTGCACGGTTTGCGGCGGCCGCGGCTGCCCGGTTTGCAAGCAATCCGGTTGGGTGGAAATCTTGGGCTGCGGCATGGTGCATCCGCGCGTGTTGCGTGGTGCGGGCTACGACTCGGAAGCAGTTTCCGGATTCGCGTTCGGCATGGGGTTGGATCGCATCACGCTTCTGCGCCATCGCATTCCCGACATTCGCCTTCTGTACGAAAACGATCTGCGCTTTCTCCATCAATTCGAGCCGGGCAAATGAAAGTTCCGCTCCTTTGGCTGGCGGACTTTCTCGCGCTCGAGGAAGACGCGCCCGCGCTCGCGCGCCGGCTCACCGACGTCGGCATGGAGACGACGGTGGAACCGGCGCCGGAGATTCCCGACGGCGTCGTCGTCGGCCGCATCATGTCGTGCGAGAAGCATCCGCGCGCGGACCGGCTCAGCGTCTGCACCGTCGACGCGGGCGAAGGCCGCTTGCGCACCATCGTGTGCGGCGCGCCCAACGCGCGCGCCGGCGTATTTGCCGCGGCGGCGCTTCCCGGAGCCGAGCTCCCCGGCGGGCTGCACATCGCCGCGCGGGAAGTACGCGGTGTGATGTCGGAAGGAATGTTGTGCTCCGCAAAGGAGCTGCGTCTGACGGAAGATGGAAGCGGGATCATTCTCTTGGAAGGGGACCACTCGATCGGCGCGCCGTTGGCGGAAGCGCTGCACCAAGATGCCGTGCTCGTGACCGAGCCGGCCGCAAATCGGGGAGATTGGCTTTCCATTGAAGGCGTGGCCCGCGAGCTGGCCGTCGCGTTGCGCCGTCCCTGGAATCCGCGGCACGCGCCCCGCACGAATGCGCCGGCCGGAACGTGGAACGCCACGATCGAAGACGCTACGGATTGTCCGCGCTATTCGGGGCGCTTGGTCGAAGGACTCTCCCCGGGAAACTCGCCCGATTGGATGAGGCGCCGCCTCGAAGCGTGCGGGGTGCGTTCGATCTCCAATCTCGTCGATGTCACGAACTTCGTTCTCTTGGAACGCGGGCATCCGCTGCACGCGTTCGACGCGGATCGCTTGCGCGGCACGACGATCGGCGTGCGGCGCGCGCGGGAAGGGGAGATGCTGCGCACGCTCGACGGCAAGGATCGCGCGCTGGGCCGCGACGTGCTGGCGATCACCGACGCTTCGGGATCGGTCGCGTTGGCCGGAATCATGGGCGGCGAATCCACGCGCGTCACCGACGCGACGACACGCGTGCTCCTCGAGGGAGCTTCGTTCCATCCGGCCCGCGTCCGCGCCGGTGCGCGCCAGCTGGGACTCACGACCGACGCGTCGGCGCGCTTCGAAAGGGGAGTGGACCCGGAAGGAGTGCCGCGCGCACTGGATCGCGCTGCGGAGCTGCTCTTGGAAATCTGCTCCGGTGCGCGCCTCGTGCACTCGTTCGATGCGTACCCCGCTCCGCTGGAGCGTCGGCCGCTCCTTCTCAGGCGGCGTAACCTCCTTCGCATCTTGGGGATCGAGATCGAGGCTCGAGAAGTGGTCGAGATCCTGGAACGGTTGGAGTTCGAGGTCCGGGCCGAAGCGAACGGCGACGTGCGCGCCGTCGCTCCCACGTTTCGCCGCGACGTCACGGCGGAAGAAGATCTCATTGAGGAAGTCGGGCGCGTCTACGGCTACGAAAAGATTCCCGAGAAACTGCGCGCGCGCCCGCCTTCGCGGCTGCGTTCACCGCGCCTGGAGAATCAGTGGAACGCGCGCGAGCTCTTTCTCTCCATGGGGCTCACCGAAGTCGTAACGCCTGCGCTCGCCGACGGGGGTGCTGCGGATGCGCTTCTTCCCGCGGATGAGTTCTTTTCGCGCGGTATTCCGCTGCGCAATCCTCTTTCTTCCGATCGCGACCGCTTGCGCGGCTCGCTCATTCCGTCGCTGCTCGAAGTGCTGGCGAAGAATCGCGCGCAATCCACGGTCGACTTGGGGATCTTCGAGGTCGGCCAAGTCTTCCATCGCACTTCTTCCGGTGAAAGCGTGGAGCGGGCGCGCGCCGGAATTCTTCTGTCCGGTCGCGGTCTTTCGCCTTCTTGGATCGGAATCTCGAAGAATTGTGATTTCTTTGACATGAAGGGGATCGTGGAAGTATATGTCGAGCGGCTTGGAGGGGTGCCCTGGCGCGTCGAGGCGGCGGGCTTTGTTCCTCTCTCCGCAAATCAATCCGCTCGAGTTTTGCGGGATGCGGAAGAGATCGGCCGTCTCGGGGATGTCGGGGCCAGGGTCCGAAAGTCGTTCGATTTGCCGGACGATCTTCCGGTGTTCTGGGCGGAGTTGGGGATCGATGATGGAGCGCACGAGGAAGTCGGGAAGCGTCGATTCGAGCCGCTCCCCCGCTTCCCGGCCGCAGTTCGAGATCTTGCTCTGGTCGTCGCCCGATCCGTCACGAACGAGGAGCTCGAGAAGAGCATTGCCGCCGCCTGCGGTCCGCTTCTCGAATCGGTCCGTCTATTCGATGTGTACGAAGGCCCGCCCCTCAAGAGCGAGGAAAAGAGTCTCGCTTACACGCTGGTCTTTCGCGCGCCGGAGCGCAGCCTCACCAATGACGAGGTCGATGCCCTCGTGCAGGCGGTTGTGGCGCGGACGGAGAAGACTGTCGGGGCAAGACTCCGGTAAAACTTGAATTCATCCGGGAAACCGGTTGGGCGACTGCACATTTCGATAACGGGGGATAGGAAATGGATCTCCAGCTTCTCGATCAACTCGAAGAGAAGGTGGACGTGACCGTCACGACCGTGAACCAGCTGCGCTTGGAGAACTCTCTTTTGCGAGAGGAGACTTCCGAGTTGCAGAAGAAGATTCAATCGCTGTCGAAAGAGTTGGGTGGAGCAACGGATGGGCGCGCGGAGTCGGCCAGGTACAAGGCCCGGTGCGAAGAGCTCGAAGCGCGCTTCACGAGCTTACGCGGACGGATCGAGAAGATCGTGGGCAAGATGAAGACGCTGGAAAGCTGAGAGAGGTTTCGACCATGAGCTCGGACTTTCGCACGACGTCGGTGATGATCCTGGGACGCGAATACAAGATCCGCACGAACGAGAGCGAGGAATTCGTTCATGCGGTGGCGGGGTTCGTGGACGACATGATGAGCCGCATCTCATCGAAGATGTCGTCGGGAACGACTTCGCAAGTGGCCGTGCTGGCCGCCTTGAACATCGCGGAAGAATTGTTTCGAGAACGGCGAATCGTTCACGTCGCCACTCCGGGGGCGAACGAGGAAGTGAACGAAAGGCTGCGCAGCTTATCGCTGCGCCTCGAGGAAGTGCTGGAGAGCGCGCCGAATTCTCGGAAGCGAGCTGAGGCGCGTCCCGCCGTCCCGGCGTGACCGCCAACGAAAGGGATTTCGGCAGCGAGTCGTTTCGCATTCTGTTCGTCGGCGACGTGGTCGGCCGCCCAGGCCGGCGCGCCTTGCGGCAGCTTGCACCGGATCTTCTCGAAGAAGAGTCGCCCGATTTCGTCGTGATCAATGCGGAGAATTCGGCCGGAGGATTCGGGATCACGTGGAACTCGGTCCACGCGTTGTTCGAGGCGGGCGCCGACGTGCTCACGAATGGAAACCACACGTGGGACAAACGCGAAGCGATCGAGATCGTCGAGCAGGACCGGCGCGTCATTCGACCGGCGAACTATCCGCCGGCAACGCCGGGCAAAGGATACGGAGTCTTCACCTCTCGCCGCGGGATCAAGGTCGGCATCGTGAATCTCTTGGGGCGCGTGTTCATGGATCCCAAGGACTGTCCGTTTCGCATGGGACGGCAGATCTTGGAAGAGATGCGCCGCGAGACTCCGATTCTTCTGGTGGACTTTCACGCCGAGGCCACGAGCGAGAAGGGCGCGTTCGCGTGGCACGTCGACGGTCTCGCCAGCGTGGTGTTCGGGACCCACACGCACGTGCCGACCGGAGATGCGCGCATTCTTCCCGGAGGCACGGCGTTTCAAACCGACGTGGGCATGACCGGCGCGTACGAAGGAGTGATCGGCATGGGACGTGATGGGGCACTGCGCCGCTTCTTGACCGGATTGCCCACACGTTTCGAGCCGGCGGAAGGGGACCTGCGCTTGGATGCAGTCGTCGTGGACGTGGATCCGGCCTCCGGGCGCGCGCTGGCAATTCGCAGAATTCAAAAACAACTTTTCGGAGGGGCAACCTCGTGACGGCGCGGATCCTCGATGGGAAGAAGACGGCGAAGGAAATTCGGGAAGAGCTCTCCGTGCGGGTGCGCGCTCTCGCCGAGCGCGGGGCGACTCCGCGGCTCGCGGTGGTGTTGGTCGGAGAAGATCCCGCCTCGAAAGTGTACGTCGGCAACAAGAGCCGCTCGGCGCAAGAGATCGGAATCGATGCGTTCACGCGCGAGATCGCCGCGACGGTGACGCAAGCCGAGCTGGAAACGATCATGGCATCGTTGGCGAGCGATCCCTCGATTCACGGGATTCTCCTGCAGCTTCCGCTTCCCTCCGGTCTCGATCCGGAGCCGGTCGTGCGCCTCATTCCGGTCGAAAAAGACGTCGATGGATTGACGCCGCTCTCGGTCGGCGAGCTGGCGCGCGGAACGCCGCGCTTCATTCCCTGCACGCCGTTCGGAATCGTGGAGCTCTTGGATCGCTCCGGCATCACGATTTCCGGGAAGCACGTGGTGATCGTCGGGCGCTCCAATCTCGTGGGACGTCCGCTCGCCAATCTCCTGCTCATGAAAGGGCGGCGCGGCGACGCGACGGTCACCGTTTGCCATTCTCGCTCCGAGGGACTGGCCGAGGTCACGCGCCAGGCGGACATCTTGGTCGCCGCGATCGGCAAAGCGCGCTTCGTGACTGCCGACATGGTGAAGCCCGGCGCCGTCGTCGTCGACGTCGGCATCAATCGCATCGACGATCCCGCGACCGGAAAGAGCCGGCTCGTGGGCGACGTCGACTATGAAGGCGCGGCGCAAGTCGCGCACGCCATCACTCCCGTTCCGGGAGGCATCGGGCCGATGACCGTGGCCATGCTTCTTGCGAACACAGTCCTATCCGCGGAATTCCATGCTCGAACCGGCGCAAACACCCGACTCGCGCTCAGCTGATCCCATCTACAGCGTCACCGAGCTGACGCGATCCATCCGCCGGCTTCTGGAAGGAAGCTTCTTCGGCGTGTGGGTCGAGGGCGAGCTCTCCAACGTGAAGCTGCACACGTCGGGACATCTTTATTTCACGCTGAAGGACGATCAGTCCTGCCTGCGCGCGACCATGTTTCGCCGGCACGCATCGAAGCTGCGCTTCGATGCCGCCGATGGGCAGAAGGTCCGCGTGTACGGCACGATCACTCTCTACGAAGCCAAGGGCGAGCTGCAAATCAACGTGGCCCGGCTCGATCCGGTGGGCATCGGGGAATTGGAGCTCGCCTTCCGCCAGCTCTACGAGAGATTGGAGAAGGAAGGGCTGTTCGATCCATCACGCAAGCGCGCGATCCCGCGCCATCCGCGCGTCGTCGGACTCATTACCTCCGACACGGGTGCCGCGGTGCGCGATCTTCTTTCCGTTTTGCGCAGGCGTGCGCCGCACGTGGAATTGGTGCTGCGTCCGGCGCGCGTGCAGGGAGCGGGCGCGGCGGCGGATCTCGTGCGCGCGCTCGCCGATTTCGAGGAGTGGGGTGGCGCCGATGTGCTCATCGTAGGGCGCGGCGGCGGATCACTCGAAGATCTGTGGGCGTTCAACGAAGAAATCGTCGCGCGCGCGATCGCTGCTTGCCGCATTCCAATCATCTCGGCGGTGGGACACGAGATTGATTTCACGATCGCCGATTACGCCGCCGATCTGCGTGCGCCCACCCCGAGCGCCGCGGCGGAGGTCGTCGCGTCGGATCGCGAGTCGCTCTTGATCCAGCTCGATCGCTTGGGTACGCGCTTGGGGCGAGGAGTCCTGCAGGGCTTGCGCAAGCGCGGGGATCGGGTCATGCTCTTCGCCCGTTCGGGCGCTTTTCGCCGCCCCCTCGATCTGTATCGGCGGCGCTCGCAGGACGTGGATGCGCTGGCGGATCGACTGGAAACCGCCGGCCGCTCGGCCTTGGCTCGCGCGGCGATGCGCTTGGATGGCGCCGGCGGGAAGCTGCACGCGCTTTCTCCCATGGCCGTCTTGGAGCGCGGGTACGCGATCGCGCGCGGGCCGGCGGGAAAGATCGTGCGGCGCGCGAGCGAGGTCGCCGTGGGGGAGCACATCGACGTGCTCGTGGCCCGCGGATCGCTTCGGGCTCAAGTGGAGGAGACTCGGGAGGAAGGCGGGATGAACGGAAAGGACGAAACATCGTGAGCTCGAAGGAACCCGCACAGAAGCTGGGCTTCGAAGAATCTCTCGAACGGCTGGAGAAGATCGTGCTGATGCTCGAACGCGGAGACGTCACGCTCGAAGAATCGCTGCAACGTTTCGAAGAAGGCGTGGCGCTGTCGCGCCGCTGCCACGAGCTTCTCGCTCTAGCAGAAAAGAGAGTTTCCCGGCTCGTGCGCGAAGAAGAGGGCGGGCTGACCTTGCAGCTCTTCCCGGCCGAGCCTCAGGATTCCTAATGCCGGAACCGCTCGATGCCGAGCCTTGGTTCTCCCGTTATGCTCCGCTCATCTCTCGCGCACTCGATGGCGCGCTTCCCGAAGCGTCCGGACCGCTGGGGCGCCTGCACGAGGCCATGCGTTACAGCGTGTTGGCGGGAGGAAAGCGCATCCGCTCGATGCTCTGTCTCGCCGCTTGCGAAGCGGTCGGCGGCAATCCGGAAAATGCCGCCCAACCCGCCGCGGCGATCGAGCTGGTGCACACCTATTCTCTCATTCACGACGATCTGCCCTGCATGGACGACGACGATTTGCGCCGCGGCCAGCCGACGAATCACAAGGTGTACGGAGATGCGGTCGCGGTGCTCGCCGGAGACGGGCTTTTGTCTTTGGCGTTCGAGGTGATGGCGGAGGCGTCGGCCGGCATCCCCGATTCTTCCCGGCTGCAGATGGTGCGCATTCTGGCCGCCTGCGCGGGGCCCCGCGGGATGGTGGGCGGGCAGGCGCTCGACGTCGATTCGGAAGGAATCGACGATGTGGATCTTCCCACTCTCCAGTACATTCACACCCGCAAGACGGGGGCGCTCTTCAGTGGCGCCTGCCGCATCGGCGGAATTGCGGGAGGGGCGGACGACCGCCAGACCACGCTGCTTGGCAAGTTCGGCGAAAAGCTGGGGCTCGCGTTTCAGATCGTAGACGATCTTTTGGACGAGACCGGGCACGCCGAAAAGCTTGGCAAGGCGGCGGGGAAGGACCGCCCGCGCGGCAAGGTTACGTACCCCAGGATTCTGGGGCTCGAGGAGTCGAAAAGGCGCGTCATGGAACTGGGTCGAGTCGCGTCGGAAATCGCCAGCGAGTTCGATACGCCCGGCGAACCGCTCAAGGCCATCGCGCGGTTCATCGTCGAGCGCACGAGCTGACCCAACGAACCGAATTCGAGTGGATCCGATGTCGCTCTTAGTTTCCAAACCTCTCGTGTTGGCGCTGGCCAGCTCGGCCGCGGCGCAGCTCACCAAGTTTCTCGTCAGCTGGGGCGGCGAGGGCAAAGTGAACTTCAAGCGCCTGGTCGAGTTGGGAGGAATGCCCAGCGCCCACTCCGCGTCCGTGGCGGCATTGTCTACCGGGGTGGCGCTCGAAGAAGGACTGACGTCCCCACTCTTCGGAGTCACCGTGTTCTTCAGTCTCCTGACGATGTACGATGCCGCCGGCATCCGGCGTTCGGCTGGGCGGCAAGCGGAAGTGTTGAACCGCATCGTCGACGATCTCCAAGTCTCGGGAAAAGTTCACGAGGAACGTTTACTCGAGCTCTTGGGTCATACACCATTCGAAGTGCTCGTGGGCGCAACGTTCGGCATCGTGTTCGCGTTGGCCATGGCTCGACTCTGGTCCGTCTGACGGGAAGGGATGGGAACGGCTTTGGAGAGATTTCTGGATCGCATCACAAGCCCCGTGGATCTCAAGCAAATGGGCTTGGACGAGCTGCGTACGCTCTGCTCCGAGATCCGCGAGGAGATCATCGAGACGGTCTCGCGCACCGGTGGGCATTTGGGTGCGAGCTTGGGCGCGGTGGAGCTGACCGTCGCGATCCACAAGGTCTACGATTCGCCGCGTGACCGCATCGTTTGGGACGTCGGCCATCAAGCCTATGGGCACAAGTTGCTCACCGGCCGCCGGCAGAAATTCAACACGCTGCGCCAGTACGGCGGCTTGTCCGGTTTTCCGGTGCGCAAGGAGTCGGAGCATGATGCGTTCGGCGTCGCGCACGCCGGAACGTCGATCTCCGCGGGCTTGGGCATGGCCACCGCATTCGAGGCGAAAGGGCAGCGGGCGCGGGTCATCTGCGTGATCGGCGACGGCGGGCTCACCTGCGGAATGGCATTCGAAGCGCTGAATCAAGCCGGACATTTGAAGAAGGATCTCGTCGTCGTACTGAACGACAACGAGTGGTCCATCTCCAAGAACGTGGGCGCGCTCTCCACGTATTTGACGCGTCTCACTTCCGCGCCGCTCTATCGCCGTCTCGAGGAAGACGTCTACGAGCTGTTGGGAAAGATTCCCAAAGCGGGAACGAAGGCGCGCGAGATCGCCCATCGCATGAAAGAAAGCTTGAAGACTCTGGTCGTCCCGGGAGTCATGTTCGAAGAGCTGGGCTTCAAGTACTACGGGCCGATCGACGGGCACGATCTCGCCGAGGTGATCTCCACTCTGGAGCATTTGCGCGGGCAGCGCGGCCCCATCCTCCTGCACGCGGTGACGGAAAAGGGAAAAGGATATCCTTCGGCGCCGACGTCGAAGACGCGCTCGCACGGTCTGCCGCCGAAAACCGATCCGCCGATGAAAGACGAGAAGCCGCGCAAGGCCTACACGGAAATCTTTGGGGAAGCGCTGGTCGAGCTCGGCGAGCGCGATCCCAAGGTGATCGCCATCACCGCGGCGATGCCCGACGGCACCGGGACGACAGCGTTCGGCGAACGCTTTCCCGATCGCTTCTTCGACGTGGGCATCGCCGAGCAGCACGCGGTCACGTTTGCGGCCGGGCTCGCCTGCGAAGGAATGAAGCCGGTCGTCGCGATCTACTCCACGTTCTTGCAGCGCGCCTACGATCAAGTGATTCACGACGTCGCGCTGCAGGGCTTGCCGGTGACTTTCGTCTTGGATCGCGGCGGTCTCGTCGGCGATGACGGCCCCACGCATCACGGCGTGTTCGATCTCGCCTATCTGCGCGTCTTGCCGAACTTCGTGATCATGTCGCCCAAGGACGAGAACGAGCTGCGCCACATGCTGTACACGCAGCTGCAACATCGCGATGGTCCCACGGCGATGCGCTATCCGCGCGGCTCGGCCGAAGGTGTCGCGATCGACGCGGAGCTGCGCGAGATCCCCATCGGCGAAGCGGAAGTGCTGCGCTCGGGAACCGACGTGGCGATCGTCGCCTTGGGCTCGATGGTCGCGCCGTCCTTGGAAGCGGCGCATCTTCTTGCCGAGGACGGAATCTCCTGCGGCGTCGTGAATGCGCGCTTCGTGAAGCCGCTCGACGAAGATCTGCTTCTCGATCTGGCCGGACGCGTCGACCTCATCCTGACCGTGGAGGAAGCGCAGCGCATGGGCGGATTCGGAAGCGCGGTCGCGGAATTGCTGCAGGATCACGGTCCGATGGAATGCCGGATCGAGGCCATGGCGATTCCCGATGCTTTCGTGGAGCACGCCAAGCCCAACGTGCAGCGCGCCAACGCCGGACTCACCGCGGAGTCGATCGCCGAACGAGCCCGCAGCGCATTCCGCATGCCGCGGGCTTTGCGCAGCGGAGCGGTCCGCCCCGCGTAAGAGAGTGCTCACCGAGCTCTGCATCCGCGACATCGCCCTCTTGGCGCACACGCGGATCGCCTTTGCTCCCGGGCTCAATGTTCTTTCCGGCGAGACCGGCGCCGGAAAGTCGCTCGTCGTCGGAAGCTTGCGCCTGCTCTGCGGAGACAAAGCCGGCCCGGAGATCGTGCGCGAGGGAGCGGAGCGCGGGCGCGTCGAGGGCATGTTCGAGGTCGATCCGCGCGGCTGGATCGCGCGCGAGCTGGACGACGCGGGCATCGCGCTCGAAGACGGCGAGCTCGTGCTCTCGCGCGAAATTGCGCCGGCAGCCAAAGGACGGCTGCGCGCGAACGGAGCGCCGATCGTGCGCTCCACGTTGGAGCGCGTGTCCAACGTGTTGTTCGATCTGCACGGCCAGTACGATCACCAATTGCTGCTGCGTCCCGGAGAGCAGTTGATCGCGCTCGACGAAGCCGGCGATCTGAGTGCTGCGCGCGAAGCATTCGCGCACCTGTTTCAGGAATGGCGGCGGATCGTCGAAGAAATTCAAGAGCGTGAGAAGACTTCGAAGGAAGCGGGACAATTGCGCGAGCTGCGCCGCTTTCAACTGCGCGAGCTCGAGGAGCTGCGTCCTTCGCGCGGCGAGCTCGCCAAGCTGACCAGCGACCGAAAGAAGCTGGAGGCGGCGGAGCTTCTCCGAAGCACCGCGGGGGACATCGCCGAGCGGCTTTTGGAGTCGGATCGCTCCGTGCACGACGCGGTGTTCGAGCTGCATGCGCGCGCGCAGGCCGCGTGTGCGCACGATCCTTCTTGGGAAGCGCTCGTCGAGAGTCTCGAGTCGCTGCGCATCCTGGCGCAGGACGCCGGGCGCGAAGCGGCCTCGAAAGCGCGCTCCGTCCAGGACGATCCCCAGCGCCTGGAGGAAATCCGCGCGCGTATCCGCACCTTGACCGACCTCTTCCACAAGTACGGGCCCGAAGAGGAGCAGCTCTTTGAGCTGTGGGAAGAGCTGCGTCAAGAGGCGCTCGATCCGGAGTCCGCCGAGCGCGCGTTGGGGGCGCGAAAACAGCGGGAACGTGAGATCTCTGCTACACTTGCGACCTCCGGTGCGGAGCTTTCCCGGAAGAGGAAGACCCGCGCGAAACGGTTGGCGCTGGCGGTCGCGAAGTCCTTGGCCCATCTTGGCCTCGAGCGCGCTCGCTTCGAGATCGAAGTCACCCCGCGGGAAACCGGCGCGGAGCTTGGTCCTCAGGGCCCTCGCGCACAGGCGGGCGGTCTCGACGCCGTCGAATTCCTATTCTCCGCGAATGCCGGGGAAAGTCTCCGGCCGCTGCGGCATGTTGCTTCGGGAGGAGAGATTTCTCGGGTCATGCTGGCGTTGCAATCGCATCTGGGAAAGACGCGAGGAACTCCGACGATCGTGTTCGACGAGATCGATCAAGGCGTGGGCGGCGGGGTCGCCGCGCGCATCGGGGAAGCCATGGCGAATCTGGGCCAGGAGCGCCAGGTGATTTGCATCACGCATCTGCCTCAAGTGGCGAGCCGCGCGGATGCGCACTTTCGGGTGAGCAAACGAGAAGAGGGTGGACGCACGGTCGCGTTCGTCGAGCGCGTGCAGGAAGAGGAGCGCGTGCGCGAGATCGCGCGCATGTTGGGCGGAGAATCGGCCGAAGGCATCGCCGTCGATCACGCGCGTGAGCTCTTGCGCGGAGCGCGCACATGAACCGCGCCAATCTTCTTTCACTCGTGCGCATCGGCTTGACGCCTTTGGCCGCGCGTCTCGTCTACGTCGGATCGCCGCTGGCATTCGTGGTGATTGCCGCGGCGCTCGTCACCGACTTTTTCGACGGATGGACCGCGCGACGCCGCGGAGAAGCCACGATGTTGGGTCGCATCTTGGATCCGATCGCCGACAAACTTTTGGCGGGGGCGATTCTCGTGGCGCTCGCCGCATCGGGGCGCGTCGCTTGGGAGTGGGTCACTCTCGTCCTCTCGCGCGATGCCGTCCTCTTGTCCGGCGCATGGCTCAAGATCCGCGCCGGCGAACAGGTGCCCACCGCGAACGCCGCCGGCAAAACTGCTTTTGCTCTTTTGGGTCTGTACGTATTGGCGGTCACCGCGGGCATGGCGCTTCCGGCATGGGTCGGAGGTGCGGTGGCTTGTACGTACGCTGCCTCCGCATTGAGCTACGCGGGCCGCGTGCCGGCCGTTCTCTTGGGGCGAGTGGCCAAGGAGCAGCGATGATTCGTCCCACGCGCGAGGAATTCCGCAAGCTCGCGCGCGGCGGGCGGCGGGTTCCGGTGATGCGCGAGATCCTCGCCGACACCGAGACGCCGGTCTCCGCCTTCCTCAAAATCGCCACGGAATCCGAATACGCGTTCCTGCTCGAGAGCGTGGAGAGCGGCGAGAAATGGTCGCGCTATTCCATCTTGGGCACCGATCCCGCGGCGATGTACATCGCCCAGGGCGGAAGCGGGTGGCTCGAAAGCGGCGGGAAAAAGCGCAGCGTGCGCAAGCTCGACGATCCCTTGGCCGAGTTGGCGCGCTGGCACGGCGCACAGAAGCCGGTGGAGATGGATGGTCTGCCGCCGTTCTGGGGTGGCGCAGTGGGGTTTTTGTCGTACGACGCGGTGCGCTTCTTCGAGAAGATCGGCAGCTCTTCGCGCGACGATCTGCAGGTTCCCGACGCGGTGTTCTTGTTCACCGACACGGTCGTGGTGTTCGACAATCTTTCGCTGACGCTGAAAGTCATCACCAGCCGGGCGCCGGGACGCGATCCGGGTGCGATCTATGACGAGTGCGTCGCGACGATCGAGGAACAGGTCGCGAAGCTCTCCGGAAATCTTCCTCCCCGGGCCGCGCCGCGCCGCCGCGAGCGCGGGCGCGAGTTCAAGAGCTCGTTCACGCGCACGCGCTTCAAGGCCGCCGTCTCGCAGGCGAAGGAACACATTCGCGCCGGCGACGCCGTGCAAATCGTGCTCTCGCAGCGCTTCGAAAAACCTTTGGGATGCGATCCGTTCGAGCTGTATCGATCGCTGCGGGTCATCAATCCCTCTTCGTACATGTATTACCTGCGCTTGGGCCAGCGCCACTTGGTCGGCTCGTCGCCGGAAGTGCTCGTGCGTCTCGAGGGGGAGCGCATCGAGCTGCGTCCGATCGCCGGCACGCGCCCGCGCAGTCCCTCGCGCGCCGCCGATCTCCTGCTCGAAGAGGAGCTGCGCGCCGACGAGAAGGAGCGCGCCGAGCACGTGATGCTGGTGGATTTGGGACGCAACGATGTGGGCCGCGTGGCCGAGTACGGCTCGGTGGAAGTCAGCGAGTTCATGACCGTGGAGCGCTACTCGCACGTGATGCATCTCGTCTCCAACGTGATCGGCCGCGTGCGCCCGGGCCTGTCCAGCTTGGATGTACTGCGCGCGTGTTTCCCCGCCGGCACGGTGTCGGGAGCGCCCAAAGTGCGGGCGATGGAAATCATTGAAGAGCTGGAGCCGGTGCGGCGTGGAACGTATGCCGGCGCGGTCGGCTATCTCTCCTACGACGGGAATCTCGATGCGTGCATCGCCATTCGCACGGCGTACTGCGAGAACGGCACGATCTTCATCGGCTCGGGTGCGGGAATCGTGGCCGACTCCGATCCCGATTCGGAATACGAGGAAACGATGAACAAGGCGCGCGCGCTCTTCACCGCGGTGCAAGATGCGGAATCCCGCGCCGCCGAAGCGGAGAAAAGCCGTTGATCCTGGTCATCGACAATTACGATTCGTTCACCTACAACCTCGTTCAGGAACTGGGCACCTTGGGCGCGAAATTGGAAGTGCGCCGCAACGATGAAATCACGCTGCCGCAAATCCGCCGCTTGAAACCGGAGCGCATCGTGATCTCGCCCGGCCCCGGACGCCCGGAGAATGCGGGCGTCTCGCCGCGAGTCATCGAAGAGCTGGGTGCGAAGACGCCGATTCTGGGCGTTTGCTTGGGGCATCAATGCTTGGGGCTCGTATTCGGAGCGCGCATCGTGCGCGCCGAGCGTCTCGTGCACGGCAAGACGTCGCGCATCATTCACAACGGGAAAGATCTCTTCCGCGCGGTGGAGAATCCGTTCGAGGCGACGCGCTATCATTCGCTCCTCGTCGACAAGGACACGCTGGGGAAAGATCTCGCCGTCACCGCGTGGACCGCGGACCAAGAGATCATGGGTCTGCGCCACAAGACGCGTCCTCTGTACGGCGTGCAATTCCATCCCGAATCGATTCTCACCACCGAGGGACGAAAGATCCTCGGCAACTTCCTCCAGGTCTGATCGCGCATGGCCGCGGATGGCGCGCTCGCATGGAAGGCGGCGTTCGCGCGAGTCTTGAAGGGCGAAGCGCTCGATGCGGTGGAAGCCGAAGCCGCGATGACCGAGATCATGGAAGGACGCGTGTCCGAGGCGGCGATCGCCGGATATCTCGTCGCGCTGCGCATGAAGGGGGAGACGGCGGAGGAAGTGGTGGGCTCGGCCCGCGCCATGCGCCGCGCCTCCACCCGCATTCGCCCGCGCCGCTCTCCCTTGTTGGACACCTGCGGAACCGGTGGCGATGAATCCGGCACGCTGAATTTCTCGACCGCGGCGGCGATTGTGGCGGCGGGGGCAGGAGCGGCGGTCGCGAAGCACGGCAACCGCTCGGTTTCCTCGCGCTGCGGAAGCGCCGACGTGTTGCAAGAGTTGGGTGTGGCGGTGGACGCGGAGCCCGAGCACGTCGAGCGCTCGGTCGAGCGCCACGGATTTGGGTTCCTGTTCTCGCCGCGATTCCATCCGGCGATGCGCCACGCGATGGGAGCGCGCAAGGCACTCGCGACGCGCACGATCTTCAATCTCTTAGGGCCCATGACGAATCCCGCCGGCGCGGACCGCCAGGTGATGGGCGTGTATTCCTTGAGCGTGCTCGAGCTCGCCGCCGAAGCGCTGCGTCTTTTGGGAACGGCGCGGGCCTTCGTGCTGCACTCCGCAGACGGCTTGGATGAAGTTTCGCTGGCCGCGCCGACCCACGTCATCGAGGTGACGCAGGAAGGCACGCGCCGTTTCCAGATCGATGTGGACGCAATCGGCGTCGCGGCTGCGCCGCTCGAGGCGATTCGCGGGGGAGACGCGGCGACCAATGCCGAAGCGCTCCTGCGCGTGTTTCGCGGGGAGAAGAGCGCGACGCGCGAGGGAGTGGTGGCGAATGCGGCGCTGGCGCTGGTGGCTGCGGATCTGGCGGAAGATTTTCGCGAAGGCGCGGAGAAGGCGCGAGCGGCGATCGATCGCGGCGCGGCGCTGGCGCTCGTCGAATCTCTGCGCCGGGAGAAGCCGGCGTGAGCATCTTGGAGAAGATTGTCGCGCGCGTCCGCGAGAGGCTGGAGGCGGCGGCGCGGGAAATGCCGCTCGCCGAAGTGCGCGCGCAGGCCGCAGCCGCGCCGCCGCGCCCGGCGTTGCGCGCCGCGCTCGAGCCTCCGGGGACGGCGGTGATTGCGGAAGCAAAGCGCGCTTCCCCTTCCAAAGGAATCTTGCGCGATCCGTATGACGCGGCCGAGCTGGCGCGTCTCTACGAGCGCGCCGGAGCGCGCGCGCTTTCCGTTCTGACCGAGCCGGAATTCTTCCTCGGCGCTCCGGAAGATTTGCAACGTGTTGCGCGCACCTCGGCGCTGCCGATCCTGCGCAAGGATTTCATCGTCGGCGAATATCAAATCCAAGAAGCGAAAGCCTGGGGCGCCTCGGCGGTGCTGCTCATCGTTGCGGCACTCGAGCTCGCCGAGCTGCGCGATTTGGCGGCGATCGCCGCGGGTCTCGATCTCGCCGCGCTGGTCGAAGTGCACACCGAGAAGGAAGCGGAGCGTGCGCTCGCCGCGGGGGCCTTGCTCATCGGCGTCAACAATCGCGACTTGTCCACGTTCGCCGTGGACTTGACCACGACAGCGCGCGTTGCCGCGCTGCTTCCGCCCGAAGTGCTGCTCGTCGCCGAAAGCGGCATTCTCACGCGGCGCGACGTGTTGGAGGTGGAGCGCGCCGGGGCCAAGGCGGTGTTGGTGGGAGAATCGCTTCTCGCTTCGCCGGATCCCGCCAAGAAGCTCCACGAGCTCTTGGGCCTCACCCGATCGGAAGTGGAAGCATGAGCACGCCGCAACCTCCCGACACCCGCGGATATTTCGGGGCGTTCGGCGGGCGCTTCGTTCCCGAGACGATCATGACGGCGCTCGAGCAGCTGGAAGAAACCGCGCAGCGTGCGTTCGCCGATCCGGCCTTCTTGCAGGAGCTCAACATCTTGCGGCGCGATTACGCTGGCCGCCCCACACCGCTCTTTCTCGCGCAAAAACTCTGCGCACGCACCGGGCATCGCGTGTATTTGAAGCGCGAAGACCTCCTGCACACCGGCGCGCACAAGATCAACAACACGATCGGCCAAGCTCTCTTGACGAAGCGCATGGGCAAATCGCGCGTGATCGCCGAGACCGGCGCCGGCCAGCACGGCGTCGCCACGGCGACTGCGGCCGCGCTCTTGGGATTGGAATGCGTCGTGTACATGGGCACGGAAGACATGCGCCGCCAAGAGCCGAACGTGCATCGCATGCACCTTTTGGGCGCGGAGGTGCGGGGCGTCGATTCGGGCAGCCGCACGCTCAAGGACGCCATCAACGAAGCGATGCGCGATTGGGTCACGAACGTGGAGACGACGCATTACATTCTGGGATCGGTCTTGGGCCCGCATCCGTTTCCGCGCTTGGTGCGCGATTTTCAGAAAGTGATCGGAGAAGAAGCGAAGGAGCAAGTGCGCGAGCGGGAGAACGCGCTGCCCGACGTTCTCGTGGCGTGCGTCGGCGGCGGCTCGAATGCGATCGGTCTCTTTCATGCCTTCGTGAACGATGCCGCCGTGCGCATGGTCGGAGTGGAAGCGGGAGGGGAAGGACCGGAGCTCGGCCGGCATGCCGCGCGCTTTGCCGGCGGACGGCCCGGCGTCTTGCACGGCACGCGCAGTTGGATTCTGCAAGACGACGACGGGCAAGTCGCGGCCACGCACAGCGTGTCGGCGGGCTTGGATTATCCCTCGATCGGCCCGGAGCATGCGTTTCTGCACGAGATCGGGCGCGCGGAGTATTCCTCGGCGAGCGATCGCGAAGCGTTGGAGGCGTTTCGCTTTCTGGCGCGGGAAGAAGGCATCATTCCGGCGCTCGAATCCGCGCACGCCGTCGCTTGGCTGCTTCGGGAGGCGGCGACGATGCGCCCCGGCCGCGTCATCGTCGTGAATCTTTCCGGGCGCGGCGACAAGGATCTGCTGCACGCGCTCGAGGCGCTTCGCGGCATCGATTCATGAGCGGAATGCGATGACCATCTCGTGTTCATGAGCGGTTGTTCCGGATGAGCGACCGCGCTCCATGAGACGGTGGAGAATCGCCACTTGCGCGCTGGCCGCGGCGGTGCAGATCGCCTTCATCGTCACCTCGATCCGCACGATCGATGGCCAGCGCACCTTCACGCTTTTCGACGACGCGATGGTGTCGATGCGTTACGCGCGCAACCTGGCGCACGGCGACGGTCTCGTGTGGAACCCCGGCGAAGCTCCGGTCGAAGGCTACACGAACTTTCTGTGGACGTTGGTGCTGGCCGCGCTGCATGCCGCGAAGATTCCCGAAGGGCTGGTCCCGCTCGCGGTCATGATCGTCGGCGGCGCGCTCTTGATCGCCACGGTGCGCTCCACGTCTCTCCTTGCCGGCCAGCTGTTCGGTGGCAGCGCGGCGCCGGCCATCGCCGGAATTCTCACGGCGATCTATTACCCGCTCCTCTTCTGGACGCTGCGCGGTCTCGAAGTGGGATTGCTCGCTTTCTTGGTGATCGAAGCGACGCGCACACTGCTGCGAACCGAGGAGCTTTCCCTGGGGACGGCGCGCTTGCGCTGGGCAATTCTCTTGGGACTCGCACTCCTGACGCGCACCGACGCGATGATTCCCGTCGCGATTCTTCTCGGCTGGGGATTCTGGAATGGCGGTCCCGTCGTGCGGCGCAGCATCGTGCTTCCAGCGGCGCTCGTTTGCGCGGGTGTTCTGGCCGCGCACACGGCATTTCGACTCGCGTATTACGGCGACGTTCTGCCGAACACGTACTACTTGAAGATGACCGGCCGCCCGGTGTTCGAGCGAGTGCGCGAAGGAGCGATCGCGTTCGGCGCGCTGGCGCGCGTGCACTTGTGGCCCTTGCTGGGCATCGTCGTTGCCGGCGTCGCGACGGATCGTTCGCTGCGCCGCAACCGGGGAGCGCAACTCTTGGCCGCACTCTTTGCGGGCCAGGCGTTCTACTCCATTTTCGCGGGGGGAGATTCCTGGGAATGGATGGACTTCTCGAATCGATTCCTATGCATCGCGCTTCCGGGAATGTTCGTCTTGGCCGGCGCTTCGATCGATGCGCTTGCCCGCCAGGCGTCGCGGCGCATTCCCCAACCCACGATGGTGGCCGGCCTCACGATCCTTCTCGCCGCACTCCTCAATGTCTCCCCGATGCGCATCTGGCTCGTCGAAGGCGCCTTCCACGTCTCCGATGACGCGCGCATGGTGCGCTTCGCCCGCGAGCTCCGCGCCTGCACGAAAGAGGATGCGACCGTTGCCGTCGTGTGGGCGGGAACCGTTCCCTATCACGTCCATCGCACCTGCATCGATCTCTTGGGAAAGAACGATCGCGTCGTAGCGCATGGGCCGGCGGTCGGCCGCTACCAGCCGGGACACGACAAATGGAATGCGCGCCACAGCATCGCCGAGCTCCATCCAGACCTGGTGGCCCAGACTTCACTCGTGTGGCAAGAGCCGGGGTTCTGGGCGCTCATGCAGGAGGAAGGTTATCGCCGTCTGCCCAACGGGATTCTGGCGCGCACGACCTCGGAGCGCATCGATGCGCAATGTTTGGCGGAAATTCGCGCGCCGAACTGGTGAGGCTCCGGCGTCGATTTCGAAATCACTCCGCCGTGCGAAGGACGCAATCGGCCTCTCAATTGGGGGTGAGCAGGTTCGCGCTTTCTGCGCAGCGCTGAATCAAGACTCGAGAGTGGCACCACGGACGAGAATCAGAAGCACGAGCACGCCGGCGACGAACGGTCCGCCCAAGTAGCTATACGTTCGCCATCCGGTCACGAACGCGAACGGGATCATGCTCGCCAGAAGGATGGAAGCAAGAAGGGCGGCACCGAACAGAATGCGACCTGCTGAAGTGGATTCCGAGAGCACGTCGCCCATGGCGATCGCCTGCGCGCAAGGAAGGAAGGCGAAGTAGTGCGGCCAGGAGGTGGGGAGAAGGAAAGGCACGGCGGCGAAGAGAAGTGATGCGGAGCGCACCGCTTCACGCTGCGTTCCGCGCGCCAAGGCGCGCAGCGCAAGAAATGCAGCGCCGCCGAAGATTGCGAGGCCCGCGCTGGCGAGCACGCGCCGCGACGTCGATGCTTCGGCCGAAATCGGAGCGTACGGTCCGTGCAGCGCTTGTTGCCAGCGCTCGACGACGTGCGGGAAATATTGCGAGTTGATATCCGCCGCGTGGCGCGCGGAGTCGTGCGACCAGGATTCTCGCGAGAGCTGAAAGTACTCGAAGGAGTTCTGCGGACCCAAGACCGCCGCGGGAATCACGAAGAAGAACAGGGCGAGGAATCCCGCGAAGGCGAGCAGGAATCGCGCGCGACCCTTGGCGAGAAGTGGAAGCACGAAGATCGCCGGGTAATATTTCGTGGCCGCGGCGAACGCGAGCAGCATTGCGGCGCCCAGCGCACGTCCGGAGTGCAGCGCGAGAAACGCTGCGTACACCAACAGCGTGACGATCACGCTGACTTGTCCCCACTTGAAGTTGTGCAGAACGGGTGCGGAAGTGAAGAAGACGAAGAGCGCAACTCCCGCGAACGCCGGCGGAGAGAAGCGTACGCACAAGATTGCAAGCAAGAGCGCCGCCGCGATTTGCATCGCGCCCCAGATCCACAGCGCCTTCGGTTCGCTGACGCCGGCCAACGGCGCCAAAAGGAGCGCGAAGAACGCGGAATAGTAATAACCCGGATAGGGTTGGGCGGAGGTCAGGATCTCTTGCGCGGCGGGACGGTATTGCAACACGAAGTCGGCGAAGAGAAGGCGGTACTCGTCGACGCGGCGCACGAAATCGGAAAGGGAGCGCCAGGTGGCCAGATGAATCGCGGCGGCGGCGGCGAGCCCGGCCACTGCACCGGCGATGTGCCAGGAGCGCGAGCGAAACGCTGCGCGCATCCGAGAAGGCTAGACCGCCGCGATCTGCGCGGGACGGGCGGGAATCACGAAGACTTGCGCTCCGCGCGCGCGTCCCCTTGACCATTCCCGGCCGGAACGGTCTCCGGCTCCGGCGGCGCTACCGGCGCTTCCACTTCCTGGTGAGCTTCGCCGTCGAGCCCGAGATCGCGGCGCGCTTGCGCGGCGAGCGCTGCCGGAATGCGCCCTTCGCGGGCCAGCGCAACGAGCACGGTTTGCGCAATCGACGGGCCGTCGATTCCGAAGCGCCGGCGCAGCGCTTCCCGTGTGTCGCTCATGCCGAAGCCGTCGGTCCCCAAGGAGATGAATTTGCGCGGGACCCAGCGCGAGATTTGATCGGGAACCGAGCGCACCCAATCGGACACGCCCAAAACCGGACCCTGCGTAGGTTCCAAGAGCCTGCGAACGAGCGAGGTGTGCGGGGGAGCATCGGGATTCTCGCGATTCCATTCTTCGCAAGCGAGCGCCTCGCGGCGCAGGAGCGCAAAGCTGGTGGCGCTCCACACGTCGGCGGCGACGTCGTAGCGCTTCTCGAGAATGTCCTGCGCTTCGAGCGCGCAGCGCATGATCGGCCCCGACGCCAAGATCTGCGCACGATGCGGATGTGTGCCGACCGCTTCGCGATAGCGATACAAGCCTTGCAGAATGCCGCTCTCTGCGCCGTCGGGCATGGACGGCATCTCGTAGTTCTCGTTGTAGATCGTCAGGTAGAAGATGACGTCTTCGCCGCGCTCCAGCATGCGCCGCAATCCGTCGCGCACGATGACCGCCACTTCATAAGCGAACGACGGGTCGTACGGGCGCACGTTGGGGATCGCTGAGGCCAGCAAATGGCTGTGCCCGTCGGCGTGCTGCAATCCTTCGCCGTTGAGCGTGGTCCGTCCGGCGGTGGCGCCCATCATGAAGCCGCGGCTGCGCGCATCCGCCGCGGCCCAGATCTGATCCATCGTGCGTTGGAACCCGAACATCGAATAGAAGAGATAGAAGGGAATCATGGGCTCGCTGTGCGTCGAGTACGAAGTCGCCGCCGCGGTGAACGAAGCCATCGATCCCGCCTCGGTGATTCCCTCTTCCAGAATCTGGCCGCGCGCCGATTCGGCGTAGGAGAGGAGGAGCTCCGCATCGACCGGAACGTAGCGCTGGCCGAAGGGCGTGTAGATCGCGAACTCCTTGATGAGCCCTTCCATTCCGAACGTGCGCGCCTCGTCGGGGACGATCGGCACGACGCGCTTCCCGAAATCCTTGGAGCGCAAAAGACCGCGCAGCAAGCGAACGAACGCCATCGTGGTGGAGACTTCCTGCCCGCGGGAGCCCTGCGCGAATTCATCGAACACGTCGTTGCCGGGAATCGAAACCGCAACCGGACGCACGATGCGCTTGGGAAGCGCGCCGCCGAGCGTGCGGCGGCGATCCAAGAGGTACTGCACCTCTTCGCTCTTCATCCCCGGGTGATAGTAGGGAGGAGCGTCTTCCAGAGCGGCGTCGGGAATGGGCAGCTGCAAGCGATCACGGAACGTGATGAGCTCCTTCTTGCCGAGCTTCTTCATCTGGTGGGTCATGTTGCGCGCTTCGAAGCCTTCGCCGAGCGTCCATCCCTTGATCGTCTTGAACAGAATTGCGGTGGGCTGGCCGCGATGCTCGGAAGCGACTTTCATTGCCGCATAGATCTTTCGATAGTCGTGGCCGCCGCGGCGCAAGCGCTCGAGATCTTCGTCGGAAAGATGATCCACCATCGCGCGCAGCACGGGATCTGGTCCGAAGAAATGCTCGCGAATGAACGCCCCCGACTCGACGGCGAGCTTCTGGTATTCGCCGTCCAGCGTATCCATCATCCTTTGCGCGAGAATCCCACTGACGTCGTTGGCGAGAAGGTCGTCCCACTCGCGGGCCCAGATCACCTTGATCACGTTCCATCCCGCGCCGCGGAAGACTCCCTCCAGCTCCTGGATGATCTTGCCGTTCCCGCGCACCGGTCCGTCGAGCCGCTGCAGGTTGCAGTTCACGAGAAAGACGAGATTGTCCAGCTTCTCACGGGCGGCGATTCCGAGACCGGCGAGTGCTTCCGGCTCGTCGCATTCGCCGTCTCCCAAGAAGGCCCATACGCGCGTGAGGTCGGTGTCGGCGATGCCGCGCGCCGCCATGTAGCGATTGAAGCGCGCCTGATAGATTGCGGTGATGGGCCCCAAGCCCATCGAGACGGTGGGAAACTCCCAGAAGTTGGGCATGAGCTGCGGATGCGGATACGAGGAAAGGCCTTTGCCGCTCGTCTCGCGGCGGAAGTACTCCAGATTCTCTTCGGTGAGACGCCCTTCCAAGAAAGCGCGCGCATAGATTCCCGGAGCGGCGTGACCTTGATAGTAAATCTGATCTCCGGGAGACGTGTCCTTGCCGCGGAAGAAGTGATTGAAGCCGACCTCGTAGATGCTGGCCGAGGACGCATACGTGGAAATGTGTCCGCCGATGCCGGCGAAGCGCTTGTTCGCGCGCGTCACCATGGCCATCGCGTTCCAGCGAATGAGCCGGCGAATCTTCAGCTCGAGGCGTTCATCTCCCGGAAAGGAAGGCTCCTCGCCGGGCGGAATGGTGTTTACGTAGGCGGTCTGCGTCACGACCGGAACGCCCACGCTGCGGCGATGCGCATGCATCAGCATGCGATAGAGGAGAAAGCGCGCCCGCTCGGGACCGGCGTGATGAATGACCGAGTCCATCGACTCGAGCCATTCGGCGGTTTCTTCCGGATCGACGTCCGGGAATTGCTCGCTGAACTGAGGGAACATCCGGCCTCCTCGTCCCTTGCGTCTTCGAGTGCCATTCGGGAAAGACGCGAGCCTGGGGACTCTCGCCGCAATCTCGCAAGATAATCCGGAACACTCGAAGTGTCCAACGGCACAAACCCCGGTCGCCTTGACACTTGGAGATCATTGCTCCTAGATTCGCGCTTCGCGCGGGCCCGTAGCTCAGTTGGATAGAGCGTTGGTCTCCGGAACCAAAGGCCGGAGGTTCAAATCCTCTCGGGCCCGCCATCTTCGGGCTCCGGCTTGCCTCGCGGACCCGAATCTGTCGGGATACCTCTCCGGTCTTGGCGGAGTGTTCAATGCGCGGCGCCGGGCTCGCTTCGATTCTCATCTTCGCAGCATTGTTTCTCGCCGGGCCATCGTCCGCCGCGGACGTGGAGACGCTCGTCTACGGGCGGGGCATGGATTCTCTGGGCCTCGATCCGGCGCATGAGTCGGACGGCGAATCCTTCAAGGTATGCGACAACTTGTACGAGACGCTGGTGCGCTTCGAAGACGGAGGCACCGGAGTTGAACCGTTTCTCGCCGAGAAGTGGACGATTAGCAAGGACGGGCGCGATTGGGAGTTCACTCTGCGCAAAGGCGTGCGCTTTCATTGCGGGGAACCGCTGACCGCCGCCGCCGTGGCGTACTCGCTCGAACGACAATGGGGGACGCGCCAACCGGTACATCCCGCGCACGGAGTGGGCGGGCCATATCCGGTGTGGGGATACTTGGGCATGGACGAGGTCCTGGAGAAGGTGGAGATCGTCGACTCGCGCAAGATTCGTTTTCGATTGCGCGAGCCGTGCGCTCCATTTCTCTCCAATCTCGCCAGCAACTTCGCGGCGATCGTGTGTCCCAAGGATGCCGATCGCGCCGGTGACGATTTTTATCGTCAGCCGTGTGGGACTGGCCCGTTTCGGCTCGTGTCGTGGGTGCCGGCGGAATCCATCACGCTGGAGCGTTTTCCGGAATACTGGGGCACCGCACCCAAGCTCGCACGCGTCGTGTTTCGATCCGTTCCGGAAAGCTCGGAGCGTTTCTTCGAGCTCGTGTCGGGAAAGATCGACGTGATGGATGGCATTCCTCCGCGCGACATGAAAGCGCTGGAGTCCGATCCTTCGATCGAAGTGTTGGGCGAGCCGGGGATGAACGTCGCCTATCTGGCGATGAATCTGGAGCACGAGCCGTTCGAGAACGAGCTCGTGCGCCGCGCCATCAATCACGCGATCGACAAGAAGGGGATTGTCGCCGAAGTGTACGGCGGGCTGGCCATCGAGGCCGAAGGACCGCTACCGCCCTCGGTGTTCGCTGCGCTCCCCGATCCGCCGAGCTATTCCTACGATCCCCAGTTGGCGAAGTCGCTGCTCGCCGAAGCGGGGTATCCCGAGGGATTCGAAACGACGCTGTGGACGATGTCGAATCCCCGTCCATACATGCCGGAGCCTTTGCGCGTCGCGCAGAGCATTCAAACGCAGCTGGCCCAAATCGGCGTGCGCGCGAAAATCGTGAGCTACGACTGGGGCGACTATCTCGACCGATTGCATCGCGGCCATCACGATTTGGCGCTCTTGGGATGGCAAGCGGACTCCGGCGATCCGGACAACTTCCTGTACGTGCACTTCGACAAGACGTCGGCTGAGCCTCCCGCCGGGAACATCGCGTTCTATCGCGGCCAGCGCGTTCACGAGCTTCTTTTGGAGGGGCGCCAGGCTATGGACCCGAAGGACCGCCTGCGGGTATATCGGGAAGTGCAGGAGATCATTCATCGGGATGCGCCTTGGGTCCCGCTCGTCCACACGAAGGAGCTGGCCGCCCTTCGCAAGACGGTCCACGGATTCCGACTTCATCCGACGGGCCGGGTCTCGCTTGCTGCCGTTTGGAACGCCCCCTGAAGCGAAACGGTCGCTGCGCTCTTCAAGGGCCTCGAAGCTCGCGTCGATGAGAAGGCAGGACCTCGCGGTCCCAGAAAGGACGATGGCCTTGGCAGCACGTCGTGCACCGGCTTGGATCGGGATTGGGGTCGCGCTTCTCTCCGCACTGATTGCCACCCCGCTCTCCGCGGAGCCCACCACCGCCGGCTCCGAAGAAGCCGGATTCGAGCACTATTCCCTGGGAGCGTTTCACGAGGCGAGCGGCGACTTGTCGGCGGCGATTCGCGAATACCGTCTCGCTGCAGAAGAGCAGCCGCAATCGGCGGAAATCTTCGGCAGCTTGGCGCGTGTGCTCCTGCAAGCGCAGGCCGCCGAGGAAGCGAAAGACGCCGCCATTCGCGCGCTCGAGCTGGATCCGCACAATCCGGATGCGCTGGGCGTCATGGTGCAGCTCGAGATCGGGGAGCGTGATTACGACTCCGCCGCCGAGCGGCTGCGTAAAGTCATCGAGAAGAATCCAGAGGATCTGGAATCCCGCCTGCTCTTGGCCGAGCTGCTCGAGCGCGGGGGAAAGATCGCGGACGCTGCCACAGAGTTACAAGTCGTCGCGCAGAAGCTGCCGAGCTCCGCGCCGATTCACTTCCGCTTGGGGAATCTGTACTCGCAATTGGGAAAAGTGGAGCAGGCGATCGCCGAGTACGAGACCGCGATCCAACTCGATCCGAACTCGCTCGAAGCCATGACGCGCTCGGGTGCGGCCCATGAAAGCGAGGGGCATCTCGCGCAAGCGGCCGAAGCGTATCGCCGCGCCGCGGAGGCCGCGCCGGAGGACATGCGCATCGGCAAGCGCCTCTTGCGTGTGCTTCTCCTCATGGACAAGAAGGACGAAGCGAAAAAAGAAGCGGAGCGCCTCCTCAAGATGACTCCGGACGATGTGGAAGTGCGCGAGCAATACTCGCTTCTGCTCCTGCGTTCAGGTGATTCGGAAAAGGCGCTCGAGGAAATGCTGCGGGTCGAGAAGACGAATCCGGAGCGCATTTCGGTCCATAAGCACCTCGGCCGATTCTATTGGGACGCAGGCAAGAACGAGGAAGCGCTCGCCCAATACATGAAGGCGACCGAGCTCGATTCGACATTTGTGGAAGGATGGGTGCTGCGCGGCTATCTCGAGCTTCGCACCTCGCATCCCGACCGGGCGGTCGAGTCGTTTCGCAAGGCGCAAGAGCTCGAGCCGAAGGAACCGATGATTCCGTTCTACGTCGGGCTCAGCTTGAATCACTTGCAGCGCTACGATGAAGCGGTCACGTCTTTTGACCTGGTGCTGGCCTTGAACGCGAATCACGCCGAGGCCTTGTTCGCCAGGGGGATCGCGCTCGATCACTTGGACCGCACGATGGAGGCGGCCACCTCGTTTCGGCGCGTCGTCGAGCTTCAACCCAGCAACGGTGACGCGATGAATTATCTCGGCTACATGCTGGCCGAGAAGGGGCTGGAGCTGGAGGAAGCGGTGACCGTGCTGCAGAAGGCGGTGGAGCTCGAGCCGGACAACGGCGCGTTCTTGGACAGCCTGGGTTGGGCGCTGTTCAAGAAGGGGGAGATGGAAGAGGCCCGCAAATACCTCGAGAAGGCCGCCCAGAAAAGCGGCTCCGACGCCACGATCCTCGAGCATCTGGGCGACGTTCACCTCGCCATGGGGAACGGGGAGAAGGCGCGCAAGGCCTACGAGAAGGCGCACGAGGCGGATCCCGAAGCCCCGGGCCCGAAGAAGAAGCTCGAAGGATCCCTTTCGAGTGCTCCGAACACGCCTATAATGAGGTAGGAGAGAAGGTTCTCTTCGCCCGCCGTCCCCGGGGGCACCGGCTCCGTGGAACTCGGTTCCGGCCCTCGGGTACTCAGAGTCGGAGGTGGCGAATGGTTCCTCTTCGCGCAGTTTTCCCGAAATTGGGCAGAAGTGAGATCGTGACCGAACGACGCGCCGACGAAGATCTGATGCTGGACCTCAAGGAGGGCAGCGAGGGCGCGTTCGCGGAATTGATGAGCCGGCACCGCGGTCCGATCGTGAATTTCCTGAATCGACTGATCGGAGACCGGGACCGCGCCGAGGATCTGGCGCAGGAAGTGTTCCTTCGCGTGTACCGCCATGCCGGGACGTATCGCGTCACCGCGCGATTCACGACGTGGCTCTACACGATCGCCTCGAATTTGGGAAAGAACGAGCTGCGCAATCGCGCGCGCCGCAAGAACGTCTCCATGGAGGATGCGCCGCGCGAGCTGGCTCAAGATGATTATCACTTCGGAACGCGCGAAGATTTTCTCACTCCGGATCGCGTGACGGATCTCAATGATCGCGTGCGCAAAGTTCGCTCGGCGATCGATTCGCTGCCGGATCATTTTCGAATGATGCTGGTCATGCGCGACATGGAAGGGTTTTCCTACGAAGAGATCGCGTCGATGCTGAATCTTCCGCTCGGTACGGTGAAGTCGCGGATCAATCGCGCGCGTCTCGAGTTCAAGCGTCGAGTGGAGCCGATGCTCTCGGAATCGAGAGCGAACGATCCCACCGTTTTCTGGAAGGCCCGGGAGCCTTCCGCGAAGGAGCCGTCCCCGCCACGCTCCGGAAGAGGAGGAAGCAACACGTGAAATGCGACCAGGTGAGGGAATGGACTTCGGCGGCGCTCGATGGAGCGCTCACGTCGAACGATTCCAATTCGTACTTCGTGCATCTGCAATCCTGCCCGCCCTGCCGGCTCCATCATGAAGAGATGAGAGCCGCGCTCGCGCTCTTGACGGAAGTGCCTTCCGTGGAGGTGAGCGACACGTTCGAGGAGCGGGTGTGGACCTTGATCGCCGAAGATCGCCAAGCTCGCGAGCAGCGCTGGGCGCTGCCTTCGTGGCTGCGAAGCTTTGGCGCAACGCCCGCATGGATGGGCTGGAGCTTCGCGGGTGTTTCCGCCGCTGTGGTGGCGTTGGCGCTCGTGTCCTCCGATCCGGCGCCGTTGGCGACGATCGCGCATCGCGCGAACAGCACCACGGAGCAGGTGATTGCTTCGGCGCCCACGACGGCGCCAGCTCCGGAAAAGACGGCGGTCGATGCGGAAGAAGAATTCGTCGCCGACATGCCGGAAGCCATCCGGGTCTACTTGCAGCAAGGCGGACAAGACTTGCGTCTCCCCGACAGCGCGGAGCGTTATCGCCGTTCGAATTACACTTATCCGGTGCGGCGGGTCGCGGACCCGGATCCGTTTCGGTTGACCGGCGAATCCCAGAATCCGTCTCCGGCCGCCGGTTCCGATCAGGATGGCACCGTGATCCAATTCTGAGGGCCGCCATGTGCTCGTGGATGCCCCCGCGGAAATCCCTTCGCCGATTGACTCTCGTGGGGATGGCGCTTCTCGCTCCGGCGATCGCCATTGCCGCCGACCCGCCCGCTCCAACGCTCACGTATGAAGCGGACGTCGCGCGCGTCGCGGCCGGTTGGAAGAATCGCATCTTTCTCGTCGTGTCCGACGCCGGCCCGTGCCGCGCGGCGCTCTCCGAAGTCGCGCAGAATCCCAGCGTGCTCTATCGCAAACGCCGCGTCGGATGCGCCGTGTACTTGGGAGAGAAGCGTCTTCTGCTGACGACCGCATCGGTCGTGCGCGGGAACGGCGAAGTCGAGATCTTCAACGATCGCGGGCTGCACGCGCTCGCGCGCGTCGTCGGACGCGATCCGTATTTCGATATCGCGCTGCTCGAAGCGGTGGAGGATCTTCCGTCGACGGAAGGTCTCGCTTCTTTGGAGCTCGCTCCCGAGATTCGTACCGGCTCGGAATGTCTCGTGCTTGGGAATGCCTACGGGCACTCGTTCTCCGCGGTCTTGGGCACGATCGGCGACGGCGTCGAGATCGTGCAATCGGGGCTTCCCGTGCAAGTGATTCGCGTAAACGCCGCGTTCTTCCCGGGTGATTCCGGAGGAGCAGTCTTGGATTGGCAGGGAAGATTCCTCGGCATGATCACGGCGATCTCTCATCCGCGCGGCCCTGGACACGACATCGCATCGGCGGGCGAGATCGAGCGCGAAACTCCCGGACCCTTGGCCGGGCTCTTGGGCTTCGCGCTTCCGGCGCGCGATTGCGATCGGGCGTGGCGCGATCTGCGTGAGCACGGCCGAGTGCGCCGCGGCTATCTCGGCGTCTCCATGTCGCTCAATCGCCAAGGCGACGGTGGCGCGCGCATTCTCTCCGTTCTTCCAGGAAGCCCGGCCGATCGGGCCGGTATTCGTCCGGGGGACATCGTCGTCGGCTTCGACCGCAGCGTCGTCACCACTCCGCGCCAGCTCTACGCGCTCGTCGCCGGCGCGCCTCCCGGCGGCCGCATGGACGTGCAGCTCCTGCGCGGCCCGATCGAACGCATCGTCACCGTCGAGCTCACCGAAGCCACCGTTCTTCCGTCCGTCCTGGAAAACGATCGCACGCGCATTCCTACGTTCACCGAGCCGCTCCCGCTCACCCCGACCACGCAGACTCCGGTTTCCTCGACTCCGCGCTGATCCGCAGTGGCCGCCATCCGAGCCGTCAGGCCGTCTCGGCGAATGGCGCTCCTCGGCGCTCAAGAAATCTTTTCGGTCTGTATCGGCGCTTCAGTGAAGCGCCGAGGAATCTTACGCGCCTGCGGTGCACTGATTTCGCCGAGAGGCCTGACCGGCTCTTGGGGGCGGGCATCGTATGTACGCATTTCGTCGTGACGAACGGTGCGCATCGCATGGTTTCGGCGTGCAGCGTCGATCGGGAAACCGCATGGGAGTGGACGAGGCAAGCAGCGATCGGCTCGAGAATCTTCCAGGCCTGAAGAAAACAGGCGGTCGATGAGCTCGCGAAGCTCGATGCAAACTGTTCTCTGTAGCGGAGAAACTCATGCCGCACGCTTCGGCAACTGTGCGATGCTTCAAACCGAGCGTCGAATTGGTGCGCGGAATCGTTGCATGTTTCCTTGGGTGGTAGGCGATTCGAAAGACGCACATTCGATACCCGCCCCAAAGAGCCGGCCGGCCTCTCGGCGAAATCAGTGCACCGCAGGGGCGAACAATTTCCTCGGGGCTTCACTGAAGCCCCGATACCAAAGTGAAAAAGATTTCTTGAGCCCCGAGGAGCGCCATTCGCCGAGTGGCCGGTCGGCTCGGAAGGCGGAGATTCTTGTGTGCCTGTCGCACCGGCAAGCACCGAAGCCAAAAGTGCAAAGGTCCCGCGGCCGATCTTCGATGCTGAGGGACGAACAGTAGCGACACGTTGACGAGGCGGTGAGCGCATGGGAGCTTCTTCGCGCATGAGCACAGTCCATCGAATTCGCGTGGAGCTCGGCGAGCGCTCGCACGAGATTCTCGTGGGAGCCGGAGCGCTGCAAGAGGCGACGCGGGAGATTGCCGGCATCGCGGAGGGACGGAGCGTCGCGGTGCTGGCCGACGAGCACGTGTGGTCGCTGCATCGCGAGGAAGTGGAGCGCGCCTTCGGCGAGGCGGGGCTGCGCTCGTTCGTGGTGTCGCTCCCGGCCGGCGAGGCGTCGAAGTCGTTCTTCGTGATCGAATCGATTTGCCGCGTGCTGGCGCAGAGGGAATTCGAGCGCGGCGATGTGATCGTGGGTTTGGGCGGTGGTGCCGCGACCGATACGGCGGGATTCGTCGCGGCGATTCTGTTGCGCGGCGTGGCCTACGTGGCGATGCCCACGTCGCTCCTGGCGCAAGTGGATGCGGCAGTGGGAGGGAAGACGGGAATCAATTTGCCGGAGGGCAAGAATCTCGTCGGTGCGTTTCATTCTCCGCGTCTCGTGGCGTGCGAAACAGGCTTCTTGTCGACGCTCCCGGTGCGCGAGCGCAATGCCGGTGTCGCCGAAATGGTGAAGATCGCTTGGATCCGTGACCCGGAGATGTTTCACCGCTTCGAGACCGAGCCCTTCGATTCCAGGGAATTTGCCGGGCTCATCGCGCGCTCCATCGAACGAAAGGTAGAGATCGTGTCGCGCGACGAGCGCGAGCAGGGCGAGCGGATGTTTCTCAACTTCGGTCACACCTGGGGACATGCGCTCGAGACGGAAGCGAACGGCGCGCTCTTGCATGGCGAAGCGGTCGCGCTGGGGATGGTCTGCGCGGTGTATCACTCGGTGATCAGCAAGCGCTGCGCGCGCGAGAATCTGGATCGCCTGCTGCGTGTTCTCGAAAAGGTGGGCTTGCCGACGCGCCGCCCGGAGATCGATCCCGACGCGGTCGCCGCGCGCACGCGCATGGACAAGAAGAGACGCGGCGGATCGGGGCGTGCTGTGTTGACAGAGGGAATCGGCTCCGTTAGCGTCGCTTCGAATCTTTCGTTCGAGGAGATGCGCGGCGCACTGGAATATCTTCGCCGCGAAGGAGCGGCATGAGACCTGAGTTTCGTTCCATTCCTGGTCTCACCGATCAGCTCACCGCCTTGCAGGATAGCCTGGCGGTCGATCGGGCTCCGCGCAATGTGATGCGCGTCGCCGAAGCGTACTGGATGTTGGGCCGGCCGCGCGATGCGGCGCATCTTCTCGAGCCGCTCGTTCACGAATCTCCGAACGCGATCGCTCCGCGCTTGCTCTTGGGTTGGTGTTACGAAGACTGCGGTCTCGCCGAGATGAGCCGCAAGTCGATCGACATCGTCCGCACGCTCGATCCGGCGAATCCGTTCCTGCGCCCGGCTCCGGTCAAGACCGAGGAGCCTCGCGCCGACGCGTCGAGCCCCGAAGGAGAGCGCGCGGCGGAGCCGGAAGCGGCTCTCACCGTGGAGGAGCTGCGCGCTGTGCCGCCTTCGCCGCTCTATTCGGGAACGTTGGGACAGATCTTCGAGAGCCAGGGATTCGAAGAGAAAGCGATCGAGATTTATCGCGAGGTCGTGCGCATGAATCCGAGCCGCGAAGATCTCCTCGCCCGCATCGAGGCGCTCGAGTCTCGCGTGGGCGGGGATCGGAACGCATGAGCCGGGTGTTGGTGGTGTTCGGCGCGAATCTCGAGCTCTTGGGAAAACGTGAACCGGAGATTTACGGCCGGGTGACATTGGACGAGATCCGCGCACAGATCGCGGAACAGGCGCGCCGCCGCAACGTCGACGTGACCTGGGCCAGCTCGAATCACGAAGGGGATCTCGTGGATGCGTTGGGCAAGGGAATGGGCAGCGTGGACGGAGTGCTCATCAATCCAGGGGCGTTCACGCACACGTCGATCGCGATCCGGGATGCGCTTCTCGCGTTGCACGTGCCATCCGTCGAAGTTCATTTGAGCAACATTTTCGCTCGAGAAGACTTCCGCAAGAAGTCGATGATCTCGGACGTGGTCACCGGAGTCGTCTCCGGTTTGGGCGCCCAAGGCGTGGTACGGGCCTTCGACGCGCTCTGCGATCTGATTGAAAACCGTCCGGGACGGCCGGGCCAAGAAACGCGAGAATCCTCAAGGAATCTCCGGGAATCCTCGTGATCGGGGGAGTAATGGACGAAGCCAAGCTCAAGCGGCTGATCCGGATGGTCGAAGAAAGCGACATCGAAGAGCTGGAGATCGACCGGCCCTTCGGGAGGATCCGGATCACCAAGAAGCGGGCCGAAGAAAAGCCCGCATTCACGGCGATCCGCGAACCGGTGGCCGCCGCGGCACCGCCACCCGCAGTGGTTGCGCCGACGCCGGTGGAATCCCAAGTGGCTCACGCCACCGAGAATTCGAAGCCGGCTGCGCTGTCGATCGTTGCTCCGATGGTGGGCACGTTCTACACCGCTCCGGCGCCGGGTGCGAAACCGTACGTCTCGGTCGGCGACGTCGTGAAAGTGGGGCAAGTGGTTTGCATCGTCGAAGCGATGAAGCTGATGAACGAAGTGCAGTCGGAAGTGACCGGCAAGATCATCAAGGCTTGCGTGGAGTCGGGCCAAGCTGTCGAGTACGGGCAAGAGCTCTTCCACGTGTCCCCTGTCTGAAGCGCCGCGCTGACCAACGCGCGGAGGAGACCCCATGAAGCTCCGCGCAGCTCTCGAAGAAATGATTCAACGCGGCGGATCGGATCTCCACGTCTTCGTCGGCGTTCCCCCCGCGGTCCGCGTCAACGGCTTCCTGGTCGAGATGGAACAAGAGATGGTGACGCCGCAGGAAATGGTGTCGCTGACTCAGCAGATCTTGACGCCCAAGCAGCTCAAGCACTTCGAGGAAAGCAAGGAGATCGACTTCGGATTCGGCGTTCCCGGCCTGGGACGCTTTCGCGCCAACCTGTGCATGCAGCGCGGGACGATCGCGATGGTGTTCCGGCTCGTCCCGATGGAGATTCCTTCGCTCGATGTGCTGATGCTGCCTCCGGTCATTCGTGAGATCGCGCTCAAGCCGCGCGGTCTCGTTTTGGTCACCGGCATCACCGGATCGGGCAAGTCGACTTCGCTCGCGGCGATGCTGCAAGTCATCAATCAGGAACGGCGCGCGAAGATCGTGACGATCGAGGACCCGATCGAGTTCCTGCATTCGCGCCGCAACGGACTCGTGGCCCAGCGCGAGGTCGGCACCGACACGGAGTCGTTTGCCTCCGCGCTGCGCCACGTGCTGCGCCAGGATCCCGACGTGATCATGGTGGGAGAGATTCGCGACCTCGAAACGATGGAGATCGCCATCACCGCGGCGAACACCGGTCACTTGCTCCTGTCGACGCTGCACACGATCGATGCGGCGCAAACCGTCAACCGCATCATCTCGCTGTTCCCGACCCACCAGCACCAGGAAGTGCGCTGGCTCCTGGCTTCCTGCCTGCGGGCCATCATCTGCCAGCGTCTCATTCCGCGTACCGACGGGTTGGGACGAGTTCCGGCCGTCGAAGTGATGCTTTGCACGGGGACCATTCAGGAATATATTATCGATCCGGGAAAGACGGTGATGATTCGCCAGGCGATCCAAGAGGGGCACTCCCAATACGGGATGCAGACCTTCGATCAATCCCTGATGAAGCTCTACCAGGAAGGCCTGATCACCTATCAGGATGCTCTCCAGAACTCGACCAGCCCGGATGAATTCGTTCTCCGGGTGAAGGGGATCGAGGGAACGTCCAATTCCGCGTGGAGCATGTTCGACCAGAACGTGGAAGAAAAGATCTCGCGCTGATCCGGTCGAGCGAAGTCGAACATCGATCACTCAGGGAACTCATGATTCAAAAAGTCTTGGTGGCGAATCGAGGGGAGATCGCGGTGCGCATCATTCGCGCCTGCCGCGAGCTCAGCATTCCGACCGTCGCGGTGCACTCCGAAGCAGACGACGACGCCCTGCACGTGCACTTGGCCGACGAGGACGTGTGCATCGGCCCCGGACCTTCCATCGAAAGCTACCTGAACATTCCGCGCATCATTTCCGCCGCGGAGATCACGAACTGCGACGCGATTCATCCCGGCTACGGATTTCTCTCCGAGAGCGCCAAGTTCGCCGAGATCTGCGAGTCGTGCGATCTCACGTTCATCGGCCCCACGCCGGAGACGATTCGCGCCGTCGGCGACAAGGCTTCGGCGCGGCGCTCGATGCAGGCCGCCGGCATTCCGCTGCTTCCCGGCTCGGATGGGCCGCTCTCCGGAGTGGAAGAGGCGATCGATCTGGCGCGCACGATCGGCTTTCCGGTGCTCTTGAAAGCCACCGCGGGAGGCGGTGGCCGGGGAATGCGCCGCGTGCTTTCGGAGGAAGAGATGGAGCCGGCGTTTGCCCAGGCTTCCACCGAGGCGCTGGCCGCATTCGGCAACGGCGCGCTCTATCTGGAAAAGCTGGCGTTGAAGCCGCGGCATGTGGAAGTGCAAGTGATGGGCGATTCCAAGGGAAACCTGGTGCATCTCTTCGAGCGCGAGTGCTCGATCCAACGCCGCCATCAAAAGCTGATCGAAGAGAGCCCGAGCCCGGCGCTCGACGAGGAGACGCGCCAGCGGTTGTGCGACGCGGGCGCGAATGCGGCGCGCGCGTTCCAATATCGCGGCGCGGGCACGGTGGAGTTCCTCCTCGACCAGAACGGGCAGTTCTCGTTCATGGAAATGAATGCGCGCATCCAGGTGGAGCATCCGGTCACCGAGATGCTGACCGGACGCGATCTCGTCAAGGAGCAGATTCTGGTCGCTTCCGGGCGGCCGTTGTCGTTCCGGCAGAAGGACATCGTCGCCCGCGGGCACGTGATCGAGTGCCGCGTGAACGCCGAGGATCCGGCGCGCGGTTTCGCGCCTTCGCCGGGAAAGATCGGCAATCTTCATCTGCCCGGCGGCCCCGGCATTCGTGTCGACACGCACCTCTTCGCCGGCGCGGTCATTCCGCCGTATTACGATTCGCTGGTCGCGAAAGTCCTGGCGCAGGGTGACGATCGCGAGGAAGCGCTGGTGCGCATGAAACGCGCGCTCGAGGAATTCTCCGTCGAAGGCATTCACACCACGATTCCGCTCCTGCTCGAGATTCTGGACGACGCCGACTTCGTCTCCGGAAACTTCGACACGGGTTTCCTCGAGTCGCGCGCGAAGCGCGCCACCGTCGAGGAAGAGCCGGTCGAAGTGCGGGAAGTGGGCCGGCTCACCTCCGCGTGAAGCAGATGTCGCGCGCGATCGAAGTTCTGCCCACGCCGCATGGACTTCCCGAGCGCAACTCGGATCGCCTCATCATCGTGATCGACGCGCTGCGCGCCTGCACCACGATCGCGCATGCGCTGCACGCGGGTGCTCGCGGCATCATTCCGGCGGAATCGGTGGAGGAAGCTCTGCGGCGCAGCGCAACGCTCGATCGCGATTCGACTTTGTTGTGCGGCGAGCGCGACTCCAAACGGATCGACGGATTCGATTTGGGGAATTCTCCCGCGGAGTACGTTTCGTCCGCGGTCGAAGGCAAGACGCTCATTCTGCTCACGACGAATGGAAGCCGGGTGCTGGCCGCCGCCGGATCGAAGGTCTGCTTCGCGGCGGCTTTCGTGACGCTGCGCGCTTCGGCGATGCGGGCCGCGGCCTTCGAACAGATCACGATCGTGTGCGCCGGTTCCTCCGAGCGATTCGCCTGGGAAGATTTTCTCTGCGCGGGAATGCTCGTGGAAGAGATCCAGCGCGAAGCTTCGTTGGAATACGCTTTGGACGATGGCGCCCGACTCGCGTTGGAGACGGCGCGCGCGCATCGGGCCCACCTCGTTTCGGCGATTCGCGCCGCCGACCACGCGCGCGAATTGGACGAGATCGGCTTCGGCGCCGATGTCCTTTTGGCCTGCGAGGTCGACCGCTTTTCCTTCGTGCCCGTCCTGCGCGACGGGCGAATCGTCGCCGAAACCACCGCGGACGCTCCGCGCGCTCGTTGACTCCTCGCTCGATTCCGGTGTAAGCCTCTCCCGTCGCGGCGGAGAGCTTCCGTCGACGGGGTGGGCTGATGGGACGAACGGCGAAGCGGAAAGCATCCCCGAGCACTCGGCGAATCCTCTCCGGCATCCTTCTCCTGACCGTGGGCCTCCTTCTGGCGCTGGCCCTGGCCGCGCGGGTGGGCTCGCACTTCTCAACGGCCCCGGACGCCCCCACTCAGGTGAACGAGATCACCGGCTGGTTCGGGCGCTTCTTGGCGCTGCCGCTCGTGGGCGTGCTGGGCTTCTGGGTGGCCGCACTCCTCCCGTATCTCTCGGGAGCGATTGGAGTGCGCCTCTTGGCCGGACGACCTTTGCCCATGACCACGTCGCGCTTCTTTCTCCGCGCGGGGATCGCGGCGCTCTTGGCTTCGGCGGTGTCGGCGCTGGTGGTGTCCGACGCGGCCACGCGCACCTTCTTGGCCGGATCGGTCGGGCTCCCGATCCTGCACGCGTTTCAAGCGCTCTTCGGGAAGACCGGCGCCGTGCTCGTGCTGGCCGCGGCCTGCACCGCGACCGCGCTCACGTTCGGACTGTCCGAGTCGCGCCTCATGGTTCTCGCGCGCACGGCATTGATGCGGGTCGCGCAATTCATCGGATCGTGGTTCGTGTCGTCGTGGGAAGCGATGCGCGAAGATCTGCCGCAGGAAGAAGAAGAGGAAGAGGCGCCGAAGAAGAAGAAACCGGCGAAGGATGCGAAGAGGGAAGAACTGCGCGCATCGGCGAAGGAATCGCGCAAGAGTGCGCCGAAGGAAGAGCTGCCGGCCGCTCTCCTCGAATCGGCAGACGGGGACGGAGACGAAGACGAAGAGGAGTGGATCGGCGGCGCCGCACCGGCGGTGACGATTCGGGAATCGGGGAGCGAAGAAGAAGAGGAAGAAGAGGCGGCCGCAGCGTCCCCGCCGGTCGTCGTGCTGCCGTCGCGCGGCGATCCCAACGAGAAGCCGCCGCCGCCCGCATCCGCGCTGGAGATGATTCAGGAGATCCAGACCGATCCGGACGTGCCCTATGAGACTCCGCCGGAGGATTTTCTGGAAGGAGACAGCGAGGACAGTGCCGCCGCCGCGCACGAAGAGCTCGTTTCCAACGCGATGGTCTTGGAGAAGGCGCTGCGCGATTTCGGCGTGAAGGGCAAAGTCACGCAGGTGCAGCCCGGACCGGTGATCACGCGCTTCGAGATCGAGCCGGCCGCGGGGCAGAAGGTCGCCCCGATTGCGAATCTCTCCGATGACCTCGCGCTGGCGTTGAAAGCGCGCCACATTCGCATCGTCGCGCCGATTCCCGGCAAAGCTGCGGTTGGCATCGAGATTCCGAATCCACGCCAAGCGACGGTCCGCTTGGGACCGCTTCTGCAATCCTCGCAGTATCGCGGCGATCCCTCGCCGCTCAACATTGCGCTCGGGCGCACGATCTCCGGCGAGCCGTTCTGCGCCGCGTTGGATCGCATGCCGCACTTGCTCGTGGCCGGCGCCACCGGTGCGGGGAAATCGGTGTGCATCAACACGGTCATCACCTCGATTCTCTATCGCGCGGGTCCCGATCGCGTGCGCTTCATCATGATCGATCCGAAGATGCTGGAGCTCATGACCTACGTCGGGCTGCCGCATCTCGTGCCCCCGGTTGTGACCCAGCCCAAGGAAGTCGCCAAGATCTTGAAGTGGGTCGTCAACGAGATGGAGACGCGCTATCGCACCTTGGCGCGTTCCGGCGTGCGCAGCATCGTGGATTACAATCGCCGCCAAGAGGAAGAGGGCGCGCCGCGGCTCCCGTATCTCGTCGTCATCGTGGACGAGCTGGCCGATCTCATGCTGTCGAATCTGCGGAGCGAGATCGAGGAATCGATTGCCCGCTTGGCGCAAATGGCCCGCGCGGTCGGCATCCATCTGGTCGTGGCCACGCAGCGCCCCTCGGTGGATGTGATCACCGGGGTGATCAAGGCGAACTTTCCCTCGCGGATCGCGTTCCAGGTTCCGTCGCGCATCGATTCGCGCACCATCCTGGATTCGATGGGCGCGGAGCGCTTGTTGGGGAAGGGAGACATGCTGTATCTCGGGGTCGGCATGAACGCGCCGATGCGCATTCACGGATCGTACGTGACGACCGAGGAGACCACCGACATCGTGGAATGGCTGAAGACGCGTCACCCGGTGCCGGAACAGAGCCCGGAAACCTTCTCCCCAGGCGGGGAGATCGACTTGTATCCGCGCGATCGCGAGGACGAATTGTTCGAAGAATCGGCGCGCATCATCGTCGCGCACCAGCAGGGCTCGGTGTCGCTCTTGCAGCGGCGGCTCAAGGTCGGCTACGCGCGCGCGGCCCGTCTCGTGGACATGCTGGAGGAAGCGGGGATCGTCGGGGCGTTCACGGGAAGCAAGGCGCGCGAAGTCTTGATCCCGAACTTGGAGGAGCTGGAGAAAAAGCTCGCGGCGAATCGCCAAGCTTCGTCCGGCGCCGATCGGAGATGAGCCCGGCTCTCAAGCCAAAGATTCTCGTTCTCGTGGACGGAACGTACCTCGCGTATCGGTCGCACTTCGCGTTCATCAATCGCCCGCTGACCACGCGCAAAGGTGAAGTCACCAGCGGGGTGTACGGCTTCATCATCGGGCTGCGCAAGATTCTTCAAGATTTGAAGCCGGATTACGTGGCCGTCGTGTTCGATCCTCCCGGCGAAACGTTCCGCCACGAGCTCTACAAAGATTACAAGGGAACGCGCGAGCGCATGCCGGAAGATTTGAGCGCGCAGTTTCCGTGGATCGATCGCTATTTGGATGCGGCGGGGATTCCGCGGCTCGCCATTCGCGGCGTGGAAGCGGACGACGTGTTGGCCACGTTGGGGCTGCGCGCCAGCGAGCAGGGGATCGAGGCGCGCATTGTTTCGAACGACAAGGATCTCGCCCAGATGGTGAACGGCGGGATCGTCGTGGTGACGATGAGCAAGCCGACCGAGCCGCCGCGCCTCATGCGCCGCGCCGAGGTTGAAGAGGTCTACGGCGTGCCGCCGGAGAAGATCGTGGATCTGCTCTCGCTCGTGGGCGACTCCTCCGACAACGTGCCCGGGATTCCGGGAGTGGGGCTCAAGACCGCTGCGAAGCTCTTGAGCGAGCATGGAACGCTCGAGGAAGTATTTGCCGCCGCGCCCGCAATGAAGCCCGGAAAGCTGCGCGACGGTTTGATCGCGGGAAAGGACGTGTGTCTTTTCTCGCGCACACTGATCCGCTTGAAGACCGACGTCGACATCGGTCTCGAGCCCCAAGCACTGGAGCTGCGCGCACCGCAGGACGAGCTCTTGAACGCGCTCTACGAAGAGCTCGAGTTCTATTCCTTGAAGAAAGAGGCGCCGGCGGCCAGGCCGTCGGAAACGTCGGGCTATCGCAAGATCGAAACGCTCGACGAAGTGCGCACGCTGGCGCAGCGCTTGGCAAAGGGAAAGGGATTCGCGCTCGCCACGAAAGTCACTTCTGGCGATCCGATGCGGGCCGAGCTCGTCGGGCTGGCGATCGGGGATCGCGATGGGGAAGCGTCGTACTTGCCGATCGCGCATTTGAATTCCGAGAACCTTCCCTGGGCCGGAACGCGCGAGATCCTGCGTCCGGTGTTCGAAAACGAGTCGGTGGCGAAATGGGGACACAACATCAAGGGAGATCTCGTCGTGCTGCGCCGCCACGGCCTCGAAGTGCGCGGCATCGACTTCGACACGATGTTGGCCTCGTATGCGATCGATGCGTCGCGGCGCAGCCATGCGCTCGCCGAGCTCGCCCACGATCGACTCGGCGTGCGCACGATGGCCATCACCGACCTCGTCGGATCGGGGCGCAATCAGATTTCGATCGCGCAGGCGCCGGTCGGCGACGTGGCGGTGCACGCCGCGGAATGCGCCGATCTTTCCTTCCGCTTGCGCCGTTCACTCGAGCCGGACATCTCCGCCTTCCATCTCGAGAAGCTCTTGAACGAGATCGAGCTGCCCTTGATCGACGTGCTGGCCGACATGGAGATGACCGGCGTGCGTTTGGACGGAGACTTCCTGCGCAGTCTCTCCGCGCGCATGGGCGAGGAGCTTTCCGCGCTCGAAGCCGCCGCCTGGGAAGCAGCCGGGGAGCGCTTCAGCTTGGGAAGCCCGAAGCAAGTCGGCGAGATCCTGTTCGGAAAACTGGGATTGAAGCCCCGTCGCAAGACGAAGACCGGGCTGTCCACCGATGCGGAAACATTGGAGGAGCTCCGCGAGGATCACGCGGTGGTGGGCATTCTGCTTCGCCATCGCGAGGTCTCGAAATTGAAGTCGACCTACGTCGATGCGCTGCCGGCGCTGGTGCATCCCGAAACCGGGCGCTTGCACACGAACTACAGCCAGGCCGGCGCGACGACGGGAAGGCTCTCGTCATCGGAGCCGAACTTGCAAAACGTGCCCGTGCGCACGCAGGAAGGGCGGGCGATTCGCAAGGCGTTCATTCCTTCGATCGAAGGGGGAGCGCTCGTGTCCTGCGACTACTCGCAGATCGAGCTGCGCATCCTGGCCCACATGGCGCAGGACGAGAATCTTTTGGATGCCTTTCGCCGCGACGTCGACGTGCACCGCGCGACCGCGGCGCTCATCTTCGGCGGTACGCCGGAGACGGTGGAGGCGGAGCAGCGTGCGCAGGCGAAGACGATCAATTTCGCAGTGATCTACGGAATGGGGCCGGTAAACCTAGGGCGAACGCTGAACATCACCACCAAGGAAGCTTCGCGCTGGATCGAAGCGTACTTCGCGCGCTCTCACGGAATCCGCGCGTTCATCGAGCGCACCAAAGAGGCGGCGCGGCGCGATCTGTACGTGGAGACGCTGGCCGGGCGGCGGCGCCCGGTTCCGGAGGTGGCCAGCCCCGATCACCGCACGCGCGCGTTCGGCGAACGCATCGCGGTGAACACGCCGATTCAGGGAACCGCGGCGGACATTCTGAAGATCGCGATGATCCGCGTGCATCGCGTGCTGGCCCGCGCCAAGATGCGCTCGAAGATGATTCTCACCGTGCACGACGAGCTTGTTTTCGATGCGCCGGGCGATGAGGTAGAGGAATTGAAGCGCATCGTTGCGCACGAGATGGAGAACGCGTGGCCTCTCTCCGTTCCGATCAAGGTCGAGACCGGATCGGGTCCCAATTGGAGCGAGGCTCACTAGGTGTCGCCGTCTTGAGATTCTTGCGCACATGAGGTTCGCCGCAAGAGCAAGCCGGTGCCTTCCGGCGAAATTGCGTATCCGGAGGTGCCGCAGCGGTCGCCGCTCAGCTTCCCGGGGTCTCGAGGCGAAATGTGTACCGCAGCGCGCCGGTAATGGAAGCGCGCGAGGACCTGCATTGGAGACGAGAGACCCCGGGAAGCTGAGCACAAGGCGAGCCGCTGCCGCACCGAGGAACGCGCTTGAGCCGAGAGGCACCGGCGCTCCGTTTCGCGAACCACAGATACTCATGAATTTCGGGGCGCGACATCCATGAAGCTTCACGGGATGTTCATCTTGGGTGTGACCGGCGGAGTCGGCAGCGGAAAGTCGACCGTCGCGAAGATCTTGGCAGAGAGGGGCGCGCACGTTCTCGATGCCGACGCGATCGTGCACGACCTCTATCGCGGCGGGCCCACCGCGCAGGCGATCGCGAAGGCCTTCGGCCCGGACACGCTCGATGCCTCGGGCGCCGTGCAGCGCGCCAAGCTTGGCGAGATCGTGTTCCGCGATCCGGCGCGGCGCCGCGAGCTCGAACAGCTCGTGCACCCCGAAGTGCGTTCGCGCGTGCTGCAAGAAATCGAAGCGCTCCGCCGCGAGGGGTTCGCCGGCATCGTCGTCGTCGATGCGGCCCTCCTCGTGGAGAGCTCGCATCCGTATCCTCTGGATGCGCTCGTCGTGGTCGCCGCAGCGGCCGAATCCCGCCTGGCGCGTCTCGAGGCCCGCGGGATGAGCCGCGCGGAGGCCTCGCGAAGGATGGCGGCACAAGCGACCGATGAAGAAAAGGAGCGGCGGGCCGATTTCGTGCTGCGCAACGACGGATCGCTGGAAGATTTGGAGGCCCGCGTCGACGAAATGCTGCACGCACTCGGACGGGACAGACGCACTCTTCTCGGATAGACTCGGCTCGATCGCACACGCGGAGGAAAACATGAACGAAGAAATCCGCAAGCCCCTGGACGCGCTGGCCAAGCGCATCGACGACCTTCGGGGGTTTCTTTGACCCCGAGGCGCGGCGCACCCGCATCGCCGAGCTCGAGCGCAGAGCCTCGGAGCCGGGATTCTGGGATCGAACCCGTGAGGCGCAACAGACGCTGCGTGAGCTGAAGACCGAAAAATCGTGGGTGGACGAGTTCGAAGCGGTGAAGTCGCGCCACGAAGATCTCACCGTGCTGGGCGAGATGGCCAGCGAAGAAGACGACGCCGGTACCCAGAGCGAAGTCTTGACCGATGCGGCCGAATTGGAAAAGAGCGTTCGCGCGCTCGAATTGAAGAGCCTGTTCCAGGACGAGGACGATCGCAAGAACGCGATCTTGACGATTCATCCGGGTGCGGGCGGGGTGGACAGCCAGGATTGGGCGGAGATGCTGTTCCGCATGTACCTGCGCTGGGCCGAGCGGCGCGGGCTTTCCGTCGAGATCGTGGATGAGTCTCCGGGCGAGGAAGCCGGCTTGAAGAGCGCGGCGGCCATCCTGCGCGGCGAATATGCCTACGGTTATCTCAAGGTGGAGCGCGGCGTGCACCGCCTGGTGCGCATCTCTCCGTTCGATGCGCAGAAGCGCCGCCATACGTCCTTCGCTTCCGTGTTCGTGTATGCCGAAGCGGATGAGGAAGTGGAGCTCGAGATCGCCGACAGCGATCTGCGTTGGGATACGTTCCGCGCGTCCGGCGCCGGCGGCCAGCACGTGAACAAGACGAGCTCCGCGGTGCGCGTCACGCACATTCCCACCGGAACCGTCGTGCAATGCCAGTCGGAGCGCTCCCAGCATCGCAATCGCGACACCGCGCTTTCCATCTTGAAGTCGCGCTTGTACGCGATTTCGCAGGAAGAGAAACGCAAGGAACGACAGAAGGTCGAAGATGAAAAGGGCGATATCGCCTGGGGGAATCAGATTCGCTCGTACGTGTTCCAGCCCTACACCATGGTGAAGGACCACCGCATGAACCTCGAAGTGGGGGACGTGCAGGCGGTGATGAACGGCGAGATCGACGAGTTCATCGAAGCTGCGCTCTTGCGGGGAATCGGCAAAGGCGTTTCGTCCGGAGAGAAAGCGTGAGCGAACCGCAAGTGTCCTTGGAAGAGAACGATCAGATCCGTTCGCGTTTGGACAAGCGCGCGCAGCTCGAGGCCGAAGGCGTCGACGTGTATCCCACTCACTTTCCGCTGACCCACACGGCGCAGGAAGCGTTGCACGCGTTCGAGACCGAGGCCGGCGTCCACGTTGCCGTGGCCGGGCGCCTCGTATCGCGCCGCAAGATGGGCAAGGCGACGTTCTTGCACGTGCAGGATCGCACCGCCCGCTTGCAGCTCTACTTCAAGAAGGATGTGTTGGGCGACGCGCTCTACGACCGCTTGGATCTTCTCGATCTGGGAGATTTTTTGGGCGCCACGGGAGAGATGTTCCGCACCAAGATGGGAGAGATCTCCCTGGCCGCGAAGTCGTGGACCTTTCTCGGAAAATCTCTGCGTCCGCTGCCGGAGAAATGGCACGGGCTCGTCGACAAGGAGCTGCGCTTCCGGCAGCGCTATCTCGATCTTTTGGTGAACGAAGATTCGCGCCACGTATTCCTGGCGCGCACCCGCATCGTCTCGGCGATGCGCCGCGTGCTCGACGAGCGCGGCTTTCTCGAAGTGGAGACGCCGATCCTGCAGCCGATTTATGGCGGCGCATCGGCCCGCCCCTTTCGCACCACGCACCATGCGCTGGACATTCCGCTTTATCTGCGCATCGCCAACGAGCTGTACTTGAAGCGCTGCTTGGTCGGCGGGCTCGAGCGCGTCTACGAATTCGGAAAAGATTTTCGCAATGAGGGAATGGATCGCACGCATCAGCCCGAGTTCACGCAAATGGAGGCCTATCAAGCGTACGCGAATTACGAAGCGGGCATGGAGCTGACCGAAGCGCTCTTGGCCGCGGCGGCGGTGGCGGCGAACGGGACGTTGCAATGCGTGTGGAAGGGGCACGAGATCGATTTCACGCCGCCGTGGCGGCGGCTCTCGTATTTCGAAGCGCTCGAGCGCGCCACCGGCCACGATCTCTCCGCTCTCGACGAAGCGCGCACGCTCGCCGCGTGCCGCGAGCAGAGGATCGAGATGGAGGGAAATCCGAGCCCGGCGAAGCGCATCGACGAGCTGTTCTCGCGCGTCGTGCAGCCCGGGATCTTGCAGCCCACGTTCGTCATCGATCACGCGAAAGCGATGTCGCCGCTCGCCAAGGAGAAGCGCGAACGTCCCGGATTGGTCGAGCGCTTCGAGCCGGTCGTGGCCGGGATGGAAATCGGAAATGGATTCTCGGAATTGAACGATCCCTTGGAGCAGCGCCGGCGCTTCGAAGAGCAGTTGTCTTTGGCCATTCGCGACGAAGACACGATGGTATTGGACGAGCCGTTCTTGAAAGCGCTGGAGCACGGCATGCCGCCCGCGTCCGGGCTGGGATTGGGCATCGATCGCCTCACCATGGTGCTGACCGGTGCGGAGCAGATTCGCGAAGTGATTCTCTTTCCGCAAATGCGTCCGGAGGAGCAGTCCGCTTCCCCCGCGGATGACGAGACGCCATGAAGTTCGAATGGTTCGTCGCCTCGCGCTATTTGCGCGCGAAGGGTCGCTCGAAGTTCCGCGCCTTGATCACGCTCCTGGCGGTGGGCGGCGTCACCGTCGGGGTGGCCGCGGCGATCATCGTGTTCGGCGTGATGGACGGTTTTGCGCGCGAGGTGCGCAGCCGCATCGTGGGCACGAATGCGCACGTCGTCCTTCTCGATCAGCAGGAGCGCGGCATTCTCGAACCGGCGAAGGTGCAGCGCGCAGTGGAGAAAGTTCCCGGTGTCGTCGCCACCGCGCCCTTCATCGTCGGGAAGGTTTTGCTTTCCTCGGAGAGCCGCTCGGAAGGAGCGGTTCTGCGCGGGCTCGACAAGAAGCAGGAGATGCAGGTCACCGAGATTTCCGGAAGGGTCGTGCCGCGCGACGCCACCATCGAAACGACGGCGGCGCCGGACGGAACGCTCATGCCCGCGGTGATCTTGGGAATTCAATTGGCCGGCGAATTGGGAGCGGGCGTCGGCGACGTGGTCGCCGCGACCGTTCCGGAGACGCGCCGCCACGGAATTCCGCGCACCGTGGCCATGGTGGTGACCGGGCTCTTCGAGTCGGGAATGTACGAATATGATTCCGCATTGGCGCTCACTTCGCTGGAGGGAGCGCGCAGCGTGCTCGATTTCGAAGACGAGCGCGTCACCGGGATTCTCGTGCGCGTGCACGATCTCGAGAAAGCCCCCGAGGTCGGCAAGCACATCGTGCAGTCCGTTCCCGATCCGCCGCTTTTCGCGAACGACTGGATCCAGCAAAACCGCCAGCTCTTCCAATGGATGGATATCGAAAAGCGCGTCGGCTACCTTCTGTTCGCGCTCATCTTGATCGTGGCGGCATTCTTGATTGCGTCCACGTTGATCATGATCGTGCTCGAGAAGACGCGCGAGATCGGCATTCTCTTGTCGTTGGGAGCGGCGCCGCGCAGCGTGTGGACCGTGTTCCTGCTCGAGGGAGTCGCCATCGGCGGGCTCGGCACGATCTTGGGCTGCGTGACTGGAATTCTGGGCTGCTCGATCTTGGATCACTGGAGATTCGATTTGCCCGGTGAGGTGTACTTCATCGAGACACTGCCGGTCGCATTGTGGTGGGGAGACGTTGTGCTCATTGCCGTGCTGGCTTCGATGATCTCGATTCTCTCCGCGCTCTATCCGTCCTGGATGGCTTCGCGATTGCTGCCAGTGGAAGCGATTCGCTATGAATGAGCCCGGGGCTCCCGCCGTTCTGGAAGCGGAGGACCTCGCCAAGGGATATCCTTCCGGCCGCGGGCGGTTGGAGGTGCTGCGCGGGGTCTCGATGACCGTGCGTCGCGCCGAGGTCGTCGCGATCGTCGGCCCGTCCGGATCGGGCAAGTCGACGCTCTTGCATTGCGTAGGCGGTCTCGATCGTCCCGATTCGGGCCGCGTGCGCGTTTCGGGAATCGATCTCGAGCGCTTGAAGAACGGAGAGCTGGCTCGGGTGCGCAACCGGCAGATCGGGTTCGTATTTCAGTTTCATCATCTGCTTCCCGATTTCACGGCATTGGAGAACGTGATGCTGCCTGCGCTCATTGCCGGCACCTCGCAGCGCGAAGCGGCGGCGCGCGCCCGCGAGCTCTTGACCGCGGTGGGCATCGCCGAGCGCGAGTCGCATGCACCTGCGGAACTCTCCGGAGGGGAGCAGCAGCGCGTCGCCGTGGCGCGCGCCCTGACGAATGGGCCGGCCGCCGTCTTGGCCGACGAACCTTCCGGCAACTTGGACACGCACACCGCCGCCGATTTGCACCGGCTTCTCTTCCGGCTGCGCGCGGAGCGGGGAGTGACGTTCTTGATCGCGACGCATGATCCGTCCTTGGCGCGCCAAGCCGATCGCGTTCTCGCGATTCGCGAGGGTTCTCTTCACTCCGTCGAACCGGCGACGTGGAGCGAGGAGGCCCAGCTTCCCTTGCAGGGAGTGGAGCGATGAACTGCGAGAAGTGCGGCGAGCGTCCCGCGCAAGTGCGCTACACCGAATATCGCGAAGGCGAATCGAAGAAGCTCATGATCTGCTTCGAGTGCGCGAAGTCTTTGGGCTTCGAGGTGGATCCAATTTCGCCCGAAGGGCCCGCCGGCGTACCGGATCCTTCCGTCGCCGCAGTGGTGTTGGTCTCCACATCGCTGCAGCCGGCGGTGAAGGCCGTTCCCGAGCACGAGCGCTGTCCCAAGTGCGGTCTCACCTCGGCGGAATTCCAACGCCTTTCCCGCTTCGGTTGCGAGAAGTGTTACGAAGTGTTCGCTCCCGCGCTCGATTCTTGGTTCGAGAAGATCCATGGCGCATCCGCCCATCGCGGCCGCCTTCCCGGAATCCCCGAGCCGCCTCCCGGGCCCAACCCCAACGAGATCGCGGAGTTGAAGGAACAGCTTGCCAGGGCCATCCACGATGAGGATTTTGAAGAGGCGGCGCGACTGCGCGACCGCCTGCGTCTGGGAAACGCCCCGCCCGCGCCCCGCGGATCCCTCCCCGAAGGGAAGGACTCGTGAAGAACGAAAGCGCCGCCTTGGAAGTGCGCGCGCTCGCCGACAAAGTGTCCGCGTGGCTCGCCGGCGGCGGGCCGCAAAGCGACGTGGTGCTGTCCAGCCGCATTCGTCTGGCGCGCAATCTGCGCGAAGTTCCATTTCCGCAGCGCGCTTCCGATGTGGAGCGCGGCAAAGTGTTCGAGCGCGTCGTCGATGCGGCGCGCGGCGCCGATTCGCTGGCGCGTGCGTTCGTGTGGAACGTGGACGCGCTGGCCGCAGCCGAGCGGCGGCTGCTCGTCGAGCGTCATTTGGTCAGCCCGAATCTCCTGCAAGGAGAGGGCGCGCGCGGTGTCTTGGTGCGCGGCGACGAAAAGCTCGGCGTGATGGTGAACGAAGAAGATCATTTGCGCATTCAATCGGTAACGTCCGGACTCGATTTGGAAGGCGCATTGCGCCCCGCGGTCGCGCTCGATCGCGAGCTGGAAACGCGTCTCGAGTTCGCCGCCAACCGTGAACGAGGCTATCTGACGGCTTGTCCGACCAACGTGGGCACCGGGCTGCGCGCTTCCGTTCTGGTGCATCTGCCCGCGCTGGTCCTTGTCGGGGAGATCAAGAAAATGCATCGTGCGGTCAACGAATTGGGCATGACCGTGCGAGGCTGGTTCGGAGAAGGGTCCACCGTGCTGGGCGACTACTATCAGCTTTCCAACCAAAAGACTCTGGGGAAGACCGAGTCCGAATCCTGCCAGGAGCTTCTGCGCGTCACCAAACGGACGCTGGAGCTGGAGGAGGAAGCACGAAAGCGTTTTCGCGACTCCGCTGCCACGATGCGCCGCGTCGAGGATCGAATCTGGCGGGCATGGGGAACGCTGCGCAACGCCCGTCTTCTGAGCGTGGAGCAAGTCATGGCCTGCGCGTCCGATCTGCGCTTGGGACGCGCCTTGGGAATCTTCGAAGGTGCATCAAGCGAAACGTTGAACCGCATGAATCTGTTCGCCCAGCCGGCCCATCTTCGTCAGAGAGTCGGGGGAAAGTGGGATGCGGATCAGGAGAACTGGGAGCGGGCGCGGTGGATTCGCGGAGAGCTGGAGGAAAGCGGCCCTTCCCGGAATTGAGTCACGAAATGCGAAAGCCTCCAAGGCGTTGGCGTCAAGATGCCGGGAGCGCAGGTCGATGTGAGTTGGTATAATGCCCAAAATCCCAACGCAAAAGGGATGACGGGAGGAAGGAACGCATGCAGGACCGGTTCACCGAGCGCGTTCGGAAGGTGATGTATCTGGCCCGCGAGGAAGCGGGACGCCTTCACCACGACTACATCGGAACGGAGCACCTTCTCCTGGGGATCATCCGCGAGGGAGAGGGGATTGCCGCGACGGTTCTGAACAATCTGGGTCTGGATCTGGACACGATCCGGCAGTCCATCGAGAACATGGTCCCCACTTCGGGGGGCACGCTCACGATCGGCGAAATCCCGTTCACCCCGCGTGCGAAGCGCGTCCTGGAGCTTTCCGTCGAGGAAGCGCGCCTCTTCGGCCACAACTACGTGGGAACCGAACACCTGCTCTTGGGTCTCATT
>Ga0111538_10000341_pt1 | contig 60220 bp, 57 predicted proteins | sample SoiMethybrSBSTD1_FD_79669 | JGI IMG/M metagenome (GOLD analysis project Ga0111538, IMG submission 79669) | Bulk soil microbial communities from a Populus tree surrounding site in Tennessee, USA - Soil MetaG P. TD hybrid SBSTD1 (version 2)... | ecosystem: Environmental > Terrestrial > Soil >... | reverse complement strand
GCGTTGAAATCGAGCTTCAGCTTGTTGACCGTCTCGGCGGTCGCTTTCGTGTCGCCCAATTGTCCCGGGTTCGGATTGACGACGGTGATGTCCGCCGTCCACAGCGCTTTTTCCGCCGGCAAATAGACGACGAGCATGCCGTCGCTGTGCTCGTTGGGCACGCGATGCAGCTCGACGACCTTGCCGTTGGTTCCCTTCCGCACATCGCGATCGCCGACGCCGGTGACGACGTTGGTGCGCCGATTCGTCACCTTCGACAGGCTGTCGCCGGTCAGCGTGCGAGGACCGCTCAGCAGCGTCTCGAGCACCTTCTCATTGTTGTTGTGCGTGATGATCGTCGCACCCTCGGCGACCGCTGCGGCCAGTCCGCTGGCGTGATCGAAGTGCGGGTGCGAGTTGACGACGAAGCGAATGGGCTTGTTGGGAATCGCCTGCTTGGCCGCCGCCATGACTGCCATGCCGCGCGCGTCGCTCTGGCCGCTCTCGATGACGAGGATGTGGTCGCCCATGTCTACGGCCAGCGACGTGTAGTTGCCGCCGATCTTGAAGACGCCGTCACCCAGCTTCTCGACAGGCGCCGCCGCCTGCTGCGGGGGTGCGCCGCCAGGACCGCCGGGACCGCCGCCACGGCCCGCGGGCGGTGGAGGAACCGTCAGCAACTCGGCGAGGTTCGCAGGATTCGGCGTCGCGGCCGTGATGTCGGCGTTGAAGGTCTCCATCCCGGCCTGCCTCTGCACGATGCGAGCGGGCACCTGCACGCCGTTCATGCTGCGGTAGTTCGAGTAGTCGAACTCGACGAGCAGATCGCCGACCACGGCGTTGTCCACGCGGGTTTCGACCTTGGTGACGAGGTTCTGCTTGTCGATGAATCCCGTCACGGTGTACGCCTGCCCCGACGGCGACTTCAGGTTCGGCGAGAACGACACCACCTGCTGACCGCCCTGCTGACGAACGGTCGCGTTGTTCGCCGCCGCGCCCTTCAGGAACCCCCACGGCGTCGTCCAGACGTTCAGCGCCTGATTCCAGTTCGTGTCAACCTGGGTACCGCTGATGTTCTGGTTGAAGACGCCGGGCATCGGCGCCGGCGTGCCCGGCACCGTCGGCGGCTGCGTCGGGCCGGTCGCCCGCGAGACCAGCGCGGCCCGGTCGGATGACGGTGCGAAATTGATCGCGCGCGTGTAGGCGGTGATCACCGTTGTGTTCACCGGCGCAAGCGGCGACCCGATCGCTTTGCTCTGGCCGAACGCGCCGTTACGCGCGGTTCCCGAGTAGGTGATGGAGTTCAGCGTGTCCACGCCCATGGCCTTGGAAGCCGCGGCCACGACTGAGCTGGCGTTCTGCGCGGCGACGCCGATCGACAGAAGGGTCGCGACGAGCGCGGCCCCCGTGATGGTTCTGAGCAGCATACGTGTCCCCACCCTCCACACGCCGGTATGGCGTGCGCATCAAATATCTGCGGCGGGTGGGAAACGTTTACCTGGAGAGGAAAAAAAGAGACGGAAGGGGCCGGGTCCTGCTTTTCAGGACCCGGCCTGTTTGTCTAGAAATTCACCGTGAAGTTGAACCGCACGAACCGCGGGAAAGCGAGGCTCGACGGTGTGCCCCAGCCGGCCGGGCGCGGCCCAAAGTTGTCGCTGGTTGCCGGGTTGATTCCCTGAACATACGTCTGGTTGAAGCCCGTTGCGTAGTTCGTGTTGAACAGGTTGTTGATGTCCACACCGATGTCGGTGCGGGTGCGGCCGAACCGGACGATCTTCGCGAAGCGCATGTCGATCTGCGTCCGGCGCTCGTCGGCGTAGACGCGGTGCTCGTTGTCCGTGAGCAGGATCGTCGTGTTAGCGGTTGCCGTCGCGCCGGGCGGCAGATGGCCAAGCGCCGCCACGATCATGGAGTTCGGCACCTGCCAGTTCGCGGTGATTGCCGACGACGGCTGCGAGCGCACCACCGAGCTGACCAGGACGTCGATCCTGGGGATCGTGTACGAGATCAGTCCGCGAAGTGTGGTCTGCCAGGGCTCGACGTTGTTGCAACCGCGTGGGTTGGGACCAGTGATTACTCCACCAAGCCCGACGTTGTTATAGAGCGGATCCAGCTCGCACGTGTTCACCTTGCCGCGGCCGGTGGTCGTGCCGACTTGCGCAACCAGACCGTTCCGCAGCCGAGAGTTCAGCGTCAGCTCGACGCCGTCCCACACGCTCGTGCGCGGCTCACCGATGTTCTCTTCGGGCGTGAGGAAGAGCTGCGGCGCCGCAGCATTGGCCGCTGCCGTCGGAACGAACACGGTGACCGGGTAGCCGCCGCCACCCGCGAGCCGCGAGTCCTGCGGTGCGGTCAAGGTATACGACTCGTAGTACGACGCGACACCGCCCTGCCGGCGATTGAGGACGTCGGTGACGAAGAAGCCGTGGAAGCTGCGATGCGTGTAGCCGACGTCCGCCGAAAGCCGCGGCATCAGTTCCTGCTGCACCGTAACCGTGTACTGGGTATCTCCAGGACGCACACCCCAGCCGCTCAACACGTCGGGGTCAACCTGGGTGGCCGCGCCGAGCTGGCCGAAGTTGGGAGCGGTACCGGTTGCCGCCGCGCACTCGCCGTTGGCAGCCGGGTTCAACAGGTTGCAGTTGACCACATAGTCACCGTTGCCGCCGGCCGCAACCGACGCATTCCAGCCACGGTTGATGACGCTGCGCACGACGGTCGCGCCAGGGTTCGTCGAGGTGTACGGCGAGTCGTTGGCGGCGTAAGCGAGATACTTACCCCAATTGAACTTCAACGCCGTCTTGCCCGTGCCGAACACGTCGTAGGCGACACCGATACGCGGCGTGATGTCGTTGTAGGCGTCAACGCCAGCCGTGCGCTGGATGGTGATCGGCTGCGGATTGAGGAACGACGTGTTGGTTGTGCCGTTCAGCTCGGACGGCGCGTAGCTGGACGCTCGGTCGTACCGCAATGCACCCTGCAGCGTGAGCCGGCCACGGGTGTAGCTGTCCTGGAGGAAGAAGCTGTTCGTCGTGGTGATCGTGCGGCGACCGAAATCCGGCAGATAGTAGCTGACGGCGTTCGGCACACCCTGGTTGAAACGATACCCAAGCTGCGTCGCATTGGCGACGTCCTTGTCGAGCAGATCAAGATTGCGGTACTGGTACCCGAACTTGAAGCTGTTCGCACCGGTGACGTACGACGCAGTGCCCATCACGTCGTTGGTCTTGCCGGTAGCAGGTCCCCATGTCTCGACGCCGCGATAGCGGTAGTTGGCGACCGGCGCGAACGGAAGCCCCGCCTGTTCCGTGACAGGGGTCAGGGTGGTATCGGCATCGGGCGCGGGGTGGCCAAAGATCGGCTGATACCGGAAGATCGTGGCGCCAGCTTCGAGCAGCAGCTGGCTGGTCGCCGTCATCGTCCAGGTGCCCTGGTTCACATAGAACGGAACGTCGAAATACCCGCGTCCCGCGGTCTGCGTGGCTTCCGGTGACATCTGGATGGGCGCCTGGTTGTTGCCCAGACCGATCCAGTCCTCACCGCGATTGTGGCAACCCTTGGTCTCGACTCTGAGCGGCGTGCCTTCGCAGCGGGCCTGGTATTCGGAGTTGACGCGAACGCGATGCTTGCCGAACTGGCCCATGACGCGGCCGATCACCATCGTGCGGTCCTGCACCAGCCGCGCATTGATTGGCGAGCCAACCCAGTCCCAGCGAGCCGCGTTTCCGGCGTTGGCGTTGGCCTGGATGCCCTCCATGGCCGTCTGGCCGCTCAGGTCACGGTAGTTGGCAAAGAACCAGAGGCGGTCCTTCTTGATCGGGCCACCGTACGAGACGCTCCAGTCGTAGTTCTTGAGGACGCCCGGATTCTCGCGCAGGTTCGGGTTGAGCCCCTGGATCTCGCTCGTCAGGTTGTTGCCGCTCGACCACTCGCCGGCGTTGCTGTAGAACGCATTGCCGTTGAAGCTGTTGCCACCCGAGCGCGGGATGATGTTCATCACCGGGCCGCCGATGTCGCTCTCGCCGAGGCCGCCGCCCACCGTGATCGCGATTTCGTCGGCGTTCACCGTGTCGTAGACATACGACGAGAAGCCGCCGCTGCGCGCCGCGGTCAGCGGGAAGCCATTGATCGCGTATCGCCCTTCACCGGCCACCGATCCCGCATTGATGTTGCTCGAACGCGCGTTGAACGAGGTCATCGCCGGCGAAACCGACAAGGCCGCGTCGCCGACGAAGATGCCGGGCGTGGCGTTGAGCACCGCGCCGCCGGCGCGCGTCGCCGGAAGCGACTGAATCGTGCTGTCATCAAGAACGATTTCGCGGCGGGCGCTCTGCACGTCCACCACCGGCGACTCGCCGGTGACCGTGATCGTCTCTTCGATGCCGCCGACTCTCAGGTCCACAGGAATCGTAACGACCTGCGAACCGGTCAACAGGATGTTGTCGCGCTTGACGGTGCTGAAACCGGCCAGCGAGAACGTCAGCGTATAGGTGCCAGGAGCCAGATCGACGATGCGGTACTGGCCTGAGCCGTCGGTGACGGCCGAGCGCGTCTTTTCAATGAGCGCTGGGCTCGAAGCCTCGACGGTTACGCCGGGAAGCACCCCGCCGGAGCCGTCGCGGACGGTACCCGTGAGGGTCGCCTGCGCAAACGCAGTTGCCGGAACGAGCACGAGAACAAGTAGCGTCAGACACTTCAGCGCGGTTCGCATACAGAGCGTCTTCCCTTCAAAAATCGATACAGATTAGGCGCGGGTCCCGCTTTCCGCGCTCTGGACTCCACGAGCGGATTGTCGGCACGTGAGGTGAAATTCTTCACGCACCTCCAGGTACCCGGTTGCATACAAGAGTGGGTCAGAATAGGCGCCGGCCAACGGAAAAGTCAAGGAATCCGTCACAGTTTGTGGTAGAAAGTCTGCCTTCCGACCAACGTTGCATGCAAGACCGGGCGAGCGCGGGAACGGATCCAAGAAACTGGTTTTGCAGGTGACGCAGTTTTGCACGGGATTCGGGGTCGGATTCCAGCGCCTGAGCGGGGGACTTCAAAATGTCGGACAAGTCTGAGCTCCGAGTACTCGACTCTTCCGCGGTTGGTCGTCCAGCGTCGGACGTCGCGTCGCAGACCGCGCGCGCGCTCTTCAGCCTGCGCGAGTCACTGCTGCGCGGCGAGTTCGCGCCGGGCGAGCGGATGTCGGAACTGCCGCTGGTGGCGAAGCTCGGTGTGTCGCGCACGCCGATCCGGCTCGCGCTCGAACGGCTCGCGCACATCGGCCTGCTCGATCTGAATGCGTCCGGCGGCTTCACCGTCCGCGGCTACACGCCGGCTGAAGCGCTCGACGCGATCGAGATCCGCGGCGTCGTCGAAGGCACCGCGGCGCGTCTCGCCTCGGAAAGACTCGTTCACGACTGGGAGCTCGACACCTTGCGGCGGCTCGGCAAGGAGATGGAAGGTCTCGAGCGCCTCACGCTGGACTCGTTCGCCCACTACATGGATCTGAACGAGGCGTTCCACGCCACGATCATCGATCTTGCGAAAAGCGCGATCCTCACGCGCGCGTTCCAGCAGGCGATCTCGCTGCCGTTTGCGTCGCCAAGTGCGATGGTGTTTCCGACGTCTGGATCGACCTACTCCGACGCGGCGCTCGCCGTGGCGAAGGAGCACCATCGGAGCCTGATCGAAGCCATCGCGATGCGGCAGGGCGCCCGCGCGGAAAGCCTCGCCCGTGAGCATGCCTTCATCGCCCGTCGCGTGCTGACCATGGCGCTGTCGGACACCGATGCGCTCAGCCGCGTGCCTGGCGCCTCACTCATCAGCCTGTCGGGAGACGCGAGAGCGCGCACCAGCTAGGGGCGCGCTCTTAACGGAATTCGGCGCGAGCGCCTCAAAGCGATTTGAGGAACTCGACGAGATCCTTTTTCTGTTCCAGCTTCAGATTCAGCTTGAGGTGCCGATCGTAGTGATCGACGACCGCCGGCAGATCGGCGGCGCTGCCATCGTGGAAGTACGGCGGATGTTGCCAGAGCCCACGCAACGGCGAGGTGCGGTACTTCTTCGTCGCGCTTCGTTGTGCGTACTTCGCGTCTGTGCCAACCTCGCGCGGCTCGTGCAGCACCGGCATGTCATGGCTGCCTCCACTCATCACGTCAGTGAACGCGTCGCCTTTATGACAGCTCGCGCAGCGCGCTTCGCCACGGAACACTTGCTCCCCACGTTTGGCGGCCGTCGAATCGAAACTTCCCTTGACGGCCTCCGGCGCATGCAGGCTCAGTTGATACTCGAGCAGGGGCTTCAGCTTCGGCGTGACCTGGTCGGGGGTCTGAGTAATCGTCAGACTGATTCGTGAATCGTTGAACGATCCATGACCGCCCATCTGGCCCACGCCGACGTAGCTGTTCCAGTACGAGATCGGACCATCGCCGGTCACCGTCTCGAATCCGACGTTTCGCAATCCATAGATTGAGGGGATCACAATCGGCAGCGACGGGTTGTTCAATGGTACGAGCTTGCTGCCGTTGAACGCATGGTGACGTGGATCGTACTTACCCGGTCCCCAGGTCTTGAACTCTTTCTTTGTCGCCTCGTCCAGTGCGGACGAGAGCGCGATGATCGCGCCGACGTTCAAGTCGCGATTCGCCCACCCATCGAGACGCTTGCCGATACCCGGCGAGAACGAGTTGTCCACCGTCGAGTGACAGAGCGCGCACGTCACACCGACTCGTGTCAGCTTGCCATCGGCGCTGACCTCACCCTTGACTCCCACCACAGCGTTGAGTTTCAGCAACTCGAGCGTCGTCTTCGGACTGCCGAGATCGACCTGCCCCTTCTTCAACGAGTCGACGAGCGCGGCCGGTAGCGCCTCAGCATCGACTTTCAGCCCGACCGAGAGCGCGGTCTTGGGATCGACGGTTGCCAGCGCCTCTGGCATGCGCAACACATCGGTCCACAGTTGCTCGTCGCCGAACGTATCGAAGCGGAAGATCTGCTGACCGTCGTTCGAGCGTTGTGCAACCGTGCTCGAGCTCGCCACCGTCAGCGCGATCAACAACACGAGAGCGCCTGCAATGCTGAGTCGCATACATCTCACCTCTGATCATCTGAGTGCTGGCAACGGGAAAGGTGACCACGGTTGACATGGCGACTCGGCCGCGACGACACTTGCTCCAGCGCGCGCTGGGGCGCCTCCTGTCCGCGGCAAGGGAGCTGGCCTCCCACCCAACTTGGTTCGCACTCCCGTACGAACCTTCTTCCGGCCCTGACTAAGCGGACTCCGGGCATGACGGAAGGAAGGTTTCAATGGACAACCTCCGCAAGGAAGCCAAGCGCTGGCTGAAGGCGCTTCGCGCCAACGATCCCGATGCGCGCGCGCGACTGGAACGCGCGTTACCCAACGCCCCTGCGACTCTTGTGCTGCGCGATGTGCAACACGCATTGGCGCGCGAGCATGGATTCGAGAACTGGGTCGCAATGAAGACGGCGCTCGACACGCCCGCTCTCAAAGCCGCAGCGGCGCTGACGCGCGAGGGCTACGAACGTCTTGGTCAGGATTACGTACTCGCGTTCGACTCGCAGGACGAAGCGGCGCTTCGGCGCCTGAACGAGCACTACGACCGGTCCTTTACCTTCGACGATCTCTTCTCGGAGATCTGGCGCCGCGTCTACGCGTTTCGACAGCGGCGAAGCCAGGTGCCGAAGAACTTCCTCAAGCCGGACGAGGCGCAGATGCTCGTCGCGCAGAATGCCGGCTTCGGCAGCTGGGAGGCGCTCATCTCATCGCTCGAGACAGGTGCCTCGCCTGTCCCTGCGTACGCGATCGACACCACGCGAAATGCGATCGGTCCGCGCCGCCTGCTCACCGGTCGCGAATGGGACGATGTCATCGCCGTCATGAAGGAACGGCGCATCGCGGGCCTGACGGCGAACGGGTTGATGACCGACGCGCTCATGGCGCGGGTCGCCGAGCTCGATCACGTCATCGCGCTCGGCATCGGCGGGTCACGAGGCCTCAGTGACGATGGGCTGCTGCACCTGGCGCGCATGCCGCAGCTGCAGTGGCTGAATCTCAGCGAGTATCCCGGAGGCAAGCTGACCGACCGCGGTCTGCAGGTGCTCCGGCATCTGCCGAACCTGCGGATGTTCGAGATGACGTGGCAGAAGGGCATCACCGACGAGGGCGTGGCCAACCTGCGGTTCTGCGATCAGCTCGAGCGCGTGGACCTGATGGGATCGCCAACCGGCGACGGTGCGATCGAGGCGCTCCAGGACAAGGCGAAGCTGACGTCGTTCGCGAGCGGGAAACTCGTGACCGATGCCGGGTTGAAGCTCCTGCACAACTTCCCCAGGCTCAAGTCGTGGCAGGGTGACGAGTCCACTCGCCTCCTGATCGACGGCCCGTTCACCAACGCGGGTCTGGCGAGCCTGGCCGGTCTCGAGGGCGTGTTCGATCTCGATCTCTTCTGGCACGTCACCGGGATCTCGTCCGCAGGCTTCGCGCACCTGGCCGGACTACCCAACCTCGGCTCGCTTGGCGCCGACAGCACGTTGAGCGATGACGAAGCGATGCGGCACTTCGCGGCGATCCCGCGGCTGCGGAAACTTCGTGCGCAAGGCGCGGTCGCGACCGATGACGGCTTCGAGGCTCTCAGTCGATCGCAGACGCTGGAGAATCTCTGGGGACGCGAGTGCCCGCACCTCGGCAGCCGCGGGTTCCTCGCGCTCTCGCGCATGCCAGCGCTGCGCAGCCTGGGCGTGAGCTGCAAACTGGTCAGCGATGATGCGCTGGCGGCGTTCCCGGAGTTTCCGTCGCTGCGGGAGCTGACACCGATCGATGTCACCGATCCCGGCTTCCGGCACATCGGACGCTGCGGACGGCTCGAACGGCTGTCGTGCATGTACTGCCGCGAGACGACGGACGTCGCCACCGAACACATCGGCGGCCTTCGACTGCAGTCGTATTACGCGGGACTGACACAAATCACGGATCGCAGCCTCGAGATCCTGGGCCGCATGACGTCGCTCGAGCAGATCGAACTCTACGAATGCCTGCACGTCACCGATGCGGGCCTTCCCTTCCTCGCCACGCTGCCACAGCTGCGTCAGTTTGAAGTGAGCGGGTCGCCGGGGGTGACGCTCGGGGGGACGAAGGTGTTCCCGGCGAGCGTGGCGGTGCGCTACTCCACCTGAGGCAACGGAGATCGCGAAGCCCCGTTTCCTCGTTACAATTCACACTCATGAAGACCGCTTTCTCGCTCGCCGCGATACTCGCCGCAGCCACCATCGCGATCGCCCAGGAACCCCTCACCTGGACGACGCAGCAGGATCACCAGAACATGAAAGACCAGTTGGGGATCAAGACGCTGCGGCCTGGACCGAGCGGCAATGCGGCGCCGGGCGCACCCAACGCGGCGAACTACGATCCGGCGACAGCCAACCCCTACCCTGACCTTCCGGATCCGCTGAAGCTGAGGAACGGCCGCAAGGTCGCGAGCGCCGAGACATGGTGGAAGCGGCGGCGCCCCGAGATCGTCGAGGACTTCGAGCGCGAGGTGTTCGGACGCGTGCCTGCCAACGCCCCGGCCGTGAAGTGGGAATTGAAGCAGACGGTGAACACACAGGTCGCCGGCGTGCCCGTGATCGCGAAGCAGCTGGTGGGTCACGCCGACAACTCGTCCTATCCAGCAATCACTGTTGACATCCAGATGACCGTCGTCACGCCGGCCAACGCCAAGGGTAAGGTGCCGGTGCTGATGATGTTCGGCAACGCTGCGCTGCCGCCGTCGCCGCCTCCAGTGGATCCGCCCGCAGGTCCGCCAAGTTCGGCGCAGCAGTTGATCGGCGCCGGTTGGGGCTACGCGTCGATCAGCCCGGCCAGCATCCAGGCCGACAACGGCGCTGGACTGACGCGCGGCATCATCGGTCTGGTGAACAAAGGACAGGCGCGCAAGCCTGACGACTGGGGATCGCTGCGCGCATGGGCATGGGGCGCGTCGCGTGGGTTCGACTATCTCGAAACCGATCCCGCGGTGGACCTCAAGCACGTCGGCATCGAAGGCGTCTCACGCTACGGCAAGGCGGCGCTCGTCGCTGCAGCGTTCGAGCCGCGATTCGCGATGGTGCTCGTCGGCTCGTCGGGCGAGGGCGGCGCCAAGCTGCATCGTCGCAACTTCGGCGAGGCGGTTGAGAACCTCACCGGCGCCGGCGAATACCACTGGATGGCTGGCAACTTCCTGAAGTACGGCACGGCCGAATCGACCTTCGGCGCGAAGACGGCGAACGATATTCCGGTCGATGCGCACCAGCTGATCGCACTCGTCGCGCCGCGCTGGGTGTTCGTCAGCTACGGCATTCCCGAAAAGGGCGACGCAAACTGGCTCGATCATCAGGGCAGCTACATGGCCGCGGTGGCAGCAGGCCCGGTCTTCCGTTTGCTCGGCGTGAAGGACCTTGGCGAGAAGCAGGACTACCGCGTGGCGAAGATGCCGGCGGTCAATGTCGGCCTGCTCGAGGGCGAATTGGCCTGGCGCCAGCATGACGGCGGGCACGAGGACCGCACGAACATGAAGTACTTCATCGAGTGGGCGAACGGGTTGATGGCGCGGCCGGGTCGCCGGTAGGCGGCCGACCCCCGGAAGGATCGCCGGTCGGCGGCCGTGCCGCAGAGGGATCTCCCGTCGGAGGGGGAGCGTGATCGGTCGCGGCCGGCGGGCCGAGGATCTCGGTGAAGATCGGCTTCAGCGCGTCCGCCCACACTTGATAGCCCGCAACGGACAGATGTAGTCCGTCTACTGTCATTCCCTCCTGAGGCGTACCGTCCTCGCGCGCGAGCGCGCGATTGATGTTGAGATAGCGAACGCGCGTGCCGTCGGCCAGGCTCGCGATGCGTGCGTTGATCGCGTCGATCGTCGGCATGACGCTCGCGCCCTTGTTGCTGTCCGTGCGCGGCGTAATTCCGGTCAGAATGACCGTGGCGTTCGGCGCCTTGCGTCGCATCACGTCGAGCATGGCGGTCATCCCCGTCACCACGTTCTCGACGACCGCTGCATCGACGCCCTGACGCGGCATCCCGCCCACGTTGTTCGTCCCGGCCAGCACCACGATCACCTTCGGGTGCACATCGTCGAGCTCACCCTCGGTGAGCCGCCAGAGGATGTTCTGGACCGTGTCGGCTCCCCAGCCGAAGTTCGCGGCGTTCCAGCCGAAGAAGTTGCGCGTCCAGTTGTCGAGGAAGTCGCGATATGCCGCGTCACTCGTGCCCCAGCGGCGGGTGATCGAATCGCCTTCGAAGTAGATGTCGATGCCGCCGCGCCGCGCTTTGTCGAGTAGCTGTGTGTGCGCGATGCGCGAGTTCTCGTCGGAGCGCGCGACCGGCTGACGCGCGTCAGCCGTTGCCAGACGCGCGCCGTCCTGCGCGTGAACGAGGGTCATGCCGATCGCCATGAGCCACGCACAGCCGAGCGCACTCGCTCCGCTACCTGGACGCATGTGTCTGACCGATTATCGTTGTTCCATGCATATACGGCCGCAAGACATCCGGTACATTGACACTGCCGTCCGCACGCTGGTGATTCTCGAGGATCGCAATGAGTATCCGCGGGCACGCGATGGCCGTGTTGTTGAGCGTATAGCAGAACGCCGTGTGCTTCGCGTCCCTCGGGCGATAGCGGAGATTGAGCCGGCGCGCCTGAAAATCGCGCAGCGCACTGCCGCTATGTGTCTCACCATAGCCCGCCCGGCTCGGCATCCACGTTTCGATGTCGTACATCCGCCACTTACCCTGTCCCATGTCACCGGTGCAGTTCTGGACGACGCGGTACGGGAGCTTCAACTGCTGAAGGATGTATTCGCTGTTCGCCACGATTTCTTCGTGCAGCGCGATGTGCTCGGCATCGTCGGCCTTGTGGATCACGACCTGCTCAACTTTGTCGAATTGATGGACACGATAGAGACCGGCGGTATCCTTTCCCGCCGCCCCCGCTTCGCGCCTGAAGCAGGAGCTCAGCGCGCAAAACCGCTTTGGCAGCTCGTCCTCATTGAGGATCTCGTCGGCGTGAAGGCTGGCGAGCGGCACTTCGCTCGTGCCGACGAGCACGGTGTTGTCCTGGGTGACGTAGGCCTGATCGCGCCCAGCTGGAAAATAGCCGGTACCGGTCATGCACCGCTCGGTCACGAGCACAGGAGCCACGAACGGTTCGAAGTTGCGACTGGTGATGACGTCCATCGCATAGCGAAGCACGGCATGGTACAGCGTCGCGCCGGCGCCCCGGACCATATAGCTCCGCGACCCGGCGATCTTCACGCCGCGATCGAAGTCGAGAATCCCGAGTGCAGTTCCCAGCGCGACGTGGTCCTGACGTCCGTCGGCGAGCGGCGCCGGTGGGATCGCCGGGTCATTCCACGTCCTGACGACAACATTCTCGTCGGCGTCAGCGCCAATCGGCCACGCCGGATCAGGAACGGCCGGAAGTTGCAGCATGAGGTCGTTGGCCTCCGATTCCAGCGCTGCGACTTCCTTGTCTTTGGTCTGAATCCGCTCTTTCAGATCGCGCAACGTCGCTTGCAGCGTGGCACGATCGGCCGGCGAGAGCTGCTCCTTCATCGCCTCGCCGGCCTTCTTCTGCTCGGCGCGCAGTCGGTCGGCAATCGTCTGCGCGGCGCGGCGCTTCTCGTCGGCCTCGCGCCAGGCGTCCACCGTGTCCGGCGTCGCGACACGCTTGACGCGAGTGGCGTGTCTGACCGCGTCCGGGTTTTCGCGAAGGAGTCTCGGATCGAGCATTAGCGATCGAGGACTTGCCGAAGCTTCGCGGCAAGGGCCGACGTACTGAATGGCTTTTGCAGAAAGTCTGCTTCGCCCGTCTCGATGCCGTGGCGCAGCACGGCGTCCGAGGTGTAGCCGCTCATGAAGAGCGCGGCGAGACGCGGGTGCTCTTCACGCAGCTGTTCGACCAGCTGCGGCCCGCTCATGCCCGGCATCACGACATCGGTGAGCACGACGTTGATCGCGCCGTGGTTGGCGCGGGCGATGCGCAGGGCTTCGGCGCCACTCGCCGCGGGCAGCACCGTGTAGCCGTGACGCTGCAGTGCGGCCTGCGTCATCTCGCGGACCGCGGGCTCGTCTTCTACGAGCAGCACCGTTTCGTGTCCCTGCGGCGCCCGCCGATCCGCCTGCTTGACTGCGGCGGCATCCGGTTCCTGCGTCGCCGGCAAAAAGATCTTGAACGTCGTGCCGACGCCGGGTTCGCTGGACACGTCGATGCGTCCGCCTGACTGTTTCACGATGCCATCAACGACGGCGAGACCGAGACCGGTACCCTTCCCGTGCCCTTTGGTCGTGTAGAACGGCTCGAAGAGCCGCGACTTCGTCTCTGGCGTCATGCCGCAGCCGGTGTCGCTCATCGACAGCAGGACGAACGGCGTCGATTCTCCGCCCGCGATGCCACCGACCGTTTCGTCCGGGATCTCGACGTTCCGCGTCTCGATCGTCAGCTTGCCGCCGTCGGGCATCGCGTCGCGGGCGTTGATGGCCATATTGAGCAGCGCACGCGCCATCTGATCGGGATCGGCTTTGACGGGGCGCACATCCCGCGCGGCACTCACGACCAGCTCGATGTTCTCACCAATGGTCCGCCGGAGCATCGTCTCCATCTGGGTGACGACGGCGTTGAGGTTGATCACCTTTGGCTCGAGCACCGACTGGCGGCTGAACGCGAGCAGCTGGCGCGTCATCGATGCGGCACGTTCGCTGGCCAGGCGAATCTGCTCGAGGTCGTGTCGCGCCGGATGATCGCCCTTGTCCGACATCAGCATGTCGGTGTGGCCGGCGATGACGGTGAGCAGGTTGTTGAAGTCGTGGGCGATGCCGCCGGCGAGCTGACCGAGCGCTTCCATCTTCTGCGCCTGCAGCAGCTGCTGCTCGAGCTTGCGCTGGGCTTCTTCGGCGACGACGCGATTCGTGATGTCACGCCCCTCCGGGATCAACAGGACGACGTCGCCGGCGGCGTCGTAGACCGGCTTGAGCGAGAAGTCGATGTGGCGCAACTGCCCGTCGCGATCCGGATGCGTGACCTCGAAGCGCACCACTTCCCCGCGTCCGGCGGCGCGAATCGCGTCGCGCAGCCGTTCCTGCAGCGCCGGTGAATGGGTCCACCAGGGCGTTTCCCAGAACGGTTTACCGATGACGTCCTCGGCACGGACGCCGGCAAAGGAGAGCGCCGTCTGATTGGCCTCGAGCAGCGTGCCGTTCACGTCGAGCAGACCGATGAACTGGAAGGTCTGGTCGAAGATCGCGCGGTAGCGCCGCTCGGTCGCCACCAGCTTTTCGGCCTGCTGCTGATTGGCCCGCGCCACCTGCCAGGCGATGGGCAGCACCCAGACGGCACTGACGATCGCGCCCAGATACGGCAGCGCCAGCCGTCGCGTGTCGATTGCGAATCCAATGATCACGCTCACGAGGTACGCGAGGGACGTGAGAATCATCAGCACGCCACCCACGCGGTCGCGCCCCGTCATCTTCAGACCGCCGATCACCCCAGTCACAGGCACCGCTGTCGCCAGCATGTAGGCAGGCAGGAGCAGCGGGCTGCCACCCTCCCGGCGCAACACGGACATCGACTCACCCCATGGCGTCACCACCTGGTCCACGGCCGTAACGGTTCCAGCGAGCGGCACGAACACGTCGTAGATGAAGAGCGCGCCAAACAACAGCGTGAACGGCCAGAGGAACGCGCGCGCGCGAAATCCCGTGATGGACGCAAAGAGCCAGGCGACGAACACAACCACCGAGACGGCGAGATTCCCGCGCATGTCGAGTGCCCACTGCGCCGTCTCGAGGCGTGGCGAGGTGGCAATCACCACCATGCAGAAGCCATTGATGGCGGTCAGCAGCGTAACGATCGCAAAGAACAGGAGCGTCTGGTTGGAGCGGGCGCGGGACCAGAGAATGAAGTGGTAGATCGCCCCAAACAGGAAGAATCCCGTGAGCGCCGCGTTGGCGAACAGGTAGGGGCCCATCAGAAAGAGCCGGATCTTAACTCGGCTTTGGGGGGCCTGACCGCGTTCTGCCGTGGGTTTCGGGCTCTAAGGTCTATCGGCCGCCGGTCGAGGTCACCATCACCAGCCGGCGATCGACCATCGCTGCGTGGCCGTGAGCGTCGAGTAATGTCACTGAGATCTCATATTCGCCGCCAGGCAGATTCTTGAAGCTGGTCTCAGTGATGAGCGCGGCGTTGTCGCCATCGAGTGGCAAATAGCTGCTGCGGTAATAGTCTGGGGAGTCGGCGACGACCTGCAGACCGCGGTTTTCGGCGCTGGGCGCCACAATCGCGCGGACGCGAACCTGTGCCGGAGCGTTGCTGATGCGCGGAGTCACCTCGATCCGCAGCCGGCCATCGGCCGCGTTTCCGGGCACGACGCCCAGAAGGGCCGTCGCGACAAACAGAACGAGTGTGTTGCGCATCCGCATGACCATCACCTCAATCACTACATCGACATAGACGCTGCGCGACTTCAGAGCATGTGCCGTGCCAAGCCGTTTTGTGCTGTTTGGCTCACAGCTGACTCGGCCGATGAGCCGTGCCGCCGACACATCATCTGCAGGCGTCGCTTCGCGATGCCGCCCGCGAGCAGAACATCGCGATATGCGCGCGCCGAGCAGATGACGCGGTCGGCGCTGATGAACGCGCAGAGATCCATCTCGTTCATCCGCTGCGGTCGTCCGATTCCCCAGCTGTAGAAGTGCGACGCGATCGGCGTGTCCACGCGTGATGAAGCCTGCCGCGCGAGCGAGGCAATAGCCGTCGGCGTGCCGGCGTGTGTGTGGATCACGTCAGGCTTGAACGAGTCGATCGCGCGCTGCATCTGCGCCACTGCCGGCCAGAACGTCGCGCCGTCGCGATGGAACAGGTCGATGCGCTCGTGCCGGATGCGGAGTGCGGCGATGCGGCGGTCGTAGGCCGGCCAGTTGCGAAGCTCGCCCGATCGCGGCGACGTGACGAGCGCCACCGTGTGCCGTTGGCGCTGCGAGTCGAGAAGGTCGGTGATGACGCGGCCTGCCCCGCTCCACAAGTACGGCGCGGCGTGCAGCACTCTGATCCGAGAAGGCACGCAAAGCCCAACAGCAATGGGCATGCCGGTGTTCTTGAGCTTTGGGCTTTGGACTTTGGGCTTTGGGCTTTGCGCTTTGGGCTTTGGGCTAGAGCCAAACGCCCAGAGCCAATAGCCCTCGTAGCGTCGCCAATCCGACACCAGTGACGGGCCCTCGATACCACGGCCCGCCGTGATCGCTGAATTTCCTTGGGAATCTCGCTGAAATCGGGACTCCCGTGCGCCGTCGGCCGGGTGCCCTGTTTGCACACGTGGCCCCGTCATGCCGGCTTCGAGCCGCCCCGTGATTGTCTGCTTGTCGAGCACCGACTGGGGCTTCCTCCGCTACCGGAAGCAGCAGGTGATGGAGCGACTCGCGCGCCACGCGGACATCGTCTACGTGAATCCGCCGCGCGCGATGAAGTCGCGCGAGTGGCCGTTCCGCGCGCGCACACGTCAGCTCTCGCCGAGCCTGTGGGTGCACGAGCCGTTCGTCATGCCCGGCATGCGCATCTCGGCGATCGCGCGGCAGATCACCTACGGATGGCTTGCGGCGCGTCTGGCCACCTGGCGGAAAAATCGCCAGTTCGTCCTGTGGCTCTACTCGCCGCATGGTCTCGCGCTCGTCGATCTCCTGAAACCCGATCGCCTGGTCTACGACGTCTGCGATCTGCACACCACGCCGAGCGGCCGCGCGCTGCGAGACGAGGGCGAGCGCCGTGAGATCGAGAAACTGGCGGACCTCGAACGCGCGCTGCTCGCGCAAGCGGATCTGACGCTGTGCGTCAGCGAGCCGCTCGTCGAATGGGTCGGACAGCGTGCGCGCCGCGTGCAGCTGGTGCCCAACGGCTGCGAGTGGCCTCGCTACGCCGCACCACGCCCATCGGTCAGAACATCAGCACAGACACGGATCGGTTACGTGGGCACGCTGGCGCCGCGGTTCGACGTCGAGCTCGTCGCCGCTGTGGCCAAGGCACGACCTGACTGGGTGATCGAGCTTGTCGGTCCAATCCTTCCGCTCGTGGACATTTCGCCGCTGCAATCGCTGGCCAACGTAGAGCTGACGGGCGAGATTTCGTTCGAAGACGTGCCGGGCAGACTCGCCACCTTCGACGTGTGTCTCCTGCCGCTGCGCGAAATCGACTTTGCCTACTACTGCTCGCCGATTCAAGTCTTCGACTATCTCGCGGCCGGAAAGCCCGTGGTCAGCACGCCCGTCGGACAACTCGAAGGCTGGGGTGGCCTGGTCCATGTGGTGCGCGGCGCGACGGCATTCGTGAGCGCCGTCGAAGACGCGCTGCACGAGCGCACCTTCGACCACATCGTCTGTCGCCGCGTGTTCGCGGCCCGCAACACCTGGGACGTCCGCGTCGCTCAGATCGCAGAATCGCTCGCCGACATTGGCGTCCACATCGCGCACGCGGATTCGTGCGCACCTGCAACTGCCGCATGAACTTCCGACTCATCTCCCATGTGAACCGCGACGACGACCTCATTGAGGCGTGGGTGCAGCATTACCTCCGCCTCGGCGTCGGCTCCTTTCATGTCATCGCCCACGGCGGGCGCGAACAGAACCACCGACTATTCGAGATCGCCGATCGCTATCCCATTCAGATCCTCGACTGCTACGAAGGGGCCTTCGATCCGTACGAGAAGCGCGATCGTCTCGCATGGGGTCTGGCGAGGCTCGGCGGCGGCTGGATGGTGCTGGTGGACAGCGACGAATTCCTCGAGCTGCCGTATCGATCACTCTCGGCCACGGTCAACGTCATGCGCTGGCTGGGCGCCGACTCACTCCGGGCACCCGTGCTGCAGCGCTTCGCGATGGACGGCGTCGTTGTGGACGGCGGGTCGCGGCCGTTCGACGCCTACCCGTGGTGCTCGATTGATCTGTACTCGCGACTGGGCCAGCCGCTGGCGGTCATCGACAAGTACCCAATCTTCGAACTGCAGCGCCGCACGTGGCTCAAGAGCGGTGGCAATCACTACCCGCCGAATGGCTATGGCAGCCGGCTCGCGCCGATGCTCGGCGTCACGCACCATTTCAAATGGCGGCCAGCGGTCCACACCCGGCTGAACGAGCGGGCCGACACGCATCCGTATCGCGGCGAGTCGCAGCAATACATCAAGTTCCTCAGCGAGTCGGGCTGGCGGCTGCCGACCGTCGGGACGTTCCAGTACTCACGGCCGGCGCTCTTCGCACGCGGCTTGTTACGACGCGCGTCGCTGGCCGATCTCGTCCGTCGCCGCACAACGATCGTCGAGAGCTCCAACGGCCGTGACAGCGTCTTCGACGTCGTCTTCTCACCCGAACGGCTGGCAGCCAGGATCGCGACGCGAGGCCTCACGTCCACCGCGATGTATGGAACCGGCAGCGGCGGCCAGGTGTTCCTCAACGCGCTTCGTCAACACAACATCAACGTCTCGTGCGTGGTCGATCGCGACGCGTCGAAGTGGGGCTCGTCCTTCGAGAGCCTGCCGGTGTGCGCGCTCGATCAGGCGCTCCGGAACGGCGAGCGCACGTTCGTCGCCGCCTCATTGATTTACGGAACCGAAATGAAAGCACGGATCGAACAGCGTGCGCAGGAGCTCGGCGTCGTGGTCACGGTCTTCGCCGCTGTGCAGCACAGGGCCACTTCGTGACGCTCCTGCACGTCTGCGCGCGCTACCTGCCGCTGTCGGAAACGTTCACCTACGACCTGATCAAAGGACTCGACGGTTTTCAGCACCACGTCGTGGCAACAGCGCTCGAGAACGTCCATCACTTCCCGCTGACTACGCTCGCCGTGCCTCAGCCGGAAGAACGCGCGTGGGCGATCGCGAAGCAGGTTGACGCGCAAGCGATCGTCTGTCACTTCGGACCGCAGGCCACACTCGGCATGACGATCGCGCTGGCCATCGATCGTCCCGCCGTCACGCTGTTTCACGGGTATGACATCTCGCGCCTGCTGCGCGACCGGGTGTGGATCGAGCGCTACCGGGCTGTGGCCAGCCTTGGGATGCAGGCGCTGTGCATCTCGCATGCGGGCCGGCAGAAACTGATCGAGATCGGCTGGCCGGCGTCGCAGATTGATGTCATTCACCTCGGCGTAGACACCGGGCGCTTCGCCTTCGTACCGCCGTCGGAGCGGTGGCCGGCGCGAGCCCGCCGCATTCTGATGGTCGCCCGCCTCGTGGAGAAGAAGGGTGTCGACGTCGCACTCGGCGCGATGCGGCAACTCCGCGATCGCGGCTGCGACGTGGACTTGCGCATCGTGGGCGACGGGCCGGATCGCACGCGGCTCGAAGCGCTGATCCGGCAGTGGCAGCTCACGAACGTGTCACTGCTCGGTGCGCTCGAGCACACGTTGACGCAGCACGAATTCGCGCAGGCGCATCTCTACATCCAGCCGAGCATCACAGCCGAATCGGGCGATCAAGAAGGCATCCCGGTGTCGCTGATGGAGGCGATGGCCAGCGGGCTTCCGGTGATCAGCACTCGCCATTCGGGGATTCCCGAGCTCGTGATCGACGGCCAGACAGGGCACCTCACGGCAGAACACGACGCCGTGGGACTGGCCTGCGCCATCGAGCGGCTGACGCGCGACCGGGCCGCCGCCGAGCAACTCGCGCAGGCGGCGCGGGCCCGTGTCGAGCAGGAGTTCGATCGGGGCCGTCAGGCCATTCGGTTTGATGCGTATTTCCGCGCGCTTGCCGATGACTCGAGCCGTCGTCCGAGTGTGGCGATGTCGCGATGGTCGCCGGGACGACGGCGAGGATTGGTGATCCGCTCGATTCCACTGGCACTCATGGCGAAGAAGCTGTTGCTCCTGCGCCAGCGCTATCCGGATGTGCAGTGGGAGGTTCTCACCACGGAGTCATCTGCGGAGCGCGTCGCCCAGGCACCGCTTGTCGGCAAGGTGTGGAAGTACATCGACGGCCGATTGTCCCTGCGCAGCATCGGACGGACGCTGCTGACCGCACTCCACGAACGCGACTACGACATCGTCGTCGCGCCGTACGGAGACGACATCGGGTCGGGGTTCGCACATGTGCGCCGCGCCGCCGCGGCGATCGGTGGTCGCCGTCTTGTCGCGCTGACGCTTGGCGACCGCGAACGTCCGCTGGCGGCCAATACGTTCCGGTGGCACGAGACGAGGGAGGAAGGTTCGCGTCGGTCATCGACGCGTTGAGGTTGATATGCCGTACTGTCCCTGCTGTCAACGTGAGTCGCGTAATGCGGACCGGCGCCGGCATCATCCTGCAAGCCCGCTACGGTTCGTCGCGTCTGCCTGGCAAGGCGTGCGAGGTGATGACGTTCACCGCCTCCGCAGGCTGACACAGCTTGGCGCCCGACCCGATCTGCAGTGACGTCGCGTTGACGTGCGCCGGCGGGGCACGAAGGCGCCACGAGCCGATCGGCGTAGAGCGTCTCAGCTTCACGGCGCTGGCGCCAGCGTCAGCTGCCGCATCGACCAACTCGTTCGCGCGGTTCAACGAGCCGCCGTGATTGAGCCCAATCTCGGCGATGACGAAGACCGGCGACGTGAGACCAACCGGGTAGGCGCCAATCTCACGCAGCATCGGCCATCCTGTTCTGCACGAGATCCAGCGCGAGGCGCGGGAGGCACGTCAGGCCGCTGATATCGGCGTCGGCGCCTCCGTCATGGTCAGGCCGTTCGCCACGCGCCAGCAGCACAGTGCGCATGCCGACTGCACGCGCGCCTTCGATGTCGTTGACGCGGTCGTCGCCGACCATGACCGCGTTCTGCGGCGCCACTTCGAGACGATTGAGCGTCGCCAGAAATGGCTCGGCCGCCGGCTTGCCGCCGACGGCGTGTTCCTCGGCGTAGACGACATGATCGACGAGCTCGTGCAGTCCAAGCGCCCGAACCTTCGCGGCCTGCGTCGATGGCACTCCATTGGTCAGCACCGCCGTCCGCCATCCGCGGACGCGCAGCGCATGCAGAACGTCGTCGGCACCATGCGACAGCCAGATCTGCGGTTGATGGCTGCGCATGATCTGAACCAGATCCGGCACGAGCGTCTCGTTCAGACCGAACGACGCGCACATCCACTGCAACTCGGAGCCGCGGTGTCCCAGGTCGGATGCTGCGCGCAGCCGGCCATACACCGCGCTCGCGTCGATATCGAATCGGCGGGCGATTGCGCGAGCCACGGCGCTGCACCCGCTGTGCAGGTGTCGAACGCGCGGGTAGAGCGTATCGTCGAGATCGAAGACGATGGCCGCCATCTAGCGATCACGTGCGGCGCGGGCGAGCCGACAGACGGCCGCCGCTGCGCGAAACGCACCGCGTCCGTCGATGAGACGACGGCCCATGCGGGCCATGTGGCGGCGCACCGCCTCGTCAGTCAGCAGCTCGGCACATTCCGCGGCGACCGACTCGGCGGTCACGCGGCCACTCGTCACGCCGCGAGCGACGCCGCGCTTCACGAACGCAGCCACCGTCGGACGCTGTGCGGCCACGACAGGAACCCCCACCGCTGCGACACCGTGTGCGCACGCCTCGTAGAGCGAGACGCCACCGCCGACAACCGCCACGCTGGCGCGAGCCATTTCGACGTGAAGATTCCGTGAGGGGCCGATCCAGGAGATCCGCGCCGCGTCATCGCGCGAGATGCCCTCGAACCCACCAGCGATTCGCACTCGCGCGTGCGGATGCGCCTCGACGACCGCTTCGGCGATGTCGTTGGCAAGCTCGGCGCGCGGACCGCCGCCGAGCGCGATGAGGACGGCATACGGATCGCGATCCGTCGGCACGTCCAACAGGAAGGGCGGCGGGACGGCGTCGAGGACTGCAGGGTCGAGCACGGCATATTTCGCACCGGCCAGCGTCAGACCACGCCGGGCGCGGGCGTTGCGCGTGATGCTGCCGTCGATCACCAGATCCGCGTCGAGGCACCCGAGACCGAGATCGTGAACGCTGACCACCAGCGCGCCAACTCGACGCGCAGCGCGCATCCATCGCCGCGCATCGCCAGCAATCGGGTCGTCCACGATGAGCACCTCAGGTCGCAGTCCCGACATGACGCGCGATGCGCTGCCGCGAACCACGTCGCAGCCGAGCGCCAGCGCGGTGTCGATCACGAGCGGCCCCCCGCGCGGCGCCACCAACGGACGCACACCCAGCGCACGGGCCAGCGATCGGCACCGCACCAGGTGGCCGTAGCCCCGCCCGGGACCAGCCGCCGCACGAAAGAGAATCCGCAGATCACCGCAGGACGTCATGACAAGCCTCAATGACTCGATCGATCGCCTCGTCGGTCGTCGCGGCCGACAGCGGCAGCGACCAACGTCGTGTCGGACACCGACTCGGCGACGGGGAACATGCCGCGGCGAAAGCCGAAGCGCCCCTGGTAGAACGGGTGCAGATGCACGGCGCGGAAGTGCACGCTCGTGGAGATGCCGTGGGCGCGCAGACGCGCATGGAGCGTGTCGCGCGAGTCCGCATGAACGACACGGCCTGCTCGTCGGCGGTCGTGACCATGCCGCCCTCGCCGGTCGTCAGGTTCTTCGTCGCGTAGAAACTGAAACAGGTGAAGTCGCCAATCGATCCGACTCGCTGTCCGCCGATCGCGCCTTCCACGCAGTGCGCCGCATCTTCGACAATCTTCAGCCCGGCGTTGCGAGCAAGCGCGAGCAACGCGGGCATGGCCGCGGGACGGCGGGCGTAAGCTTGCGAAGACACGCTCGAAGGAGGCGACCCGTGGGCCCGTCGTCAGCCAGCCCGATTCAAGCTTTGCGACGACCTCGGCGATTTCCTGTGAACCGAGACTCGGTGGCGCAAACGGCACGATGGACGAAGGGGTGGTATGCATCCCGTCGTGCCCGGGTTGTGCAACGTGAATACCTAGCTCGAGGGCACGGCCGTGCCAGCAAGGTGCCGCTGAATTGCTAGGATTTTCGCGGTTCTTGAGCGCGGACGGTCGCGCGACCGAAGCGTGATCTGACGGCTCCCCGACACCGCGTCCGCCTCGCCGGCCTGCCCTGAGTCCTGTCGAACGGTTGCTTAAAGAAACCTCGACCGTTCCCGATTACCTCCCCGTCAGACACATTCCGGTCCCCCTGAGGGACCGGGCAGGTTCGCAAGGATGCGGCCCGTCCGCTCGAGCTCGCGCCGCGACCTGCGTGCCCGCGCCCCCGCCATCTCCCGCGTGCTCGCCATCGTCGCGGAGCTGCAGAACACACTCGATCTCGAGAACGGTGGCTACATCACGTCGCGTCTGCTCGACGTCGCGGTCAAGAACGACGTGACAGCGATCGACGAAGCGCGTAGACTGCTGACGCCGATTCGCGACGCGTGGAGCCAGATCTCCACACAATCCTCCGTCGCCCTTCGACAAGACTCAGGACAAGCCGTAGGAGCCCCGTGACGCGCGAGCAGCTTCTTCTGCTCGTCGATCAGTACCGCGCCGGACTCGACGCGGAGTTGATGCTGCTCCACCGCCTCCAGGCGCTGGCCATCGAACAACGGCGCGTCAGCCAATCCAGATCGATCGCCGACATTCACACCACTGTTGACGATCGCGATCGCGTGCTGGCGACGCTGGTCAAGGTCGAGCACGAGCTCAGAGGGGTACGTCAGCAGCTGCACACCGGCCGGGAGTGGCTGGTCGATCTGCCGGCGTTCCAGGAGATCGTCGAGCGGCACAAGGAAGCCGCCGATCTAGTGGCCGACATCATCGGCGTCGATCGCGATTCGATCGAAGCGCTCAGGGCAGCCGAGCAGGCCCGCCGCGTCGCCGCGCAGTCGCTCGAGCAGGGCGAAAGCACGCTGGCCGCCTACCGTCGTGTCGTCTCTCCCGATCTCACTCCCGCGCCGCTCGTCAACCGGCGAGGCTAGCTAAACCGAACATCGCCTTTAAAGACGATCAGCACCAAGACGACATCGATAATCGCCAAGGCCGGTGTCACCAAGTCGGCTCCTCGCGGCAAGTACGGAAGTCCGAACCATACTGCGGCTCCGAGCGCGAGAAAGACGGCGACTCCCGTCCTACTTGCCTGACGCGATACCACGGCCGCAATCAGCAGTCCGGCGAAGGCCAGTTTCGGAATCAGCGCCCAGCCCATCGGCGGCCACGTCCTAGCCGCCGCTCGTCGCTCGAGCGAGCGCCGCACGCGCCAACAGGCGCGTGGAATCGAGCGTCGGCAGGGGTGAGTTCGCGTCGCTCATGATCAGCGGGATCTCGGTGCATCCGAGAATCACCGCGTCGCAGCCCTCGCCTTTCAATCGCTCGATCACGCGCTGGAAATGTGTGACCGCTTCCGGCGTGAAGACCGCATTCACGAGCTCGTCGTAGATGATGCGATCGATCGCCTCGCGCTCGGCGGCGCTGGGCTTCACGCATTCGACACTGCGCGCCGCAAGCGTCTCCGGGTAGACATTGCTGTCGACGAGCGAGCGCGTTCCGGTTAGTGCGAGACGATGAAAGCCACGCGCGACCGCCTGGTCGGCGACCACTTCAGCAATGTGTAGCCATGGCAGCGGTGATCGCGGCACCACGTACGGCATCGCCTGGTGAATCGTGTTGTCCGGACAGATCAGGAAGTCGGCGCCGATCTGCGCCAGCTTGCGCGCCGACGAGAGTATGAGTTCTCCTACCGCCGGCCAGTCACCTCGATCGATGTGCGGCACGTACTCGGCGAGCGAATGCGTGTGCATCGAGACTTCCGGGTGCGCCCACGGACCGAGCCGCGCCGCGCCTTCGACACAAATTGTTCGATAGCACAATGCCGCGCCTTCAGCCGAGCACGCAACGATGCCAATATGCGACGGCATCGGCGCTACGACCAGGCTGCCGAGGGCCGATCCCGAAGCCAGAGAATGAAATCTGTCGCGGGCGGCTCGCCGCCGAGCGCACGCAGTCGCGTCGCACATTGCGAGCGGTGACCCTGACTATGCATGCAGACCTGCAGATACGCCTGGGCGACAGAACAGCGGCCGCCGGGAATCAACGGATCTTCCAGACGGCGCGCCAGATCAGACTCGCCAGCGTGAGACACCCAGCCCCTTTCGACGTCGTGGGTCTCTCGAAAGAGCTCGGCAACGGCCGCCAGTGACTCAGGGAGTCTCGACTCTTCCTCGAGAGCAAAGGGCCGGCCGAGAGACAAGAACAACCAGAATCGATTGGCAAGGATGATGTGATGCAGCAGCGTGCGCAGCGCGGCGTCCTGTGACGCGGTGCCGTTCCGCCGAATGGCATTCAACAAGGCGGCACTCGCCCAGGCCTTGTGCCGGAGGAGATCGCGAAACGTCTCGAGCATGCTTGCACTATAAGCCGGGTCTAAAAAGCAAGACCCGGCCTACGCTGTCGAGATTGGTCCCCTGCAGGGTAGGGCGGGTCCTGCTGTGAGGACCCGCCTTTTCGTGAGATTAGAAATCGAGCTGCATGTTGAAGCGGGCGTAGCGCGCCGGCAGGATCGCCGTCGGCGTCAGCCACGCGCCCGTGGCGCTGTAGCCGTTGTTGTACAGCGTCACCACGTCGTTGTTCATGATGTTGTAGATGTCCACACCGACCTGCGCGCGCGAGCCGCGGAAGCGGAAGATCTTGGCGATCCGCATGTCGATATTGTTGATGCGAGCGCCGTAGAGCGTTCCTGGCTCGACGATGTTGACCGTGATGTTCCCTGACGATGGAGCGCGGCCGAGCGCTGCGAGCGCGACATTGGCAGGGACGACGTAGTTGGCTGCAAGCTCGGGGCCTGCGTCGCTTCGCCACGTGCCGCTCAACTGGAGATCGATCTTCGGCACGACGTACGTGGTAAGCCCGCGGAACGACGTCTGCGCGAAGAACGGCTCGCTCACACGGCAGTAGGGGTTCGCCAATCCACCAGTTGACGTGAGCACCCGCGTCGTCTGGATGGCCTGCGTGCTCGCCCAGCTGTAGGTTTCGGGCAGCGCTGCGCGCACCTCGCAGTTGTCCATGAATCGGGCACCCGAACTGGTGCCGGCCTGCACGGTCAGGCCATTGCGAAGCCGTGCGTTCACGCTGACGTCCACGCCTTGCCACCTCTCGCTCATCTCGCCGAAGTTCGACGACAGCTGCGAGTACAGATCCTCCTGGCCGACCTTCCCCGGGACGAGGTTGTAGAGGCCCGTCACGGTGCCACCTCCACCGCCAGGCAGACGCGTATCGGCGGGGATCGGGATGCTGAACGGCGTGTAGTCGGCCGTCGTCGTCAGACGATTGTTCGCGGTGTAGAAGTTGCCGTACCAGCGGCGGAAGTACCCGACCGTGACGCCGACGCGCGGCAGCAGCTCCTGCTGGACGGCGACGCCCATCTCCCAGTTATAGGTGCGCTTGCCCCAGCCATGTATGAGCTCCGGGTCGAACGACTTGGTAAAGACATCCTTGCCGAAGTTCTGGTTGTCCATCGCGCCGCAGTTGTCGATCGAGCCGGTGGTTCCAGGACTCTGCGCCGACGGATTTCTCAGATCGCAGTCGGGTACGTAGTTCCCATTGTTGTCGGTCCACGTCCTCGTCGTATTGAGCGCGATGCGGCGTCCCGGCTGGAGATCGGTGTCGCTGTTGCTCGCGGTCAGGGCGGTGAGGTACTTGCCCACGTTCACCTTGATCGCGGTTTTGCCGTTGCCAAAGAGATCGTAGGCGCCGGCTATACGCGGCGTGATGTCCTTCCAGTGGATCTCGTCAGTCGATCCTTCCGCAAAGAGCACGCGCGTGGGCATCAATTGATAGTCGGGACCGCCCGCGAACGTTTCGGGATAGTGCGTCCCGATGCCGTCGTAACGGATGCCGCCCTGCAGCGTCAACCGGGCACGCGTGTACGTATCCTGCGCATAGAAGGACATCAGATTCAGATTGCTCTGGAACTTCACCGTTCCCGGGTACACCGCCGACTGGTTCAACTGATTGGGCACGCCGTTGTTGAACCGGTACTGAATGAACGGCGTGAAGTTGAAGTACGCCTGACTCGGGTGGCTGATGTTGCCCTGATACCCGATCTTCAAATTGTGCTGGCCCGGAATATACGAGGCCGACGCGCGCATCTGCGCCAGCGTGCCGATCTGATGGCGTTCAAAACCAGCCTGCAGAGGCTGGTTGAAGCGATAGATCAGGTTGGCGATACCGGGAATCTCCGGGTGACCCGGATAACCGTTGTTGTTGGGACAGCTCGGCGCGCACTGCTCGACGACGGAGATCAGGTTGTCGTTGTGCGAGCCATCAACACGCGGCGCGAAATTGGCGTAGCGCGAGAGATAGTCACCCCAGGCGCCCTCGAGGAGCAGGCGGTTCGTAAACGGCGACGTCCAGGTCACGGTCTGGATGTGGCCCGGCGTGTAATAGCGCATGCCTTGCGCCTCCGGGGTCCGTGTGCCGGCGCCGCCTCCCGTCTTGTTCTGCCGGTCGTACTGCTCGGAGTGGCTGATGGCGATCTTGTTGCGTGGTGACGCCTGCCAGGTAAGCCGGCCGATGGCGTTTCTCGTGAGACTGTCCACGAACGCCGGACGCGACTGATCGAAGTCCACAAGCCACTTGGTCGGATCGCCGGCGTTCCTGTTGAAGAACATCCCGGGGATCGTGTTCTCGGCGTAGACCTCGCGGTAGGTGGCATAGAACCAGAGCTTGTCGCGCTTGATGGGACCTCCGCCCATCGGATTGATCTCCCACACCTTGAGCAGCTCCTGTGGCGAGCGAAGACCGGCGTTCTTGAGCGCGTCGGTGTAGTTGCTGCCCTGCATGCTGCCGTTCGCACCCGAATACGCGAAGGTGCCGCTGAATTGATTGCCACCATCGCGCGGGATGATGTTGAGCATCACGCCCGACGTTTCCGCTTCGCCCAGCCCCCCGGACGTCGTCATCACGACTTCCTGTGACCCGGCAACATTCGAGACGGCGGCGTTGGAGTTCGCGCCCGCCCACCCGGTGTTGATGCCGTCGTGCAGCGTTCGTGAATCGGAGGCGCGTGCACCGTGGATGAAGCCCGCCATGCCGCCGCTGCCGCCGGTGATGCCGCCGGCGTCGCCGTTGGAGCTCAGGCCCGGAACCAGGGACTGAATACCCGTGGCGTTGCGTGAAGACGGGATCGCCGCGAGCACGTCTTTGTCAACGACCGTCTGCACGCGCGCGCTCTGCACGTCCACGATCGGCGACTCGCCGGTCACGGTAATCGTCTCTTCGAGGTTGCCGACTCGAAGGTCGCCGTTCACCGTCGCCACGAAGTCACCACTGAGCTCGATGCCTTCGCGCCTCACGGTGCTGAACCCCTGCAGCGTGAAGGTCACGACATACGTGCCGGGACGGAGATCGACGATTCGAAACTGGCCCGTATCGTCAGTGACGACGGAGCGGGTCTTCTCGATGAGAACCGAGCTGGCCGCTTCGACGGTCACGCCCGGCAGCACCGCGCCGGAGGCGTCTTTCACGACGCCAGTGATGGCCGCTTGCGCGAACGCGGCTGCGGGGAGGAGCAAGACCACTACCAGGGCTACGGCTGTTCTCCGGGCGAGTGTAAGCATCGCGTTTCTCCTCAACGTGGGTGGTATTGCCCCGCAAGACCGATGGATGCCTGCCTCGCCGAAGCTCCAGAGGAGCGACGGCGGGCCCTAACGCTATGAGTGCCGGATAGTGGACCCGTCCCGGAACCGAGGCTCGATCGTCGTACGTACCCGTATTAATAGAAGAAAGCGGAAAAACGCAGAGATATAGCGATCGCACGCGAGTCAACGGAGTGACCCTTAAGTGCGACGGAGTATACACGGGTCTTTGGTCCTTGGTGCTTGGTCCTTAGTACCTGGTCCCGCGGACGAAAAGGAGCCGGGGACGGCACGGACCAAGGACCAAGGGCCAGGTACCAGGGACGAGCTCTAGGCTTACGAGATCTGCTTGGTCGCGGCGATGAAGGTGGCGCGCGGCTCGAAGCCCATTGACGCATAGAGCTTCCGTGCGGCGGCGTTCTTGTCGCCTACGAGCAGCGTCGCCTGACGCGCGGCGCGCGGCTGGGCCAGACGGCAGGCCTCGTCCACGAGTGTGCGCGCGAATCCTTCGCGGCGCCGTGCCGGATGCACCGCCACTTGCGCCAGGTGGATGGTGCCCGGCGCCACGCGCGTGGTGAGCACGATCGCGATCATGTTGCCGGCGTCGCGCACCACGCGCGTCAGGGCCGGCTCGAGATCGCCGCAGCCGGGCCGCTCGACGAGACCGCGCGTGTAGTGCTCCCATTCGGTCAGTGTGCCGCGCGGCGCGAAGTGCCGGCCGTGCTCGCCGTAGGCGGTGCGCAGCAGTTCGGCGGCCTCGGGCAGATCGCCGTCTTTCCAGCCCTCGGCGCCAGACGGCCCAGACTGGTCGGCTGACGAGGTCAGCGTGCGTGACAGATAGTGATAGTGCTCGCAGGCGAATCCACGGTCGACGAGCGCCGCCTCGAAGCCGTCGGCACGATCCGGGACGAAGCACGAGACGCGCGCCGGGCGCGGGGGTACGGCCGCCATCTCGAGGCACGCATCCAGCAGCGCCTCGGTCGCCGGCCTCGTGTCTGCGGCAATGCCGCCGATGTGCAGCGTCTCGCCGTCGGGCATGTAGTAGCTCCAGCCGCGGACGGTGCGCTTGTGATCGATCGCGATCCGGCCAGGAAGGCCCCAGGTGGTCCGCGCCTGCTCGATCTCCCGCCACGAGCTCGACGCATCCCACGCCAACTCGCGCACCCAGAAGTCCTGCTCGCGCGCGTAGAGCAGCTGCGTGTCAGCCGATTCGGCGTCACGCCAGTCGCGAACGTTCATGGTCTCAGTAGTTTACTTGGCTTTCTTCAATCGCTCGGCAACCGACGCGAGCTTGTCGGGCTTGACGAGCGCCGACTGATTGGCCTCGAAGTCTTCGGAGCTGAGTCGCACGCTGACGTGCGCACTTGAAAGTTGTTGGAAGTTGGGAGTTGGACGTTGGGAGTGGTTGGGAATTGGGTGTTGGGCGTTGGGAGTTGGCCTTGCCAAGGCGCTCTACGAGCGCGCGCTCAGCAAGGCCTCGATATGCGCGAGCCGCTCTTCGATCGCTTGCAGTCGCCACGCGACATCGCCGCCCGCACGCTGGCTTTCGTGTCCGACGATGCGACGCGAGAGCTCGCGATTCTCTTCTTCGAGCGACATGCGGTCCTTGATGCGGCGCAGCACCACTTCGAGCTGGCCAAGAGCGAAGGGTTTCGCCAGATAGTCGTACGCCCCCTCGCGGACTGCCCGGACCGCCGAATCGATGCTGGCGTAGCCGGTAATCATGACGACATAGACCGAAGGATTGGCGTGGCGCGCGGCCGTCAGGACCTCGAAACCATCGGCCCCGGGCAGTTGGAGGTCGGTAATGACGATCCGGAACTGCTGCGGGGATCGGGTCAAAGCGGCAATGGCCGCCCGGCCGTCATTGGCGGTGGCAACCTCGTAGCCCTGAGCGCGGCAGAATTCGGAAAGCAGTTCCCTGGCCTGGACCTCGTCATCTACAATGAGCACTTCAATTTTGGGCGAGTGCAGTGATGGCATCTGGGTTGCTCCACGGTCCAGCTGGAAACACGGCCCGCCAGTCGAGCAATCGGCACAGCGGACAAAATCTGCACTAAACAGTTAACCAGCGCCCCCCTGACGACTTGTTGACGCTTAGGAAACTATGAGCCAGCGCGCCCTGCCGTCCATTCTTGTCGTCGAAGACGACCTTGATCTTCGTCAAACCATCGTCGCCAGCCTCGAGGCCAACGGCTTCGCCGCAGCCCAAGCCAGCGACGCCGCGGACGCCATCGAGCGTCTGCGGTCCTTCGCCTACGACGGCCTTGTCGTGGACCTTCGGCTGCCCGATGCCGATGGCATGACAGTACTCGACGAAGCGCTCGACCGCTACCCGCAGATTCGTGCTGTCGTGATGACCGGCTTCGGTGGTGTTGCCGAAGCGGTGGCCGCGATCAAGCGCGGCGCCGTGGACTTTCTGATCAAGCCGTTCCAGCTGTCGCAGCTGGCGCGTGTGCTGCACACGGGTCTCGAACAGCAGCGCCTTCGCGAAGAGAACGCAGAGCTCAAGGCGCAGCTCAAAGGCAAGTTCCGGTTCGAGAACATCATCGGGCGCCACAGCACGATGCAGGCGCTCTTCACGACGCTCGAACTGGTGTCGCCGATGAACAGCACCGTGCTGATCAACGGCGAGACGGGTACGGGCAAAGAGCTCATCGCGCGGACGATTCATCACAACAGCCCGCGCGCCGGCGAGCGTTTCGTCGCGTTCAACGCCGCCGCCATTCCCGAGAACCTCGCCGAAGCGGAGCTGTTCGGTCACGTCAAGGGCGCGTTCACGGGCGCCGTGGCCTCGCGGGCCGGCCGCTTCGAGCTGGCGCATCGCGGCACGTTGTTCATCGACGAGGTGTCGTCGATGTCGCTGCCGCTGCAGGCCAAGCTGCTGCGCGCGCTGCAGGAGCGCGAGATTGAGCGCGTCGGCGAGTCGCGTCCGATGCGCCTCGACATCCGCGTGATTGCCGCGAGCAACATGGATCTGCGCAAGATGGTCAAGGAAGGGACGTTCCGCGAGGACCTCTTCTACCGTCTGAACGTCATTCCGGTGACGCTGCCGGCTCTGCGTCAGCGCCGCGAGGACATTCCGCTCCTCGCGCAGCACTTCGTGCGAAAGTCCTGCACCGACAACAGCATTCCCGTGAAGACCGTGGCGCAGGAAACACTGCGTGCGCTGATGGCCTACGACTGGCCGGGCAACATCCGTCAGTTCGAGAACGCAATCGAGCATGCCGTGGCGATGGCGGCGGCGAAGTCGGAAATCGGTCCCGAGGCACTGCCCGATGACGTGCGCGAGCGCGCCGGTTCGATGCTGGTGCCGACGGTCGCCATTCCAGACGAGGGACTCAACTTCACCTCGCTGGTCTCACAGCTCGAGCGCGAACTGATCCTGCGCTGTCTCGAGAAAACGGGCGGCAACAAGCGACAGGCCGCGCGTCTGCTCAACTTGAGCCGCACGACCTTCATCGACAAGCTGCACCGCTTGAATCTCGAACGCGGTGCTGCTTAACTCCCAATTCCCAACGACCAACTCCCAACCACTCCCAACTTCCAATTCCCAACTTCCAATCTTGGGAGTTGTTGGGATTTGGGAGTTGGAAGTTGAGAGTGGTTGGTAGTTGGGTTTTGGGCGTTGGGAGTTGATCTAAGTCGCCGAAGGCAGGCGCAATGCGAAGCGAGCGCCTGCGCCCGAGGGCTCAAGCGTCAGCGTTCCGCCGTGTTGCTCGGCGATCTGGCGGGCGACATACAAGCCGAGCCCTGAGGCTTCATCGCGCGACTTCGTCGTCGCGAATGGCTCGAAGATCCGATCGGCGATCCCCGGATCGACGCCTTTGCCGTTGTCGGACACTCGGACGAGAACCCATCCCGCTGGCAGTTCCATTTCGACCCGTATCGTTCCACCCTGTTGACCCGCGAGCGCTTGCTCCGCGTTGACGATCATGTTCAACACCGCCTGCAGCAGCAGGCTCGCGTGCCCGTTGACGTCAACCGCGCCGCTCTTGGGCGGCTCGTAGACCATCGTCAACCGGGCCCGGCCGATCGCGAAGGCGCGCAACCCGACAGCCTTGGTGGTCAGATCGCGCATGTTCACACGGCCGCGCACGTCGGTTTTTTGACGCGAGAACGCCATGACGTCAGCGATCGCGCTGGCGGCTTTGGTGTTCTGGCCGTGAATCCGACGCAGTCCGTCGGCGACCGATGTGGGCAACCCCGGTGTGTCCTGCAGCAGCTCCGCGAGCCCGCCGATCACTTGCAGCGAGTTGTTCAACTCGTGAAACACACCGGCAACCAGCCGCGCGACTGTCGCCGACCGGTTCAATGTGACGAGGTCTTCCGGTCCCGGGTGGGCGGGCCCGTTCTTGGCCATCTCGTGGTTCCTATCGTTTAAACCTTCCAAATTGCGCGCCGATTAGAAGCCTGATACATCGACCCCCCGTCGGGGTCGCACAGGATATCAGCATGCGCTTCCTCATAGTGGATGACTCGAGCACGATGCGCCGCATCATCATCAACACGCTGAACAAGCTTGGCCACCAGGACGTCCAGGAGGCCGGCAACGGGAAGGAAGGCCTCGAGCGTCTGACGTCGGGTGCTGTGGACATGATCATCACCGACTGGAACATGCCGGAGATGAGCGGCATCGATTTCATTCGTGCGGTACGCACGACCTCGAACGTCAAGGACGTCCCCGTGCTGATGGTCACCACCAACGCCGCCAAGGACGACATCGTCGAGGCGCTGAAGGCTGGCGTCAACAGCTACGTCGTCAAGCCGTTCACGCCCGAGACGATGAAAGAAAAGATCGAGGCCGTGCTGCCACGGTAATGCCGATGCCTTCAACGCAGATTGACACGCAGTTCGTCAACGAACTGCTCGCCGCCACCCGCGACGTCTTCAAGACGATGGTCTTCCAGGAAGTGGAGACGGCATCGCCGATTGCCGGCGACGCCCTTCGTCCCGGCGCAAATGTCGTCGGCACTGTCGCGTTCGCCGGCAAGACGAGCGGCATCGTGGCGTTCTACAGCACGCTCGAAGGCGCGCAGGCGATCACCGCGAAGATGCTTGGCATCGAGCCGGCGAACGTCAACGGCGAGCTGCCGGACGCCATCGGCGAGCTGACCAACATGATCGCCGGCTCGTTCCGCACCCGCATGGCGGGCGTGCGCGGCGAGACCTGGGCGATCTCGGTTCCGACCGTCACGGTCGGATCAGCGTGGGTCGAGTCGAACGACTGGGCCGACTCGGGCGACGCCGCAATGCCGATGCTGCCGGCGCGCCGCAGATGTGCTGGCCACGCGCGTTCTCAAGCTGGCCAACTCCGCCTACTGCGCGCCGATGCAGGAGATCACCACGGTCAACGACGCCATCGTCCAAATGGGAACCGGTTCGGTGCGCAACGTGGTGCTGGCAATGTGCTTCACGCCCTGAATCTGTAACTCAAAACTCAAAACTCAGAACTCAAACAATGTCCGCGCGGGCTGAGGTCCGCGCTCGGGACTCGCTTAGCGGAACTTCGAGGGCGAAGCCCGGACAGTGTTTGAGTTTTGCGTTTTGAGTTTTGAGTTACGTACACTGAGCTCTATGCAGCTCCGGACCGCGCGGGTGTGCCTCGATTGCGAGGAGGTGCACGACTCGCAGCAGTGTCCGACGTGCGCGTCGGAGACGTTCGCGTACCTCACCCGGTGGGTCCCTGCGCCAGAACGCCGGCAGCGGCCGCGTCCAGCTGACGGCGGCAATCGCGAAACAGTGGACACCTACCGCGAGATGCTGTCGCCGCAGCGCTCGAGCGGATGGAGTCTGCTCCGCCGCGGCGCATTGGGGCTGGCGATCTTCGGCGTGGCGGGATGGATGTGGCGGCGGAACACGCGCACGGAAACGACATCGAGGGGCAGCGGTCCGGCAGCGGGCGGCAACCGCACCACCGGATCGTGATCCCTCGCAACGAACCGATCTCGCGCCGTATCAACGCCGAGCGCATCGTCCTGCTCGGCTGGGGCCGCGCCATTCTCCTGCAACTGGCGCATCCACTCATCGCCGCCGGCGTCGCCGATCACAGCGGCTTCAGGGCGACGACGTGGGCCGCCGTCACCCGGCTGTATCACACGGTTCACGCGATGCTCGCCCTGACGTTCGGCAGTGACGAGGAGCGCGAGCGCGCGCTCGACGGCATCCGGCAGATTCATCGTCGCGTCAATGGCACGTTGAAGACCGCGACTCGGAAGTTTCCCGCGGGGACGGCCTACTCCGCCGAGGATCCCGATCTCGTGCTGTGGGTGCATGCGACGCTGCTCGAATCGGTGCCGCTGGCCTATGAACGATTCGTCGGTCCATTGACGATCGCCGAGCGCGACGCCTATTGCGCGGAAGCGGCACCGGTCGCCATTGCGCTCCTGGCGCGCGGTCACGAGGTGCCACGGACGTGGGCTGACGCGCGGGCCTATCTCGATCGCGTGTACGCGTCAGGTGATCTCGAGGTCACCGAACAAGCCAGCACGCTGGCGCGCGCGGTGCTGTCGCCGCCTGCGGCCGCGGCCTGGATCGCTGGTCCCGCCACGTGGACCAATCGCGTTGTGACGTTAGGGCTGTTGCCGCCGCAGATCCGGCGACAGTATCGCTTCGACTGGACGCGCCGCAATCAGCGCACGTTCAATACGCTCGTGCCCGCACTCCGCACGACGAGACGGCTCCTGCCGCGCGCGATCACTCTGTGGCCTGAGGCTCGAGTCGTGGCGCCTCCCGGTATTCACCTTCCCAGCGAGCGATAACCACCGTCGCCAGGCAGTTGCCGAGGACGTTCACCGACGTGCGCAGCATGTCGAGCACAGCATCGATCCCCAGGATCACCAGCACCGGCTCGACCGGCAGACCGAAGCTGGTCACCGTACCGAGCAGCACCACGACGGCACCGCGCGGCACACCGGCCACGCCTTTGCTCGACAACATCAACGTCAACAGCATCACGAGCTGCTGTCCGATCGAGAGATGGATGCCAGCCGCCTGCGCCACGAAGATCGACGTCAGCGACAGGTACAACGTGCTGCCGTCGAGGTTGAAGGTGTAGCCCGTCGGCATGACGAACGCGACGATCTGGCGCGGAACACCGATTCGCTCCATCGCCTGCATGGCACGCGGCAGCGCGGCTTCGGAGCTGGTTGTGGCGAACGCGATCGACACCGGCTCGGCGACCGCGGCGATGAACCGTTTGATCGGCACCTTGGCCAGCAGCGCGACTGGCAGGAGCACGGCCACCACAAACACACCCACCGCGATATAGAAGGTCGCGAGCAGCTTCGCCAGGTTGACCAGAATGCCGACACCCAGACTGCCGACGGTGTAGGCAATGGCGGAACCGACGCCGATCGGCGCGAACAGCATCACGATCCTCGTGAAGCGGAACATCGTTTCGGCGAGGCTCTCGGCAAAGGACAGCAGGGGACGCCGCTTCTCCTCGTCGATGAGCGCCAGCGCGATGGCGAAGATGACGCTGAACACGACGATCTGCAGCATCTGCGCCTCGGCCACCGCACGCGCGATGTTCTGCGGGAAGATCTGCAGCACGGTGTCCTGCCACGTGTGTGGCGCCGTCTGCGGGACCTGCGTACCCGCCGGCGGAGGCGGCAGCACGATCCCTTCGCCGGCGCGACTGAGCGAGATCGCCACCCATCCAATCAGCAGCGCAAAGGTCGTGACGACCTCGAAGTAGATCAGCGCGCGTACGCCCATGCGTCCGACCTGGCGCAGGTTCGAGTGGCCGGCAATGCCGACGACCAGCGTCGCAAACAGCAGCGGCGCGACGATCGTTGTGATGAGGCGCAGGAAGACCTGGCTGAGAATGCGCAACTGGACGGCCACGCCTTCGAAGTCGTGGCCGACTTCGGCGCCAATGACCATCGATACGAGAATCCATGCGGTCAGCGACCGTCGCCGCGCAACCAAGGCGACGAGCGCAGCGATCGCGAGCCAGCGGAGCACCATCCAGAAGTCCATCGGTAGGGGCATGTTATACTTCGATGTTGGCCTTGGCTCGCGTTTGCTCGCCAAGGCACTCTGATTCGCGCCCGAGGACGGGCCGCGCGAATCAGCCCACTTGCGGAAGTGGCGGAATTGGCAGACGCGCTAGCCTCAGGAGCTAGTGGCCGCAAGGCCATGAAGGTTCGAGTCCTTTCTTCCGCACCATTCGACTCACCATGGCGTCCCGCCTTCGGCGAGCCGCCAGGTTCGCTCATGGCGAGCCATCCCTCACGTCGAATGTCCTGAGCGAGCATTGGTAAGCCGAAGGGTTACCAATGCGAGTCGAAGGGCCCCTTCGCAAGCAACGCAATCGGTCGTCGGCACGATCGGTAGACGCGCACACTCTGTGACTCTATAGTTGACCCATGGACTACCAGCTCCTCGTGCTGATCGGCGCGATGATCGCGGTCGTGATTGTCGCGACGAAACAACACAGGCGCTCGTGGCCGGGACGTCCGGGCTGGCAGTATCAGCGCGTCTTCTCGATCGGGTTCGTGGGGCTGCTTTTCTTCGTCGCAGGCCTCATCGGCTGGGATCTGAGCGACAGCCACGGATGGTTCCAGGGCTCGAACTGGGTGGACGGCCCCGTCTGGTGGCAGGTCGCCCTCGGCAGCGGCCTCCTGGTGCTGACGGTCTTCTTCGCGCGGCGGGTGCCGTTGCCGCAATCGGCGAGGTAGATCGATGTTGACGACGAATCAGTGGTCCGCCGCACTGATGTCGCTCCGCGCAGCGTTCGCGGCGATCATCCTGACAGCTTGCCTGACCCTGCTCTCGCTGGTTCCCGACAACCCCGACAGAGTTCGCTGGCTGGGACTGTTCTGGCTCACCGTCTACGCCAGCGTCATGCTCGCGCAAGCGGCGTGGCTCGGGTGGCGTTGGCTGTCCAGCCGCAGAAGGCTGTCGTAGCGACCGCAGCGCCTGAAATCCCGACTCACTGCGCGGTCAACCACGTGACGATGATGATCATCAACAGGAGCAGCGGCACGATCACGATCGGTGACGGGACGATGATGAGGTCCACGATCGCTGCGCCCGCCATCGTGCAGGCCAGCATCGCCGCACCGACGGTCAAGGTCCGCCGCGGCAGCAACAGGAGCGCGCCACCGACCTGCATCACGCCCGTCACATAGCGCAGCCACTGCCCAAAGCCGATCCGCTCGAAGATCTGCACCCACTCGCCTCGAGGATCACTGTCGAACTTCGAGTAGCCCACCAGCAGGAAGAACACCGCGAGACCGACGCGCGGCAGCGCCTTGCCGATCGACCGCAGCCGCGATGGAGGCGGCTCGACCGCCACCTGCTCGAACATGGCCGCTAGCCTACCGCACGGCTGTGCGCCTAAGGCACGCCGAATTCAAGCCGCACACTGTGCGCGCCGATTGAGTGTGCGATGAGATCCCACACCTCGATCCGAGCCGGCCTCGTGCTGGCCATGACGCTCGCGGCGGGGCGGCCGACGCGCAGACCACCGCGGCGACCGCCGAAGAGAGCGCGGCGGCCAGCGAGGAACTGGCGGCGCAGGCGGAGACGGCGAAGGAGATCGTCCGCTCGCTCGAGTCGCTGGCTGGTAGCATGACGCAGTCGGTGACCAAGACTCCGGCGGCGCGTCCGACGGCGGCGAAGAAGGCGCCGGCCGCCGCCACGAAGAAGACCACGTCGCGTGCTCAGTCGAGAGTCGTCCCGATGGCTCGTCCGACGCCACGAACCGCGGAACAGGAGATCCCGTTCGAGGACACGGGTACGTTCGGAACATTCTAGGATCGCGAAGTCCCGCTCATCCGCGCTACAGTGCCATCGAGGGATTCGAGATGCGCATGCGTGTGGCGGCGGCCGTGGCACTGACGCTGGTCGTGGGACTGTCTGGAGATACACGCGCGCAAGGCGCCACACCATCTGCGCGCGGCACGTTGACCCAACTGGCGTGGCTCGCCGGAACGTGGAGTGGCGCTGACGGTCCGCTCGCGTTCGAAGAGCGATGGACGCCGCCCGGCGGCGGCGCCATGCTGGCTGTCTCGCGAACGGTCAAAGGCGAGCGGATGGTCGCCTTCGAGTTCCTGCGCATCATCGAACGCGATGGCAGCCTCGTGTACATCGCGCAGCCCAACGGCCGCCCGCCAACCGAGTTCACGCTGACCGCCATCACGGCGGACAGCGCCACGTTCGAGAACCCGGCGCACGACTTTCCGAAGATGATCCGTTACGCGAAGCGCTCCGATGGCTCACTCGAAGCGCGAGTGAGCGACGGTGCCCAGAAAGCCGAAACGTTCGTGTTCAAGAAATCAAATTAAGTGGGTGATATTCGGCTCGATGCCGAGCAGCGCTTTGCCATAGACCTCGAGATTCACCTGCCATTCGGTGATGGCGTGATGGCTGGCCGTGTGCACATCGCGCCAGTAGCGCTGCATGCGATTGCTGTCGGCAAGACTCGACGTGCCATGGGCGGCGACCAGGACTTCAACCGCCTCACGGCAGTACTTGGCCGCCAGCGCGGTGTCCATACGGACGCGCGACCGGCCGGTCACGTCCATCAGCCGACTCTCCTGCGCGAAGCGATCGAGATCGTCCGCGGCACGCCGCGCGTGAAGAAACGCGGTGTCAATCTTCATCGCCGCTTCGGCGATCTGCATCTGAAATCCCGCTGACTCGGCCTGCGTGGCGAAGTTCGTATGCGTGATGCCGCGCGTCTTCGACTTGGCAATCGCGTGCTCGAGCGCCGACTGAGCGGCACCGAGCTGCGACGGCGCGAGGATCAGCACGGTGATCGGCACAAACGCGGCGCGATACACAACTTCGTCGGTGTGCTCCGTGCGGTACGTACCACCGAACGCCTGCGGATACGGCAGAAAGCGGTGCTCAGGAACGAACACATCCTTGGCGACGATGGTGTTGCTCCCGGTGCCTTTCATGCCGGCCATGAACCAGGTGTCTTCCACCGTCACCTGATCGATCGGCATGAGCGACAGTCCGAGATTCGTCATCTCGCCGCGCTCGTTTTTCATGTGGATGCCACAGGCCACCCACTGCGCGTGCATCGAGCCCGAGGCCCACGCCATTTGCCAGTCACCTTCCACCCGCCATCGACCGGTACGGTCTGGCCATTCGGTGCGAGCGAACCGGCAATCCACGCATCAGGGTTGGCGCCCCAGATGTCCTGCTGCGCGCGCTCGGGAAGAAGCGACGCCAGCCAGGCGCAGACGTTGATCAGGCACGCGACCCACGACGTCGAGCCGCAGCCGCGGCCGAGCTCGGCCATCACGTCGATGTATGTGCGGACGCTGGTCTGATGACCGCCGAAGCGCGTTGGCACCATCAGGCGGCACATGCCGCTGTCCTTGAGCGCTTGCACGTTCTCGTCGGCGAGACGACGGAGCGAGTCGGTCTTCTCGGCGTTGCGCTCGAGAAGCGGGCGGATGCTGGCCGCGCGCTCTACGAGCGCGCTTTTGTCAATTCCCAACTCCCAACCTCCAATTCCCAACCACTCCCAACCTCCAAAAGCCGACTCCCAACAGCCTCCAACGCAGTTGGGAGTTGGGCGTTGGAAGTGGTTGGGCGTTGGGAGTTGGGATTTGGGAATTGATCATCGGACGATCCGTCCGGCAGTCACGAAGCGCCGATAGTTGCTGAATGACTGCGTGATCCGGCTGCCGGCCGATCCGCCGTTGCGCCACATCGACGAGGACATGATCTCCGAGGGCAGCATCAACGTCTCGTCTGGATCTTGGAAGGTGACGGGACGATAGCGAATCGACATGCTGGCGCGTTCGAGCGTCATGAACAGCGAGCCATTCATCCGCTGGTGCTTGCGCGGAATCGGCAGATCGACCATGCCCATCAGCTGCTCGTCGAGGCGCACGATCGCGGCATTTGCGGGATCGGCCCACAGGCGCCCGCGAAATCGTCCAGGGGCGTCCACGCTCACGCAGTCATCGGTCCATTCGACCGCCGGTTCGCCGCGATCGAGCGAACGATAGTCCACCATCACCGCCTCGCGCCCATCGACGCGCCCAATCCCGGCGCTGGTGAAGGCGTACTTGTGACGGCGATCGGGCAGCAGAAATGCCAGCGGCTCCGGCGAGACGCTCTTCGGATCCATGCACTCGGGCTTGTCGTTCTTCTTCGGCGGTCTGCCGTTGACCGAGATCAGCTGTCTCGTCACCTTGGCTGGCGATTCGTCGCCGGCAATTGATGGATCCCATTCGACGCGCAGTTCGTAGACCAGGCGCCGGGCAAATCCGTCCACCGTGAGGTCGCGGTGGATGCGCTGCACGGTCACGGCCTCGTCGGTGATGATGCTCTGGGCGCGGGAGTAGTACTGCTCGACGTAGCCGCTCAAGCGATCCACCGTCTGATCCGCCGCAATCGACTGACCGATCGCGCCTCGGCCCGCCACCAGCAGCGAGAGCACGATGACGGCCAGTGCTAACCTCGACATTCTTCGTCCTGTGCTACCTTAGCGGCTCTTTCAGCCGGCGTCGGTCCCGATTTTCAGGGCTACAGTCTACGGCGTAAACGAATACCAGCCATAGACGGTAGAGAGAGACCGAAGTCAGCAAAGCTCTTCACGTCCGCGATCCGCCGTCGCGACGGCGGACCCGCGCTCTACGAGTGGGAGGATACGAGATGCGCAGGATGCAACACGTTCTGGCGGTGGTCGCCGTCGCCGCGCTCGGGACGCTGGTGGCGTTCGCCCAGGCGCCTCAGCAGCCCCCTGCCGGTGCGCCGGCACAGGGCCGACCCGGCGGGGCCGGTCCGGGACGCGGTGGGCCGGCAGGTCCGGCGTCCTTCTTCATCACCAGCGTTGGCAAGGGCGATGGCGCCAACTACGGCGGACTCGCAGGAGCCGACGCGTACTGCGCGCAGATGGCCAAGGGCGGCCCGCTGGAGACACCCGCCGGACGCACCTGGCGCGCCTATCTGAGCATGCCGGCTCAGGGCGGCCAGCCGGCGGTCAACGCTCGCGACCGCATCGGTGCGGGCCCGTGGTTCAACGCCCGCGGACAGCTCATCGCCAACAACGTCGCGGAGCTGCACGGCGACGTGCAGCGCGATCGCAACAGCATCAACAAGACGTTCGCGTTGAACGAAAAGGGTGCAGTCGTCAACGGCGTCGGCGACATGCCGAACCAGCATGACATCCTGACGGGATCTGACTCGACCGGCCGCGCGATTGCCGGCGACATGGACACGACGTGCAAGGGCTACACGAGCAATGCCGATGGCCTGCCGAACAGCGTGATGCTTGGCCATCACGATCGGACCGGCGGCGGCAACTCGTCGTGGAATTCCGCGCACGGATCGCGCGGATGCAGCCAGCCGAATCTGGTGGCCACAGGCGGCGCGGGTCTGCTCTACTGCTTCGCAGCCAATTAGTCGCTCGGGTCGTTCGGATCGTTCGGCACGTTCGGATCGTTCGTACGCAGAACGCTTCGGGCAACCGAACGATTCGAACGTACAGGACGACTCGAACGAACCGAACGGTTCGAACCTTCCGAACGATTCAATCGATTTATTCTTCGATCTGCCAGTCGGCGAGCGGCTGAGGGCCGGGCTTGATGTGGGCGATATCCGGATCGCCGTCCCCGGCAGACTCGGTCGTCTGCTTCCGCACTTTATTGTCCTGGCGTCGCGCAGCCTTCTGCTGACGGCGTTCGATGAGCGCTTTCTCACGCTCGCGCTTCGCGGCGGTGGGTCGTGCGTTTCTCGCCATCCGGAACACTCAGCATACACCATGAACCGGCATCGCCAAAGCTCACGCTATGCGGGCCAAGTGAGAGACGGCGGGCGTGTTAGCATGCTCGCTTCGGTGTGCGTGATATCCCGCTCCACGACATTCAGGCCGCCTCCGGCGCCGTCTACGATCTGGTTGTTCGCACGCCGTTGATCCGCTTGGAATTACCCGCCGCGCCAGACAATCGCCCGCAGACCGAGATCTTCCTGAAGCTCGAGACGCTGCAGCCGATTGGATCCTTCAAGATCCGCGGCGCTCACAATGCCGTCCGGCAGCTCAGCGAGGAGGAACGGCGCGACGGCGTGTGGACCGTCAGCGCGGGCAATGCGGGCCAGGGCGTCGCGCTGGCGGCTCGCCACGCCGGCATTCCGTGCTCAGTGATGGTGATGGACACGGCGCCGCGGACGAAGGTCGAGGCGATCCGCCGCCTGGGAGCGACGCTGGTCACCACCACCTACGACGAATGCTGGCGCACGGTCGAAGCGCACGGCTCGCCGCGAATGCGCGGCCGCTTCGTGCATCCCTTCGACGACGATCGCTTCATCGCGGGGAACGCGACGCTCGGACTGGAAATCCTCGAGGACCTTCCACGCGTGGACGCGATCGTGGGCGCGGTCGGCGGCGGTGGACTGTTGAGCGGCGTGGGTTCAGCGGTCCGTGCCCTCAAGCCAGAGACACGTATCGTCGCCGCCGAGCCCGAGACTGCGGCGCCGCTGGCGACCTCATTGCGAACTGGCCGCGCCAGCCGGTTCGACGACTGGCGCGCGTCATTCGTCGACGGCGCAGGCGGCAAGTCGGTGCTGCCGTCGATGTGGCCGCTCCTCTCTCGGCTCGTGGAGTCGTCCATTGTGGTGACGCTCTCGGATGTCGCCGCGGCGATGCGCCTGGTGGCCGATCGGTGTCACGTGGTGATGGAAGGCGCGGCGGGGTGCGCCGTGGCCGCAGCGCTGACCGGCCAATTGCGCGGCACCGTCGTGGCAATCGTGTCCGGAGGCAACATCGATCTCGGCACATTTGCGAAACTGACCGGCGCGTGCAGCGAGACGGCTTCGTGAAAGGATCCCTGGTTTGAGCCCATTACCTGACCGTATCAACCGACTCGATGGATTGGCCCGCGATCTGTGGTGGAGCTGGACACCGGACGCACGCAGCCTCTTCAGGCGACTCGATTACACCGTGTGGCGGCAGACGGCGCACAACCCTGTGCGCATGCTGCAAGTGCTGACGCCCGAGATCTACGAACGGGCGATGGCCGACCCCTCGTGGCTGGCAACATACGATCGCGTGATCGAGCGGCAGGATTCATCGCGCACGGCGGGTCAGACGTGGTGCGAGAGTCACTGCCCCGAGCTGCAGGGCAAGTCGATTGCGTACTTCTCCGCCGAATTCGCGCTCCATCAGTCGCTGCCGATTTACGCCGGCGGCCTCGGCGTCCTCGCCGGCGACCACTGCAAGGAAGCCAGCGATCTGGGCGTGCCGCTCATCGGCGTGGGCTTCATGTATCCGCAGGGCTACTTTCATCAGAGCCTGACGGCCGATGGCTGGCAGCAGGAGATCTACGAGAAGCTGAACTGGACTCAAGCGGCGATCGAGCCGGCGATCACCGGTGACGGCAAGCCCTGCATCACGGCCGTGCCGCTCGGCAACCGCACGGTGCTCGTCGCCGTCTGGCGCGTGCGCGTCGGGCGAGTGTCGTTATATCTGCTCGACACCGATCTCGAAGAGAACGCGCCGTGGGATCGCGAGCTCTCGGCGCGTCTGTATGGCGGCGATCGCGAAACGCGCGTCCAGCAGGAGATCATCCTCGGCATCGGCGGCGTTCGCGCGTTGAAGGCCATGGGCGTGACGCCGGCGGCCTATCACCTCAACGAAGGCCACGCCGCATTCGTCGTTCTGCAGCGCATTCGCGATCTCTGCGAAGGTGGCGCGAGCTTCGATCACGCGCTCGAGGAAGTCCGGCGCAGCACCGTCTTCACGACGCATACCCCGGTCCCAGCCGGTCACGACGCGTTTCCCTTCCACCTCGTCGAAACACACCTGGCCGGCGCCTGGGGGGATCTGGGCGGCTATCGCGAGCGGTTCCTCGCGCTCGGTCACCACGACAACGGCGCCGGGCCGATGTTCAACATGACGGCGCTCGCGCTTCGCACGAGCGGCGCGGTCAACGGCGTCAGCCGCCTGCACGGCGAGGTGACCAAGCAGATGTGGCAGTCGATCTGGCCGGGCACGCCCGTCGAATCGCTGCCGGTGAAGTCGATCACCAACGGCGTCCATGTGCCGACGTGGAGCTCAGCGGAAATTAGCGCACTCCTCGAGCGGCATCTCGGCCCTGACTGGCTCGACCACCACGACGACCCCGCGTATGCCGATCGCGTGATGAACATTCCCGACGAGGAGCTCTGGGCCGCGCGCCAGTCGTTGCGGGCGTTCCTCTTCAACTTCATTCGCGAGCGAGCGCGCAATCGCTGGACGCACGAAAAGGTCAGCGCCGCCCGCGTCGTCGCCGCGGCGACGATGTTCGATCACAATACGCTGACGATCGGGTTCGCCCGGCGGTTTACGGGATACAAGCGGCCGGAGCTGATCTTCCTCGACCCCGATCGTCTGGCGCGAATCCTGACGGCCACCGGACGCGCCGTGCAGATCATCTTCGCCGGCAAGGCCCATCCGGCCGACGATGTCGGCAAACACCATCTGCAGCGCATTTACCGCCGCGCGCTCGACCCGATGTTCGGTGGCCGCATCGGCTTCGTGGACGACTACGACTTGCACGTCGCCCACTATCTGGTGCAGGGCTGTGACGTCTGGTTGAACAACCCGCGCAAGCCGCTCGAGGCGAGCGGCACGAGCGGCATGAAGGCGGCGATCAACGGCACGCCGCACATGTCCATCGGTGATGGCTGGTGGGCCGAAGGGTTCACTGGCGACAACGGCTGGCTGATCGAAGGGCACGCCGATCCGAACGATCACGGCGCGCAGGACTGGGCCGATGCGCAGTCGCTCTACGCGCTCATCGAAGAGCGGCTCGTGCCCACGTTCTACGACCGAGACGAACACGGCATCCCCCGCCGCTGGCTGCAGATCGTCAAGCAGTCGATCCGCACGGTGCTCCCCCACTTCACCGCGCGCCGGATGGTGAAGGATTACGTGCGCAACATGTATCTGCCCGCCGTCCGCCGCGAGACAATGGCGCGTTAAGGCTGCTCCGAGAGCAGGGAATATAATGGGGGCCGATGGCTCCCCGAAAGTCGAATGTCGTCAAGACCAAGTGCGTGCTGTGCGGCTCGAAGGACGTCTCAGAACCGCGTGGCGAGGAGCGCTACTGCCGCGACTGCTGGGAGAAGAAGATCGCGGTCGAGGAAATCGTCGCCCGCGAGTTCGCTCTCAAGCGCTACATCCGCGCGCACAGCGCGGAGAAGTACCTGGTCTACCACTCCACGATCAAGCGGCCGTGCGGTCAGATCATCGTTGTTGACGACGGCTACGATCTGTTCCTGTCGATGATTCTCTACCCGAACTTCGGGTGGGACGAGCCGGCCTACCATCTCGAGGGCGATCCCGAGGGCCGGACGTTCGCCGAAGTCCTGGTGGACGTCGTTGCGACCGAGGTCATCGAGCCATGGGGCGGCGGCAAGTGGCACCTCGAGATTTTCCGCTCCGTGAACCCTGAGCCCGAGGACTGGAACGGCGAAATGTAATTGACTCGTCGGCGTGACATAATTGCGCGTTCTTTTGGGAGGGTTACATCATGGACGGCCAGAGACGCACGTTCCTGACTTTCGCCGGCGTCGTGCTCCTGCTTGCGGCAGCCGCGGCCGAACAGGCCAAGCCCGCCGTGCAACCACCGGCGGCCGCCACGAAACGGCCGAATGATGAGGGCGCGCCCACCACGCCTGGCAAGCTCGTGGCGCCGGTGCGCGGTCAGGCTGAACTCGGGTTCACCAACCCGGTCAGCAAACGCGTCGGGAACATGATCGTCACGACGATCAAAGTGAAGAACCTCTCGAAGGGTGCGATCGCCGGCCTCAAGGTGGACGAGTTCTGGTACGACAAGAAGGGCGATCCGGTCACGGGCTCGCAGCCATTCCGCTATCGCAAGCCGCTGCAGCCGGGCGAGGTGATCGAGGTCGAACTGAAAGTGCCGACCGATCCGCGGATGGACCGCAACCAGTACAAGTTCGAGCACGCCAACGGCACAATCAAAACGACGAAGCTGCCGAAGCTCTGACCAGCAGGGCGACGCACTGCGTCGCCCTACCGCCACACGTTCAGAAACGCGGTGATCAGGTACGCGTTCACAAAGTCGATGCCGAACGCGCCAACGAGCGGTACGACGAGGTAAGCCTTCGGCGCCGGTCCGTACCGCTCGACGAGCGCACCCATGTTGGCCACGGCATTGGCAGTGGTTCCGAGCATGAACCCGCAGAATCCGCTCGACATCACCACTGCGTCATAGTCCTTCCCCATCAACCGCGGTATCGCCAGCAGACAGATCGCGGCGATGAAAAGCACCTGACACAGCAGAATCACCAGCAGTGGAATGACGACGCCGACGAGTTCCCAGAGGCGGAGCGTCATCAATGCCATCACCAGAAAAAGACTGAGCGCGACTGTCCCGAGATCATCGATGGCGCGCTGCGACATACCGATGAACCCGGTGACATCGTCCACGTTGCGGATCACGGCAGCCACCGTCATCGCGCCGATGTAGGCCGGCAGCGTCCATCCGAGCGATTGGAGTCCGGCGCTGACCCACACGCCGGCGCCAACCGCGGTGATGATGACGACGAGGTGCTTGAGCAGCGCATAGGCTTCAACGTCCTCGCCGGCAGGGGCGGTGACCGCTGGTTCCGGAAACTGTTGCTCGGCGAGATTCTCGAGCGTGCCGTCCCTGGCAGCGGTGGGGATCCGCCGCGGATGCCGGTCGAGGAGATAGGTCCCGATCGGACCACCGAGGAGTCCGCCAGCGACGATGCCGACCATTGCGGCCGAGACGGCCAACGTCGATGCGCCAGGCACGCCGGCCTGTTCGAAGAGCGGCGCGAACGCGAGCCCGGTTGCGGGGCCGCCGGTCAGCGTCACCGATCCGGCCAGCACACCCATGAGCGGATGCTCGCCAAGCAGATACGCGACGCCGGCGCCGAGCACGTTCTGCAGTGCCGCCGCCACCGACGCGATGATCATCATGAGGAGCACGAGCGGGCCACCGCGCTTGAGCAAGAGCACGCTCGCGCCGAATCCCACTGAGGCGAAGAAAGTGTTCTGCAGAGGCGTCTGGAGCGTCGTGTCGAAGGCGAGCGGCCGCCAGTCGATCGCATAGCCTACGGCGAAGAACGCCGCCACAGGCAGCCCACCCGCGACCGGCGCGGGAATGTTGTAGCGGCTGAGCGCCGGGATCAGCCGCTTCAGGCCGTAGCCGAGAAACAGAATGAGGCCGGCGAAGGCAACCGTCTGGACGAGATCGAGCTTCACGTCACCGGACGCGAATCTGGATGTCGCGGCTCACTGCGGGAAGGTCGCCGATGCGTGCCTGCCCTTCGACGTGGAGCACATAAATTCCCGGATCGAGCGCGTCAAGAGGCAGCCGCGCAGAAAAGCCGTAGCCTCCCGACCCGCCCTGTAGATCGGTCGATGACCGCTGATCGGTGACGTTCTGCACGATGCGTCCGCCTTCAGCACGCAACTCCGCCTTGAAGTCGAGCATGTGCGCCGCGGCGCCGGGCGTGTTCTCGTAGAACTCGGCGAAGATGGCGATCGTGTCCTCGCGTGTGAACTCCCGCATCGCCGTCGGCGGGCCTGGCAGATAGTCGGCGAGCGGATCCTTCGGCTTGGCGGTGGGCGCCTCGGCGGCGGCGCGCGAGGTGATCGCCACGCCGCTCATCACGAATTTCTCTTTCGAGAAGTCGGGCACTTCAAGGTCGTAGAGCACACTGCCGGTCCGCCCGTTCCGAGACGAAGCGGCGACGCGCACCTGATAGCGTCCCGCCGGCAGGCTCAACTGATTCACCAGCCGGAAGCCGCGGTTCTTGGCGCGCGCGAGGGTATCGGGCTTCAGGTTGAGATTGATGAACTGCCGCTCGCCGGGGAACACCTTGCCCTTGGAGTCGGTCGCCGTGTTCAGCACTTCGAGCGTCTCACTGAAGCTCCCGTCCTTTTCAACGAACTCGAAGTTGTTGACATCGACTTCGACGACGTAGGCGACGGCGGCATTGGGGGCGGCGCCTTTGTATGGCGCCGCGAATACCTTGATCGGTACACCGTTGACCGGAAGCGGGCTGCCGATCGCCTCGGCCAGTGCCGGGGTCACCTTTGACGTGGACGGCGTCTGATTGGGACGACGGCCGCGCGCCTCGAAGTAGCCATTGCGGCTGCGGACACGCAGGCCTGGACGCTTCACACGCACTTCGATCTTGCGGAAGCGGCCGTCGCGGCGCTCGTTCGTCGAGTAATAGCCGAACATGTAGTAGCTGCTGTTCTCGGCAACGATGCGATCGAACGCGCTGTCCATGTCGTTCCGATTCACGGCCGCGAAGCCGCCGGTGCTCGACGCCAGCACGCGCAGGCTATCCTGCGACAGGCGCATCTCGCTCATCACCGATTGCAGATTGGCATCGCCGACGGTGCTGCTCACCGTGATGAGCTCCTCGGAACCGGCCTGCAGTCCACGCGGATCGATCGCGTAGATGCTGACGTTGCCGCGCGTCGCCGAGGCGATGGCATCCTGCGTGTCGAGCAGGACGGCCGAGGCCGTGGATCCCAGGATGCCGGTGGCTTCGTAGATGTCGTAGTCGATGCCCTCGCCAATCAGCAGCATCGCCTTGCGCCGTCCGCGCACACCAGCCATGAATTCCGCAAGCTTGCGGACGTTGTTCATGACCTGACGGGCGCGGAATCCGCGGTCCATCTGGTCGATGTCGTCGCCGGGCTCGAGCTGCTGCGTCTGGGGATTGACCCGCGCACCTTCGATCCGCTGAATCGTCGCCGAGCGCAGCTTGCGGCCGGTGAACTTGTCGATCGCCTGGATGAGCAGCCGTGGGTTGTTGGTGAAGTCCTGCGAGGCGTCCGCGCGTCCGGTGTAGACGACGGCGGCGAGATCGTTGGTGCCAAAGTTCTGCTCGATGAAGCGGCGCGCCGCGGCCTTCACGCGCGGCGTGCGCGTGAAGTCGGTGTGGATGTCGTCGAGCACGATCAGATAGATACGGCCCTCGAGGTGCTCGTTGGTCTGCACGTCGGGTTCAATCGGCTTACCGGCAAACAGCGGTCGCTCGGCTCGCTCGATGGGAATGTTGACGAGCGAGAAGGACGAGATCTTCTGCGGCTTGCCGTCCTCGAGCACGTCGAAGTCAGCCGCAGTGAGATCAGTGATCACCTTTCCGTTTGCGTCGGTGATGAACGCGTCCACTTCCACGTAGTTCACTTCGACGCGGAACGTGACCGGTGGCTGATCGATGGGCGTCTGCGGCGCGGTCTGTTGCGGGGCCGGCTGCTGTGCGGCAAGGGCGGCGCCCAGAGCGGCCACAAGAATGGCAACCGTAAGTCGCTGTGTCATAAAGTTCAACCAGTTCCGCCTCCGCCGCTACGAGGCCTCGGCGCGACAGGCCGATTATAGGCGTTCAGACCGCTGCCCGTGGTGAGGCGTCGTAACAGACAGGAACCGGGCCGTATACTCACGCTATGGGACTCGATGTGGCAGCCGTACAGGATGCGTTGCGCAAGACAAACCTGGATGGCTGGCTGCTCTACGATTTTCATGGCTCCAACCCGATCGCCGCGCGTGTCGCCGGACTGACCGGCGGCGGACACATGGCTACCCGACGCTGGTATTACTTGATTCCGGCCAACGGCCGGCCGCGCGGTTTGGTTCACGCCATCGAGCGGCACAACCTCGATCAGCTGCCCGGTGACAAAACGGTGTACGCGGGACGGCAAGAGCTGGACATCGGATTGACAAATCTGCTGCAGGGGATGCGCCGCGTGGCGATGGAGTACTCGCCGATGTGCGCGATCCCGTATTTATCGCGTCTCGATGCGGGAACAGCCGAGGCCGTACGGGCGAAGGGCGTCGAAATCTTTTCCTCGGGGGACCTCGTCCAACAATTTGAGGCCTCGTGGACAACCGCCCAGCTGGCCTCGCACCAGGTCGCGTCGGCCGCGCTTTACCGCATCAAGGATCGCGCCTTTGCGTCGGCAGCGGCCGCGGTGCGGGCCGGACGTGCGATGAGCGAGTACACGTTACAGCAGCAGATGGTCGAGTGGTTCAATGAAGAGGGGCTGATCAGCGACTCGGCTCCCGTGGTCGCCGTCGAGGGGAACGCTGGAAATCCGCACTATCTCCCATCGGCTGAACGCTCGCGCGCCATCTCGGCCGATCAAGTGCTGCTCCTCGATTTGTGGGGAAAGACGAAAGACCCCGGCGCGGTCTTTGCTGACATCACGTGGGTGGGTGTGACCTCGTCGCGCGTTCCTGCTGACACGGCGCGTGCATTCAGCGCGGTCGCCGAGGCGCGCGACGCGGCTGTCCGGCTGGTTGAGGACGCCGCACGAAACAACCGTGACGTTCGGGGGTGGGAAGTCGATCGCGCCGCGCGGCAGGTGCTCGAGGAGCGGGGATATGCCGACCGCATCCTGCACCGCACGGGGCACAGTCTCGGTGAGGACGTCCATGGCAACGGTGTGCACATGGACGACTACGAGACCCGCGACGACCGGCGGCTGATTCCCGGCACGGGCTTCACGGTCGAGCCCGGGCTGTATTTCGAGACATTTGGCGTGCGGACGGAGATTAACGTGTTCCGGGGTGAGCGGGAGGCGACAGTGACCGGGCCTCTCCAACGGGAAGTTGTCACGCTGTTGTAGAGGCCGTTTTGTTCGACAATAGAGGTAGGCCCGTCCAAAGTGACGGCCAGCCCGTCCGAAAGGACAGAGAAGAAAGAGGGTTTGGGAGGCACTGATGTCCAACCGCAGATTTACGTGGTTTTACGCTTTGCTCATCGCGGTGACGTCCGCGGCGGCGGCTCTGGTGATTGCGTCGCGGCTGGGACTGTCGCCAGAGTCATCGGCACAAACAGTGGCCGCGCCGGCCATGAACAGCACACCGCTGACTGGCCCGGTCACCGCGACGACATTCCGTGACATTGCCAAGCGAGCGAGTCCGGCTGTCGTCAACATCCGCACCGAGTCGCGGCAGCGCACGCAGGATTTGAGCGAGTTCTTTGGCGGCAGCGATCTGTTCGATCGCTTCTTCGGTCCGTCAGGTGCCAATCCGGGCGGCGGCGGTGGCCGCAGACCGGAGAGCCGGCAGCGCGATCAACTCGTGCAGGCGGCCGGCACCGGCTTCATCATCGACAAGTCGGGTCTCATTCTGACCAACAATCACGTCGTCGAAGGCGCCCAGAAGATCAAGGTGTCGCTCTACGGCGAGGATGACGACCAGGAATACGATGCGAAGATCATCGGTCGCGATCCGCTGACCGACAGCGCGTTGATTGAGTTGACCGAGAAGCCGGATCACACGCTGCCCGCGATCGAGTTCGGTGACTCGTCGCAGATGCAGCCTGGTGACTGGGTCATGGCGATCGGCAACCCGTTCAACCTGTCTCACACCGTCAGCGTCGGCGTGATCAGCGCGAAGGAACGTCCGTTCACCGTGGCCGAGGGGCGCTCGGCGCAGGTGCTGCAGACCGACGCCGCGATCAATCCGGGCAACTCCGGTGGTCCGCTGCTCAACGTCCGCGGTGAAGTCATCGGCATCAACACCGCCATCATTGCCGACGGCCGTCAGTCGGGCAACATCGGCATCGGCTTCGCGATCCCCATCAACACCGTTCGCGATCTGCTCCCGCAGCTGCGCACTGGCAAGATCACGCGCGGCCGCATCGGCATCGGCGTCGAGGGCGTGTCGCGCGACGCAGTTGACGAATTCGGCCTGAAGGATCGCAAAGGTGCAGTCGTGAAGACCGTCTCGCCTGGCGGCGCAGCAGCCAAGGCCGGTCTCGAACCTGGCGACGTGGTCATCGCTTACAACGGCAAGCCCGTGGCCAGCCGCGACGATCTCGTCGCGATGGTGGTGGCGACCAAGCCGGGAACGTCGGTTCCGGTGCGCATCGTTCGCGATCGTGCGGAGAAGACGGTCAACGTCACCGTCGATGAGCTCGATCTCGAGGCCGAAGGCAACGTCGCGCGCAATCGCGAGCGCGATGACACGGGCCAGGCGACGAGCACCGGGTTCGGTCTGCGGCTGCAGAACATCTCGCCGTCGGATGCGCGCGAGCTGAAGCTCGACTCGAGCCGTGGCGCGCTCATCGCCGACGTCGATCAGGGCAGCCCCGCGGCGCGCGCGGGTCTCCGCCCGGGCGACGTCATCGTCCGCGTGGGTCGCGAGCCGATTGCGTCGGCCACTGACGCGCAGCGCGAACTCGGGAAAGTGCCGTCGCGTGGAACGGCGTTCCTGCGAGTGCTCCGCGACGGTCAGGAAACCTTCGTCTCGGTTACGAAGGAATAACCCGTACAGATTCAACGTGTTGGGAGGCCTCAGGGTTAATTGCCCTGAGGCCTTCTTTTTTGGGGTAATCTTTGGCGCCTCATGATGGAGCGCGAGATCAAACTGCTGTTCCACAGCGTCCCTGAAGCACGAGCGGCCATCCTCGCGGCAGGCGCCGCACCTCTCAAATGCCGACGTCTTCAAGAAGACGCGATGTTCGACACCGATGACGAGACCTTGCGGCGGCGCGGCTGTGCGCTTCGCATCCGGAACGACTCGGGGCGCAGCCTGCTGACGTTCAAAGGTCCCCTCCAACCGGGACCGATGAAGATGCGCGAAGAGCACGAGACCGTGATCAGCGACGGCGACGTGCTGACACACGTGTTCGAATCGCTGGGTCTGCACGTGTGGTTCAGGTACCAGAAATTCCGCGAGGAGTTCGCCGCCGAGGACGCAACCATCGCCCTCGACGAGACCCCAATTGGCACTTTCATCGAGATCGAAGGCGGTGAGCGCGCGATCATGGCGATGACCTGTGCCCTCGGCCGGACGCCGGACGACTTCATCCTCGACTCGTACCGAGGCCTGTTCCTCGCGCGGCGCGAGCAGTTCGGGCTGATCGGCGCCAACATGATGTTCGAGGACGAATGGTCCCATCGCTCGTCCTGACCGCCGGACTGGCGACGCGACTCCGCCCGCTCTCGTTCGTGCGCGCCAAAGCGGCGCTTCCGGTCGCCGGCGTTCCGCTGGTGCACCGCATCCTGCGTTCGCTCGCGGCTGGTGGCGTCACCGATGCGGTCCTCAACCTCCATCATCTTCCGCACACACTGACACGAGTCGTCGGCGACGGCAGCGGTCTCGGCGTGCGCGTGCGTTACTCCTGGGAAGTACCCGTCCTCGGTCCCGCCGGCGGTCCGCGGCGAGCCGTCCCGCTCCTCGGCTCCACGTTCCTCATCGTCAACGGCGACACGTTGACTGATCTCGACGTCAGCGCGCTAATCGCCGACCACCGCCGCTCCGGCGCGCTCGTGACCATGGCCGTCGTGCCGAATACCGAGCGCGACAAGTACAGCGGACTCAGCGCCGGCGATGACGGCGCATTGCTCGGCTTTGCCAAGCGGGGCTCACCCGACAACGCGTTCCACTTCATTGGCGTTCAGGTTGCCGACGCGGAGGCCTTTGCCTCGGTGCCGCCGAATGTGCCGTTCGAGACCAGCACGCTCTATACGTCGCTGATCGCGAACCGGCCCGGGTCAATCCGGGTGTTCGCGAGTACGGCTGAGTTCTTCGACATCGGCACACCGGCCGACTATCTCGATACCTCGCTGCGCATCGGCGATCGCGAAGGCCAGGGGGCCGCGCGCCCTCCGGGAGCGGACGTAGACCCCTCAGCACGCGTCGAGCGGTCGGTCTTGTGGGACGATGTGGTGGTGGAGGCAGGGGCGATGCTGCGCGAGTGCATCGTGACCGATGGCGTTCGCGTGCCGGCGGATACGTCGTGGCACGGTGTCACGATGCGCGTCGCCACGGGAGAACTTGCGCCCGGCGAGCGGCGGATCGAAGACCTGGCCATTGCCTCGCTCTGAGCAATGACGACAACTGTTGATTCAAGCGACGTTCGAACCCGGATCGATCAATTCCTCAGCGAAGCCGGACACGCCGATCAGGTCACCACCGTCGTGCCGCTGACCGGCGACGCATCGGATCGCAAGTACTTCCGCGTGTTGATGCGACACGCACCGACGCAGGTGCTGGCTGTGCACCCACAGGCCATCGACTTCGAGCGGCTGCCATTCGCCAACGTCGCGCGGCTCTACAGCGCGATGCCAGTGCCAGTACCGCGGATCCTCGGACATTCGAATCCGCTCGGCATCATCGCGCTCCAGGATCTCGGCGACGTCACCTTGCAGGCGCATCTCGGTGCGGCCTCGTTTGTGGAGCACAAGGCGCTCTATCGAGAAGCGGTGACCTTGATCGAGACGCTGCAGCGTCGCGGCGGCGAACTGGCTTCCCCCGAATTCGTGCCGTACGGGATTGCCTTCGACGTCGAGAAGCTGACGTGGGAGCTGCAGTTCTTCACCAAGCATTTTCTCGAGGGCTATCGCGGCGCGGTGCTCACCCCAACGGCGCGCGAGGCGCTCGCCGCCGAATACAGCGCCATCGTCGAGGAACTGGCCGCCGAGCGGCGTGTGCTCTGCCATCGCGACTATCACAGCCGCAACCTGATGCTGCACGAGGGCCGCCTCTACATCATCGACTTCCAGGACACGCGGATGGGGCCGGACACCTACGATCTGGTGTCGCTGCTGCGCGATTCGTACATGGACTTCACGGAGCAGCTGGTCGAGGAGCTGATCGCCTTCTTCCTCGCCCTGCGGGGGACGCACGCCGGCGGTCCCTCGTTGGATGAAGCACGCGAGTTCCGCCGCCGCTTCGATCTGATGGCGCTGCAACGCAACCTGAAGGCGCTCGGGACCTTCGGCTTCCAGACGATCTCGCGCGGCAACCCCGTTTACATCCAATACATCCCGAGGACATTAAATTACGTGCGGAGCAATATGGACCGTGACAGCCGCTTTGCGCGTCTTCGCGAACTGCTCGCCGAGCACCTGGAAGAACTACGATAAAGGGGCGCATTCGGCATTGAACGTTGGTTCACCGTATGAACCGCTTCGGCATCTCGACGCATCTGTTTCACGAACACAGGCTGAGCCGAGAGCATCTCGTCCACATCGCGGCGCATGGCTTCGACGCGATCGAGCTCTTTGCCACCAGGTCGCACTTCGACTATCACGACGAGCGGGCGATCGCCGAGCTGGCGGAATGGCTCTCCGACACGCGTCTCGAGGTCCACTCCGTGCACGCGCCGATCGTGCAGTCATTGAAGAACGGGAAGTGGATCGACCCGTTCTCCAACGCCACCCGAGACGACGCCAATCGGAAGATCGCACTCCACGAGACCGACGCAGCCATCACACTCGCCAGACAGATTCCGTATCGGTATCTCGTCGTCCATCTCGGTACGCCGACGACGGAGCGTGTCGCGGCCAATGACAATCAACCGGAACTCGCCAGACGCACCGTCGAAGAGTTGTTCGAAAAAGCCGGCCGCGAGAACGTTCGCCTGGCGCTCGAAGTGATTCCGAATGCGCTCTCCAGCCCGGACGCGCTGGTGTATCTCATCGAGGAAGCCCTGGACGGGATCGACGTCGGCATCTGCCTCGATTACGGCCACGCGCACTTGATGGGCGACCTCGGCGAAGCTATCGAGACCGTGTCCGGCCATCTCCTCACCACCCATATGCACGACAACGGCGGCAAGCGCGACGACCATCTCGTGCCCTATGGCGGATCGATCGATTGGGACGTGGCGATGATGGAGACGCAGAAGATCGGCTACGACGGCACGCTGATGTTCGAGGTCGCCGACACCGGCGATCCGATGCAGGTCCTCGACCGCTGCGTCAAGGCACGCGAGCGCCTCGAGAAGACCTTCGTGATCTTCGAGCCCTAGAACGCAGTTCGCCGTCATCGAGTACGTAGAACTACGTATTTCAGACGCGACACATCTCCCCAATACTCTCGCCACCTCCTGAGCCGATCCGACAGCCGTTGACACCTTGCTGAGCGACGGAGGTGGCGATGAAACACCTCACAGCGAGGTGCGCTGTTCCACGTTGGCCCAGCGATTGTTTACATCCGTACTGGAGGGAGATCATGCATCGGCTACTCAGCGCCCTTGTGCTCACGTCAGTCACCGCCTGCGGCGGCGACGACTCACCCAGTGCCCCAACGTCGACGACCACGACGACTGGTGTGACCGTGAGCGTGCCCGGCCCAGTGCGTATGGGCCAGACCGCACAGGCAACCGGCTCTGAAACACTCTCGAATGGCCAGACACGACCCATCACATCGGGGTGGCAGTCAGACGCGCCAGCCGTCGCGACGGTCTCGGGCGCGGGGCTCGTCGCCGGTGTGGCAAATGGTCGCGCCACCATTTTTGTCGTCGCATCCGGGCGACAGGGGCAGCAGGTCGTGCGCGTGGTGCCGGACTATCAAGGGCGCTGGAATGGACGGCTGCGCGTCACGTCATGCACCGAAACCGGCATTTTCGCCAACACCGACTTCTGCGATGAGAGCCCGATTGGTGCGACGTTTGTCTACTCAGTCAGTCTGTCGCAGACCGGAGAGCAGATGAACGCGGTCGTGGACTACGGTCCCCCGCTGTTGTTTCCAAGCATCGCGGCGCCACTACGTGAGGACGGCACGAGCACTTTTAACCCCTCGGTGAGCTACACGGAGTCGGGCATCACGTTAACGGTGGACGCGGGGTTTAACGTCAACTCTGCGCGCGTCGGCGAACTGACGGGTACGGTCAACGAAGTGTGGCGCGTCCCGAATTTCGCCGGTGAGGGACGGCTGACTCAGGACATCGTGTCAACCACCCGCACGAGCACCACGACGCTGTCCGGCCTGACTGAACAGGGTCTCCGGCGCCTCCGCGTCGTCCGCAGGCTTGCGTCACAGCACCGCTGACTTCCTGGAGGCCTGCGATGTTCAGACGAATTCTTCGACGGTCGATCGTCACGCTCGTCGTGGCCTTGCCAACGGCGGCTGCCGCTCAGCAAACGCCTGCCGGGTGTTGAAGGGAAACGACACCGCGGTGGAGACAGCATTCGATGCAACGCTATTCGCCGCGCAAAGCCAGACGAATAGCCGACCGCAGGGTAGAGACTCCTTGTTGAATGGAATCGTCATCGGTGGCTTCGTCGGCCGCCTTTCGGTGGCCGTCGGCACCTTCGCCGTTGAGAAGTCGATCTGCAGTGGCTGCCCCGTGGAGGCGAATGACGTTGTAACAGGCGCCGTTGTCGGCGCTGCAATCGGGTCGGGTATCGGCGCCGCGGTCGATGCCCTTCGCGACAGACATCGGTCGCGCGCGACGCCTGGTCGTGGCCCCTTCGAGGTGTCGCCGATTCTCGCCAGGGGCAGGCGAGGAATTCTGGCCTGGGTTCGTTTCTGAAACGTCGGGCTGTCGACTACGAGCCCGGAAGCGACGTACTCGCCGCGCCGGCGGCGAGGAGAAGTGCCGCCGCCGTGCGGTTCTCGACGTGCAGCTTTCGCAGCAGATGTTCGACGTGCTTCTCGACGGTGCGCGTTCGCATGGCGAGAATGATTCCGATCTCGGAATTCGTCTTGCCCCTGGCCAACCAGAACGCGACCTGGGACTCGCGCTCCGTCAACACGCCGCCGAGTACCATCGACGGGCACTCGCCTCCTTCGATCATGGTCGAGAACGCCTGCGCGTTTGTGAATGCCTGCGCGAGGTGCGGCTGCAGCAGGCTGACGATGGCGCGATCGTCGTCAGAGAAACGCCCGCACTCGCGCCGGTAGCTGAGTGCGCCACAGCGGACAGGCGTCACCGTAATTGGCGTGGTCAGTGCATCCGCGCCCATCGCACGAGAAGCCACGGGATGGTCGCTGAACATCCGGTCCAACGCCCGTCGAGGTACAAGGGAGTACATCAACGGCATCGGGGATTGCTGCGTAGACCAGACGGCGACAGGGATGACTCACGGCCATATCAGCCGTCTCCATCAGCACCTGCGGCGTGAGCACGGGCTCCGACTCCGCCACCGCCTGGAGTCTCGGCCCTCGATCGAAGGTGTAGATGAACCACCCGCATCCGTCAGATAGGATGACGGACGCCAGCAGACGGACAGCGTCGTGGAGCAGATCGGCAACCGTTCGGCATCGATATAACTCCGGCAGCAATCGCATCACGCGATCGAAATCTCGCAGACCGACTCGCATGGGGGATCGCGACGGTTCTACAGTGCCCTGCGAGCGGCAACCACCTTCACGCTTCGGGCCTAAAATGCAGCATGTCCAGGCGTGCGTGGGAACGGGATGACATCGCGGATGTTGGCCATCCCCGTCGCATAGATAATCGTTCGCTCGAGGCCGAGGCCGAAGCCGGCGTGCGGCACGGTGCCGTAACGGCGCAGATCGCGATACCACCAGTAGGCCTTGGGATCGAGATGGAGCTCGGCCAGCCGGCGATCGAGATGGTCAAGCCGTTCCTCGCGCTGCGACCCGCCGATGATCTCGCCGATGCCAGGCGCCAGCACGTCCATCGCCGCCACTGTCTTCCCGTCGTCGTTCATCCGCATGTAGAAGGCCTTGATCTCCTTCGGATAGTTCATGACGACGACCGGCGCCTTGACGTGGTCTTCGGTGAGCCAACGCTCATGCTCTGACTGAAGGTCCATGCCCCATCGCACGGGAAACTCGAAGGTCTTGTCGCTCTTCTCGAGCGCCGCGATGGCATCGGTGTACGTCATGCGCTCGAACGGCGATTTCACGAACGCTTCCACCCGTGCGATGCAGCCCTTGTCGATCCGCTCGGCAAAGAACTTCAGGTCGTCGCCGCGCTCGTTGAGGAGCGCTGTGAGGATGTACTTGAGAAACGACTCGGCAAGATCGGCGTCGGCCGCGAGGTCGGCGAAAGCGATCTCCGGCTCCACCATCCAGAATTCGGCGAGGTGGCGGCTGGTGTTGCTGTTCTCGGCGCGGAACGTCGGACCAAACGTGTAGACCTTCGAGAGTGCCAGGCAATAGGTCTCGACGTTGAGCTGACCGCTGACGGTGAGGAAGGCTTCACGGCCGAAGAAGTCCTGACTGAAGTCGGTGCGTCCCTCCGGAGTCCGCGGAATCGCCGCGAGGTTGGCGAGGTCGAGCGTGCTCACGCGAAACATCTCGCCAGCGCCTTCGGCGTCGCTGGCCGTCACGATCGGCGTGTGCACCCAGAAGAAGCCGTGCTCGTGGAAAAAGCGATGGATGGCCAGACTGAGGCAGTGGCGCACGCGAGCAATCGCGCCGAGCGTGTTGGTGCGCGGACGGAGATGAGCGACCTCACGCAGATACTCGAACGACGCGCGCTTCGGCTGGATCGGATACGTATCGGGGTCGTCCACCCAGCCGACGACTTCGACGGTATCGGCCTGGACCTCAACGGACTGGCCCTGCCCCTGACTCTGTACGAGCACGCCGCTCGCGGTCACCGCGCATCCCGACGTCAGCTTCTTGATCTCGCTCTCGTAGTTCGGTAACTGGGCTGGCGCGACCACCTGAATCGGGTCGAAGCTCGAGCCGTCGTGCACGTGGATGAACGACAGACCGGCCTTGGAATCGCGGCGCGTGCGGACCCAGCCGCGCACCGTGACGCGGGTCCCAACTGGTATGTGTCCCCTCAGAACTGTGGAGATATCGGCGTGATCGGCAGTCGGCATGGCGGTATGTGTATCCTAGATCCTTACGACCACTCGCGAGAAAGCCACTGAATGAAGATTGGAATGGTGTCGCTCGGCTGCCCCAAGAACCTCGTTGATTCCGAGGTGATGCTGGGGCTCGCCCAGAAAGACGGCCATCGCCTGACCCGCGATGCCGCCGACGCCG